>JADMIO010996570.1_pt1 | contig 65185 bp, 54 predicted proteins | sample 8958161 | NCBI WGS metagenome assembly JADMIO01 (sample SAMN16585339, study PRJNA669376) | soil metagenome | isolation source: Crop rotation soil | place: USA: Cullars Rotation, Alabama | collected 2011
GCGACAACTTGTCCACGTGGAATTCTAAGCTTAGGATCCCAATGTGCTGGAAAGCGACGATGCGGACGGCGACATCGGGATCGAGCCGGCCGGTCGCCAGGTAGTCGAGAAAGAAGAGCGGACGCGCGCCCTGGACCAGCACGTCGTTGACGCAGTGATTGACGAGATCGACGCCGATCGTATCGTGAATGCCGCTCATGAACGCGACGCGCAGCTTGGTGCCGACGCCGTCGGCACTGGCCACGAGCACCGGGTCGTGCAGGCCGGCAGCCGCAAGATGGAAGAGGCCGCCGAACGATCCGAGGTCCGACAGCACGCCGGGCGTCGCGGTCTTCCGCGCGAGCCCTTTGATGCGGCGAACGACTTCGTTGCCCGCGTCGATGTCGACGCCGGACTGGCGGTAGTCCACTAGAACTCCAGCACCTGGATCAGTGCGTCCGCGACTTTACGGTCGGGCGTGGCGGCCGGCGCCTGCCAGTAGGTGTGCCGAACGGTCGCGAAGAACCGCTCCTTCTCGTAGTCCTCTTCGAGCATGTCGAAGGCGTCGCGCAGCAGGAGCGCCGCGTCTTTGAGGTCGGCGCGGGAGCCGAACAGTTTGACGGTCAGCGGCGTGTTCCGCAGGGCGACGGTGCCGAAGGCGAGCGCGATTGGCGATCGCGCCGGGTCGCGCGCGGGAATTCCCGCGTCGAGAAGGGCCGCGGCGGCGTCGCTGCGGCCCGACGCGGCGATCGCCGCCAGCGCGCGCGTCGATGCGCGCAGCAGATCCTGGTAGCCGATGTTGGCGACGGAGAACGTCATCGAGTCGATCACGAACTTCTGATGCGACTCGCAGTTGATTCCGAGCAGGCAGATCGCACCCGCCACTGCCGGCTGGCGGACGCGTGAGGCCGTCTTCTGCAGTCCGATCAGCGTCTCCAGCGCGCGTTTGTCGCCGATCTTTCCCAGGGCGAGGATGGAGTCTTCCTGCAGCGGCCCGTCGAGCTTCGCGACCTCCATGATCGGCGCGAGCGCGTACGACGCCTTGTAGTCGCCGAGCGCTTCGATGACCGCGCCGCGGTAGATGTCCTGACCGCGCATCACGAGCGCGGTCAGCGCCTTTTGGACGGCGGGCTCTTCGCCGTAGGCGGCCAGCGCGCGCGTGAGTGCCGGACGGACGAACTCCCCTTCTTCCTTGTCGAGCGCCTTCAGCAGCCGCGCCGACATGCCGCTCTCGCGATTGTGCTCGAAATACTCGTAGGCCACCGTCCGCAGCCGATCGTTCGCATCGTCCAGCGACGAGCTCATGACCTCGCGGGCGCGAGGATCGTTGAAGCCGGCGAGCAGCACGAGCGCGCGGTACCGGACGTAGCCGTCCGCGTGGTTCGAGGCGGCCTCGATCAATGCCGGGACTGCCTGAGCGGGCGCCGCGCGGCGGACCGCCTTCGACGCGGACGTCCTCGTCCCGGCGTCGAACTTACCGAGGCTGTCGATCGCGGTCTTGAGCGTGAGAGCCTGACCCTGAGAGCCGGCAGCTGGGAGCTGCAAGCCCGCAGCTGCGAGCACGCACACTGCGAGCAGTGCCCTCATTCGACCGCTTTCAACGCGAGCTGCAGATACGCCCGCTCGTCGCGGGGGAACGCCACCGGATACGTTCCGGTGTAGCACGACGTGCAGTACGAGCCGCCTTCGGGCGAAACGGCCTCGAGCAGGCCGGGGAGGCTGAGATACGCGAGGCTGTCGGCCTCGATGAATTCGCGAATCTCGTCGACCGAGTGGGTCGCGGCGATCAGCTCGGACTTGCTTGGCGTATCGACGCCGTAGAAGCACGGCGAAATCGTCGGCGGACAGGCGATCCGCATGTGCACTTCCTTGGCCCCCGCCGCCCGGACCATCTTCACGATTTTGCGGCTCGTCGTCCCGCGTACGATCGAATCGTCGATCAGCACGACGCGCTTGCCCTCCAGCACGCTGCGGACGGGATTGAGCTTGATCTTGACGCTGAAGTGGCGAATCGCCTGCTGCGGCTGGATGAAGGTGCGGCCGACGTAGTGGTTGCGGATGAGCCCCATCTGCATGGGGATGCCGGATTCTTCGGCGAAACCGGTGGCGCCGCAGACACCCGAGTCGGGGATCGGGCTGACCACATCAGCGTCCACCACGGATTCGCGCGCGAGGATGCGGCCCAATTCTGTCCGCACCTCGTTGACGCTCTTGCCGAACACGTAGCTGTCGGGCCGCGCGAAGTAGACGTGCTCGAACACGCAATGCGCGAGGAGCGCGGACGGAAATGGACGGATCGAGCGGAGGCCGCCGTCACTGATCACGATCAGCTCGCCCGGCTCGACGTCTCGCACGTAGGTTCCGCCGATCAGGTCGAGGGCGCAGGTTTCGGAACAGACGATCCAGGCGTCGCCGAGGCGGCCGAGGGACAGCGGACGAAAACCGTGCGGATCGCGCGCCGCGATCAGCCGATCCTTCGTGAGCAGCGCCAGCGAAAACGCGCCGCTGATCTGTGAGATCGACTCGACCAGCGCATCTTCAACGGAGTGCTCGCGCGAGCGGGCATAGAGATGGAGCACCACTTCCGTGTCGCTGGAGGTCTGAAAGATCGAACCGTCGCGGACCAGCCGGTCGCGCAGCTCGCGCGCGTTGACGAGATTGCCGTTGTGCGCGATGGCAATCTGCCCATGGGCACAGTCGATCAGGATCGGCTGCGCATTCTGCAGCTTGCTCTCACCGGCGGTCGAGTAGCGGGTGTGTCCAATCGCGATGTGGCCGGGAAGCGTCTCCAGCGCGCGTTCGTCAAACGCTTCGGCGACATGTCCCATCGCTCGCGAGATGCGCACCTTCTCGCCATCGGCCGTCGCGATGCCGGCGCTCTCCTGGCCGCGATGCTGAAGGGCATACAGGCCGAGATAGGTGAGATTTGCCGCTTCGGGGTGCCCGAAGATGCCAAAGACGCCGCATTCGTCCTTGAACTTGTCCAGCATTGGATAGGCTCAGGCCACCGCTCGTTTGAAGAACTGGTCGATCGCGGTCGCCCAGACATGTTCTGCCTCTGCGACCCCGACGTCTATGGTTTTCTGACCGGCTGTGGTGATGACGAGACGGGTTCCGCCAGTCGTGCCGATGCGTTTCGCCGGCACGCCCGCCGCAATCGCCTCCGCGAGAACGTCTTTCTCTTTGGACGCCTCTACGGACAGAACGATCCTGGATGCCGTTTCGCTGAAGCACGAAGACCAGGCGGGAAGCGAAGGCGACGAGGGACCCAGCTCGACGGTCGCCCCGATCCCGTCGGTGTCGAAGCAGCTTTCTGCGAGTGTCACGGCAATCCCACCGTCCGAGCAGTCGTGCGCCGACTGCAGCCAGCCCCGCGAGGCGAGGGTCACGACGAGTGTTTGCAGCGCGCCTTCGCGCGCCAGGTCGAGCTGCGGAATGTCGCCGCGGATGAGGCCGTGGATGATCTTGAGGTACTCGCTGCCGCCGAGCTCGCCACGATCGTCGCCGAGCAGGATCACCGCATCGCCGCTTCGCTTGAACGTGCGGGTCACGATCCGCGAGGCATCCTGCATCAGGCCGACCACACCGATAATCGGCGTGGGATAGATCGCGCGGCCGTCCGTTTCGTTGTAGAGGCTGACGTTGCCACCCGTAATCGGCGCGTCGAGCGCGCGGCAGGCCTCGGCGATCCCTTCGACGGCTTCGACGAACTGCCACATGATCTCCGGCCGTTCGGGATTGCCGAAATTGAGGCAGTTGGTCGCGCCGATTGGCAGCGCCCCGGCGCAGGCCACGTTACGCGCTGCCTCCGCGACCGCGAGCATCGCTCCGCGGCGCGGATTCAGGTAGCAGTACCGGCCGTTGCCGTCGGTCGAGATCGCGAGTGCGGTGTTCGTCCCTTTCACCCGGACGACGCCGGCGGTCATGCCGGCGGCGGCAATGGTGTTGGTGCGCACCATCGTGTCGTACTGCCGGTAGACCCAGCGCTTGCTGGCAATCGACGGAGAGGCGAGAAGGCCGAGCAGCGCGTCCTGCGGAGCGACGGATTTCAGCGACCCCAGATCGAGCCTTCGTGCCTCCGCGAGATACGCCGGCTCCTTCATCGGCCGGTCGTAGACCGGCGCCTCGTCGACGAGAGCGGTATTGGGAATCTCGGCGACGACTTCGCCGTGATTCTTCACGCGCATCAGTCCGTCGGTGGTGACTTCGCCGATGTGGGCCGCGTGCAGGTCCCACTTGTCGAAGATCCGCTCGACCTCCGCCTCGCGTCCCTTCTTGACGACGAGCAGCATGCGCTCCTGCGATTCCGACAGCATGATCTCGTACGGGGTCATGCCGGTTTCCCGCTGCGGCACGTGCATGACGTCGATCTCGATGCCCGCGCCGCCGCGGGACCCCATCTCGCAGGTCGAGCAGGTCAGACCGGCAGCGCCCATGTCCTGGACGCCGATGAGCGCGTCGGTCGCCATCAGCTCGAGGCACGCCTCGAGCAGCAGCTTCTCCATGAACGGATCCCCGACCTGCACCGCCGGACGCTTTTCCGCTGACTTGTCGTCGAACTCCGCCGACGCCATCGTCGCGCCATGGATGCCGTCGCGGCCGGTCTTGGCGCCGACGTAGTAGACCGGATTCCCGGAGCCGGACGCTTTCCCTTTCACGATCGCGTCGGCGTCGACGATCCCGAGGCACAAGACGTTCACGAGCGGATTCCCGTCGTACGGCTCCTCGAACGCGATCTCGCCGCCGACGGTCGGAATGCCGATGCTGTTGCCGTAGCCGCCGATGCCGCGGACGACGCCTTCCATGATCCGGCGCGTGCGCGTACCGTTGGGTCCGGTGAGCGGACCGAACCGCAGCGCGTTCAACAGCGCGATCGGCCGGGCGCCCATCGTGAAGATGTCGCGGATGATGCCGCCGACGCCGGTGGCCGCGCCCTGGTATGGCTCGATGAACGACGGGTGATTATGCGATTCGATCTTGAAGACCGCCGCGAGGCCGTTCCCGATGGCCACGGCGCCGGCGTTTTCTCCCGGACCCTGCAGGACGCGAGCGCCTTTCGTCGGCAGCTTCTTGAGATGAATACGAGAGCTCTTGTAGCTGCAGTGCTCCGACCACATCACCGAGAAGATGCCCAGCTCCGTGATCGTCGGCTCACGCTTCAGCGCGCGGACGATGCGGTCGTACTCCTCGCGCGTGAGCCCGTGGCGGTCGAGGACCTGCTGAGAGATGGTCACGCCGTTCTGATCGCTCCTTCGTGGGCCAGCGCGCTCACCACCGATTCGAACAGGACCAGTCCGTCGGCGCTCCCGATCGCCGCCTCGCAGGCGCGCTCGGGATGCGGCATCAGACCGACGACGTTGCGGGTGTCGTTGCAGATACCGGCGATCCCGTTCACCGACCCGTTCGGGTTCGCGGCGTCGGTGACGTCGCCGTTCGCGTCGCAATACCGGAACACGACCCGCCCGGAGGCCTCGAGCTGACGGACGACCTGCGGCTCCGCGAAGTAATTGCCTTCCCCGTGCGCCACGGGCATCTTCAGTCGCTGCCCTGTCCTCGCGGCGCTCGTGAACGGCGTGTCGGCCCGCTCCACCCGCACGAACACCTGTTCGCAGTGGAACTTCACGTCGCGGTTCCGGAGCATGGCGCCGGGCAGGAGTCCAGCCTCGAGCAGGACCTGAAAGCCGTTGCAGATCCCGAGTACCGGACCGCCCTTGCGCGCGAAGTCCATCACCGCGTTCATGATCGGCGAGAAGCGCGCGATCGCGCCCGTGCGCAGATAGTCGCCGTGCGCGAAGCCGCCCGGCAGAATCACCGCGTCGGCGCCTTTCAGGCTCGTGTCCTTGTGCCAGATGCACTCGGCCTGCTGGCCGAGCACGTGCGTCGCCACGTGGTAGGTGTCGTGATCGCAGTTCGATCCGGGAAATACGACAACGGCGAACTTCATTCGACCTCCACGCGATAGCTCTCAATCACGGGATTGGCCAGCACCTTGTCGGCGACTTCGGCCGCGAGCTGGCGCGCCTGATCCGGGGATCCGGCGGCGAGATCCAGCTCGAAGAACTTGCCCTGTCGCACGTCGCCGACCCCCTTGTACCCGAGCGAATGCAGCGCGTCGGCGATGGTCTGCCCCTGCGGGTCGAACACGGACGGCTTCAACGTGACGTAGACGCGCGCTTTCATGTCGTGACCGCTGCTCCCGCGAAAACCCGATCCATGACCTGAGTCACGTTGCGCAGCTGATCGTCGAGCGAGAACGCCTTCTCGATCTCGGCCGGCTTCAGGACGCCGGTGACGTCGCGATCGGCCAGCAGCAGTTCCTTGAAGTCGCGCTGCTCGTGGAACGAGCGCATCGCGTTGCGCTGGACCCACTCGTAGGCCTGCTCCCGCGACACTCCGCGCCTGGCGAGCTCCAGCAGCACGGTACCCGAGAACACGACGCCGCGCGAGCGCCCGAGGTTCTCGCGCATGCGATCGGGATAGACGACCATGCCGCGCACGATCCGCGTGAAGCGGCGGAGCATGTGATCGAGCGCGATGAAGCTGTCGGGCAGAACGACGCGCTCGACGGAGGAATGCGAGATGTCGCGCTCGTGCCAGAGCGCGATGTTCTCGTAGGCGGCCATGCAGTTGGCGCGCAGCAGCCGCGCCAGTCCGACGATCTGCTCGCAGCCGATGGGATTGCGCTTGTGCGGCATCGCCGACGAGCCCTTCTGTCCTTTGCCGAACGGCTCTTCCACTTCCCCGATTTCGGTCTTCTGCAGCCCGCGGATCTCGAGTGCGAATTTCTCCAGCGAGGCGGCGGTAATCGCCAGCGCGGAGAGCAGCTCGGCGTGCCGATCGCGCTGGATCACCTGCGACGACACCGGCGCCGGGTCGAGGCCGAGCCGCTCGCACACCCGGGCCTCGATCGAGGGGTCGAGATGCGCGAACGTCCCGACCGCGCCCGAGATCTTTCCCACGGAAACGACCTGGCGCGCGCGCAGCACCCGATCCAGGTCGCGCTGCAGCTCCGCGTACCACAGCGCCAGCTTCAGACCGAACGTCATTGGCTCGGCGTGGACGCCGTGCGTGCGCCCGATCATCGGCGTCCGGCGGTGCTCCTCAGCTCGCTCGCGGACCGCCTCCATCAGAACGCCGATATTGCGGATGACGAGCGCTGACGCCTCCCGCATCTGCAGGGCCTGCGCGGTGTCGATCACGTCGGACGACGTCAGCCCGAAATGGAGCCACCGCGCCGCCGGGCCGACGCGCTCGGCGACCGCCGTCGTGAACGCAATCACGTCGTGCTGCGTCGTCTGCTCGATCTCTTCGATGCGCGCGACGTCGAAGCCCGCCTTCGCGCGGAGCTCGAGCGCCGCTTCGCGCGGCACGATCCCCGCTTCCGCCATAGCATCGGTGGCGGCGAGCTCCACGTCCAGCCAGGTTTCGTAGCGGCGCCGATCGCTCCAGATCGCGCCCATTTCAGGATGCGTGTATCGCTGAATCATTGACCGCTGCTCACCCCAGATTCAGTTGCGCGCGCGACATCTCGCGCGGCGAGGGTCCGACGACGGTCGCCGCGAGCGAGCCGTTGGCGAAAAGATCGCACGCGACGCGTATCACGTCTTCGGACGACACGCGTTCGACGCCAGACAGCGTTTCGTCCAGGCCGAAATGCCGCTCGAAGTAAATCTCCTGACGCGCGAGGTGCGACATGCGGCTGGCGGTGTTTTCAAGGCTCAGCATCAGACTGCCCTTGAGATGATCCTTGGCCCGCCGGAGTTCGGCCGGCGGCACCGGCGCGAGTTTGAGGCCGCGCAGCTCACCGACGCAGAGCTCGACGACCTCCGGCACCGCTTCGTTGGCGCAGCCGGCGTAAATGGTGATGTTGCCCGCGTCGCGATATGCGCTCAAGCCGCTGAACACCGCGTACGCCAGGCCCCGCTTTTCGCGGACGTTCTGGAACAGCCGTGAACTCATCGACCCGCCGAGGACCGTGTTCATGATGTAGCTGACGTAGCGGTCGTCGTGGTTCTGGGGATAGCTGTTGGTGCCGAGACAGACGTGGCTCTGCTCGAGCTCCTTGGATCGGACGATGACCTGCGGCACGACCTGCGGCACGCTGTCGTCGAAGGTCTCGCGGCTCGACGGCAGCTTCGCGAAGGCGCGCTGCACGAGCTCGCGCACCTGCGCGTGCTCGATGTTGCCCGCGGCGGCGACGATCAGATTCGAGGCGACATACGTCGTCTGAAAATATTCGCGCAGGATTGCCGGGGTGAAGGATTCCACCGTCTCTTTGGACCCGAGAATGGGCCGCCCGAGCGCGTGTCCTTCCCAGAAGTGCTGTGTGAAGAGCTCGTGGACGAGATCGTCGGGCGTGTCCTCGACCATCTTGATTTCTTCGAGGATCACTTTCTTCTCGCGCTCGAGATCTTCCTGCTCGAAACGCGGGTTCATGACGATGTCGGAGAGCAGATCGACGGCGGTCGACAGATGCTCGTCGAGCACCTTGATGTAGTAGCTCGCGTACTCCTTCGCCGTGAACGCGTCCAACTGGCCGCCGATCGAGTCGATCTCCTGGGCGATGTCCTCCGCCGTGCGCGTCGCCGTTCCCTTGAACAGCATGTGTTCGACGACGTGCGCGATCCCGCTCTGGGCCTCGGATTCGTGGCGGGAGCCTCGCGTGAGCCATACCCCGATGCTCACGGAGCGGACGTGCGGCATCCTTTCGGTAATGAGACGAAGGCCGCTCTCCAGCACCTCCCGTGTGACCATGCGCGTTGAATGCCGCTAACTGCTTGTAGAGAAAGGAATTGAAGGCGACGCCAGCAAGATCGAATGGTAACACGCGGCGACACCGCGGTGCAACCGTGTGAAGAGCCTGCCGTGAGCGCCGTCGAACGCCGAAAAGCTCTGGGAACGGCCCTGCTGGACGCCGGGCGTACAATTAAAGATCCAACCCACTGGCAAAGGGACATGTACCGCCACGATCTCGCTGAGATGGAGCTTCCCGAACTCGAGCACGCGCTCGAGGCGATGGGGTACCCGCGTTTCCACGCGCGGCAGCTGTTTCAATGGGTCCACAAGCGGGGCGTAACGGATTTCGGCGACATGACCGATCTCGGCCGCGACCTGCGCTCCAATCTGGCCGGAGCGCTGCGGATTTCCACGCCGGAGCTCGTACACGGCGACACGTCAACGGACGGCACGGCCAAATTCCTGCTCCGCCTCGAAGACGGCCACCTGATCGAGTCGGTATTCATACCCGACACGCCCTCGAACACGTTCTGCCTCTCGACGCAGGTTGGCTGCGCGATGCGCTGCGGCTTCTGTCTTACTGGCAAGATGGGCATCATCCGCAATCTGACCGCGGGTGAAATCGTCGGCCAGGTCCGCGTGCTCACGCGCGAACTGGGCATGCTGCAGTCGCGCTTCAACATTGTGCTCATGGGAATGGGCGAGCCGCTCCACAACTACGACGCGGTGATGAAAGCGCTGCGGATCCTGAACGACGAGCATGGTCTGGCGGTGAATCCGCGCCGCGTGACGCTCTCGACCGTCGGGGTGCTTCCCGCCCTCGAAAGGCTCGCGACCGAGCCGCTGATGCCGAACCTCGCGATCTCGCTGCACGCGACGACGGAGGATCAACGTGACGCGCTCGTGCCGATCAACCGCAAGTACGGTCTCAAGGAGCTGCTCGAGGCATGCCGGCGGTTCCCGGTGAAGCGCCGCGAGCGGATTACGTTCGAGTACGTGATGCTCAAGGACGTCAACGACACCGATGAGGACGCGCGTCGTCTCGTTCGCCTCCTGAACGGCATACGCGCCAAGGTGAATCTCCTGCCGCTCAACGAAGCCGCCGGGATTCCCTATGAACGGCCGTCTGACACCCGCGTGAACCGGTTCGCAAAGATTCTCGCGGAACGTGGCGTGACGGTGTCGGTCCGCAAATCGCGCGGCCGCGACATCCGCGCTGCATGCGGCCAGTTGATTACCGAGTCGACGCGGCAGCCATCGCCGGGGCAGCGGCTGGCGGCGTTGCTGCCGATCAGCTAGTTCTCAGCCCGTCGCTGATTCGAGCACCCGCGACCTGAAGGTCGCGGCCACATCTCCGATCTCCACCATTACACGGGTATTTCGCGGCACTCCGGGCTCGATTCTGACCTTCAAGTAGTTATCGGTCACCACCAGCGTGCCGTCCTCGAGCGTCAATCCCGGACGCACAGTTCCGGTCTGCGCTGCACGGAAGCGCGCGCTCAGCTCGGCGCCGATCCGGCGCAGCTCGTTGCCGCGATCGCGAACGACGCTCCCATGCACCTTGCCGCCCATCCTCGACGCCTCGGTACCAGGACGATCCGAATATGGAAACACGTGCAGGTGCGTGAGCGGCGCGGACGGCAGGTAGTCGAGATTCGCGCCGAAATCGTCGTCCGTCTCGCCCGGGAACCCGACGATCATGTCGGTGCCGATCGAGGCATGCGGCAGGCGCAGGCGGACGGCATCAACGAGACGGCGGTAGTCGTCGCGCGTATACGGGCGACGCATCGCCACCAGCATGCGATCGCTCGCATGCTGGAGCGGCAGATGAAAGTGCGGCATGAACCGAGCGCTGCGCGCCACGAGGTCGACGATCTCGGGCGTGCAGTCCATCGGCTCGAGCGAGCTGATGCGGTAGGTGACGTCGCGATCAATCGCGTCCAGCGCGCGAAGCAGCTCCAGCAGCGAGGTGCGCGGCTCCAGATCGCGGCCGTACGAGCCGAGGTGAACGCCGGCCAGCGCGACTTCCTTGAATCCGGCGTCGGCGACCCGCCGGACTTCGCCGACAAGCGTCTCGATCGGCAGACTTCGTGACGCGCCGCGCGTCGACGGGATGATGCAGTAGGCGCAGCGTTCCTCGCACCCGGTCTGCGCACGAATCGTGAACGCGGTGCGGCCGGCAACACCGGGCTCGACCGGCCTGCCGCAAGGACCGTCAGCGCCAGCGGCCTGACCATCACCAATGCGCCCGACCGTCAGGCCGGGCGTGCTCGGGTCATCTGCAACATCACGAACCAGATCGTGTTTTCTCGAGTTGCGCACGACGCGCACAACGTTTGGCAGGGCCGCGACTTCCGCAGCGCAGCGCGTCGCGTAGCAGCCGGTCGCCACGATCTTCGCGGAGGGGTTCTCGCGCGCGATGCGGCGGATCGTCTGTCGCGCGCCCTGATCGGCCGTCGCCGTCACCGAGCACGTGTTGACGACGACAAGGTCGGCATCGCTCGACGGGACGTCAACGCCGCCCCCGGCACGGAGATCCTCTTCGATGCGGAGCGAGTCCGCCTGATTCACGCGGCAGCCGAAGGTGACGATGGTGTACTTCATCGATAGAACGCCCAACGCTCAACGTCCAAGTCCCGAACGCTGGTCGTGGAGGGGGTCAGCCGCCCAGCTTCGCGGCGGCGGCTTCCACTTTCTCGGCGAGCTTCTTCTTGTAGTCGATCAGCTTCTTCGCGATGCCGTGGTCGCCGACGCCGATGATCTGCGCCGCGAGCACGCCGGCGTTGGTCGCCCCCGGCTTCCCAATCGACACGGTCGCCACCGGCACGCCGGGCGGCATCTGAACAGTCGACAGCAGCGCGTCGAGCCCCTTCAGCGCCGACGAATCGATCGGCACGCCGATGACCGGCAGCGTGGTGTGCGCGGCCACGACGCCGCCAAGGTGAGCCGCGGCGCCGGCGCCGACGATGAACACCTTCACGCCACGCGAGGGCGCCTCGCCCACGAGTTTCATCACCCGCGCGGGCGATCGGTGCGCGCTCGCGACGGTCATTTCGCTCGTGATGCCAAATTCCTTCAACACGTCGACCGCTGGCTGCATCGTCGGCGCGTCGGAATCGGACCCCATCAGAATCAGAACGTCAGGCATGGTGGATTGTGGAATCTGGAAATGTGGAATCTGGGAATCTAAAGAGCTTTCTGTCCAATATCGCGGCGGTACTGCATGCCGTCAAACGATATCAGCGACACGGCTTCGTACGCACGATCGATCGCCGACTGATACGTGGCGCCGGTACCAACGACCGTCAGCACGCGCCCACCGGCCGTCACGATCTCCCCGTCACGTTCAGCGGTGCCCGCGTGGAACACCATCGCATCCGGAACGCGCGCAGCGTCGGCGAGGCCGCGAATGGGCGCGCCGCCCTTCACCGTGCCGGGATACCCGGCCGCGGCCAGCACTACGCCCACTGAGACCGCCGGTTTCAACTGTACGGCATGCCCGCGCAGATCGCCGTCGGCCGCTGCGGCGATGAGCGGAAGCAGCTCGCCGTCAATGAGCGGCATGACCGCCTGAGCTTCGGGATCGCCGAATCTCACGTTGTACTCGATCACCTTCGGACCGTTGCAAGTCAGCATCAGCCCGGCGTACAGGAAGCCGCGATACTCCGTGCCTTCCGAGCGCATGCCGCGCAGCACCGGTTCGATGATCTCGCGCATGATGCGCGCGTGCATCGCCGCGTCCACCAGCGGACTCGGCGAAAACGCCCCCATGCCGCCCGTGTTCGGGCCTTGGTCGTTGTCGAAGATGCGTTTGTGGTCCTGCGCGGTCGCGATCGCAATCGCGCCCGACCCGTCGCACAGCGCAAAGAATGACACTTCGGGACCGCTCAGGCATTCCTCGACGACGAGCCGCGCGCCGGCGGCGCCGAACTGCCGCTCGTCCATCGCGGCGCGGATCGCGGCATCCGCTTCGGCGCGATCGGGCGCAACGACGACGCCTTTTCCCGCCGCGAGACCGTCGGCCTTGAGCACGACCGGAAACCCGAATTCGCCAGACGCGATCAGCGCGCGCGCGTCGACCGCGTTGTCGCAGACGCGATAGCGCGCGGTGGGAATTCCATGGCGCGCCATGAACCCCTTCGCGAAGACCTTGCTGCACTCGAGCTGCGCCGCGGCGCGCGGCGGCCCGAAGATGCGGCGTCCCGCGGCGCGGAAGCGATCGACGACGCCGCGATCGAGGGGAAGTTCCGGACCGATCACGGTGAGATCGATCGACTCGCGCTCGGCGAGCGCGAGCAGCGCATCTAGCTCGGCTGGATCAACCGCGGCGCGCGTCGCCAGCGCGCCGACACCGGGATTGCCCGGCGCGGCGATCATCGCGGCGGTGCCCGGGTCGCGGGAGAGCCGCCAGACGATCGCGTGCTCGCGTCCACCAGCGCCGGCAACGAGGACTCTCATGATCGCCGTAACGCGCTAAAGATCAACGGCTTACGTGCCGGGTCCGTCGTTCCTTCTTTCTGTCCTGAACTCGCGGACACCTGTGATAGCCTAACGTATTCCGACGGATCCAAAAGGCCCATACAGAGCTGCTCGTCGCCCCGCGCGACAGAGGAGAAGTCGGCCGCGAAGGGGGTGTAATCGAGCTTGGCTGAAGTGAAAGTGCAGGATGGCGAGTCCATCGAGAGCGCGCTTCGCCGCTTCAAGAGGAAAGTTCAGCAGGAAGATATCATCAAGGATATCAAGAAGCATTCCTTCTATCTGAAGCCTGGCGATCGACGCCGCGCCAAGCAGGCGCTGGCGCGTAAGCGGACGCGCAAAAAGCAGCGCCGCGAGAGTGACTGAGTAGGCCGGGTCTTCAGACCTGGTATTGGGGCCGGATCCGGCTGACAGGCCGGATTCGGCATCCCGTCAGGGTGGCGGGATAGAACGGGCGAGTGAAAGAGGTAGCGATGGAGTTCCAGGACAAGACCCTGAACTGCGTGGACTGTGGGGTGCCCTTCGTCTGGACCGCCGGCGAGCAGCTGTTTTTCGCCGACAAGAATTTCAAGAACGAGCCGAAGCGCTGCAAGAGCTGCAAGGCCAAGCGGGCCGCGCGCCCGTCGGGCGGCGGCGGCATCGGCCGGGAACGCGTCGAGACCACCACGACCTGCTCGGCTTGTGGCAAGGAAACGACCGTGCCGTTCCGTCCCACCCAGGGGCGGCCGGTGTTCTGCCGCGAGTGCTTCCAGTCGCGCAAGTTTGCGGGCGCAGGAGGCGTATAAACTAGTAAGCGTCACCCGGCGGCGTCTCGGCAGGCCACGCTCCGGCGTGGCCTTCGTTTTTTCAGCGACACATTCTTCATGCGCATCTACCCAGTCCTCGTGTTCACTGCGCTCGTCGCCGCGTGCGGCGGCGGCGCGCCATCTCCCGGAGGCGCAGCCGCCGCGGGCGGCGGGCGCGGTGCCGCACCCGCGGCTGGCGTCGGCATCGTCACGCTGCAGCCCAAGCCGATCGAAGACGGATCCGATTTCATCGCCACGATCCGCTCCCTGCACTCGACGACGGTGCAGCCGCAGGTCGACGGCGTGATCACGAAGATTTTCGTGAAGTCCGGGGACGCGGTGCGCGCGGGCGCGCCGCTGCTGCAGATCGATCCGGAGAAACAGGCGGCCACCGTGCGCAACACCGAATCGCAGCGCGCGGCACGCGAAGCCGACGTCACCTACTGGAAGTCGCAGGTCGAGCGGCTCCAGTCGCTGCTCAAGGCGGGCGCGATCAGCCAGAACGAGCTCGATACCGCGCAGCACAATTACGAGAGCGCGCAGGCCAACCTCGCCGCGCTCGACGCGCAGGTGCGGGAAGGGCGCGTCCAGCTGCAGTACTACCACGTCACCGCGCCGACGGCGGGCGTCGTCGGCGACATCCCGGTTCGCGAAGGCGACCGCGTCACCACCTCGACGATGCTGACCACGCTCGACGACAAAGCGGGACTCGAAGCCTACATCCAGGTGCCGGTCGACCGCGCCCCCGACCTGCGCGTCGGCTTGCCCGTCCACTTCCTCGATGACACCGGGAAGGTGATCGCGACCAATGCACTCACCTTCGTCGCGCCTCGCGTCGATCCCGCGACGCAGACGGTCCTGGCCAAGAGTCTGCTGCGCGAGGTACCGCCGGCCATCAAGGTGCAGCAGTTCGTCCGGACGCGCATCATCTGGCGCTCGGTGCCAGGGCTGTTGATTCCCATTACCGCCGTGACGCGCATCAACGGCCAGTACTTCTGCTACGTCGCCGAGCCCGCCGGGAACGGCCTGGTTGCCCATCAGCGTCCGGTGCAGGTGGGCGAGCTGCAGGGTAACGACTACGTCGTGAAGGGCGGTCTCAAAGCCGGGGATCAACTGATCGTCTCCGGGATCCAGAAGATCGCCGAAGGGGCGCCGGTGAGGGCCCAGTAGGGCCGGTCTTCAGACCCGGCATTCAGTCATGTTCGTCAACACGTTCATCCGTCGGCCGATCCTCGCGTCGGTCTGCTCTCTGGTCATCATTCTGGCCGGCGTCGTCGCCATCCCAACGATGCCGATCGCGCAGTTTCCGCCGCTGGCGCCGCCGGTCATCTCGGTCACCGCGATTTACACCGGGGCAAACGCGCTAGAAGTCGAGACGGCGGTCACCACGCCGCTCGAGCAGGCGATCAACGGTGTCGAGGGCATGCTCTACATGTCCTCGTCGAGCTCGAGCAGCGGCGTCGCCACGATCAACGTCACCTTCGACATCACCCGCGATCAGGACCTCGCGCAGGTGGACGTCCAGAACCGTGTGTCCACGGCGCTCGGCCGACTGCCGACGGAAGTCCGGCAGCTCGGCGTCACCGTCGCCAAGCAGGCGACCGGGTTCGTGCTCGCGGCCGGTGTGTACTCCGAGAAGGGCGAGTACGACTCGCTCTTCCTGAGCAACTACATCGACGTCTACGTCAAGGACGCGATCAAGCGCGTTCCCGGCGTCAGCGACGTGACCATCTTCGGCGAACGCAAGTACTCGATGCGGCTGTGGCTGGATCCGCAGCGGCTGGCGGCGCGGCAGATCACGGCCGAAGATGTCAACAACGCGCTCCGTTCGCAGAACGTGCAGGTCGCGGCCGGCGCGCTCGGCCAGGCCCCCGCTCCGGCGGGACAGCTCTATCAGCTGTCGGTCCGCGTCGAAGGACGGCTCGCGGAAGCGACCGAGTTCGACAACATCATCGTCAAGGCCGGCAACGACGGTTCGCTCGTCCGGCTTCGCGACGTCGGCCACGCGGAGCTGGGCGCGGAGACGTATTCGAGCTCGCTGCGCTTCCAGGGTCAGGACGCGGTCGGCTTCGGTGTGATCCAGCTGCCCTCGGCGAACGCGCTCGACGTGTCGCGCAACGTCCAGGCCGAACTGCTGCGGCTGTCACGCAATTTCCCGCCCGGTCTGAAGGTGCAGATCGCGCTCGATACGACGGAGGTGGTGCACGACTCGATCCGCGAAGTGCTCAAGACGCTCGCCGAAGCGATCGCGCTCGTCGTGCTGGTGATCTTCATCTTCCTGCAATCGTGGCGGAGCACGCTGATACCCGCGATTACGATTCCCGTTTCGCTGGTCGGCGCGTTCGCCTTCATCAAGCTGATGGGATTCTCCATCAACACGTTGACGCTGTTCGGCGTCATTCTCGCGACCGGCATCGTCGTCGACGACGCCATCGTGGTGATCGAGAACATCGAGCGGCACATCCAGGAGTACCGCGTCTCGGCACGGAAGGCGGCAGTGGACGCGATGGGCGAAGTGCTCAGCGCCGTCGTGGCGACCGCGCTGGTGTTGATCGCGGTGTTCGTGCCGATCGCGTTCTTTCCCGGCACCACCGGCCGCCTCTACGCCCAGTTCGCGATGACCATTGCGTTCGCCGTGGCGCTGTCCGCTTTCAATGCCGTGACGCTCACGCCCGCCCTCTCCGCGCTGCTGCTCGAGCGCGCCCACCACGGCAAGAACCGGTTCTTCTCGTTCTTCGAACGGTCGATCAGCGCCGGCACGAACGCGTACGTCGGCGGGCTGAAGCGCGGCATGCGCGTGCGGTGGGCCATCGTCCTCGTCTTCGTGCTGCTGCTCGGCGTCACCTACTGGACCTACGGCCGCGTGCCGCAGTCGTTCGTCCCCGACGAGGATCAGGGGTACTTCATCGCGCAGGTCCAGGCGCCCGCGGGCGCGTCGCTGGAATACACGGGCAACATCGCAAAGCAGGCGGAACAGACGCTCCTGCACGACCCCGACATTCTTGCCGTGTTCTCCGTCATGGGCTTCAGCTTCAGCGGCGCGGCGCCGAACCAGGGGATCATCTTCGCGCGGCTGAAGCCGTTCGAACAGCGGCCCGGTGCCGGCCACTCCACTCAGGCCGTCATCGGCCGGGTGATGCCGAAGCTGATGGGCATCCCCGGAGCGGTCGTCCTCGCGTTCTCTCCGCCATCGATCCCGGGTCTCAGCCGGTTCGGCGGCTTCGAGTTCCAGGTGCTGGATCAGACGGGAACCGACATCAGCACGCTCGCGCGCGGCGCGTACGCGGTCATGGGGGCGGCCAACAAATCGCCGCTGCTGCAGGGGGTATTCACCCCGTTCACCGCGAACGATCCACAGGTCGTCGTCTCGATCGATCGGCAGCGGGCGCTCGCGGCCGGACTGCAGTTACCCGAGATTACCGGCGCACTGCAGACGTTCCTGGGATCGACCTACGTGAACGACTTCCAGTTCAACAATCGCGCCTACCGCGTCTACGTGCAGGCGGATCCGAAGTACCGCGCCACGCCCCAGAACCTGCAACAGCTCTACGTGCGGTCCCGCACCAATCAGATGGTCCCGCTCGAGAGCGTCGTCAACATCAAGGAGACGACGGCGCCGCAGGTCATCGGACATTTCAACCTGTTCCGGTCGGCGACGTTGAACGGATCGCCGAGGCCGGGGGTCAGCTCGGGTGACGCGCTGAAGGAGATGGAGCGCATCGCCACCGAGACGCTCCCGGCCGGCATGTCCTACGCGTGGTCGGGCATTTCCCTGGAGGAGACGAAGGCGGGCAAGCAGTCCCTGCTCATCTTCGGCCTTGCGCTGCTGCTCGTCTATCTGACGCTGGCAGCCCAATACGAGAGCCTGGTGCTGCCGTTCACGGTGCTGCTGGGCGTTCCACTCGCCGTCCTCGGCGCGCTCTCGGCGCAGTGGATCCGCGGCCTTTCGAACGACGTGTACTGCCAGGTCGGACTGGTGATGCTGATTGGGCTGGCGGCGAAGAACGCGATCCTGATCGTCGAATTCGCCGAGCAGCTCCGCGAGCGCGGCATGTCGATCGTCGAGGCCGCCGTCGAAGCGGCGCGGATCCGGCTGCGCCCGATCCTGATGACCTCCCTGGCGTTCATTCTCGGGGTGCTGCCCCTGGTCTTCGCGACAGGCGCCGGACAGGAGGCGCGGCACTCGGTCGGCACCGCGGTGGCCGGCGGCATGGTCCTCTCGACGTTCTTGAACGTCATCTTCATCCCGGTCCTCTACGTGGTGATCGAAACCGTGCGCGAGCGTTTCACGGGCGTCACACATCGGGGCGGCGAAGCCGGCGAGGCCTGAGGGCTGAGCTTCGTTCTGCCGCCGGTTCGGGAAGGTGTGACCTGTCTAAGTGTCTGATTTGTTTGACACTAACGCGATATACGTAGTACGCTGGCCGGTCTTTTGGATATCTCAGACGTAGGGCTGGAGGAGCGATGCAGATCGACGAACGAGTCGTCGACGGAACGACGATTCTCGACCTGAAGGGCAAGATGACGCTTGGCGAGGGCGACGAGCTGCTCAAGGACAAGATCAACTCGCTCATCCAGCAGGACAGGAAGCACATCGTGCTCAACCTGGAGGCGGTGCCCTACATCGATTCGGCGGGCTTGGGCGAAATCGTCCGCACGTATACGACCGTGAGCCGTCAGGGGGGCAAGCTGAAACTGTTGAACCTGACGAAGCGAATCACGGACCTTCTGGCGATCACGAAGCTCCTGACCGTGTTCGAGACCTACGACACGGAAAAGGACGCGCTCGCCAGCTTCAAGTAACGAGTCCGGCGAGACGGCCCGCCACGCGGCAACTCGCGCATGGCGCACAGTACAGTACCAGCCATCACCACCGACGCCGCCGCCACTTCGCGCCCGGTCGCGCTCAGCCTTCTGAAGTCGCTGCGTCCGTCGCAGTGGACGAAGAACCTGTTCGTGTACGGCGCGCTGCTCTTCGGCCAGCGCGGCTCGGGACCGGCGTTCCTCGATCGCACGGCAATCGCCTTGGCGACCGCCGGGTTCGCGATCTTCTGCGCGCTCTCCGGCGTTGTCTACCTGATCAACGACGTTGCCGATCGCGAAAACGATCGGCTCCATCCGCTCAAGCGGCACCGGCCGATCGCATCGGGCGCGGTGTCGCCGGGGCTCGCCATCGGGACCGCCATCGTGCTGGCGATCGTGGCGCTGGGCGCGGCGTATCTGCTCCGTCCGCAATTCGCGCTGATCGCGGTCACCTACGTCGCGCTGCAGACGCTGTACTCGGGGCCGCTGAAGCACCTCGTCATCATCGACGTGCTGACAATCGCGGTCGGGTTCGTCCTCCGCGCGGCGGCCGGTGCGGTCGCGATCGAGGTACCGGTGAGCCACTGGCTGTACATCCTCATCATGCTGCTGGCGCTGTTCCTCGCCCTCAGCAAGCGACGGCACGAGCTGGTCCTGCTCGGGGACGGCGCGACCGGCCACCGCCGCATCCTGCAGGAATACAGCCCCTATCTCCTCGATCAGATGATCGGCGTGGTCACCGCGTCGACACTGGTCTCTTACGTCATCTACACCATCAGCGCGGAGACGGTGCAGAAGTTTCACACCGATTACCTCGGCCTGACGCTCGTCTTCCCGCTCTACGGCATTTTCCGGTATCTCTATCTCGTGCATCAGAAGGAGGGCGGCGGGAGCCCGTCCGACATGCTGCAGAACGATCGGCCGCTGCTCGCGTGCGTCGCGCTGTGGGCGCTCTCGGTGGCCGCCATCATTTACGGAACCAGCTTGTATGGGTAAAGCCAGAGTCTCGATTCTTCGTACGTCGCCGGCAACGGTGCTGCGCGATTACCACACCGTGATGAACCTCGCGGGCTACCAGGACGTAGTCCGCAAGGATGCCGACACCGGCCTGAAGATCAACATCTCGTGGCACTTCTTCTTCCCTGCCGCGTCGACGACGCCGTGGCAGCTCGAAGGGGTGATCCGGGCGATGAAGCAGGACGGCTACGATCCTGCGCTCATCCACGGCTGCCACAACCGCACCGTCGTCATCGACGCCCACCTCGGCGAGCGGGAGAACAAGCAGATCAACGTCCTCGAGGCGCATCGGCTGCGGAACATCCACATCTACGAGACGGAAGAGTGGATCAACATCCGTGACGCGGTCGGCGACCTGACCAAGCAGTTCACCTGTTTGAACCAGGTCTATCCGAAGGGCTTCATGATCCCCAAGCGCTTCATCGGCGAGAACATCATCCACCTGCCGACGGTGAAGACGCACGTCTTCACGACGACGACGGGGGCGATGAAGAATGCGTTCGGAGGACTGCTGAACGAGCATCGGCACTGGACGCATCCGGTCATCCACGAGACGCTCGTGGACCTGCTGATGATCCAGAAGAAGATCCACCGCGGGGTGTTCGCGGTGATGGACGGCACGTTCGCCGGCGACGGTCCCGGCCCCCGCTGCATGATGCCGCACGTCAAGAACGTGGTCCTGGCGAGCGCCGATCAGGTGGCGATCGATGCGGTCGCGGCGAAGCTGATGGGATTCGACCCCATGCAGATCAAATTCATCCGCATGGCGCACGACCTCGGCCTCGGCTGCGGGGACCCGCGCGAGATCGAGATCGTCGGCGACGAAGCGGCGGCGAACGAGAACTGGCACTTCGTGGGCCCGTTCAAGAAGATGACGTTCGCCTCGCGCATGCAGCACAAGATTTACTGGGGCCCGATGAAGAAGCCAATCGAGTGGTCGCTCAAGACCGTGCTCGCGCCCTGGGCCTACATCGCGAGCGTGATCTATCACGACAGTTTCTGGTATCCCTTCAACGCGAAGCGCATGATGCGTCAGGTGCTCGAGAGCCCGTGGGGACGGCTGTTCCGCAACTGGGAGCGGGTCAGGCCCGACGCCAACGGGTTCCCCGAGGTCGGGGACCAATCGGCAGAGCTGACGCTCACCGGCGGCAAGGCGCTGGTGCGGTCGCTCGGCATCCTCGGGACCTGCATCACGGAAGCGCCGGAGTTTCTCAGCAAACGGCTCCGGAACGCGCGCGGTGGGGACCGGAGAGAGGCCCTGAAAGAAACAGGACATGTCTGATTTTTCCGTCCGGTCCGACAACGTCGACGTCGAGCAGATCATGAAGCAGATCCGCGCCCGAATCCGCGACAAGCGCGGCGTCGACTACACGGAGGAAGAAGTTCGCGAGCTGGCGAACGTGAAGCTGGAGAAGTTCCTCGATCCGAAAGGGGTCCGCTCCGATCTGCTGCAGCAATACCGCGCCTCGCGCGAGACCGCCGACGCGCCGCGCAATTTCGCGTTCGAGGACACGACGCTCTACGCCTCGAGCCGTCCGCTGCTGCGGACGATCCGACGGCTGCTGAACCCGCTGCTGAAGCTGTTCTTCAATCCGAATCCGATGATTGAGGCGCTGCACATCCAATCGCGCCTCAACGACTCGTACAACCGCTCGGAGGCCCTGTACTACGAGCTGGTACACAACCTGGTGCTCGAGACGACGCGCCTCGGGCTCGAGGTGAAGAGCCTGAAGATGCGGCTCGAGTCGATCGCCAGCCGGCTCGATTTCGATGAGCGGCGCGCGCGGGCGCTCGAGGGTGTGGTCCAGTACCGTCCCGGCGCGGCCGCGCCGCTGCAGCCGCCCACCGGTCAGCGCGATCAGCAGCGCGACCAGCGCGATCAGCGCCGCGACCAGGGTCCGCGTCCGCAGGGGCAGCCCGGCAACAATCTCGACAACGAAGGCAACGAACGCCGCTCGCGCCGCCGCCGCCGGCGCGGCCGCCGGCGCGGTGCCGACGGGCGGGGACCGATGCCCGATGAGCGAGGACCGATGGAGGCCGTCGGTTCGGGTTCGGATCGGACCTCGGATATCGATCCTCGGTCCTCGGCCGGCGAGGCGGCGCCTGGCGGTGCGCCGGAACCGGCGCCCAGGTCGGACCCGCAGCCGGAATGAAGCTCGCGGTCGTCGTCCAGCGCTACGGCGCGGACATCAACGGCGGCGCGGAGCTCCACGCCCGTTATATCGCCGAACGCCTGTCGCGGCATGCCGCCGTCGAAGTCGTCACGACGTGCGCGCGGGATTATGTGACCTGGAAGAACGAGCTCCCCGCCGGCGTCGACAGCGTCAACGGAATCACCGTCCGCCGGTTTCCGGTGGCGCACGAGCGGCGGCCGCACGAATTCGGCCGCCGATCGGTGCGCGTGTTCGAGAAGATGCATTCGCTGGCGGATGAACTCGCGTGGCTGAACAGCGAGGGGCCCGCCAGCCCCGCGCTCGTGAATTACGTCGAGCAGGCGGCGGCGGACTTCGACTTCGTGCTCGTCTTCAGTTACCGCTATTACCACGCCTGGCACGTCGCGCGGCGCGTCCCGTCGAGAGCGATCATCGTGCCGACGGCGGAACGCGACGAGGCAATCGGCCTGTCGATGTTCGGTCCGGTGTTCCGCGGCGTCCGCGCGCTCATGTACAACTCGCCGGAGGAGCGCGCGATGATCCAGGCGGCCACCGGCAACACGAACGTCCCCGGCGTGGTGGTCGGCGTCGGCTCCGACGTGCCGGATCGCGCCGACGCCGAACGCTTCCGGCGCACGTTCAAGATCCGCCGTCCCTTCGCGATTTACATCGGCCGGATCGACGAGAACAAGGGCTGCGGCGAGCTGTTCTCGCACTTCCAGCGCTACGCGGCGGCGTTTCCGCGCGGCATGGATCTCGTGCTCGTGGGACGCGCGATCATCGACGTGCCGACACATCCCCGCATCCATCACCTCGGCTTTCTCGACGACCGCGACAAGTTCGACGCGCTGGCCGCTGCCGACCTGCTGATCATGCCGTCGTATTTCGAGAGCCTCTCCATGGTCGCGCTGGAGGCGTGGGCGCTCGGCCGCCCGGTCCTCGCCAACGGGCGCTGCGACGTCCTGAAGGGACAGTGCATCCGCAGCAACGCCGGCCTTTACTACGAGCGGTTCGAAGAGTTCGTCGAAGCGTTGTACTCGCTCGAGTCCAACGGCCCGCTCAACGCGCGGCTGGGACGGAACGGTCGCGAGTTCTTCAAACGGCATTACGCATGGCCGGTGATCGAGCGCAAGTACCTCGAGATGTTCGAGCGGCTGCAGAGAGAAAATGCGTCGCCGGATCGGCCCGCCAGCCGGAGGATCGAACCGCTGCCCGGGCTGCTGGCGCGCCGTAAACGCGATCTGCCCGCGGCCGCGAATGTCCTCGCCGAGATCCCTCGCGGCGCCGTTCCCGAAGACGGCAGCTACGCGAGGTCCGCGTGAGCGCAGGACGCGTGCACCAGGTGCTCGCGACCCTCGGGTACGGCGATGCCATCGGCCACGAAGTGCTCGGCATCCAGCGGACCCTCCAGGCCGCCGGATACGAATCGGAGATCTTCGTCGAGACCGCCGATCGGCGTCTCGAGCACCTGACCACCGACTACCGCGAGATGGTCGGCAACGTCTCGCCGGAGGACGTCCTCGTCCACCATTTTTCGATCGGCTCGCGAGCGTCGCGAACGTCGTACGCCCTGCCCGGGCGGATGGCGCTCGTCTACCACAACATCACGCCTCCCGAGTACTTCGTCGGCATTCACAAGGATCTCGTGAAGCAGTGCTTTCGCGGACGGCGCGAACTGACCGCGTACACGCGGCGCTGCGATCTGGCGCTGGGCGACTCCGAGTACAACCGGGCCGAGCTCGACGCGCTGGGATTCACGCGCACCGGCGTCCTGCCCGTCGTGCCCGACTTCTCCCACCTCGACGTTCCGCCCGACACGACGACGGCGTCGGACTTCGACGACGGGTGGACGAACGTGATGTTCGTCGGACGGGTGATTCCGAACAAGAAGTTCGAAGACGTCATCCGCGCCTTTCACGTTTATCGCAAGAGCGAGAACCCCCGTTCGCGGCTGCTGCTCGTCGGTTCCTACACCGGTTTCGAGCGCTATCTCGCGATGCTCAATTCGCTGGTCGCGTCGCTGGGCACGCCCGACGTCCACTTCCTCGGCCACGTCTCGAACGAACAACTGACGGCCCTCTACGACGTCGCCGACCTGTTTCTGTGCGCCAGCGAGCACGAAGGCTTCTGCGTGCCGCTCATCGAGAGCTTCTACAAGGGTGTCCCGGTGCTCGCGTACGCTGCCACGGCCGTCCCCGCGACGATGGATGGCGGCGGCGTGCTGTACACGGAGAAGAACCCGTTCGAAATCGCGAGACTGATGAGCGCGATCCTCGACGCCGGAGACGTCGAGGACGGCGTGCTCGCGTCACAGGAGGCCGCGCTGGCGCGGCTCCGGGGGAAGGACTTCGCCGCCACGCTGCTGCGCTTCGTCGATCAGCTCCGCGGGGGCCCGCCGCGGCCGGCGCCGGAGGTCGCCTACGACTTCTGGCCGATGTTCGATCAGGCCGACCGCCTCGAAGAGCTGCGGCAGTTCCGCCCCGCGATTTACCGGGCGCTCGCGGCCGCTCCATGAGGATCAATCAGTGGGTCCCGGCGGCCCACCGCGGCGACGCGATCGGCGACAGCGCCCGCACCGTGCGCGATCTGCTGCGCGGGATGGGGCACGATTCCGACATTTTCGCGCTCACCATCGACGAAAACATGCGCCAGGACGCGCGTCCGTTCGCCGATCCGGCGGCGAAGCGCGGCGACGTGACGATCTTTCACTTCGCCCTGCCGTCCCCGATGACGGAACCGTTCGCCGCGCTCGACGGCGTCCGCGTACTGCAGTACCACAACATCACTCCGGCGCCGTTCTTCGCGCCCTACGATGCGGGGCTGTTCAGACTGGCGGCGCTCGGGCGGCGGGAGTTGGCCTCGCTGGCCGGCCGCGTCGATCTCGCGCTCGGCGATTCCGATTTCAACCGCCAGGAGCTGGAGGCGCTCGGATTCGATCGCACCGGTGTGATGCCGATTGCGGTGAACACCGCGCGCATCACGGACGCCGCGCCGCGGCCGGCCCTCGAGCGGATTCTCCGCGACGGGTTGATCAACATCCTGTTCGTCGGCCGCATCGCCCCCAACAAGAAGATCGAAGACCATATCCGGATGGCCGAGATGTACAAGCGCTACGTCGACGCCTACTACCGCTTCATCTTCGTCGGCCGCTACGACGGGCTGCCGCGCTACTATGCGCAGGTCCGCGCCCTGGTGGCGGAATTCGAGAATCTGCCGGACCGCTTCTGGTTCACCGGCCCGGTTCCCGACGAAGACCTCGCGGCGTTCTACCGCTATGCCGACGTGTACGTGTCGCTGAGCGAGCACGAAGGCTTCTGCGTGCCGCTCGTGGAGGCAATGGCGGCCGACGTGCCGATCGTCGCCTATGCGGCCGGAGCAGTCCCTGAAACGCTGGGCGGCGCCGGCGTCCTCTTTTCTCCCAAGGATCTCGAGGTCGCCGCCGAGCTGGTGGGAAGCGTCGTATACGATCGCGACCTGCGCGGCCGCGTCCTGGAGGGACAGCGACGGCGGGTGCTCGACTTCGCGCCCGCCCGCATCGAAGCGCGGCTGCGCGAGGTGCTCGCGCAATTATGAAGATCGGATTCGTCGTCCAACGCTACGGTACCGAAATCCTCGGCGGATCCGAGTACCACTGCCGGCTGATCGCCGAGCGGCTCACCTCGAAACACCAGGTCGAGGTGCTGACGACGTGCGCGCAGGACTACATCACCTGGAAGAACGAGTACCCGGAAGGCACCGACCGGATCCGCGGGGTAACCGTCCGGCGCTTCGCGAACGCGAAGACGCGCGACCTCGAGACGTTCAATCGCTACTCGGAATGGATCTTCACCTCCCCGCACACACGCGACGACGAGATGGAGTGGCTCCGGCAGCAGGGTCCATGGTGCCCGGCCCTGCTCGAGTACCTCGAACGCAATCAACACCAGTACGACATCCTGGTCTTCTTCACCTACTTGTACGCACCGACGGTGTTCGGTGTCCGCCTCGCGCCGCACAAGAGCATCCTCGTGCCCACGGCGCACGACGAACCGGCGATCCATCTCGATATCTACAAGGAAATGTTCAGCGCGCCGGCGGGCATCGCCTACAACACGGAGGTCGAACGGCGGTTTCTGACGACGCATTTTTCGATCAGGGCGGTGGAAGAGGAGACGGTCGGCTGCGGTGTGGATCTGCCGTTCTGGGATCCGAAGGATACGAAGGATCCGAAGGACCAGGATGAGGATGCGCCGGAGGCCATCCCTGACGAAGAGCAGCCGCCCAGCTATCGCCCGCATCTGGCCGGCCGCGGAGTGCTCTTCAAGCGGCGCCATCGGCTGCATGGCCCGATCGCGCTCTACGGCGGCCGCATCGATCCGGGCAAGGGCTGCGAGGAGTTGATCGAGTACTTCAGCAGCTATGTCGGCGAGGGCGGTGACGCATCTCTCGTGTTGATGGGCGTCAAGCTGATGCCGCTTCCGGAAGAGCCCTTCATCCATTTCGCCGGTCGCCTGCCCGATCAGGAACGGCTGCAGGCGCTCGAAGCGGCCACCGTCGTCATCGTGCCGTCGCCGTACGAGAGCCTCTCCCTGCTCGCGCTCGAAGCGTTCGCCGTCGGCACGCCGATTCTCGCGAACGCGCGCAGCGAGGTCCTCGTCGATCACTGCCAGAAGAGCAACGCCGGCCTGTACTACGCGGACCGTGACGAGTTCGTCGAGGCGCTGAAGCTGCTGGTCGCAGATCAGCGCCTTCGCGCGGCGATGGGACGCAACGGCCGGTCCTACGTGAAGCGCAATTACCGCTGGGACGTGATCATCGCGAAATACGAGCGGATGTTCGCCAGGCTGCGCGGAAAGTAGACGCGCGCCCCTCAGGTTTCAGAGGTTCCCCGGTTCCCACCCTGGTCTCGGACCTCGAGACGGCGCCCGAGTTCTGAGCAAACGCGTCAGCCCATAAAGGGCTGACCCACACGAGAGCTTGCGGATGGCGGAATTTGTCGTCGGTGTGGGTCAGGGCTTTATGCCCTGACCGCTCCGCGCGCTGACTGGTAGGCTGCGGCAGCGGCCACGATCGCGCGATTGTCGGCGGGACTCGGGACGGAGCCGCCGGTGGCCGCGTACAACACGGCGCGCGCGACCTCCCTGCTGTCGGTAATCCACCGCGTCATCACGCTCCGGAACGGCATGAACGGCCGCATGATCGTATCGCCCCAGTAGGGGTTCTCGCGGCCATCCACCGGTGAGATGTAGCCGGGCCGGAACACGGTCAGCCGAGCACCGAACAGCGCTTCCAGATCGCTCTCGGTTTCCGCTTTGATGCGCGCCCACGCCTGCGAACCGGCCGCCGACGCACCGTGCCCGCTCACGAAACAGAATCGAAGCGCTGGATTCGCCACCGCCGCGGCCCGCGCGCACGCCAGCACGTAGTCGTGCGTGATCTGTCGGTACTGTGGCTCGCCGGACGCCTGGTACCACGAAATCCCGAGCGCGCAGAGGACGACATCGGACTCCCTCAGCCGCGCGGCGAGCGGAGTGAAATCGTTGAAGTCCTCGTGAATGACGACGGTGAGGCGTGGATGCTGATGCTTGAGCGGACGGCGGGCGACCGCGACGACCGAACCAATGCGGCCATCCTGCAGCGCCTCACGAACGATGGCATCGCCGACCACGCCGGTCGAGCCGAGCACGAGAGCCTGCATGTCCGTGGTTCGTGGGTCGTGGTTCGTGGGCCGTGCGGCTAGTCACGATCCGCTACGAACGCCTCGTGCTCGTCGCCGTCCTGGACATCGTCGGCGCGCGACGACGAGCTGCCGTTGGCCGCCTTTTTCCGGCGCGGTCGGATGTCGTGCCGCTTGATCATCTCGTTGAGCGTCGTCGGCTTGATGTGCAGCAACTCCGCGGCGCGCTTCTGGACCCCCCCGGCGGCCTCGAGGGCGGACTCGATCAGGCCGCGCTGGAACGAGGCTTCGGCGTCGCGGTACGAGATCCCCTCGGGCGGCACGACGAACTGCGGCATGTGGAAGCGCCGGCTGCTGCGAACGTGATCGGGAATGAGATCGGCGTCGATGCGCGTCGCGGCGCACAGTACGGTCGCGCGCTCGATCACGTTCTCGAGCTCGCGGACGTTCCCCGGCCAGTCGTACTCCATCAGCAGGTCGAGCGCTTCGGCCGAGAGCTCGAGTCCCGGCTTCTCGTTCTCGACGCCGTACTTCTCCATGAAGTGCTGCACGAGCAGCGGAATGTCGTCCTTGCGTTCGCGCAACGGCGGCAGCTGCACGGTGATGACGTGGAGACGGTAGAAGAGATCCTCGCGGAACTTTCCCTCCTCCATCATCTTGCGCAGGTCCACGTTGGTGGCGGCGATGATCCGGACGTCGACCTTGATGGTCTCGACGCCGCCGAGCCGCATGAACTCGCGCTCCTGGATGACGCGCAGCAGCTTGGCCTGTGTCTCCAGCGGAATGTTGCCGATCTCGTCGAAGAAGATCGTGCCCTTGTCGGCGAGCTCGAAGAGCCCCTTTTTCGGATAGACGGCGCCGGTGAACGCCCCTTTCACGTGCCCGAACAGGTTCGATTCGAGAAGGTCCGGCGGCAGGTTGCCCGAATTGACGGTGATGAACGCGCGATCGGAACGCGAGGAGTTCTGGTGCAGCGATCGCGCGATCAGTTCCTTGCCGGTGCCGCTCTCGCCGTTGATCAGAATCGTCGTCCGGCTCGGCGCCGCCTGGATGATGAGGTCGAAGACCTGCCGCATCCGCGAGCTCTTGCCGATGATGTCGCCGAACCGGTTGACGTGCGCCTGCAGGTTCTGCCGCAGCGCGCGGTTCTCGGCGACGAGGCGCTTCTGCGCCAGTGCGTTGCGCAGCACGGCGAGGACTTCGTCGTTCTTGAACGGTTTGCTGATGTAGTCGTAGGCGCCACGCTTCATCGCCGCGATCGCGTTTTCCACCGACGCAAACGCGGTGATCATCAGCACCGGCAGGTCGTCGTCGATCTTCTTGAGCTCGTCGAGCGCCTGGACGCCGTCCATCCCGGGGAGCATCACGTCGACGATGGCGGCGTCGAACGGCATCGCCCGCGCGAGCTCCAGCCCTTCGGGAGCCGTCGCGGCGAGGCGCACCTGGTAGCCCTCGCGGGTCAGCAGCGCCTCGAGGATCTCCCGCATGATCTCTTCGTCGTCGATGACGAGAATGGATGCGCGCTCGTTCATCTGCTCTGCCCTGCGGCGGCCTGCGGCTTCGGCATCGCGAGCGGAAGCCGGATGGTGAACCGCGTCCCCTGGCCGACCACGCTGTCGCACGTAATCGTGCCGCCGTGCTCCTGGATGATTCCGTAGGTGATCGACAATCCGAGGCCGGTGCCCTTGCCGATTTCCTTCGTGGTGTAGAACGGATCGTAGATGCGCGACAACTGCTCCGCGGGAATGCCGGCGCCGGTGTCCGCGACTTCCACGGTTGCGCCGTTTCGATCCTCACGCGTCACGATCGTGAGCCATCCCCCCTTGGGCATCGCGTCGCGCGAGTTCAGGAACAGGTTGAGGAACACCTGCTGCAGCTTATGCTCGATCCCCTGTACCAGCGGCGCGGTCGCCGCGAGCTCCTTGCGCACCTGAATGCTGCCGGTGCGGAACTGGTGCTCGAGCAGCGAGAGCACGTCGTTGATGACCGCGTTGATGTCGCAGGGGCCGCTGTCGACCTGCGCGGGACGCGCCAGGTTCAGCAGGCCGTTGACGATCTTCGCCGCCCGGAACGTCTGGCGCTCAATCTTCTCCAGCACCGGCGTCGACGGATCGTCCGGCCTGGCTGATTCGAGCAGCATCTGCGTGAAGCTCGAGATGCCGGTGAGCGGCGTGTTCACTTCGTGGGCGACGCCGGCCGCGAGCAGGCCGATGGACGCCATCTTCTCGGATATCTGCAGCTGTTCCTCCAGCTGCACCCGCGAGGAAATGTCTTCCACGATCACGATCGATCCGACCACGTCGGCATGGGAGTCGCGGAGCGGTGTGGCGCCAAGGTTCACCAGCAGGCGGCGCGCCGGCTGATGGCGGGTGGTCAACGGAATCTTGTAGAACGCAGATCCTTCGTTCGGGCCAGCCGCCGCGCCGTTGATCATGTCCACGATCTGCGGGTCGAAGAGCTCGCGCGCCGGACGGCCCACCGCGTGCTCATGACGGATGCCGTAGAGCTCCTCGAGCTGACGGTTCCATCGGATCACGCGCCCGTTCCGATCGACAACCGCGAGGCCGTCGTTGAGCGACTCGAGAATGTTCTCGCTGAACTGCCGCATGCGCTCGAGCTCGTCCGCCTTGGTGCGAAGCTCGCGATAGAGACGGCCATTCTCGAGCGCGGTCGCGGCCTGGGCGGCGACGGCGGCAAGGAGCGCCATGTCTTCGCTGCTGAGCGGCTCCCTGGCGCCGGCCCCGCCGTTCTTCGGCTCCGCCAGTTTCCGCCCCAGCGCCATCACCGCAATCGTCCCTTCCTTCGAGACGCACGGCACGAAGTAATGGATCCCTGCCTCGCGCCAGAAATCCACCTCGCGCTGATCGAGCCGGCGCAGAGCCGGCGTCTCGTCGAGCGCGACGGTGTGGCCGGAGATCATGCGCGTGCCCACGTCTGAGGCCCGCGGGAGCGACGGCGGCATGTCCGGGAATCCCGCGTGCGAGATAGTGACGAACTCGGGCGATTCACCGGTCGCTGAAACCGGCACCAGCATGAGGGCCATGCGATCGACGAGCAGCGTCTCGGTCACGCGGTGCACCAGACGCTCGCTCAACCGCAGCAGATCGAGATCGCTGTTGAGATCGCGCGCGAAGCCGACCAGCGCCCGCCGGTAGTCGTACCGATCGCGGTAGTAGACCCGGTCCAGGCCTGTCTGGATGGCGTTCTTGACCGGCCGCGACAATGACACGACCACCAGGGTCGCCAGCAGCGCGATCACGGGATTGCGCTGTTCGGGGTTGCGGAAAAAGATCGCACCGGCGAGGCGGAGGAGGACGGCGTAGATCGCCGCAATCGCGGCGAGCGCCGCGGCATACACCAGCGCGCGCTTGATGATGACCTCGACGTCCATCAGGCGGTACCGCACGATCGCCGAGGCGTAAGCCAGCGGAATCAGCCCGAGGAGCAGCGCGGTGAACTCGAAGCCGCGCAGCGGCTCGATGCCGAACGCAAACGGCAGCGCATATCCGAACGCGAAGGGAACTGCGCCGAGCGCCGACCCCCACACGATCCACCGGAGCTGCCGCCGCGCCGTCCCCGAGCGGACGCGCCCGAGAGCCCGTACCATGATCGCGAGCCCCGCGATCAGCGTGACGGCGAAGTAGACCAGCTGCGCACGGTCGACAAAGGTCGTCGCGCGGGTCAGCACGTCGCCGTGCGCCGCCCCGTTCACCACGCTCGCAACCGAGACGGCGCCCAGCAGCAGCGCCGGCAGGTAGAACAGCGGCACGAATTTCCGCCCCGCGTCGCTCCGCACCCAGGCGTCAGGACGATCGGGGAACACGAGCGCGAAATGCAGGAACAGCGGCGGCAGCAGCAGGCCCGCCGTCAGATTGCTCCAGTAGAACGTCCAGTCGAGGGTGTCGAACTTGCCCGTGTACTTGAACGCCATCGCCCCGAAGAACGCGACGGTCAGCCAGAAGAAATGCAGCGTCGCCTGATGATCGGGCCGCCGCAGGCGGACGGATGCGCCGACGAGCAGCGAGAAGATCCCGACCGCCGCGAGCGCGAAATACAACCCGCGGGGGCTCGACGGAATCGGCTGCACGTCGATGTTCGTCAGCGACGGCTGGTCCTGCCGCAGAATGGTGTAGGACAGGCGGCTGCCGGGCGCGCTTGCATGCAGCACCTCCACGAGATCCTCGACCCGCTCGATCTCGCGGCCGTCGATCGCTTGAAGGATGTCGCCGCGGCGGACCCCGGCGCGATCGGCCGCCGTTCCGGGCGCGACTTCGAGCGCCACAATCTCGCCGCCGCGACTGCGCCACAGGACACCATCCTCGACTTCCGACCAGGACAGTCGCTGGATGAAGTTGGCCCCGGCGAGGCACAGCAGCGCCGCGACGATGACGCTTGTCGCCGTCGATCGCATCCAGACGCCGCGCAGGGTCAGCCGATGGGTCATGAGTACAGGCGGTATCCAGTCGAGCCTAGCAATTCGCATACCCCGAACGGCGATGCGTTCATTGAAGGCAAAACCTTTATTTTCAATAAGTTATAACACAACTCAAGCGTTGCGCGGCACGCCAATTCCAACAGATTGGCCGGTCGCTCCAAAATTCAGGATCGAAGATAAGCTGGGTTAAAACCGCACGAGGACGCCGCCAACGACCCGTTTCGGGGGACGAACGACGAGAAGTTCGTCATAAACCGAGCCGGTCTCGTTGGGATCGCGGAACAGGTTGCGCACACCGACCAGCACTTCCCAGCGCGCGGCGCGGCTGAACGGCATGAACGGAAGCCCCTGATTCACCTGGACGTCGAAGCGGTAGTCGAGCGCGGGCCTGGTTGGATCGTCGGCGTGGGCGTACGCGGTGTTGATCTTGTAGAGGACGAAGACGCGCGTGGCCGTCTGGGGGACGTCGGTCTCGAGCGACGTTGTCAGATCGTGAACGTCTTCGTTGCGCGGCCGGATCGCCGTCGGCGCCCAGAGCGCAACGGCCGCCATGTTGCCGCGCGCGAACCATTCCGTGCGGGTAACGGTGTAGTCGATCGAACCGCGGACGTGCTGCGTCGGCGTCGTCCCAAGCCGGAACGCCCAGCCTTCCGCGTCCAGGCCGCCGCCGCTCGCAACGATGTAGTGCCCTGGGGAACTCGGACCGCCTGGGACGGGAATCCCGAACAGCGTGATGAGTTGATCGCTGACGTGTTGCTGGATGCGGCGGACGCCGACGACGAACGTGTTGTCGAGATCGTGTTCGATGCCGAGGTCGTACCAGCGCACGCGCTCGACGCGCAGATCTTCGCCGCTGATCGGCTCGAAGGTCCGTTCGGGCGGCAGCCAGGGTCCGACGGTAGCCGGCGCGAGGAACTCCTCGGCGCCAGGCGCGAGCATCCGCTGCGCCGCATGCGCGCTGATACGGGTGCCGGCGATCGGCGTCAGCGTCACCCCGACGCGCGGGCTGAGCAGCGAGCCGTCGTTCAGATAGTCGTAGTGCGCGTACCGGGCCGCGTATTCCACCCCGAGCAGCGGCGACAGCGTCCATCGATCGGAGCCATACAGCTCGCCGACGTTGCGGCGGTCGTCGTCCAGCACGGCGCCGCCCATCGCGAGCGCCGGCCGCGCGCGCGGTTGATACTGCTGCGTGCTGTACGAGACGCCGAAGCCGTAGTTGTGGCTCGACGCGATGTGCGACGCGAACGAGCCCGCGACGATCCACGCCGACACGTCGGACTGGCTCATCGACGCGCGCACGTCCCACCTACCCGAGGCGAGCGGCGCGCCGATGGAGACGTACGCGACGCCGCGCGGCACGAAGTCGACCGGCAGCAGCGAGCCGTCCCGCACCGCTGACGTGGTGAGGAAGTTCACTTCGCCGGAGAGCGGCGTCGTCAGAAACGACGTGGCCACGCTGGCGGCGCCGTCGAACGCGCGGCCCAGGAGCGACGGCGGCGGGATCGGCTGTTCCGATGCCGCGTCGGCGACCGAGACGACGTCGCCGTCCTGCTTCAGGACGCTTCGCTTGATGTGACGGAGGCGCCACGCGGTTTCCGAATGATTGTCGCCGTCGAGCGTCGGGTCGTCGGCAGGCGCGTCCATCCCCGCGGTCAGCACGGGGCGCACCGTCGCGCCGGCCGCGTCGCGACGCAGCCTGATCGCGTCAATGTCCGCCGTCGTGCCGGAGGGACCGACGCGAACGCCTTCGCGCCGGCTCGAGACGAATCCCTGACGGTGCACACGGAGGACGTACTCGCCCGTGGGAAGCTGATCGATGCGGAAGTGGCCGCGGGTGTCGGTCGTCACCATCCGTGTCGAGAGCGGGCTCAGAGCCGACACCATCGCATCGACGACCGGCGTGCCTTTGTCGTCGAGGACGACGCCGCGGATGGCACCGAGCGCCAGATGCGCCTGCTGGAGATCGGCGACCGGCCGGACCGAAGGGGACGCAGAGATCGGCCGTGGCGTCTGAGCGGACGCCGAGGAAGCCGTCAATCCGAGGATTGCCGCCGCCGCTGCGAGCCCGGTCAGGCGTGCCATGTCGTCCTCTGGTTAGAGTACTACGGTGTGACCGTGAAGCTGACGCTCTGGGTGATGACCTTCGGCTGCTCCGGTTTGGCCTGCTTGTCCGTTATTTTAATCTCGAGACGGTAGGTTCCCTCCGGGAAACTCTGCAGGGGGATGCCCTGGCCCGCCTGGACGGACGGACCCGCCCCGGAGGGGTCGAATACGGCCGTCGACGTCTCCGGCGTCAGCGCCTGCGGCTCCGTGCTGTTGAACCGCTTTTCCGCCCCGCCATCCTGCTTATAAAACGTGTAGGTCGTCTCCAGGTTGAACTTCTTGTCCGGCGTGAGAATCGGATTGTAAATCTGGACGAGCACGATCAGCTCGTCTGATTTCCTGAACTTGTGATCAGGGGAGACGATGATTTCCGCCGTCCCGAACGTGTAGGGATGCTCCGCCTGCTGGTCGACCGGCAGCGGCGCCGGAAGCTGCTCGACGCGCTGCGCGAGGATGACGCTGCTCGTGGCGAAGTCGGCGGTGCTGAAGTTCGGCACATCGAGCGGCTGCTTGAGCACCGTCGTTTTCGCCGCGGCGCCCGCGGTCGCGCCGCGCTCGTGCAGGACGATGTACGCGTCATAGGCGCCGGCGGGCACGCCGAGTCCGCGTACGAGGCGCTGCGGCTGTCCTGGAGGAGCCGGCTTCAAGTCGAGGACGGCGATGTCCTCGTAGGGGTAGTTCGGCGCCGGCGCCGGCGCGCCGCCTTTCGCATCCTTTTTGTTGTCTTTCTTGTTCTTGTCGTTCGGCTTTTCGCCTGCGGCCGGGAGCGGCGGAGTCGTCATGCCTCGCGGCGCCACACGAACGTAGAAGGTGAGCGAAGCCGGCGGCGGCTTGGCCGGATCGAAGGTGAGCGTGAAGGGAATCCACACCCGTCCGCCCTGCGCGCGCAGGTAGTCGTTGGAGAACTGGACCGGAAAGTCGGCGGGAGCGGATTGTCCCGACATCGCCGTATCGGCAAGCCGCACGACAGTCGAGTACTCCTGCTGCTGGGCCTGCGCGGCGGCGGCCTCGGCCTTCTGGTCGGCTTTGGAGGCGGGCTTCTGCGCCGATGCCACCGCACCCGCGCAGACGCTCAGCGCAGCGGCGATGGCGATGCGACTCAGATTCATAAACCCATCGATCATAAGCCCCGCCCCGGGGGGAGTCAAAGTGTCTGATACACTCTGCCGTCTATGCCGCGCGCGCCGCGCCTGCTCGATGTCAGCGTCCTGCTGACGCCCGGGCTGACCACGTATCCGGGCAATCCTGCGTTCGAAATCTCTCCAGTCAACCGGATCGCGGCCGGCGATGCGGCGAACAACTCGCGCTTGGTCATGGGCACGCACACCGGCACCCATGTCGACGCGCCGAAGCACTTTCTCGACGATCGTCCGGGCGTCGACGCGCTGCCGCTCGATCTCCTGATCGGCCGCGCGCGGGTGATCGACATGCCGCATCGCGGCGCGATCACGGCGGCACACCTCGAGGGCGCCGGACTGCGCGAGGATCTGCGGGTGCTGCTGCGTACGCCCAATTCCGCCTTGTGGAACGATCCCCGCCACGCGTTCCACCGCGAGTACACCTACGTCGCCGAAGACGCGGCGAAGTTCCTCGTCAACCAGGGCGTGAAGGTCGTCGGCGTCGACTATCTCTCGGTCGAGAAATTCCACACTCCCGGCCATCCCGCGCATCATGCGCTGCTCGGCGCGGGCGTGGTGATCATCGAAGGGCTCAACCTGTCGGACGCGGAGCCGGGCCAGTACGAGATGTACTGCCTGCCGCTGCGCATCGAAGGGGCGGACGGCTCGCCCGCCCGCGTCGTGTTGAAGCGATAGGCGGCCGGGATGCGCGCACATCTTTCTTTGGCGCAGACCGGCGGCGCGCACAGCGCGCCCGCGAGGGAGCGGCGCGGGGCATGGGGCCCCCGCAAGCGACCGAGCCGGGGTGCGGGGCGGAGCCCCGCTTAAAGAAGTGCTGGACGACGTAGTGGTCATGGTGCTCGCCGGGGGCGTGGGCGAGCGGTTGTACCCGCTGACGAAGGAGCGCGCGAAGCCCGCCGTCTACTTCGGCGGCCCCTACCGGATCATCGACTTCACGCTGAGCAACTGTCTGAACTCGGGACTGCGCAAGATCTTCATCGCGCTGCAATACAAGTCGTTGTCGCTGACCCGCCATCTGCGCTTCGGCTGGAGCGTCGTCGCCGACGAGCTGGGCGAGTTCATCGAAGTGCTGCATCCCCAGAAGCGCGTCGGCGAGCACTGGTATCAGGGAACGGCGGACGCCGTCTATCAGAACCTCTACTCGATCCTCCGTGAAGGACCGCGCCAGCTGATCGTGCTCTCCGGCGATCACGTCTACAAGATGGACTACTCGCGCATGCTGCGCTTCCATCTCGAGCGCGGGGCGGGCGCGACGATTGCGGTGATCGAAGTGCCGTCAGAAGACGCGCACCGCTTCGGCATCCTGCAGCTCGACCCCGAAGATCGGCTGACCGGATTCCTCGAGAAGCCGCGTGACCTGCCGCCGGGCACGCACTTCGCCTCGATGGGCATCTACATCTTCGACATGAACGTCGTGCTGCCGGTACTCGAGGAGGACGCACGGCAGCCGACCAGCCATGACTTCGGCAAGGACATCATTCCCGCGCTGGTGTCGCAGGTGCCGGTCTACGGCTATCGGTTCATGGACGAGAACAAGAAGGCGTCCAAATACTGGCGTGACATCGGGACGCTGGACGCCTATTACGAAGCGAACATGGATCTGTGCCGCGTCAACCCGGAGTTCAATCTCTACGATCCGGAATGGCCGCTCCGCACCCACCAGGTGCAGGCGCCGCCGGCGAAGTTCGTCTTCGCCGACGAGGGGCGCCGCTGCGGCCGTGCGCTCGACTCGGTCATTTCCGCCGGCTGCATCATCAGCGGCAGCACCATCCGCGGCAGCGTGCTCTGCCCCAACGTGCGCGTCCACAGCTTCTGCGAGGTCGACGAGAGCATCCTGATGCCCGGCGTTCGCGTCGGCCGCCACGCGCGCATCCGCCGGGCGATCGTCGATCGCGACGTCTTCATTCCCCGCGGCGCGCAGATCGGTTACAACACGGAAGAGGATCGGCGCCGCCATACCATCAGCGACGGAGGCGTCGTGGTCGTCACCAAAGACGAGGAGCCGTTCGTCGGCGAAATCGACGACGAGGCGCTTCGCAACGAGGCGCACTTCGACGCAAGTTGACACGAATGAACATCAGCAACGTTCACGGCCGGGAAATCCTGGATTCACGCGGCAATCCGACCGTCGAAGCGGACGTGACGGTCGATGGCCGGTTCGTCGGCCGCGCGACGGTGCCCTCGGGCGCGTCCACCGGCGTGCGCGAGGCGCTGGAGCTTCGCGACGGGGACAAGGCGCGCTATCTCGGCAAGGGCGTCCGCAAGGCGGTCGCGCACGTCAACGGGGAGATCGCCACCGCGCTCAGGGGCAAGGAGGCCGACCAGCGCGCGATCGATGCGCAGATGATCGCGCTCGACGGCACGCCGAACAAGGGGCGTCTGGGCGCCAACGCCATTCTCGGCGTCTCGATGGCGCTCGCGCGGGCGACCGCGGCCGCCGCGAACGTCCCGCTGCACGTGCATTTGGCGCGTCTCTACCAAAAGCGCGGTGATGCCTCCGGCTCGATCCTGCCCGCGCCGATGATGAACATCCTGAACGGCGGCGCGCACGCCGACAGCAGCGTCGACTTCCAGGAATTCATGGTCATGCCGCTCGGCATGCCGACGTTCGGGGAGGCGCTGCGCGCGGGCGCGGAGATCTTTCACACGCTTCGCGGCATCCTCAAGAAGAAGGGGTATTCGACCGGCGTCGGCGACGAGGGGGGCTTCGCGCCGAGCCTGAAATCGAATCGCGAAGCCGTCGACGTCGTCCTCGAGGCGGTCACGCAGGCGGGTTACAGGCCGGGCGAGAACGTCTTCCTCGCGCTCGACGTCGCGGCCAGCGAACTGTGGGTCGAGAGCGACAAACGGTACGAGTTCAAGAAGTCGGGCGAGCCGCCGCGCACCGCCGACCAGCTGGTGAAGGTGTACGAAGACTGGGTGCGGCAGTACCCGATCATCTCGATCGAAGATGGCCTCGCCGAAGGGGACTGGGACGGCTGGAAGACAATCACGAGCGCGCTCGGCTCGCGTATCAGCTCGTGGGAGACGACGTGTTCGTGACCAACCCGGAGATCCTCGCGCGCGGGATCAGGGAGAAGGTCGCCAACGCCGTTCTCGTCAAGCTGAATCAGATCGGCACGGTCACCGAGACGCTCGACGCCGTGCGCATGGCGAGCGACGCCGGATATGCCAGCGTGATCTCGCATCGCTCCGGCGAAACCGAGGACACGACAATCGCCGATCTCGCCGTCGCCACCGGCGCGGGGCAAATCAAGACCGGCTCGGCCAGCCGCACCGATCGCATCGCGAAGTACAACCAGCTGCTGCGCATCGAAGAAGAACTGGGAAGCCGTGGTCAGTACGCGGGCCGCAGCGCGATCCGCCAGTTGACGGTGAAGAGTTAACGGTAAGCGGTCGACGGTCGGCCGCAGACCGTCAACTGGTTCGAATTCAGGTCAGTTGCTCAAGATGTACAAAGTCGTTCTATTGAGGCACGGCCAGTCGACGTGGAATCTCGAGAACCGCTTCACCGGCTGGAAAGACGTCGATCTGTCGGATCAGGGTCGCGCGGAAGCGCGCGAGGCGGGACGACTGATGAAGGACGCCGGATTCCTGTTCGATCTGGCGTTCACATCCGTTCTGACGCGCGCGATCAAGACGCTCGACATCGCGCTCGCCGAGATGGATCAGCTGTGGATTCCAGTCACCAAGCACTGGCGCCTGAACGAACGGCACTACGGCGCGCTGCAGGGGCTCAATAAAGCGGAGACCGCGGCTCAGCACGGCGAGGCGCAGGTCAAAATCTGGCGCCGCAGCTACGACATTCCGCCGCCGCCCCTCGGCCCGGACGATGACCGCTATCTCGGACACGATCGCCGCTACGCTTCGCTGAGGCCCGGCGAGTTTCCGGCATCGGAGTCGCTCAAGGACACCGTCGCGCGATTTCTTCCCTACTGGCACGAAACGATCGCGCCGGCCATCGCCGGCGGCTCGCGCGTGCTGATCGCGGCGCACGGCAACTCGCTGCGTGCCCTCGTCAAATATCTCGACGCCGTCGACGATGCCGAGATCGTCGAGCTCAACATTCCGACGGGCATTCCGCTGGTGTATGAGCTCGACGATCGGCTCAAGCCGATCCGGCATTATTACCTCGGCGATCCAGACGCGGCGGCGGCCGCCGCCGCGCGGGTGGCCGCCCAGTCAACGCCCAGTTCCCAACGCCCAACGCCCAAGTAAGTTCCACGTCACGTTGGGAGTTGTGGAGTCGCCGAAGTGAGATCCGGCTCACGGTCAAAAAAAATCCCAACTCCCAGTTGAGGTTGGGAGTTGGGAGTTGGGAGTTGGGCGTGGGAGTTGGAACTTGGAAGCTGGGGATTTACTCCCCTACTCCACTTCTTTTTCCTGCGTTTCGTCAGACGCGATCCGGAGCGACCGCAGGAAGCGACGATCGTTCGCGCTGATCTCGAAAGTGCGGCGCTGCGGAGGCAGCGCTTTCTGCTGCGGGGCCGCGGCGCGGGCCAGCGCGCCAGGCTGCGTCCGATTCACGAAGCCGATCACGGCTTCGAGCGACACGCGCAGTTCGAACCCGGCCGCGCGCGCGCGCTCGCGGCAGGCCTCCACCCGGGCATCTTCGCCGACCGCGGCAGCAATGGCGTCGGATAGCTCTTTGGCCATTCGGTTCACGACGTCATCCATTCGAGACCTCCTCACCGTTGAGCGGGCCGCCGGAGCTGGGAAACCGGGGGCGTGTCCCGAAACGAGCCGACCTGTGGGTGTGCCGGCAGCGCTCGAGCGCCAAAGTTAATCATATGAAGGGTTTGGAGCGTGGGAACGCAGGGACCATTGTAAACTCGTGGAACACTAGTGTCAATGGATGAACTCCCCGGTCAGTTCCCTTTTACACGGGGGATACAGCCCACCATGTATCGCGGCCGGCTCTGGACGATGCGCCAGTACGCCGGGTTCGGGACGGCGGCCGAATCGAACCGCCGCTATCACTATCTTCTCAGCCAGGGGGTAAGCGGCCTCAGCGTCGCTTTCGATCTGCCGACCCAGATGGGGTACGACTCCGACCACCTGCTGGCGCAGGGGGAAGTCGGACGCGTGGGTGTCGCGATCGATTCGCTGGCCGACATGGAAGAACTGTTCGGCGGCATCCCGCTGGGGCAGGTGTCCACGTCGATGACCATCAACGCGACGGCGATCGTGCTGCTCGCGCTCTACGTCGCAGTCGCGCGGAAGCAGGGAGTCGCCCCCGCGACGCTGTCGGGGACGATTCAGAACGACATCCTGAAGGAGTACGTCGCCCGCGGGACCTACATCTACCCGCCCCGCGCCTCGCTTCGCATCGTCACCGACATCTTCGCGTGGTGCGACCGGGAGCTCCCGAACTGGAACACGATCTCGATCAGCGGTTATCACATCCGCGAAGCGGGATCGACGGCGGTCCAGGAGGTGGCGTTCACGTTCGCCAACGCCATCGCCTACGTGCAGGCGGCGGTCGACGCCGGGCTCGACGTCAATCGCCTGGGGCAACGGCTGTCGTTCTTCTTCAACGCGCACAACGATTTCGTCGAAGAGATCGCGAAGTATCGTGCCGCCCGGCGGCTGTGGGCGTTCATCATGCGGGATCGCTTCGGCGCGACGAACCCGCGCGCGCAGCAGCTCCGCTTCCACACCCAGACCGCCGGCAGCACGCTCACCGCCCAACAGCCCGACAACAACATCGTCCGCGTCGCGATGCAGGCGCTCGCGGCGGTGCTGGGCGGGACGCAGTCGCTTCACTGCAACGGACGCGACGAGGCGCTTGCGCTGCCGACGGAGGATTCGGCGCGGATTGCGCTTCGCACGCAGCAGATCATCGCGTGGGAAAGCGGCGTCGCGAACACCGTCGATCCCACCGGTGGATCGACGACTGTCGAATCGGAGACCGAGCGGATCGAACGCGAGGCGCGGGCGCTGATCGAGCGCATCGACGCGCTCGGGGGCACGCTGCGGGCGATCGAGAACGGCTTCATCCAGCGCGAGATTCAAGACGCCGCCTACAAGGCGCAGCAGGAGATCGACAACGGCACGCGGGTGGTCGTCGGTGTGAACCGCTATGCGGACGTCGCGCCTGGCGGCGGCTCCGAGACCCACATCGAGACGCTCCAGATCGATCCTGAAATCGAGGCGCGGCAGGTCGAGCGCGTGCGCCGGCTGCGCGCAGGACGCGACCGCGGCGCGTGGCAGTCCGCGATCGACGCCGTCGCTGCTGCCGCGCGTGGAGCGGACAATCTCGTCCCGCCCATTCTCGCCGCCGTAGAAGCGTACGCGACCGTCGGCGAGATCTCCGACGCGATGCGCCAGGTGTTCGGCGAGCACCGAGAGGCCGATGCCCGATAACCGATACCCGACCATCGAGCATCGCCCGCCCGCCATCGGCCTCCTCAGGGTCGAACATCTGACGACAGTGTTCGACGTTCGCGGAGGCGCGCCGGCGGTCGCCGTCTCGGATATCACCTTCGAGGTAAATGCAGGCGAGACGCTCTGTCTGGTGGGTGAATCCGGCAGCGGAAAGTCGGCCACGGCGTTGTCGATCCTCCGCCTCCTGCCGCCGCCGGGCCGCATCGCCGCGGGTCGAATCGTCTATAAGGGCAAAGATCTTCTGGCGCTGAGCGAGCGCGAGATGCAGCGGATCCGCGGCGCCGAGATCGCGCTCGTGTTCCAGGAGCCGATGACCGCGCTCAATCCGGTGTTCACGATTGGCAATCAGATCGAAGAGACGCTTACCGTGCACGGAACCGCTCGCGGCAAGGCCGCGCGGCAGCGCGCCATCGAACTGCTCGAGGCCGTCAGCATTCCAGAACCGGAGCGGCGCGCGAACGATTATCCCCATCAGCTCTCGGGCGGCCTGCGTCAACGAGCATTGATTGCGCTGGCGCTCGCCTGCAGCCCCGCTCTCGTGATCGCCGACGAGCCGACCACCGCGCTCGACGTCACCATTCAGGCGCAGATTCTCGAGCTGCTGGACGATCTCCGCAAGCGCCTCGGCCTCGCGCTCCTGTTCATCACCCACGACTTCGGCATCGTGGCGCAGATCGCCGACCGCGTCGCCGTCATGCGCGCCGGCCGTATAGTCGAGCAGGCGCCGGTGCGGGAAATCTTCCATCAGCCGAGGGATCCCTATACTCGCCGGCTGCTCGAAGCCATCCCGGGCCGAAAGCGCGCGTAATGCCGCTGCTCGAGGTCCGGCATCTCTCGAAAGAGTTCTCGCGGCGCGGCGGGCTGTTCGCGCGCGCGTCCCGTACCAACGTCGTTCGTGCCGTGGACGACGTGAGCTTTGCCATCGAGAAGGGGGAAACGTTCGGACTGGTCGGCGAATCTGGCAGCGGCAAGACGACGACCGGCCGCTGCATCCTGCGGCTGGTCGAGCCGACCTCGGGAGAGGTGCTCTTCAACGGACGCAACCTGCTGGCGCTCCCGGCCGCCGAGCTGCGGCGCGCCCGCCGGCACATGCAGGTCGTCTTCCAGGATCCGTACTCGTCGCTGAACCCGCGGATGCGCGCCGGTGACATCGTCGAAGAGCCGCTGCTCGTACACCAGCTGGGATCGAAAACCGAACGGCGGCGCCGCGTCGCCGAATTGTTCTCGCTGGTCGGTCTCGAGTCCGATCACGTCAGGCGCTATCCCGACGCCTTCAGCGGCGGCCAGCGTCAGCGCATCGCCCTGGCGCGCGCGCTGGCGCTCAATCCGTCGCTCATCATCGCGGACGAACCGGTTTCGTCGCTCGACGTTTCGGTCCAGGCGCAGATCGTCGGGCTGCTGATGGATCTGCAGCGCCGCCTGCAGCTGACCTATCTCTTCATCTCGCATGATCTCCGGCTGGTCGAGAGCATTTGCGGCCGCGCCGCCGTCATGTATCTCGGCCGGATCGTCGAAATGGGCGAGATCGCGAGGCTGTTCGCCGCACCCCAGCACCCCTACACGAAGGCCCTGCTGTCGGCCATGCCCGTCCCGGATCCGGGCGCTCCGCGCACCCGCATCACGTTGGATCCAAGTTTGTTTGATCTCCGGACGCCCCTTCGCCAGATCAATACAGGGCACTTCGCGGCGGTCTAGCCGAATACAAAAATGTTCTCCGAGTGTCGTTTCGCGACTCGATCGCTGCTCCGCTGGCGCGGCGGGGCGGTGCTCGCGGCGCTGACGCTGACGCTCGGGATCGGGTGTACGACGGGCCTCTACGCCCTGACGCGCGTGCTGCTGGCAGATTTGCCGGGAATTGCACGAACTGACCGTCTGGGACGCATCTACGCGTCGAGCCCAGCGCTCGGCGTCGAGCGATCGCAGGTCGCGCTGCCCGAATTCGACGCCTCGCTTTCGAAGGCGACCTCGTTTACGGCCATCGGCGCATATGCCGACGCGGACGCCGTGCTCGGAACCGGTCAGAACGCCCGGCCCGTCATCGCCGGCTACGTGTCGCCGGCATTCTTTCAGGCGATGGGCGTTCCGCCGGTCGATGGCCGGGTGTTCGACGCCGCCGATCTCGAGCGCGCCCAGCCGCCGGTGATCCTCAGTCACGCGTTGTGGCGCCGCGAGTTTCGCGACCAACGTCTCGCGAACGCGACCGTCGTCGTCGACGGCGTCGAGCACGCGGTCGCCGGTGTCATGCCGCCGGAGTTCCACTACGAGTTCGTCGGCATCACAGCGGACCTCTGGCTGCCGCTCGGCAAAGCCACGGTCAAGACGCCCGCGATCGTCAACGTGTACGCGCGCCTGCGCGACGGGGTGAGCTGGTCGGCAGCAGCGGCGGAGCTGACGGCACTGTCGACCCGCGGTTCGACAATCTCGCCGCAGTCGCGAACGGAGCCGAGCGACCGCATCGGCTGGATGTGGCGCGCGTTTCCGATCGATGACGACACGCGGCATCGCGCGATCGGGGCGTATGCCGGCACGCTCGGTCCGGCGCTGCTGGTGCTGCTCATCGCCTGCCTGAACGTCGCGTGCATGCTGATGGCGCGCGGCATCGAACGGGACAAAGAGCTCACCGTCAGGCGGGCGCTCGGCGCGACGCGCGCGCGCGTCGTCCGCCTCCTGCTGGTGGAGAACGCCGTCCTTGCGCTGATCAGCGGAGCGCTCGGCTGCGGATTCGCGATCGTCGTTCTGCGGCTGATCGCCGCGCAGTTGGCCGCGGTGCAACCGTCGCTGGCCTCGCGCCTTGCTGGTGGCGCGTCGCTGTTGCCGATCGCGCTCGCGACGAGCGCGCTGGCCTGTCTGATCTTCGGTACCGTGCCGGCGCTCAGACTGTCGAAACGGGACGTCGCTGCGTCGCTGAAGGGCGTCCCGACCACCTTCAAGATTGAGATCGCCGGATACGGCGCACGTGACGCAATCGTCTTCGTGGAACTCGCATCGGCCGCAGGGCTCATCGTCTGGACGGCGATGCTCTATACCCTCTTCTCGCAAATCGGCGCGATCACGGTGTCGTTCGCGGCGGATCGCGTCGTTGCGATGCGCGTGCCGACACGTACCGCCGACGACGTGGCGACCCGCGTCGCCGCGGTTCCGGGGGTCGCGCGCGTGACGATCTCGTCCGGCATGCTGGGCGGCGGCGATCACGTGCGCTCGAGCGGCGCCAGCCAACCGATCGCCTGGTCCCGCATCCCCGTCAGACACGATTTCCTCGAGACGCTCGGCGTGCCGATGGTCCGAGGCCGATCGTTCTCGGTTTCCGAGGACGGACGGACGCCGGTGGCGATCGTCGGCGAAAGCGGCGCGCGCCGCCTTGCCGCGGACGGCAACGTGCTCGGCAGGCATCTGGCGCTGTCGGACGGCACCAGCGTGGAAGTGATCGGCGTCGCTCGGGATACGGTCGACTACGGTGCCTTGTCGAGCGCCGGCGCGTATGCGCTCGCGGAGATGTACGTGCCCTACGACCGCCGCACCCTCGCCCCGGAGGCCGTCGTCATCGCGCAGCTGGCCACCGACCCGCACGCGGCGCTGCGCGCGATTGCCGCCGCGGCCCAAACGCCCGCCGGTGCCAGGCCGCCTCGTCCGGTGGTGCTCAGCGACGAGTATCGCGGCGGACGCGGCACGGACGGGGCGATGGTGCTGATGCGAATTCTCGGCTGGTTCTCGGCGCTGACACTGCTGCTCGCCGCGAGCGGGATCTTCGCAGTGATCGGTCAATCGATCGCGCAGCGGACGAGGGAGTTCGGCATTCGCATCGCCGTCGGCGCGACGCCCGGCCGCGTGCTCGCAATGGTGCTCGCGCGCGAGACGAAGCTGCTCGCCCTGGCGATCGGAATCGGTCTCGCCTTCACGGTGGCGCTCACCAATGCCCTGTTCGTCGAGCTCGTTCGGTTGAACGCGATCGTTCCCGGATTGTGGCTGGGAGCCCTGGGTCTGGCTGGCACCACGGCAGCGTTGGCTCTAGCACTGGCGACGTATCGAATCGTCAGGCTTCAGCCCGCGGCGGTGCTCCGGCGCACCTGACGCGCCCGGCCCGGCCAGTTTTCAGCTCGACGCCCACTTTCCAACGAACTCGGTGAAGTTGGGAGTTGGGAGTGGGCGTTGACGCGATCCACCCTAAGCTGCCTGCTTGACGTCCTTTTCCACCTGACCGTCTCGAATTGAAATCACGCGGTGCGCGTGAGCCGCGATGTCCGGTTCGTGGGTGACGAGGATGATGGTGTTGCCGGTGCTGTGCAGGCGCTTGAACACCCCCATGATTTCCTCACCGGTTTTCGAATCGAGGTTTCCGGTCGGCTCGTCGGCGAGCAGGATCGACGGGTTGTTCACGAGCGCGCGCGCGATGGCAACGCGCTGACGCTGACCGCCGGAGAGCTCGTTGGGTCGGTGCGAGGCACGCTGCGAGAGCTCGACTTTGTCCAGCGCCGCCTTGGCGCGATCCAGCCGGTCCTTTCCGGATACGCCGGCGTAGACGAGCGGCAGCTCGACGTTGTGCAGGGCGGTCGCGCGCGGCAGCAGGTTGAAGGTCTGGAAGACGAAGCCGATTTCTTCGTTCCTGATCCGCGCCAGCTCGTCGTCGTTCATCGATCCGACTTCCTTGCCGTTCAGCATGTAGCTGCCCTTGCTCGGCGTGTCGAGACACCCGATCAGGTTCATCAGCGTCGACTTTCCCGAGCCCGAGGGCCCCATGATTGCGACGTACTCGCCCTTCTCGATGTTGATCGAGACGCCGCGAAGGGCGTGGATCTCTTCGGAACCCATCACGTACGTCTTCCAGAGGTCCTGCGTGGTAATCAATCCCATGGCGTTACCGTTTATCGTCCTTCAATCTCTGTATTAACGAGCGGACTGGACCGGGAGTTTCAGGGGGAAACAGTGCCTCCAGTCTCTCACATCGACCGGAACCAGCACAGGCCGCAACTTCGCGGCACGATTGGGCCGCCCTACCGCACGCTCCGTTCGACGCCGAGGACGCGGCCACCCAGTCCCACACGGATTTGCACACCGGACGGTTCGCGAACCGTGATCGCGTGGTCGTCGATCGCCACGACGGTTCGGCTGCCAAGGACATCTCCGACCCTGACAACCCGTCCACCGTCGATCGTCGCCAGTTTGCGATCGCTCGAGATCAGAATCGCGGTCACACGCGGAATCGGCTCTTTCAGCAGCGCCGGTGCCTTCGCCTCCGTGCGAGGAGCGATGGCCGGGGGGTGTTTATCGGCTGTCGCGGCGGCCGCGTGAGATGTCGCCGCGGGCGTGCTGGACGGCGCGTGCAACGTCGCGGGGGCCGTACTGGGCGGCGCGGGTGCCGATTGTGGCGTTTGGGGGATCGCTGCCGGTGGCTTGGGATCGGCGGCCGTCGGACGCGGCGCCGGGGCCGCAGATGAGCGCTGAACGGGTTGTGGAGCGGCTGGAGCAGCTTTCGGTTTGAACAGCATCCATCCCGCGGCGAGAACTCCCACTCCGACGATGACTGCGGCCGCTCGCATGACCCAGGGCGGCAGGCTCTCGCCGTGGGCCATCGATTCATCGCGCTTTCGCGTGGGGCGCGCGACAGCGCCGGCGCACGCGAGCCGAATCGACGCGGCGACTTCGGTCAGCTTGTCGGTCAGCTCCGACTTGACCGTGAGCCCCTCGAGTGAATCCAGCGACTCGACCTCGACGTCGAGCTCCTCAATGAGCGGCATGGTCAGCGAGCGGATCTCGGGGAGATTGCCGCAGGTGACGATCGAATCGACAGGTGTGCCCTTCTCCCGCGCCGCCGCCATGGCACGGCGGATCTCCGGCGCGAGAAAGGCGACGAGCGAATAGCGCTGCAGCAGCCGCGCCTGACTGCCAGACAACCCGACGCTCGAATCCCACGCGAACGAATGCGAGTAGAGCTGTTTTCCCGGACGGACGACGACGATGGCCACGCCAGTCCGGTTGACGGCGAGCCAGCAGGTGGCGCCCTCGCCGCGCGGGAGCCGCAGGCGGGCGAGCGCCGCGAGGGCATTGCACGGAGACATCGCGCGTTCGATCCGGAAGCCGGCGCCGATCAGCGGATCGAGCAGCGGCTTGATCGCTGGATCGTTGCGGTTGGACCCGTCAGGAAGACCCCACACGACCGCACGGCAGCGCCGCGGCAGGTGCAATGTCCGACGCACGCGTTTCACCGCGGCCGTGAACGCATCGATCCCGGGAAACGCCACCGGATCCAGCGTCTCCGCCGCAAGCAGCTGCACCTCTTCGCCGGTCACCACCGTCCGCGCAAGCGCGCAGTTATCGGCGCCGAGCTCTACCGCCGTAATGCTGGCCATCCCCAATCAGAGTGTAAACCTGAGCCGTGTGGAACGCTGCGCTAACCGCTCTCAGCCTTCCTTGTCCTCGTAGTCCGCCTTCAGCTTCGAAACGACCGCGGGGTCCGCGAGCGTCGTCGTATCGCCGAGTGCTTTGCCTTCCGCGATATCGCGCAGGAGACGCCGCATGATCTTGCCCGAGCGCGTCTTGGGCAGATCCGCCGCGAACAGAATCTGATCGGGCCGGGCGATGGCGCCGATCTTCTTCACGACGTGGTCCTTCAGCTCCGACGCGAGTTCGTCGGACGGTTTCGTCCCCTCCTTGACGGTGACGAACGCGGCGACCGCCTGTCCCTTGATTTCGTGCGGTTTGCCGACGACCGCGGCTTCCGCGACGCGCGGGTGATCGACGAGCGCGCTCTCCACTTCCATCGTCCCGATGCGGTGCCCCGCGACGTTCAGGACGTCGTCCACGCGTCCGAGCAGCCAGTAGTAGCCGTCGTCGTCCAGCCGCGCGCCGTCGCCGGTGAAGTACGCGCCGTCGGGCCACTGGCTCCAGTACTGCTTCACGAAGCGATCGGGGTCCCCGTAGATGCCGCGCAACATCGCGGGCCATGGTTTCGTGAGCGTGAGCAGTCCGCCGCCGCGCTCCACACGCTGGCCGCGCTGGTCGCGGACCTCGGCGACGACGCCGGGAAACGGTTTCGTCGCGGAGCCGGGCTTGAGATTGGTGAGCCCCGGCAGCGGCGTGATCATGATCATTCCCGTCTCGGTCTGCCACCAGGTATCGACCACCGGACACCGTTCGCGCCCGATGTTCAGGTAGTACCAGACCCACGCTTCCGGATTGATCGGTTCGCCGACGGATCCGAGCAGACGAAGCGATTTCAGGCCGTGCCGGGCCGGCCAGTCGGTGCCCCAGCGCATGAAGGCGCGGATGGCGGTCGGCGCGGTGTAGAACACGGTCACGCCGTGGCGATCGATCATTTCCCAGAAGCGATCCTTCTGCGGCCAGTCCGGCGCCCCTTCGTACATCACGACCGTGGCGCCGTTGGCGAGCGGGCCGTACACGACGTAGCTATGCCCGGTGACCCAGCCGATATCGGCCGTGCACCAATAGACGTCCTCGTCTCTTAGATCGAAGACCCACTTCGTGGTGGCGTAGACGCCGGTGAGATAGCCGCCGGTGGTGTGGACGATGCCCTTTGGCTTCCCCGTCGTGCCGGAGGTATAGAGGATGTAGAGCATGTCCTCCGCGTCCATGGCTTCGGGCTCGCACACGGAACTCGCGTCCTGCATCAGCCGGTGATACCAGTGATCCCTCCCTTCCTGCATGTGCACCGGAATCGGCGCGCCGGCCTGCCGCTGCACGACGACGACGTGCTTGATCGACGGAGTGTCGCGGAGCGCTTCGTCGGCCATCTGCTTGAGCGGAACGATCTGACCGCGCCGGTATCCCCCGTCCGCGGTGACGAGCAGGACGGCTTTCGCGTCGTTGATCCGATCGCGGAGCGACTCGGCGCTGAATCCGCCGAAGACGACGCTGTGCACCGCGCCGATGCGCGCGCAGGCGAGCATCGAAATCGCGAGCTCCGGCACCAGCGGCATGTAGAGGGCAACGCGGTCGCCGCGCTTGACGCCGAGCGACTTCAGCACGTTCGCGCACGCATTGACTTCGCGGTAGAGATCCCAGTAGGTCAGCGTTCGCCGATCGCCGGGCTCGCCTTCCCACACGAACGCCGCCTTGTTACGGCGCGGGCCTCGCACGTGGCGATCGAGGCAATTGACGCTGACGTTCAGCTTCCCGCCGACGAACCATTTCGCGTAAGGCGGTTTCCATTCGAGCACGTCGGACCACGGCGCCATCCATTCCAGCTCGCGGGCAAAGCCGGCCCAGAATGATTCGGGGTCCGCGGCGGCGCGGTCGTAGATGGCGGGATCGTTGGCCACTGCCGCGCGACGCCAGGCGTCGGAAGGAGGAAACGTCCGGTCTTCCTTGAGAAGGGCGTCGATTTCGCTCATCAGCGGATCCTACTGCCCTTTTCGATTGGCGTGGCGCCGTTCCCGTAGCGGAGACTTCCAGGTCTGGCCTCCGCCGTGTCGCAGGCCGGAGGCCTGCGCTACATCGGATCGAAAATGCTCTAGCGGATCCGCTGCTCGAGCGCTTCCACGCGAGCCCGCACGTCGCCGGAGTACATCGCCTGATCCGGCCCGGCGTACTGCAGGAACGATCGGTAGTGATCGATCGCGAGCGCCACCTCTCCGGCCTTCTCGTACTGGAGCGCAAGGTTGTAGTGCGCGGCGGCGTTGTGCTTGTCGATTTCGAGCGCGCGCGTCAGACTCGACGTCGCGTCGCCGGCTTGTCCCGCGCCTGCCTGGGCCAGCGCGAGATTCACGTAGGCGGCGTCGTTCCGCGGATCGAGACGCAGCGCGGCACGCGCTTCGGCGCCCGCCTCGTCGTATCGCTTCAACTGGTAGAGCGCGGCCGCCAGGTTCACGTGCGCGGTGACATAGCGCGGATCGATCGCGATCGCGCGCCGGAACTCGCGTGCCGCCTCCTCATGCTGCCCCTTCGCCATGTAGAGGTTGCCGAGGTTGTTGTGCGCGTCGACGTTCATCTCGTCGCGCTGCAGGACCGCGCGGTAGTGCACCAGCGCCTGGTCGAAGTCGCCCGAGCGCTGGTAATACAGCGCCCGGCGCAGCTCATCGTCCGTAGAAACGGACGGCGGAGCGGCCGGCGCGGCGGAAACGGCAGCCGAGCGTCCCGGGCGAATCGCGCTTCCGCCTTTAGGCGGAAGAGATGGCTTCGTCGCCGGCGCCGTGGTCGGCGCGACGGCGGCGGTCTTCGGAGCTTCGACGACCGCGGGAGCAGGCTTCGGCGGTTCGGCGACCGATTTGGGAGGCGGCGGACCGGGGGCTGGCTTGGCGGCCGCCGCGCGCGGCGGAGGCGCGGGTCTCGGCACCGGTTTCGCAGTCGGCAGCAGCCACCAGACGGCCGCGGCAAAGGCGGCGAGCGCCACCGCGGCGAGCGCGACACCAGGACCGGTACGACGCGGCTCGGACTTGTATCCCAGCGCCGCCAGCACGGAATCCGCATGCGCGGTACGTCCGGCTGTCGACGCCCGCGCGGGCTCGCGCCCGCGCCGCAGCGCGTCGTAGATGCGGCTCACTGACGAGCGGCAACCAGCGCCTTCACGACGCGCGCCTTCACCGCGCGTCCGGCGTCATCGCGATAATGCCAGATGGCGGCGGCGCCGGCGAGCACCGCCGCCAGCGTCACGCCCGCGGCGAACGCCGCGAAGCGTTGCCGCACCCAGCGGCGCACCGAGCGCTGCGGACGATCGAGGTCCAGCGACTCCGAGGCGCGGGTGACCAGCCGCGCCGTGATGCGGTTGGTGTGATGCGAATAGGCGGAGAGCAGCGCGCGATCGCAGAGCAGGTTGATCAACCGCGGGATGCCACCGCTGTAGCGGTGCACGCGCGCGAGCGCCTGCGGCGTGAACGCCACCGCCGCGCCGCCGCCGGCCACCGACAGCCGGTGCTGGACGTACGCGCCGGTCTCTTCGCGCGAGAGCGGCTTCAACTCGTAGCGAATCGAGACGCGTTGATCGAGCTGGCGCAGATCCGCGCGGCCGAGCAGCTCCTTCAGGTTCGACTGTCCCACCAGGACGATCTGCAGCAGCTTCTCCTTTTCCGTCTCCAGGTTCGACAGAATACGGATCTGCTCCAGGGTCACGAGCGGCAGGTTCTGCGCTTCGTCGATGATGAGCAGGGCCTGCGCCCCGAGCCGCTGCAGCGAAATCAGGAACTCGTTGAGTGCTTCGATCAGCTCCGCCTTGCTGACGCCCAGAAGCTTGCCGCGCTTGATCTGTTCCCGGGACACGACGCCGAATTCCTGCAGGATCACCCGCAGCAGATCGTCTTCGGCAAGGAACGGATTCAGTACCAGGGCGCTGAACGTCTTGCGATCGATTTGATCGAGCAATGCCCGGCACAGCGTCGTCTTGCCGGTCCCGATGTCGCCGGTGATGACGACGAACCCTTCACGCCGGCGGACCGCGTACTGCAGCAGCTCGAACGCGTTCGCATGGGACGCGCTCTTGAACAGGTACTTGGGATCGGGCGTCAGGCTGAACGGCTTCTCGGTAAATCCGAAGTACTCTTCGTACATAAATCAATCCTTCGTCCCAGGCAGGACAATCGTCGGCCTGATCACCACCACCAGCTCTGCGTATCCGAACTGCCTCGCCGCCTGCAGCGGACGCAGCAATCCGCCGATCACGACCGCGCTGCCGTTTGCGACGCGCGAGACGGTATCGCTCTCGGTGCTGCCTTCTTTCACGTCGCCGGACTGTTCGCGCCAGCTGTGTGCGATCGCGAGGAGGACGGCGCCGTCCGACGCGATCTGAGGAACGACCGTCAACGTCAGCGACGTCGGGCCCGGCGTGTCGAGCCGGACGAGTGCGGGCTCGTTATTGAGCGCGGTGATCTCCGGCGCCCACACCGTCCTGACGTCTCCCTGGGCCGCCAGCGCCGCGCGAAATGCATCGCCGTCCGCCGCCAGTCCCGCGGTCGGCGCGTCCGGCGGCACACCCAGCTTCCGGCGCACCGCGCCCCAGTCGATGCCCGACGGGGCGCGAAGCGTCACCTCGTACGCCTGCGCCTGCAGCCGCACTTCACGCGTGCTCCGGACGTGCAGCGTCTCCAGATAGAGCGCGACGCGCTCGAGGCGCTCGGGAAAGTCGGTTACCGTCGCCAGCCCGGCGCGGCGATCGACGTGGACACGCCCGCCCTCCGACAGCAGCGCCTGCACGCCGTCGCCAATCGACGCGTACACATCCTCGGGCGCCACCGTGGTCGTGACCACGGCGTCCTGGGCTCCTGACGTCCTCGTCAACCCGCGCTGCACGTCGAGCACGTTCAGATCGAATTGACGCGTCTCGGCGCGCCGACGAGTCACGCGAAGGATCGTTCCTTCCACCGTGAATTCGAGACCGAGCGGCGCGAGCAGCGTCGTCAAGGCGTCACGCAAGGACAGATCGCGCAGCTCGCCGCGAAACGACCCGGCGACGTCGGGATCGACCGCGAGGCTGAACGGTGTACCGGTCACCAGGAGGTGCAGGACTTCGTCGATCGGCCGCGGCTCGACGAAGCTCAGGCTGACCCGCCGCGGTGAATCGAGCATGGCCGCCGCGGCGCCCGGGTCGAGCTGTGTCACGGGCAGTGGCCGCAGCTGCCCCTCGGCCACCTTCGTGACCGGCATCTGCAGCGTCGCTAGCACCGCCGCGGCAATCATCCAGCGCACCATGGACACCCGTGCACACTTCTACTGGAGAGCTTTTCGGATCGAACGGGGTCAGGGATTAGCCGGCGCGGCTACGCCGCGCCGGGGTTCCAGGGGTTCCAAAGGTTCCGGAGGTTCCGCGGGTTCAGGTTCCGGAGGTTCCGCGGGTTCAGGTTCCGGAGGTTCCGCAGGTTCAGGTTCCGAGGTTCCGCAGGTTCAGGTTCCGAGGTTCCAGCGTCCAGGTTCGCGGAACCAGAACCTGCGGAACGACTGGAACTCTTGGAACCACTGGAACCCCGCGCGCGAGGGCGAAGCCAGGCGCGCGGGGCCGCGAAGCCACCGCGCGCGGCTAGGCCGGCGGAAGCACTTCGGTGGTCCCCGGAGGCGGCAGGTCCTTTTTCTTGAACAGCGCGACCCCGAGCAGTCCGCCGAGCATGCCGAAAATCATGCCGATGACCGCGCTCATGATGGCGCGGATGACGATGAAGGCGCCGATGACCCCGCGCGAGGCCATGTTCTCGATCATCGTCTTGGTTTCGGGCGGTACGTCGGGATTGGAGAGGACGAAACGCTCGATGATGCGCTGCTGCACCGGCCCCATCATCAGCTCGATCGGCACCGCGAGCGCGACGCCGATCACGCCGCCGATCAGGCCCGCCAGCAGGCCCACCAGGGCGCCGTCCGCGGCGGTGATGGCGTAGGGGTAGTTCTGCTGCAACAAGTACGCGGCCAGCGCCCCTCCCGCCACCACCCACATGCAGCAGAAACAGTTGCCGATGTTGATGATCGGCAGCGCCGACAGGACGCCGATGAAGATCCCGCCGAACAGCGCCGGTTGCAGCTTGGGTGCTGGAGGCATCAGTCGTAGTACTCCCGTCCGAGATGCGTAATCAGCTCTTCACCCTGGAGATACCGCAGCGTGTTCTTCAGCTTCATGAGCTGAATGAACAGATCATGCTCGGGGTAGAGTCCGGCGGCGTGCATCGGGCTCTTGTAATAAAACGAGAGCCACTCCTGAATGCCGCTCATCCCCGCGCGCTTCGCCAGGTCCAGGAACAGGGCGGAATCTAGCACAATCGGCGCCGCCAGGATGCTGTCGCGGCACAGGAAATTGATCTTCAGCTGCATCTTGTAGCCAAGCCAGCCGAAGATGTCGATATTGTCCCAGCCTTCCTTGTTGTCGCCGCGGGGCGGATAGTAATTGATGCGGACGACGTGACACAGCTTTTCGTAGAGATCGGGATAGAGATTGGGCTGGAAGATGTAGTCGAGGACGGACTTCTTGCTCTCTTCCTTGGTCTTGAACGACTCCGGATCGTCGAGCACCTCGCCGTCGCGGTTGCCGAGGATGTTGGTCGAATACCAGCCTTCGACGCCGATCAGCCGCGACTTGAGGCCCGGCGCGATGATCGTCTTGATCAGCGTCTGCCCTGTCTTGAGATCTTTTCCGGCAAGCGGTGACCCCGTCTGCTGCGCGAGCTGGATCAGCGCGGGAATATCGGCGCTCAGGTTCGGCGCCGCGTTCGCGTACGGAAGGCCTTCCTTGATCGCGGCGTAGGCGTAAATCATGCTCGAGGGGATCGTGTCGTCGTTCGCCTCGAGCGCCTTCTCGAAGGCTTCGATCGACTGGTGCGCCGCCGACTCGGTCATGTAGACCTCGGTGCTGCCGCACCACACGAGCACCAGACGATTGAGCGCGTGCTGCTTCTTGAAATGCTGGATGTCGGTCCGGACCTGGTCCGCCAGATCGCGCTTGTTCTTCCCTTTCTTGACGTTGGGACCGTCGAGGCGCTTCACGTAGCGGCGATCGAACACCGCCGGCAGCGGGCTGATTGCTTCGAGCTCAGGGCGAATCTGATCGAGCAAGTCCTTCTCGAGCACGCCCGCCGTCTTCGCCGCTTCGTAGCAGTTCTCGTCGAAGATGTCCCAGCCGCCGAACACTACGTCGTCCAGCGCCGCGAGCGGAACGAAATCCTTGATGCGCGGAGATTTGGCCTCGGTGCGCTTGCCGAGACGGATCGTGCCCATCTGCGTGAGCGATCCGATCGGGCGCGCGAGGCCGCGGCGGATGGCGATCACACCGGCAATGGTGGTGGTGCTGACGGCGCCGAGCCCCACCAGCATGATTCCGAGTTTGCCCTCCGGTTTGTCGATCTTCTGCGCGTTTTTCACGACCGACGACTATATCACCCGGATCTCGGACGATTTGGTAATTTGGTGGCCGTGGGACTGTTCAGAAAAGCACCGACCGAGCCGCTCGCGGTCACGATGACGGGCGTGAAGCTGGGCGATCGCGTGCTGATCGTCGGGGTCCGCGACACCGCGCTCATCGCCGCCCTCGCGACGAGGTCGGGCCTCTCGGGCCGGGCCTGCGCGATCGACGCCGACGCGGAGCGTGTCAAGAGCGCCGGGCCGGCGATCGAACGCGAAGGCGCGCTCGTCGAGGTCACGCGCGCGCCGTGGGGCATGCTGCCGTTCGACGAGAGCAGCTTCGACATCGCGGTGATCCGCGACGTGCTGATGGCGCTCCCGGCGGACGCGCGATCGCTCGCCACGGGTGAGCTGTTGCGCGTCCTGCGCCCGGGCGGACGCGCGATCGTGATCGAGACCGCGCCGCGCGGCGGCTTCGGCGCGCTGTTCAACAAGCTGGAGATCGACTCGACCTATCTCTCGTCCGGCGGCGCGGCGGGCACGTTGACGCGGGCGCGATTTGCCGCCGTCCGGCAGCTCGCCGAACACGAAGGGCTTACCTACACCGAGGGGATCAAGTCAATGACGAATGCCTAATGTCGAATGACGGAACGAATCGCGAATCCCAATCCCGAATTCCCGCCTCACCGGGCGCAGGTCAGGTGTCTGCCGCCGTCTATTGAGATCGTCTCACCTGTAATCCATCCCGCACGATCGGAGGCGAGAAACCAGATCAGCTCCGCGATTTCCTCCGGCTCGCCGGCGCGCCCGAGCGGATGTGTCGCCCGCGATCGCTCGAGGAACGCGGCGTAGTTCTCCTCGGTCATGCCGCTGCGGCGGTGCAGATTGGAAATCGTCACGCCCGGATTCACCGCGTTCACGCGCACGCCGTGGGACGCCATCTCGAGCGCGGCACAGCGCGTGAGTTGATCGACACCCGCCTTGCTGACGCAGTAGGCGAGGACACCGGGAAACGCGCGCAAGCCGGTCACGCTCGACACATTGACGATGGACCCCTTCGATGCGACGAGCAGCGGCGCCGCCGCGCGCATCAACCGGAACGGCGCGCGAAGATTGATGTCGAGCATTTCATCCCAGGCGGCATCGGACGTGTTTTCGATGCTGCCGTTCGCGATGATGCCCGCGGCATTCACCAGCGTGTCGATGCCCCCGATTGATTCGCTCGCTTTCGCGACGATGACCTCGGGGCCGTGGGGCGACGTGACGTCTGCGACGAGAGGAACGCACCGACCTCCAGCCGAGTTCACCGCCTGGGCGACCGCGTCCAGCTCCGCCGCCTTGCGTCCGACGGCGAGCACCGCGGCCCCTTCGCGGCCGAACCGGATGGCCGCCGCCCGACCTATTCCACTGGACGCGCCGGTGACCACAACCATTTGCATGGCAACGTCTTGTAGCACAACTTGAACAGTGTCTCTCCTGAGCGACAGCTCTCCGGAGGGCCCGGCAACAGATCGCCCCGTCAAACGCCGAAAAGCCGATGGAACGCGCTTTGCGGCCATGCAGCGCGCGGCCGCGAGGACGCGGAATCAGCGGAAGCCAGCCAATTGCAGAAACAGGAACCTTCGGACGTCTTTTCGGCGCCCGAAATCGCACGCGCGGCGGGTGTTCGCGCCCGGGATGTCCGGAATCTCGTCCGGTCGGGCGTGGTCCGTTCCATCGACGGCCGCTTCTTCGACGCGGCGGAGGCGGTGGCGGCCGTCCGGATGCTGGCCGGCACGGCGCCGGCGGATCGGGTGCTGTTTCGTCCCGCGCCGGCCAGCCAGCGGCAGCCGGGTATGCCGATCGCGGTGTCGGGCGGCCTCCATGCCGCAACGCTTGCCGCGCTCGCGCTGGCGACGAGTTTCGGCCTCGCCAGGCCGCAGGCCCACCTGCAGGACGACCACCGCGAGCTGCGAATGGTGTTCCTCGTGACGCCGGGTCCCGGCGGCGGTGGCGGTGGCGGAGGTCTGAAGGAGCGAACGCCTCCTCCTCCGGCGGAGCGTAAAGACGCCAGCGTGCTGCACAGTCCGGTGCCAAGACGGAAGCCGCCCGCGCAAGTTGATCCGCCACCGATCCGGCACGTCGATCCACCTCCCCGGCCACCCGAACCGGAAGTCGTGGCACCGGTCGTCGCGGCGTCGAACGATCCGCGCGAACGGGCGGGCATTCCGTGGACACCGAGTCAGCCGGCGCCGCCGGTGGACAGCCGCGGTCCGGGCAGTGGCGGCGGAACGGGAACGGGGCGGGGCACCGGCGTCGGCGAAGGCGATGGGGCGGGAATCGGTCCAGGCTCCGGCGGAGGAACCGGCGGTGGACCGTATCGACCCGGCAGCGGCATCGCCGCACCGACGATCGTCCACGAGGTGAAGCCGGACTACACCGAAGACGGGCGTCGCCGCGGCATCGAAGGGGACGTCGTCGTCGAGATCATCGTGAGGAGCGACGGCAGCGTCGGGAGCGTGAAGCTGCTGAGCGGCCTGGGAGCAGGCCTCGATCAGCGCGCGATGGACGCGGTGAAACAGTGGCGCTTCAATCCGGCGACGCGCTATGGGACGCCGGTGGACGTCATCGTCGAAGTGGCAGTGGAATTCAAGCTGCGGTGAATGAGCACAGTCGGGCAATATGGATACAACCCTCGTAACGGTCACGGTCCTCTCGATGGGAATGGCGGCGGCGATGAGCGCGATCGTCTGGCGGATGCTGCGCATCGAACGGCAACGCAGCAGCGCCCGCGTCGCCGCGCTGACCGCGCTGACCGCGGACGCGTCCGCCACGGCGGCGCCGCAGCCGCGCGTCGACATCGATCTGCCCATGCGGGAAAGGGTCGGCGCCGACACGCCTGCGATGTTCGTCGAGCGCGACCCGGCGTCACCGTGGGGGCCGCGTTTCGCGGTGATGGCCGCGGTTGCGCTCATCCTGACGTCGGTCGTGCTGTTCGCGCTGGCGGCACGGCGAGCGCAAACCTCGCCCCCCGCGCGGAAGGCATCGGCCGCAACCGCTGCACCGGTGGCAGCATCCGCGCCGGGCGGTCTCGAGCTGCTGTCTCTGCGCGATTCACGGGAGCCGGTCAGCGGCGCCGGCAAACCGGCCGGATTGACCATTACAGGTCTCGTGCGGAACCCACGTCAAGGGAGCGCGCTCAATCGCGTGACCGTGACCGCGTACACGTTCGACGCCAACGGCGCCTTCCTCGCCAGCGGCCGCGCACTCATTGACGTGACCGCGCTCGCTCCCGGCGACGAATCGCCGTTTGTCGTCACGGTTCCGGTGAGCGACTCGGTGGCCCGCTACCGGATCGGCTTCCGCGACGACGCCGGACGCGTCATCGCGCACGTCGACCGGCGACAGCAGGGTCCGATTGCGGCAAACTGGTAATGCACGTGTTCAAACCTCTTCTCGCCGCGCTCTTCGCCGCCACGGTCGCGGTGTCGGCGCAGGACGCTCAGCAATCGACGCCGCCGCCGCAGGCAAAATCGCAGCAGCAACAGGACGGACAGGCGTTCAAGTTCCGCACCGGCGTCGAGCTGGTGAACGTGAACGCGACGGTCACGGATCAATCCGGTCGGTTCGTGTCCGGACTCACGCAGAACGATTTCCGCGTCTACGACGACGGACAGCTGCAGACGGTGACGCATTTCAGCGCCGAGCGGGTTCCGGTGAGTCTCGGCATCCTGCTCGATACCAGCGGCAGCATGGAAGGAGAAAAGATTCTCGCGGCGCGCGACGCGCTCGAGCGGTTTCTCAGTCTGCTGAACGATCCGCAGGACGAGGTGTTCCTGTATCGGTTCGACAACGCGCCGCAGCTCGTCGAAGGCTGGACGCACGACAAGGCGCGGATCAGCGAGGCCCTCTATCGCATCCGGCCGCGCGGATCCACGTCGATGTACGACGCCGTCGTCGAGGCGACGCAGCTGGTGCAGCAGGGGCACAATCGCAAGAAGGCGCTGGTCATCATCTCGGACGGGAACGACACCAACAGCCGCACGGACGTGCTCTCGGTGAAGCAGATGATCCGCGAGACCGAGGTGCTGGTGTACGCGGTGGGCATCGACTCGCAGCCGACCCGGCCCTGGGACATCCGCCTTCCCGATCTGGTGCAGCAGAGGGAAGCAGCGTGGTTCCAGCGCGGGCAGCCGCCGCGGACGCCGATTCCGTTTCCGTTCCCGTTGCCGGGCGGGCGGCGGCCGCCGTCGAGTCCCCCGCCGAACCCGGTACCACCGACGCCGAATCCGGGCGGTCACTCCCGCTACGGCCGCAGCGATGAAGACCGCGTGAACGCCGCAGCGCTGCGCGATATCACCGATGACAGTGGAGGCCGCACGGAGATCATCCGCTCCCCGCGCGATCTCGATCCGGCAACGGCGGGGATCGCCGACGAGCTGAGCAAGCAGTACTACCTTGGATATCCCGCGCCGGGCGAGAAGGACGGACGGTGGCACGCGATCGGGGTTGAGGTCCGCAACCAGTCGTACCACGTTCGCGCGCGCCGCGGATACGTCGCGGCCCGGTGAGTTGACGGGTTAGCGTGAAGCCTGACCGCCAACTGTCAACGGTCCACCGTTGACAGTAAACTGCTCCGGCAGTGCGACTCGCGGCTATCTCGGTCGGCCTCAGCATTCTTGGCTCGCTCGGCGGAGTGATCGTCGCCTCGACGTTCCTGCTTCTTCGCGAGACGATCCGTACACGGCTCGTGCCGTGGCTGATCAGCTACGCCGTCGGCACCCTGATCGGCGTCGCGCTGATCGCCTCGTCCCCGAATCGTTGGGACACCTGGACGCGCGGCCGGCCATGCTCACGATGGCGGGCGGCATTGTCAGCTTTTTCCTGCTCGAGAAGTGGGTGCTCTGGCGGCACTGCCATGACGACGAGAAGTGCCACGTGCACAGCACCGCGGCGCGCCTGGTCATCGTCGGCGACGCCTTCCACACATTCGTCGACGGCGCGGTGATCGCGGCCGCCGTACTGACTGCGATACCGCTCGGCGTCACGACGGCGATCGCGGTGGCGGCGCATGAGATTCCACAAGAGGTCGGTGACGTGGCGATCCTGTTGCGAGCCGGCTACTCACGCGCTCGTGCGTTCACGCTGAACGTGCTCGCCGGCGCGGGAGGCATCCTGGGCGCGATCGTGATGGTCTTCGCCGGGCGGGCGCTTCCCGCCTTGCTCCCGTACGTCCTCGCGTTTGCCGCCGGGAATTTTCTGTACGTGGCCATGGCCGACCTGATCCCCGATCTGCACCGCGGCGGCGTCGGGGGCGCACGTCAGGTCTTCCTCATCACGGCCGGCATTGTTACGATCGCCGCGCTGGGGTCGTAGTTAACTGCGGGCGCGGAACGCCTGTCTAAATCCTTTATGAAGAAGCTGCTTCCAGCCGTGGCCGTGCTCGCGCTCGTGTCGTCCGGCTTGGCGCAACAACCGCCGGCCCAGCAGCCGCCGCAGCAACAGCAGACACCGCCCGCGGGCCGCGGCGGGCGCGGGCAGGGTCGAGGCGGTAATGCCGCCGGCGGCCAGGGCGCCGGCGCGCAGGGACAGAATCCTGCCCGCGATCGCGCGCAGACCCAGCCGCAGGGCACGGCGTCGATCAGCGGACGGGTGCTGGCCGGCGACACCGGCCGCCCCGTGAAGCGCGCGCAGGTGATGGTGGCCGGTGCCGGACGCGGTGGCCACTCCGCCGTCACCGATGAGCAGGGGCGCTACACCGTCGCCACTCTCGTGGCGGGGAACTACACGATCACGGCGTCGAAGAACGGATTCGTCGACGGCGTCTACGGGCAGCGCCGGCCGCTTCAGCCCGGCACACCGATCGCCCTCCTCGATGGGCAGGCGGCGTCGAACGTGGACGTCCGGCTCACGCGCGGCGGCGTGATTACCGGGCGCGTGCTCGACGAGGACGGCGAGGCGCTGGCGCGAGCCATCGTCACGGTGCAGCGTTACCAGTATCTGCGCGGCGATCGGCAGCTCACGCCGGCGGGCGGCGACCAGACCGACGATCGCGGCGTCTATCGCGTGTTCGGGCTGCCGCCGGGCGACTATTACGTCAGCGTCAGTGCAGGCGGCCTCGGCCAGATGCTCGGGCGCGGCATGCAGCAACTTGCCGCGGGCATCGGCGCGCTCGGCGGTGGCCGCGGTGGCCGCGGAAATCCCTTCGGACTGCCGGCAGACGAGAACGAATCCTCCGGTTATGCGCCGACCTACTTCCCCGGCGTCGTGGCTGCCAGTGAAGCGGGCAAGATTCCGGTCGCCCCTGGGCAGGAAGTCACCGGGATCGATTTTCAGATTCAGCTCGTTGCGCTCGCGACCGTCAGTGGCGTGGTGGGCGGCGCCGACGACAGCGTCAGCGTCGTGCTTGCGCCGCAAGACACCGGCGCACGCGGTCCGCTCGGCGGACCGATCCTGAATGCGCGCACGCAACCGGACGGATCGTTCTCGATTGCGGCGGTTCCTCCAGGTCGTTACGTCGCGATTGCGCGCTCAGGAGGTCGCCAGAACGAGCCGCGTACGGCGATGCAGTCTATTGTCGTGAACGGGCAGAACATCGGCGGGCTCGCGCTCGTACTGCAGCCCGGCATCACGATTACCGGCAACATCACCGTCGAGTCGTCCGGAACGCCGAGCCCGACCGACTACTCCGCTTTCCGGATCGACGTGCCGGACCTCAATCCGCTTCCAGGCGGCGGGCCAGGCGGACGCGGCGGTGGATTCGGCGTCACCGGAAATCGCGTCGACAAGAATGGCGCGTTCACGGTACCGAATCTCCTGCCCGGGAAGCACTACTTGCGCGTGACCGGCCAGCCGGTTGCGCAGGCGGCCGGCCAGACCGCTGCTCAGTGGACGTTGAAGTCGGTTCTCGTCGCCGGTCAGGACGTCACCGACACCTCGTTCGAGCTGAAGCCGGGGCAAAACGTCGACAACGTCACCGTCGTGCTGACCGATCGCTCGAGCGACGTGAGCGGCACGGTGCGCGACGGCACCGGCGCGCCGGCGGCGGCGGTCACGGTGATCGCGTTTTCGAGCGACCCGCAGTTCTGGCGGGTGCAGTCGCGCCAGATCCAGACCGCGCGAACGGATCAGAACGGCGCCTACCACCTGCGCGGGCTGCCGCCCGGCGACTACTTCGTCCTCGTCACCGACAACGTCGAGCAGGGTGAGTGGTTCGATCCGTCATTCCTCGAGCAGGCGCGCCAGTCGTCGGTGCGGATGACGGTCACCGAGGGCGAGAAGAAGACTCAGGATCTGACCCTTTCCGCATCGTGAGCCAGATCAGGCCGGCGAGCACGAGCAGCGCAGCCGTAAACGCGAGGCCGAACAGCCAGAGCGTGCGATAGAGGATCGACTGCCGATCCATCCGCACTTCCATGATGCCCGGCCGATGATCTTCGGACCACGCAACCGGTTTGCCCTGGAGCCGATCGCCAAGACGCTGCTCCCAGGTGACGATATTGCCGCGGCCGACGCTGCGCGGATCGCCGCTCTGGAGATCGCGGGAATTGTGGAAACGGATCCGCGCCGGAAGATGCAGGCGGAAGGCGATGACCTCGTTCCCTTTCCATCCCGCGTCGGGCGCCGCCTGCGCCTTGCCGGTCACGGTCTGGCGGAAGAGCGCTTCCTCGCCTTCCTCGCGCAGCTCGTACTTCGACCACGAGAACGGCGCAGCCCTGGAGAGCTGGCGGATATCGGGCACGCGCAGGCGCACGCCGACGAAACGGCGGCCGTAACGCGTCCACACACTCACGCGGACGACGTCGGCGTAGGGTGACGTGTACGCCGCGCGCACCTGGTCCTTCAGCGTATCGATGCGCGCGCGCAGATCGCCGTCGATCGAGATGCCGTGCAGCGCGGCGAGCGCCGGCACCGACGCATTCACCACCAGCGACGCCGATCCGTCCAGACTCAGCGTGAGATCTTCTTCGTACTCGTAATCGGGGCTGAGAATCGCCGGCCGTCCGCCGCTGCACGCGGCAACAGCTGCGAGCACGATCGCGAGCAGGACTGCTCGCCCCGGGAAGCGCATCTCTCGAATGATATACTGAACTTTTCCCCCCGCATGGCCACGCCGCGACGTCTGTTCCTGATCGACGGAAGCTCCCAGATGTACCGCGCCTATCACGCGCCGGTGCGTACCGCCGAAGGCGGGTTTCTCCGCAACGCGCAGGGACGTCCCACCAACGCGGTCTACATCTTCGTGACCATGCTGCGGAAGCTGATGAACGATCACAAGCCGGAATTCATCGCCGCATCGTTCGATCTTCCCGGCCGTACGTTTCGCGACGATCTCGCCGCGGACTACAAAGCGAACCGCGCGCCGATGCCCGACGAGCTCGCCGAGCAGATTCCCATGGTGCACGCGGCGTGCGAGGCCCTGGGCGTCCCGATCGTCACCTCCCGGCGCTACGAAGCCGACGACGTGATCGGGACACTGGCGACGAAGGCGGTGGCGGCCGGCTTCGAGGTCGCGATCGTCACCGGCGACAAGGATTTCTTTCAGCTCGTCCACGACGGCATCAAGGTCTACAACCCGAAAGAGGAAGGCACCTGGTACGACGCGCCGGGCGTAAAGGAAAAGTTCGGCGTCGCGCCCGAGCAGGTCGTCGACGTCCTCGCCCTCATGGGCGACACGATCGACAACATCAAGGGGGTTCCGGGGATTGGCGAAAAGGGCGCGCGCGAGCTGATCGCCACCTACGGCACGCTCGAGAACCTGATCGCACACGCCGGCGACATCAAGAACAAGCGGTATCGCGAAGGATTGCTGGCGCACGCCGACGACGCGCGCCAGAGCCAGGTGCTCGCCCGGATCCGCACCGACGTGCCGGTCGACTTCGATCCGGAAGCGCTGCGCTACCGCGGCGCCACGCGCGAACGCTGCTTCCAGATCTTCAACGAGCTCGGGTTCCGCGCCTTCGTCGGCGAGTACGCGCCTACCGCGGACACGATTGCCAAGTCCTACCGCATCGTCAACACGGAGACCGACCTGCGGGCGCTCGCGGAACGGCTGCGGACCGCCGGCGCGTTTTCGATGCGTATTCTTCCCGACCAACCCTCCGCGATGCGTGCCGGCATCGTCGGCCTCGCGTTTTCGATCGGCCCTCGAAACGCGGACTACGTGCCGACGGGTCATCGTGGGCCGGCGCTGAGCCTGGTCGAAGGACCTCCGGAAGTGCCCTCGATGCCTTTGCGTACCGCGCTCGACGTGCTCGGTCCCATTCTCGAGGATCCCGAGATCGCCAAATCGGGGCACGACCTGAAATTCGACGCGATCGTGCTGAAGCGGCACGGCGTCACGCTCCAGGGACTCGAAACCGACACCATGCTGGCGAGCTATCTGCTCGACGCCACGCGCGCCGAGCACAGGCTCGAGGACCTGGCGCTCGAACACGTCAGCTACAAAGGACTCAAAGAGGAGGACGTCTGCGGACGCGGCGTGAAAGCGGTGTCGCTCGCCGCAGTCCCCGTCGAGGCGGCGCTCGACTACGCCGCCGAACGCGCCGATCTGGTAGGGCAACTGGCGCCCGTTTTCCGCGAGCTTCTCTCGAAAGAGCATTTGACCGATGTCTACGAGCAGCTCGAACGGCCGCTGATTCCCGTGCTGGTCGACGTCGAGCGCGCGGGGATCCGCGTTAACGGCCCCGCGCTGGCGGCCCAGTCGCAACGGCTCGAGCAGGACCTTCCAGCACAGTGGGATCCGAAGCTTGGAATTCACGTGACTTGAAGTCGCGGCC
>JADMIO012779057.1_pt1 | contig 65182 bp, 71 predicted proteins | sample 8958161 | NCBI WGS metagenome assembly JADMIO01 (sample SAMN16585339, study PRJNA669376) | soil metagenome | isolation source: Crop rotation soil | place: USA: Cullars Rotation, Alabama | collected 2011
CGCGACAACTTGTCCACGTGGAATTCTAAGCTTAGGATCCCAATGTGCTGGAAAGACGGCGAACCGTCACTACGCCCATGTCGACTGCCCCGGCCATGCCGACTACGTGAAGAACATGATCACGGGCGCGGCCCAGATGGACGGCGCGATCCTGGTTGTGTCGGCGGCCGACGGCCCGATGCCGCAGACCCGCGAGCACATCCTGCTGGCGCGCCAGGTCGGCGTGCCGGCGCTGGTGGTGTTCTTGAACAAGGTCGACATGGTCGACGATCCGGAGCTTCTGGAACTGGTCGAAATGGAAGTGCGCGAGCTGCTCACCTTCTACAATTTCGACGGCGACAAGATCCCGATCATCCGCGGCTCGGCGCTGATGGCGCTCGAGGACAAGAACAAGGAGCAGGGGCACGACGCGGTGCTCAAGCTGATGGAGGCGGTGGACGCCAACATCCCGCAGCCGGAGCGTCCGATCGACCAGCCGTTCTTGATGCCGATCGAGGACGTGTTCTCGATCTCGGGTCGCGGCACGGTGGTGACGGGTCGCGTCGAGCGCGGCGTCGTCAAGGTTGGCGAGACGGTGGAGATCATCGGCATCCGTCCGACGTCGTCGACGACGGTGACGGGCGTTGAGATGTTCCGCAAGCTGCTCGACCAGGGCCAGGCGGGTGACAACGTCGGCTGCCTGCTGCGCGGCGTCGAGCGCGACGGAGTCGAGCGCGGCCAGGTTCTGGCCAAGCCGGGCTCGATCACGCCGCACACCACCTTCAAGGCGGAAGTCTACGTGCTGACCAAGGACGAGGGCGGCCGTCACACGCCGTTCTTCGCCAACTATCGCCCGCAGTTCTATTTCCGCACCACCGACGTGACCGGGATCGTCAAGCTGCCCGAGGGCACCGAGATGGTGATGCCGGGCGACAACGTGTCGATCGAAGTCGAACTGATCGTGCCCATCGCGATGGAAGAGAAGCTGCGCTTCGCCATCCGCGAAGGCGGCAGGACGGTCGGTTCCGGCGTCGTCGCAAGCATCATCAAGTAATGGATGGCCGGCTCGAGGCCGGCCATGACGAAGAGAAGGAACGACTTGGTTTTTGAAATCGCAGGATGAGGGCCCGCGAAGCGAAACGGCCCGAAGCCCTGCACAAAGGAGTGTAGCTCAGTTGGTAGAGCGGCGGTCTCCAAAACCGTAGGCCGGGGGTTCGAGTCCCTCCACTCCTGCCAACTTACGAAAGACGAACATGGCAGACGCGACGAAGAAGACGATGGATGCGGGAAGCACGGGCAAGGAATTGCCCGCGCCGGCACCGCGCGCGCGCCGCGGCATCTTCCAGTTCTTCCAGGAAGTGCGCCGCGAGGGCATCGACAAGGTGACCTGGCCGACCTTCAAGGAGACCCGTCTGACGACGCTGATGGTGTTCATCATGGTGGCGCTGACCATGCTGTTCTTCTTCGTCGTCGACTGGCTGCTGGCCTTCGGCGAGCGGCTTCTGATCGGCGCGGCGAGCTGAAGCCATGGGCGAAGCTGCAATCAAAGCGACGCGTCCGGACGCCCAGTGGTACATCGTCCACACCAATTCGGGCTATGAAGCGCGGGTCGTCGAGCGGATCAAGATACGGGTGGTCGCCCTGGGTCTCGAGCAGGACGTCCTCGACGTCGTCGCGCCGGATTCGCTGCCGGGCTATGTGCTGCTGCACGCGCACCTGACCGATGCCTGCTATCGGATGGTCAAGGAGACGCCGAAAGTCACGGGTTTCCACGGCACCGGCGGCAAGCCGATGGCGCTGAGCCGCGACGAGGCCGACCAAATCTTGAACAAGCCGGCCGAGAACGGGATCGAGCGATGAGCGAAGCTGGAACCAGGACGGCGCATCCGGACGCCAAGTGGTACATCGTCCACACCTATTCGAACTTCGAGAAGAAGGTCGAGCAGGAAATCAAGCGCCAGGCGAAGATCCAGGAGCTCGAGGATTTCGTCGCCGACGTGATCGTGCCGACCGAGGAGGTCATCGAGGTCCGCCGCGGCCAGAAGCACAATTCCGAGCGCAAGTTCCTGCCCGGCTACGTGCTGCTGCACGCCAAGCTTACCGACGAGGTCTACCACCTGGTCAAGAACGTCGCGAAGGTCACGGGCTTCCTAGGCCAGGGCAACAAGCCGATGCCGCTGCGCCAGGCCGAGGTCGACCGCATCCTCAACCAGGTGCACGAAGGCGTGGAGCATCCCAAGAACACGATCACCTTCGAGATCGGCGAGCAGGTGAAGGTGGCCGACGGCCCGTTCACCTCGTTCACCGGCACGGTGGAGGAGGTCGACGAGGACCGTTCGCGTCTCAAGGTCGCCGTGTCGATCTTCGGCCGCGCGACGCCGGTCGAGTTGGAGTTCACGCAGGTGGAGAAGGTGTGAGTTTTCGTCCAAAGCTGGAAGCGGCGAGAAGAAGCGCGAAAGGCTGAGGCAGGTTTTTGAAATCGCACCCGAGGGCGGCCGAAGGCCTCACCCGAATGGTGCACAAAGCGGGAGAGCCAGCCAGGCTCGTTCGCACCGCAAACCGCTAAGGAGGCGGACTTAGAGTGGCAAAGAAGATTACAGGTTACGTCAAACTGCAGGTGCCCGCGGGCGCGGCCAATCCGTCGCCGCCGATCGGCCCTGCGCTCGGCCAGCGCGGCCTCAACATCATGGAGTTCTGCAAGGCGTTCAACGCCAAGACGCAGGACCAGGAGAAGGGCATGCCGATCCCGGTGATCATCACCGTGTTCTCGGACAAGTCCTTCACCTTCGCGATGAAGACGCCGCCGGCATCCTATTTCCTGAAGAAGGCCGCCAAGCTCGACAGCGGCTCGAAGACCCCGGGCCGCGGTTTTGCCGGCTCGGTGACCAAGGCGCAGGTGCGCGAGATCGCGCAGGCCAAGATGAAGGACCTCAACGCCAACGACCTCGACAACGCCATGCTCCTCATCGAGGGCTCGGCACGGTCGATGGGCATCGAGGTGAAGGGGTAAGCCATGTCCAAGAGATTCAACAAAGCCAGCGAAGGCATCGACACCAACAAGGCTTACGCGGTCGAAGAAGCCGTGAAGCTGATCAAGTCGCGCGCCACCGCCAAGTTCGACGAGACGATCGAACTCGCGATCAACCTCGGCGTCGACCCGCGTCACGCCGACCAGATGGTCCGCGGCGTGGTCGCGCTCCCGAACGGAACGGGCCGCTCGTTGCGCGTGGCCGTGTTCGCGAAGGGCGCCAAGGCCGAAGAGGCCAAGAAGGCGGGCGCGGACATCGTCGGCGCCGAAGACCTGGCCGAGAGCGTCGGCAAGGGCGAGGTGAATTTCGACCGCTGCATCGCGACCCCGGACATGATGGGCGTCGTGGGGCGTCTTGGTAAGGTGCTGGGCCCGCGCGGCCTGATGCCGAACCCCAAGGTCGGTACGGTGACGATGGACGTCACCCAGGCGATCAAGGACGCCAAGGGCGGCGCGGTCGAGTATCGCGTCGAGAAGGCGGGCGTGGTCCAGGGCGGCGTCGGCAAGGCCAGCTTCACCGAGGACGCGATCGTGCAGAACGTCAAGGCGTTCGTCGACAGCGTGCTCAAGGCCAGGCCCTCGGGCGCCAAAGGCACCTACATGAAGAAGATCTCCATCTCGTCGACGATGGGGCCCGGCGTGAAGATCGCGCTCGGTTCGGTCGGCGCGGCGAGCGCGGAGGCGCACTAACGAGTTTCCGGCGGGCGATCGCCGGGAAGACTGTCCGAGACCGCTGGTGTGCCCCAAGGCCGTAGGCAAGGGGGCACTTAAATATCCAGCGCAGACAGGGTTCGAGTTGGACCCTGGGGCAGGAAGAGCAACAGGGTGATGTCCGGATCGTCACGGACATCGGTTGAAGAGCGGCCTCACGCAGCGAAGCGGCAGGCCGCTCAAAAAAGGAGCAACAAGTGGAGAAAGCCAAAAAGGCGGAAGTCGTCGAAGACCTGCAAGGGGTCTTTGCGAAGTCCGGCTCGGTGGTTGTCGCCCACTATACCGGCATGACGGTTGCCCAGATGAGCGACCTTCGTACGCGCATGCGCGCGAACGGAGCCTCGTTCAAGGTGGCGAAGAACCGTCTGGCGGTGCGCGCTCTGAAGGGTACGCCCGTAGAGGGGATGGCTCATCTCTTCAAAGGCCCGACCGGCATCGCCTACAGCGAGGATCCGATCGCGGCTTCGAAGACGGCCATCGCCTACGCCAAGGACAACGACAAGCTCGTGATCCTCGGCGGCTCGATGGGGACGACGATGCTCGATGCCGCCGGCGTGAAGGCGGTGGCGGAGCTTCCGTCGCTCGACGAGCTTCGGGGGCGGATCGTGGGCCTGCTCAAGGCTCCGGCGACGAAACTCGCCGGGCTCCTGCAGGCGCCGGGCGGACAACTCGCCCGCGTGATCGGCGCGTATTCCAAGAAAGATGCCGCGTAAAGCGACAAGCAACATCAACTCGAAACGAAACGAACGAAGGAACTGAAAGAAATGTCGAAGATCGAACAACTCGTTGAAGACCTGTCCGGCCTGACCGTCCTCGAGGCGGCGGACCTCGCCAAGCTGCTCGAGGAGAAGTGGGGCGTCAGCGCCGCAGCTCCGGTCGCCATGGCGATGCCGGGCGGCGGCGGTGCGGCCCCGGCCGCGGCGGCAGTGGAGAAGACCGAGTTCACGGTCGTTCTCACGGAAGCCGGCGACAAGAAGATCAACGTGATCAAGGAAATCCGCGCGATCACCGGGCTCGGCCTGAAGGAAGCCAAAGACCTCGTCGAAGGCGCCCCGAAGGAAGTGAAGGCCGATGTGAGCAAGGACGAAGCGGCGAAGATCAAAAAGCAGCTCGAGGACGCAGGCGCGAAGGTCGAGCTGAAATAAGGAGTGCTCGCGGTATTGAATATCCGCGAAGAGTACATATCTCGGTTGCACACCAGCTCCCAGGAACCCGGTTCCTGGGGGCCGGTGTTGTTTTCATTTGATGGAACGTCTTTTCAGCGCGGAACGGCCGGTTGCGGCCAGCAGGGAACGGAAGACTCATGACACTCTCCTTCACGGGACGCAAACGCCTCCGCAAATACTTCGGCAAGATCGTCGAGGTCGCGGAGATGCCGAACCTCATCGAAGTCCAGAAAACCTCCTACGAACAGTTCCTCCAGGTCGCCAAGCCGGATGCCGGCCGCGCCAACGAGGGGCTGCAGGCCGTCTTTTCGTCCGTGTTCCCGATCAAGGACTTCAGCGAATCCTCGTTGCTGGAGTATGTCGACTACCATTTCGAGGAGCCGAAATACGACGTCGAGGAGTGCCAGCAGCGCTCCATGACCTTTGCCGCGCCGCTGAAGGTGACGCTGCGCCTGATCGTGTTCGATGTCGACCAGGAGACCGGCGCAAAGTCCGTCAAGGACATCAAGGAGCAGGACGTCTATATGGGCGACGTCCCCTTCATGACCGACAACGGCACGTTCATCGTCAACGGCACCGAGCGCGTGATCGTCAGCCAGATGCACCGCTCGCCGGGCGTCTTCTTCGACCACGACAAGGGCAAGACGCATTCGTCGGGCAAGCTGCTCTTCGCCGCGCGCGTCATCCCCTATCGCGGCTCGTGGCTCGACTTCGAGTTCGACGCCAAGGACATCGTGCATGTGCGCATCGACCGCCGCCGCAAGCTGCCGGCGACGACCTTGCTCTATGCGCTGGGTCTCACCCAGGAAGAGATCCTGGACTATTTCTATTCGAAGATCGCATTCAAGCGTCACAAGGACGGTTCGTGGACGACGCCGGTCGACGTCGCCTGGATGCGCAACGCCAAGGCCATCAGCGAGTGGAAGAACGCCAAGACCGGCGACGTGCTCGCCGAGGCCGGGCAGAAGATCACCCAGCGCGCCCTGCGCAAGTGGCAGGAAGACGGCGTCAAGCAGGTGTCGCTCAGCGAGGACGAGCTGATCGGCCGCTACAGCGCGCTCGATATGGTCAACCCGGAGACGGGCGAGATCTATCTCGAGGCCGGCGACGAGATCACCGCGGCGCATCTGGAGACGCTGAACGAGGCAGGCTTCCACGAGGTCGACGTCATCAACGTCGACGGCATCACCATTGGCGCCTATCTGCGCAACACCATGGCGGTCGACAAGAACCACTCCCGCGAGCAGGCGCTGATCGACATCTATCGCGTGATGCGCCCCGGCGAGCCGCCGACCTTGGACACCGCGGAGACGCTGTTCAACCAGTTGTTCTTCGACAGCGAGCGCTATGACCTGTCGTCCGTCGGCCGCGTGAAGATGAACATGCGGCTCGGCCTGGATGCGCCGGACACGCTGCGCACCCTGCGCAAGGAGGACATCCTTGCGATCCTGAAGGCGCTGGCGGAGCTACGCGACGGTCGCGGCGAGATCGACGACATCGACAACCTGGGCAATCGTCGCGTGCGTTCGGTCGGCGAACTGATGGAGAACCAGTTCCGCGTCGGCCTGCTGCGCATGGAGCGCGCGATCAAGGAGCGCATGTCGGCGGTCGATATCGACACCGTCATGCCGCACGACCTGATCAACGCCAAGCCCGTGGCGGCGGCGGTGCGCGAGTTCTTCGGCTCGTCGCAGCTTTCGCAGTTCATGGACCAGACCAATCCCCTGTCCGAAGTCACCCACAAGCGCCGCATGTCGGCTCTTGGACCGGGCGGTCTCACCCGTGAACGTGCCGGCTTCGAGGTGCGCGACGTGCACCCGACGCATTACGGCCGCATCTGCCCGATCGAGACGCCGGAAGGCCCGAACATCGGCCTGATCAACTCGCTGGCGACGTATGCGCGCGTCAACAAATACGGCTTCATCGAGAGTCCCTATCGTAAAGTCGTCGACAAGAAGGTGACCGACGAGGTGATCTATCTCTCCGCGATGGAAGAGGCGAAGTACATGATCGCCCAGGCCAACGCGACGATCGACGCCAAGAACCGCATCACCGACGAGCTGGTGTCGTGCCGCAAGGGCGGCAACTTCGTCATGACCACGCCCGACCAGGTCGAATTCATCGACGTGTCGCCGAAGCAGCTCGTGTCCGTGGCTGCGGCGCTCGTCCCGTTCCTCGAGAACGACGACGCCAACCGCGCGCTGATGGGCTCGAACATGCAGCGTCAGGCCGTGCCGCTGCTGCGCCCCGAGGCGCCGCTGGTCGGCACCGGCCTCGAGGACGTGGTCGCACGCGACTCCGGTTCCGCGATCGCCGCGCGCCGCTCGGGCGTCGTCGACCAGGTCGACGCGACCCGTATCGTCGTGCGCGCGACCGAGGAGACCGATCCCACGAGGCCGGGCATCGACATCTATCGCCTCAAGAAGTTCCAGCGCTCGAACCAGTCGACCTGCATCAACCAGCGTCCGCTGGTGAAGGTTGGCGACAAGGTGGCCAAGGGCGACATCATCGCCGACGGTCCGTCGACGCAGCTGGGCGAGCTGGCGCTCGGCAAGAACGTGCTCGTCGCGTTCATGCCGTGGAACGGCTACAACTTCGAAGACTCCATCCTCATCTCCGAGCGTATCGTTCGCGACGACGTCTTCACCTCGATCCACATCGAGGAGTTCGAGACGATGGCGCGCGACACCAAGCTCGGCCCCGAGGAGATCACGCGCGACATCCCGAACGTCGGCGAGGAGAACCTCAAGAACCTCGATGAGGCCGGCATCGTCTATATCGGCGCCGAGGTGAACGCGGGCGACATCCTGGTCGGCAAGGTCACGCCCAAGGGCGAGACCCCGATGACACCGGAAGAGAAGCTGCTGCGCGCCATCTTCGGCGAGAAGGCGGCCGACGTGCGCGACACCTCGCTTCGCGTTCCGCCGGGCGTCACCGGCACGATCGTCGAGGTCCGCGTCTTCAACCGTCACGGCGTCGACAAGGACCAGCGCGCCATGACGATCGAGAAGGCGGAGGAGGATCGTCTTGCGGAAGACCGCGACGACGAGCTCGCCATCCTCGAGCGCAACATGTTCTCGCGCCTGTCGGACCTTCTGCTGCACAAGACCGCGGCGTCGGGCCCGAAGGGCATGGCGGCCGACACCAAGATCACGCAGAGCGTGCTCGACACGCTGCCGCGTCATCAGTGGTGGAACATCGCGCTCCGCAACGAGAAAGCGATGGGCGAGATCGAGGCGCTGCGCAAGCAGTACGACGAGTCCAAGACGCGCCTCGACAAGCGCTTCGCCGACAAGGTCGAGAAGCTCAAGCGCGGCGACGAGCTGGCGCCCGGCGTGATGAAGATGGTCAAGGTGTTCGTCGCGGTGAAGCGCAAGCTGCAGCCCGGTGACAAGATGGCCGGCCGCCACGGCAACAAGGGCGTCATCAGCCGCATCGTGCCGATGGAGGACATGCCGCATCTGGACGACGGCACGCCGGTCGACGTCGTGCTCAATCCGCTGGGCGTGCCCTCGCGCATGAACGTGGGCCAGATCCTGGAGACCCATCTGGGCTGGGCCTGCGCAGGGCTGGGTCGCCAGATCGGTGACACGCTCGACCGCGTGCGCCGTGACGGCAAGCACGACGCGCTGCGCAAGGCGCTGAAAGGCGTCTATGCCAACGATGCGCGTCTGGGCGAACTCGACGAGAACGGCTTGATGGAGCTGGCCGACAACGTGCGCAGCGGCGTTCCGATCGCGACGCCCGTGTTCGACGGTGCCAAGGAAGCCGATATCGTGCAGATGCTGGAGCAGGCGGGGCTGACCTCGTCGGGCCAGGTGACCTTGTTCGACGGCCGCACCGGCGAGGCGTTCAAGCGTCCGGTGACGGTGGGCTACATCTATATCCTCAAGCTCCACCACCTGGTCGACGACAAGATCCACGCGCGCTCGATCGGTCCGTACTCGCTCGTCACCCAGCAGCCGCTGGGCGGCAAGGCGCAGTTCGGCGGCCAGCGCTTCGGCGAGATGGAGGTGTGGGCACTCGAGGCCTACGGCGCCGCCTACACGTTGCAGGAGATCCTGACCGTGAAGTCGGACGACGTGGCAGGCCGCACCAAGGTGTACGAGGCGATCGTGCGCGGCGAAGACACGTTCGAGGCCGGTATCCCCGAGTCCTTCAACGTGCTCGTCAAGGAAATGCGCTCGCTGTCGCTCAATGTGGAGCTGGTGAACGGTTGATCCCGCACCAGCACCACCAACAAGTTTGTAACTAGAAGAAAGGCTCGCACATGAACCAAGAGCTGATGAACGTCTTCCAGGCGAAGGATGTCCCCACCTTCGACCGGATCAAGATCTCGCTGGCCAGCCCGGACCAGATCCTGCGCTGGTCCCACGGCGAGGTGAAGAAGCCGGAGACCATCAACTACCGTACCTTCAAGCCCGAGCGCGACGGATTGTTCTGCGCGCGCATCTTCGGGCCGGTGAAGGACTACGAGTGCTTGTGCGGCAAGTACAAGCGCATGAAGTACAAGGGCATCGTCTGCGAGAAGTGCGGCGTCGAGGTCACGGTGCAGAAGGTGCGCCGCGACCGCATGGCCCATATCGAGCTGGCGTCGCCGGTGGCCCACATCTGGTTCCTGAAGTCGCTGCCGTCGCGCATCGGGTTGATGCTCGACATGACGCTCAAGGATCTCGAGCGCGTCCTCTATTTCGAGAACTACATCGTCACCGAGCCGGGACTGACGCCGCTCAAGGATCGCCAGCTTCTTTCGGAAGACGAGTTCTACAAGGCGCAGGACGATTACGGCAACGACGCCTTCACGGCGATGATCGGCGCCGAGGCCATCCGCACCTTGCTGCAGGCCATCGACCTCGAGAAGCTGCGCGACGACCTGCGCGTCGAGATCGCGGGCTGCGACGGCGGCGAGAAGCCCAAGAAGCTCGTCAAGCGGCTCAAGGTCGTCGAAGCCTTCATCGATTCCGGCAACCGTCCGGAATGGATGATCCTGACCGTCGTCCCGGTGATCCCGCCGGAGCTGCGGCCGTTGGTTCCTTTGGATGGTGGGCGCTTTGCCACGTCCGATTTGAATGACCTCTATCGCCGCGTCATCAACCGCAACAACCGCCTTAAGCGCCTGATCGAGCTCAAGGCGCCGGACATCATCGTGCGCAACGAGAAGCGCATGCTGCAGGAGTCCGTCGATGCGTTGTTCGACAACGGCCGCCGCGGCCGCGTCATCACCGGCGCCAACAAGCGTCCGCTGAAGTCGCTTGCCGACATGCTCAAAGGCAAGCAGGGCCGCTTCCGCCAGAACCTGCTCGGCAAGCGCGTCGACTATTCGGGCCGTTCGGTGATCGTCGTCGGGCCCGAGCTCAAGCTGCACCAGTGCGGGTTGCCGAAGAAGATGGCGCTCGAGCTGTTCAAGCCGTTCATCTATGCGCGGCTGGAAGCGAAAGGCTTCAGCCAGACGGTCAAGCAGTCCAAGAAGCTGGTCGAGAAAGAGAAGCCGGAAGTCTGGGACATCCTCGAAGAGGTGATCCGCGAACATCCGGTGCTCCTGAACCGCGCGCCGACCTTGCACCGCCTCGGCATCCAGGCCTTCGAGCCGGTGCTGATCGAGGGCAAGGCGATCCAGCTGCACCCGCTCGTCTGCACCGCGTTCAACGCCGACTTCGACGGCGACCAGATGGCCGTGCACGTTCCGCTGAGCCTCGAGGCGCAGCTGGAAGCGCGCGTGCTGATGATGTCGACCAACAACATCCTCAGCCCCGCGAACGGCAAGCCGATCATCGTGCCGACGCAGGACATCGTGCTCGGCCTCTATTACCTCTCCCAGGAGCGCCCGAAGGAGCCCGGCGAGGGCATGATGTTCAACGACATCGGCGAGATCGAGCACGCGCTGTTCTCGGGCAGCGTCACGCTGCACGCCAAGATCAAGTGCCGCTACAAGACCGTCGACGCCGAAGGCAACCCGGTTACCCTGCGCGTGGAGTCCACGCCGGGCCGCATGATGATCGCGGAGATCCTTCCCAGGCATCCGAAGATCCCGTTCACGCTGGTGAACCGCCTGCTGCGCAAGCAGGAGGTCAGCCACATCATCGACGAGGTCTATCGCCACTGCGGCCAGAAGGAGACCGTGCTCTTCGCCGATGCGGTGATGGGGCTGGGCTTCCGCGAGGCGTGCAAGGCCGGCATCTCCTTCGGCAAGGACGACATGGTCGTACCCGAGACGAAGCAGAAGCTGATCGACGAGACGCGTCACCGCGTGCGCGAGTACGAGCAGCAGTATCAGGACGGTCTGACCACCGACAAGGAGAAGTACAACCTCGTCGTCGACACCTGGTCGAAGTGCACCGATCTCGTCGCGGCCGAGATGATGAAGGAGATCGCGGCCGAGAAGATCGATCCCGAGAGCGGGCGCGTCAAGGAGATGAACTCCATCTACATGATGAGCCACTCGGGCGCGCGCGGCTCGCCGCAGCAGATGAAGCAGCTCGCCGGCATGCGCGGCCTCATGGCGCGTCCCGACGGCTCGATCATCGAGACGCCGATCCTGTCGAACTTCAAGGAAGGCCTCACCGTGCTCGAGTACTTCAACTCGACCCACGGCGCCCGCAAGGGCCTTGCCGACACGGCGCTCAAGACGGCGAATTCGGGCTATCTCACCCGCCGCCTCGTCGACGTGGCGAACGACTGCATCATCACGTCCGAAGACTGCGGCACCAAGAAAGGTGTCACGGTCCAGGCCGAGATCGACGGCGGTCAGGTCGTCTCGTCGCTCAGCGAGCGCATTCTCGGCCGCACCACGGCCGAAGACGTCAAGCACCCGGAGACGGGCGAGGTCATCGTCAAGCGCAACAAGGAAGTCAGCGAGGATCTCGCCGAGAAGATCGAGAAGAGCCAGGTCCAGAAGGTGCGCGTGCGCTCCGTCCTGACCTGCGAGCTTCCGGAAGGCGTCTGCGGCAAGTGCTACGGCCGCGATCTGGCGCGCGGCACGGTGGTGAACATCGGCGAGGCCGTCGGCGTCATCGCGGCGCAGTCGATCGGCGAGCCGGGCACCCAGCTCACCATGCGCACCTTCCATATCGGCGGCGCGGCGCAGGTCGCGGGCTCGTCCAAGATCGAGGCGTCGTATGACGGCAAGGTCAAGGTCGTGAACCGCAATGTCGTCAAGAACTCCGACGGCGAGCTGATCGCGATGGGCCGCAACATGCAGGTCGTGATCACCGACTCCAAGGGCCAGGAACGCGCCTCGTACCGCATCGTGTACGGCGCGCGCCTCAAGGTCGACGAAGGCACGACGGTCAAGCGCGGCGACCGCCTGGCCGAGTGGAACCCGAACAGCCTTCCCGTGCTGACCGATGCCGACGGCATCGTGAAGTTCGAGGAGATCGTCTCGGGCGTCTCGGTCAAGGAAGTGGCCGACGAGAAGACCGGCGTGACCAACCGCGTCGTCATCGACAGCCGCACGGGCACGGGCTCGAAGGCGACGGAGCTGCGTCCCACGCTCGTCGTCGTCGACAAGTCCGGCAAGCCGATCCAGCTGGCCGGCGGCGGCGAGGCGCGCTACGCGCTCTCGGTCGATGCCATCCTGTCGGTCGACGACGGCTCGCACGTCAAGGCCGGCGATATGCTCGCGCGCATCCCGACCGAGGGTGCCAAGACCCGCGACATCACGGGCGGCCTGCCGCGCGTGGCGGAGCTGTTCGAGGCGCGCAAGCCCAAGGAAGCGGCGGTGCTCGCCGAGACCGACGGCTTCGTCGAGTTCGGCAAGGACTACAAGAACAAGCGGCGCGTGATCGTGAAGCCGAAATCCGACAAGCTCGAGCCGACGGAGTACCTCATCCCCAAGGGCAAGCACATCAGCGTGCGCGAGGGCGATTACGTCGAAAAGGGCGATTACATCGTCGAGGGCAACCCCAGCCCGCACGACATCCTGCGCATCAAGGGGATGGAGGAACTCGCGACCTATCTGGTCAAGGAGATCCAGGACGTCTATCGCCTGCAGGGCGTGAAGATCAACGACAAGCACATCGAGGTGATCTGCCGTCAGATGATGCAGAAGATGGAGATCATCAACGGCGGCGACACCACGCTGCTCGCCGGCGAGCAGGTCGATCAGCTCGAGCTCGACGAGGCCAACAAGAAGGCCGACGAGGCCGGCGGCAAGCATGCCGAAGGCCGTCCGGTGCTTCTGGGCATCACCAAGGCGTCGTTGCAGACGCGCTCGGTGTTCTCGGCCGCGTCGTTCCAGGAGACCACCCGCGTCCTCACCGAGGCGGCGGTCAACGGCAAAGTCGATACCTTGGAAGGCCTGAAAGAGAACGTGATCGTGGGCCGTCTCATCCCGGCCGGCACCGGCGGCGCCATCGCGCGCTTGCGCCATGTCGCGGCCGAGCGCGATCGTGCCATCCAGGAGGAGCAGTCCAAGGGCGCGCCGCCGCAGCTCGAGGCGCCCGCGCCGCAGGCGGCGGAGTAGTCCGTACACGAACCAAAGCGAAGGGGCCGGCAGCGATGCCGGCCCTTTCGTTATCGACGATGGAGAAGCCGATGACCGATCTTGTGCTGACTACCTTCGATTGGGTTCCCGAGGCGCCGCGTGGCTTGGTGCGCGATCTGCGCGTGCGCTGGGCGCTGGAAGAGGCGGGACTTCCCTATCGCGTCGAGAGCGTGCCGTTCCGCGACAAACAACCGGAGCATTTCACGCACCAACCGTTCGGCCAGGTGCCGTGGCTGACGGACGGCGACATCTCGATCTTCGAGAGCGGCGCGATCCTGCTGCATCTGGGCGAGAAGAGCAAAAAGCTGTTGCCGTCCGATCCGCAGCCCCGCGCCGAAGCCGTGGAATGGCTGTTCGCGGCGCTCAATTCCGTCGAGATGGCAAGCCTGCCGTGGACGATGTCCAAGTTCATGGGCATGCCGTCCGATGGGCCGATGGCGAAGTTCTTCGACGACTTCCTCAACCTCCACCGTCTCCAGCACATGGAAACGGTGCTGGCGGGACGCGAGTGGCTGGCCGGGACCTTCTCCATCGCCGACATATTGATGGCGGACGTGCTGCGCGTCGTCGATCGGTTCGAGGGGCTCAAGTCCTATCCCGCATGCCGCGCCTATGTCGCGCGCGCGACTTCGCGACCGGCGTTCGTGAAGGCATACGCGGATCAGATGGCGCATTTCGCCAAAGCGGACTGACGCAACGGCAGCTAACCGCTGCGCCGTCTCTACCTTCCGTCGAAGCACGGTTTCGTGATCGGGAAGTTGATTGCGTTTTCTGCCCTCTCGGGCATCCTGAAACAAACTCAGGGGGTCTTGAATGCGCAACATCGTTTTGAGTCTATCGGTCGCCGGACTTCTTTGCTGCGGCACGGCGGCGTTCGCCGGTCCTGAGCAGGAGGCGCCTGCCACCAATCCCGCGCCGACCGCGGCGCCGAGCGATCCCGCCGGCACGGTCGATCCGGCCGTGGGCGACAAGGTCGAATGCCGCCAGCTGGCGCCGCCGACCGGTACGCGTCTGGGCGGGCACCGCGAGTGCCGTCCGCATCATTTCTGGGTCGACAAGATGATGCACGACCGCGCGACCGCGGAGAAGATCCAGAACAAGAGCTACGAGAACCGTCCGGGCGACGGCGGCTGATCGGTCTCCACCGCGACGAAAGAAAAAGGGCCGGTGCATCGTTGCGCCGGCCCTTTCCGTTTATGCAGCAGCGACCCGCCTACTTGTGCAGGTTGTCCGTGCGCCGGACGAAATCCGCGACCGCGTCGTGGATCTCCTTCAGCGACTGTTCATGGGCATACACCATGTGGCCGGATTCGTACTGCTTGTACTCGATATTGGCCTGGAGCTTGCGCGGGATCGGCAGCTGGCGCATCTCGTAGATGCCCTCGTAGTAAGGCGTCGCCAGATCGTAGAGGCCCGCGTTGAGCATCACTTTCAGGTTCGGGTTCTGGATCATCGCCGCCGCCAGATCGGGCATCACGTTCAGCGGCGTCTGCAGCGCCTGGCCCTGGCCCGGCTGCTGGTGCTTCAGGTCCCAGTCGTTCAGCGGCGCGAACAGAAAATACTTCCGCCCGTCGCCGTATTTCAGCGTCTCGCGCGCGTAGTCGTTGAAGGCGCTGATATAGGCCGAGCTGATCGCCGAGGATTGCGGATCGTAGTTCGCCTCCTTCGACAGCGGATCGAGCGTGGGCCCGGAGAACCGCGTGTCGAGGCGGCCGGTGGTGGTGTCGCCGGCGTCCTGCAAATTCTGCTCGAACATGCCGCCGTCGATGCGCAGATCGGCCTTGAGGATGTAGGCGACGGGCAGGCCCGTGTACTGGTGCAGTCTGTCGGCCACTGCGCGGCGCTGCTTCTCGTTCAGCGCGGCGCCGGCCTGGAGCGCCAACGCATAGTCGCCCATCGCGAAGTGCTGCACTTCGCCCAGGAACTTGCGCAGGTCGGAAGGCTTCTGGCCCGGCAGCTTGTTGTGATACCAGGCCGAGGCCGCGAACGTCGGCAGCGCCAGCTGATAGGGCAGGTTGACGCCGGGGTTGATCTGCGGCCCGTCGGCGCTCATGTCGAAGTTCAGGATCTGCGACAGCATGACGATGCCGTTCAAGTCGATGGCGTACTGGTTCTCCAGCATGTTGGAGAGAACCGCGGCGCGCGTCGTGCCGTAGCTTTCGCCGAAGATGTATTTGGGCGAATTCCAGCGCGCGTATTTGGTCAGGAACGTATTGATGAAGTCGGCGAAGGCGTGGCCGTCCTGGTCGACGCCCCAGAACGCCTTCTCCTTGTCCTTGCCGGCGATGCGGCTGAAGCCTGCGCCCGGCGCGTCGATGAAGACGAGGTCGGCGACGTCGAGCAGGCTGCCGCTGTTGTCGACGACGGAATAAGGAGCCGCCGGGGTATGGCTGTCGTCGGCGGTGACGACGCGCTTGGGTCCGAACGCGCCCATGTGCAGCCATACCGTCGCCGAGCCGGGGCCGCCGTTGAACAGGAACATGATCGGCCGCGTTCCGGCGCCCGCGCCCTTCTTGGCATAGTAGGCATAGAACATCGACGCTTCGGCGGACGGGTTCTTGGCCGCCGCTTCCTTGTCGTCCTTGTCGGCGGGAACGTCCTCCCAGTTCTTGGCGTGCACGACGATGGTGCCGGCATAGGCGGTGTAATTGACGCGGCCGCTGTCGGTGCCGACCGAGCCGTCGGTCACGACTTCGTCGGGCTTGAAGTACTTGCTCGGGTTCTGCGCCGCCTTGGCGTCGGCCGGCTTGTCGGGCGCTGCGGCATATACGAAGCCGCCGATCAGCGCGGTGCTGAGGCCCAGCGTGAGCGCGAATTTCTTCAGTCTTGTCGAATCCATGGAGGTCCCCTCGTTTTGACCATTGGAGGCAAACGGGCGCCAAAGTGCAACACGCCCAAGCTCACAACCGCGCAATCCCCATTACGCCGACCTCATCATAGGTGGCGCAGCGCCTCCTCCAGGAGGAGGCCCACAATGGCCGCGACGGCGCACAGCGCGACGTAGAACGCGAACGGCCAGGGCCCGATCCGGATCCGGCTCTTCTTCGGTCCGGTCGTCCGCCGGCGGAAGATCGGCGCTAGGAGGCGTGGCATGACGCGAAGCCGAGACCCGGTATGCGCGAGCGGCATATCCGCCGCCCGCGCATTCCGGTTCACATCGCCAGCCGCGCCACGAGCCGGATGTCCCGGCCGGGCGCGACGACGTCGTCCTTGTTGAACGCAGCCGCGTCGCGCTGAACGTCGTCGGTCAGGTTGTAGCCGACCAGTGCCAGCTCGAAGCCAGGGTTCGATTTCAGCGGCCGCCACGCGACGTTGGCATTCAGTTCCAGATAGCCGGGTGTGGGCGTGTCGAAGGCGCCGAACTCGGTCTGCTTGCCCGCGTAGAGCGCCAGCACGCCGGCATCGACCGCATCGCCGGTCCACGACAGGCCGCCGCCGATGCGATAGGGCGGGATGCGCGGCACGTTTCCGCCGCCGTCGAGCGTGGCGCGGACATAATCGCCTTGCAGGTTGGCGTCGAGCCGTTCGCTGCCGTTGTCCCACAGCCCGTAGGAGGCGCGACCTTCCAGGCCCCAGAATTGCGCGCCCCGCTGGGTATAGTTGAGCTCCTTGAACTCGCCACCGCCGCCGAAGCTACAGTTGCCGTCTTCGTCGCAGGTGCGGCCTGTGAGCGCGCCATAGATGAAGTTGTCGAACGACGACTCCCACAGGCTGCCTTCGAAGTTGAGTTTTCCCGTCCGGACACGGATCGTGCCTTCGACCGAATTGGCGCGCTCGATTTTGAGGCTGGGATCGCCGGTCTCGAACGTGCCCGGCCCGTCGTGCGGGCCGCGCGCGAAGAGCTCTGTTTGCGCCGGCGCCCGGGCTGCGCTCGACACGGTGAGACCCAGCTTGACCGCGTCGCTCGCGTCGAACAGCACGCCCACCGCGCCGCTGACCGGCACGAAGTCGAGGCTGGTGAAGACGTCCGAGCGCGGCGTGCCTTCGACATGCACGCTTTCGACGCGAGCGCCGGCCTGAAGATGCAGCCGGTCGCCCAGCGGCATTTCGGTGAAGCCGAAGCCGGCGAAGCTTTGCGTCAATGTCGGGAACAGATACGAGCTGTCCGCGCCCAGCGCCGAGAACTGACGGTCCTGATACTGGATGCCGACGGCCGAGTTCGACAGCGGTCCTATGGCGTCCAGGATCTGCTCGGCGCGCGTGTCCCATTCCTTGTCGAGGAAGGTGGAGTTGACGCTCCCGTCCGGATTCTTCTCCTCGTGGCTATAGTTCGCATAGCCGAGATCGACGTTCAGCGCGCCGAGCGGATCGAGGCCGAGATCGAAGGACGAGCGACTGAGCGCCTTGGTCTGGCGCATGTCGATGAATGTGGTATCGCTCGGGATGCCGTATTTGGCGTCGTAGTGGATCACGGCCGCGCCGGTGTGGCTGTTGTCGCCGAGAAAGTACGAGCCGCCCAAGGCGAAGCCGTCGCCGCGGAAGAACGAGTTCTGCTGGGTGCCCAACGGCGTGTCGTAGTCGTCGGCATGGCGCCAGAACGCATCGCCATGGATCGCGAAATTGTCGATTGCGGTATCGAGCATCGCCGACACTTGGCCGAGATCGGCGGACGAGCCGTAGGCGGCGTCGACCTCGCCGCCGATCTTGTCGGTGGGCAGGGCCAGCGGCACACGGTTGTTGAGCACGTTGACCACGCCGCCGATGGCTTGGCTGCCGTAGCGCAGGGTGGCCGAGCCGCGCACGACCTCGATGCTCTCAGCCGAAAGCGGGTCGATCGGCACGCCGTGATCGGGGCCGATATCGGCGACGTCGAAGCTGCCGATCCCGTCCTCGAGCGTGCGCACGCGGTTGGCGTCCATGCCGCGGATGACGGGCCGGCTGGCGCCCGCGGCGAAGCCCGAGCCCGTCACGCCGGGAACCGTGGCGAGCGCGTCGGCGATATTGCCGCCGCCTGCTTTCACGATCTGGTCGCGGTCGACCTTGGCGACGATGGTGGCGAAGCGGTCGGGGTCGCCCGCGATGGGCGAGGCGGTGACGACGACGGTCTCGATAGGCTGTTTGAGAACTTGTTTCGAAGGCTGTTTCTGCTGCGCCGATGCGGGCGCGAGGGCGGCGGAGAGAGCCGCCGTCGATAGAATAACAATGCGGTACATGATTGGCTCCAATGGAATGCGTGCGACTGCGCGCATGGCCGCTTAAGGCCACGCACACGGCTTCAAGGTCTTGGAGTCAGACTTGCGGTGGTGCTCGGCTTCGCCACGCATGCGAAGCGGCTTGGGCGATGACGGCGACAGGCGCTGCGATCTCGATGACCGACACCTGCGCGCTCGGCAGCAGCAGCGTGGCCGCGGCCGGAGTGACGAAGTGGCCGGCCTGGATCATCTCCTGGCAGATCGGACAGTTCGCGGGATCGTCCTTGGCAGGCAGTTTGCCCGGCGCCTGCTTCTGCGCGAGCTGTGGCGCGAAATGGATATGGGTCTGGGTCAGATAGCTCTGCAGGCTGAACGTCACCATCAGCAGCAGCGCGACGAGCAGACGCGCCACCGATCCGCGCCGGATCATGCGGCCGGTCTTCGTCGATGCTCCGCGCAAGCGCGCCACTTCCCGCTCTCTGTGCCAGACGTGCCAGCCTAGACGCTTCCGGCCGGTCCGCGCAACGCCGCATCGTCACAGCTCGCCGTGACCGCGCACACGATCGCTGCCGTTCAGAAATCGCGGTTAATCCGCAACATCGCGCGGGTATGCTCGTCGTAAGCGGTATAGCCGTCGACGACGCTGCCTGAGACATGGGCCGGGTTGCCCGCCCACGGCATCTGGACCTGGAACCCGAAGGTCACGCTCCAGGGATGGCCCACATATTGGATCGTAGGCCCGAGATAGAAGCTGTCGCTTTGCTCGCTCGCCGCGCCGCCGAGGACCAACCCGTCGAAGCCGCGCTCGTTGTCCAGTTCCAGCCCCGCGCTCCATTCGGGCGTGATGTTGTAGGCGACGCCGGCGTCGAGTTCGAGCGCGCTCGATTCGTCCCAACCGCCCGATCCGTTCTTTTCCCAATTGTCTTCGAAGTTGATGTTCACGGCGGTCCGCAGCGTGTCGTTCAGAAAATTCTTCTGAAGCAGAATCTTCGTCTCGAACCCTCGTGCGGTCGCACCGAAAGAGGGCTCGGCATAGAACGCCAGCCCGAACGGATCGAAATAGACGTTCATCGCCCGCCAGATGAGTTCGCCGGAGACCCCGACGGCGTCGGCGGTCTCGGCCGGTCCCAGCGGGCCGTGCGGCCTCACGCGCTCCCAGTCATAGTTAAGGTACAGCGACGCCTGCAGGTCGTCGGTGATGCCGTATTCCAGCGCGCTGCGGGATTCGAAGGCGTTGAACGATTCGTTCGCATGGCCGCCCTTCCATTTCAGCCATTGCTCGAATTCATGCTCGCCCTGGGTGGCGATATCGGTGGTGTAGAGCGTGAGAAAAGGCTGGTCGTCCGCGCGCGCGGCCTGGGCGGCGCACGCCGCCAGCAGGGCGAGCACAGCTTGGGACACCACCCTGAAGGGGCGTTTGGTAGACACCGGACCGGATCCTGTCTGAAATTGAGTGTCGTTCTTAACTGGTGCCACGCTCTCATTGCTTCGATGCTCTTGTCAATAAGAATTAGTCGCAGTTTGGGGCGTCGGTTTCATACGGCGCGCGAGCGTGTCCTGGCCGCGACTCGCACTACGTTCGGGCGAACCGAAGAGGGGATTCGCAATGACATCCATGCTTGCGCCGGTTCTGGCGCTGGTCGTCTGGACCCTGGTCGTGTGGGTCTGGATGTACGCCACACGCATTCCGGCGATGCAGAAGGCGGGTATCGATCCGCAGACCGCGCGCCATCCGGGCTCGCTCGACGCCCTGCCCGGCGCGGCGCGGCAGGTGGCCGACAATTACAACCACCTGATGGAGCAGCCGACGGTCTTCTACGCGCTGGCGTTCTATGTCGTGCTGGCGGCCCATAGCGATCCGCTCAACGTCGATCTCGCATGGGCCTATGTCGGGCTGCGCATCGTGCACTCGCTGATCCAGTGCACGGTCAACAACGTGACCTGGAGATTCTCGGTATTCGCGCTCTCGACGCTGGCGCTGATGGCGATCGCCGCGCGCGAGGTGGTGGCGCTCCTCTGAAGCCCGTCGTCGGCGACGTGATCGGCGCAGATGCCAAGCGCGGCACCTTCGCGCTCATTCCGATCAGCGACCAGACCCACGGTCTAACTCAGATACTTCGCCTCGAGCTTCGCCAGCAGCGCCGCCAGTTGATTGACCGTCTTCTGCATGTCGACGTCGCGCGACAGCGCCTGCGGCGGCGAGACGTCGGTCTTGACCAGGTTCACCGCCTCGATCGGATCGCTCTTCAGATCGTACATCTCCCATTCCTGCGGGCGATGTCCCGACGGATCGATGTAGCGCGCCAGCTTGTATTCCTTCGTGCGCACGCAGCGCACGTGGTTGGGCTGCTTGACGGGACCCGGCTGCAGCTGCACCGGCGGCCTGCCGTGATAGCCGGTGCGCACCGCATCGACGCTGGCGCAATAGACCTCGAATTCGGCATAGGAGCGTTTCGAGAAAGCGTCCTCCTCGTACGGCAGCGGCGCGGTGATCTCGTCGTCGGTGATGAACAGCACGCCTTCGCGCAGCGAACCGTCCTGCTCGCGCACCTCGTCGCGCAGCCACTCCCCCTTGACCAGCGGCGCGAGATCGACGCCGGGAAGGTTCGGCACCGGGCGCGACTGCATCAGCTTCTGGGCGATCTGGTGGCGCTGCACCGGACCCACCTGCGCCAGACCCAGCACCGTCGGCAGGATGTCGACATGGCTGGTGAGCGCGTCGCATTGAACGGGCTCGTCGTAGTCGATGCCGCTCGCGGGCCGCGCGCAGACGACGACCGGCACGTGCAGCGCCTCGGCATAGGCGGTATGCCATTTCTCGATCATCATGCCGTGCGCGGCGCCGTATTCGCCGTGATCGGCGAGGAACATCACCACGGTGTTCTCGGCCTGTCCGGATTCCTCGAGCGCGGTCAGCACCGCATCGATGTGCGGATCGACGACGGCATGCAGCCAGCCGTAGAACTGCAGGAAGCCGACCGAATAGCCGTCCGGATCGTCGGAGAGCTGGAACGGGATGCAGCTTCGCAAGGTGAGGTCGACGCCGATGTTCATCTGGCGCGACTGGTCGTTGCCGGGCAGCGCGCCGGCGACGTTGAAGCCGAGCTTGGAGGCGAGCGCGAGGCCCATCTTGTAGGCGTATTCGTGCTGGCAGCTGGGCTTGGTCGACAAGTCCTCGTTCTGGGTCGGCGAGGCGCTGGCGCATGCTTGCGGGAAGTTCTGCGGATTGAGCGGGATCTCGATCGTGCCCGCTTTCGGCGCCGGGGTGCGCTGGGTGTCCGTCGGCACGGTCAGCGGGCCGAAGGGCGACTGCGTGGTGATCTGTTTGGTCTGGCCGTTCGGCAGTGTGACGGTCTTGGGCGGATCGACCGGCAGCGCCTGGCTGATCACGCCGGGATAGGTCGCGATGTCGTGCGGGTTGGTGAACGAGGCGACCGCGAACCACGGCGGGATGTCGGTCGTCTCCGGCGCGGAGGCGTTGGGATCGTTCGCCAGCATGCTCGCATAGACGCGATTGTAGTTGTTGGCGATGCCTTGGCGGCGGATGAAGGCGCAGGCGCTGTCGGTGAAGCCGATGTCGCGATAGAGGCCCAGGTTGTTCGACTGGCTGCCGTGCGGCTCGGGATACGAGGCCTCCCAATCGTCGAAGCCGTAGCGCTTGAGCGAATGTTCGGGCGGGTTGGAGACGTGCCACTTGCCGAAATAATGCGTGGTGTAGCCGGCCTCGCGCATCCAGGTGCCGAGCGTCGGAATCCCATCGGCGTCGAGCCAGGGGAAGTTCGGCGCGTCGCCGTTCTTGAACAGTCCGTCGGTCTGGGTGACGCCGGTGCGCGTGCCGTACTGGCCGGTATAGATGACCGCACGGCTGGGCGTGCAGGCGCTGGCGGCGATGGTGTGGTTGCGCAGGACGACCGCGTTCTTGCGCAGCTTCTGGAGGCCCGGGAAGTACTGGAGATAGGCATTGTTCTCGGACAGCTTCTGGAAGCCCAGGACCTCTTTCAGGTCCTGCACGAACCCGGCGTTCTTGCCGTAAGCAAAGCGCGGGAAGCGGTACTGGTCGCAGGTGATGAGCAGGATGTTGGGGCGGGGCGGCCTTGCGGGGTGATCGCCGCCACCTCCGGTACCGCCGCCGCCGGAATTGCCCGGGCCGTCATTGCCGCCGCCAGCGGCGCTTCCGCCGCTCTTTCCAGACGCAGTCATATTCCGTTTCCCCTCGAAGTTCCCAAAAATCTACCTTAGGGCGACTTTGTAGCAGCGTCGATGCGACAGCGGCAACCCTGCCCCTTCCCCTGAAATTTCCTTGCTTTCCGGGCTTGACCGTCCCGGAGCCCCCTTCTATATAGCGCGACCTTCCAGGGCAGGCCGTTTGCGCGGAATGCGCGAAAACGCTGCTGGGAAGCCAGTTTGAGATGCGTTGAACCGCGCGACTCGTAAGGAGTCCTCCGCGACTTCAAGGGGCAGGGCCCGCAAATGGCCCGTCGCGCCCTGTTTGCCGTTTTTGCCGCGCTGTGCGGCGCTGATGAGGAAGACGAATGCCGACGATCAATCAGTTGATCCGTAAGCCGCGCGGCGAAAAGCCCAAGCGCAACAAGGTTCCGGCGCTCCAGCAGTGCCCGCAGAAGCGCGCCGTCTGCACGCGCGTCTACACGACGACGCCGAAGAAGCCGAACTCGGCGCTTCGCAAGGTGGCCAAGGTCCGCCTCACCAACGGCTACGAGGCGCTGACCTACATCCCCGGCGAGGGCCATAACCTCCAGGAACACTCGGTGGTGCTGATCCGCGGCGGCCGCGTGAAGGACCTTCCGGGCGTGCGCTACCACATCATCCGCGGCGTGCTCGACACGCAGGGCGTGAAGGACCGCAAGCAACGCCGTTCGCTCTACGGCGCCAAGCGTCCGAAATAAGGAGAGACACAGATGTCCCGCCGCCGCCGCGCAGAGAAGCGTGAGATCGTCCCCGACGCCAAGTTCGGCGATCTCGTCCTCGCCAAGTTCATGAACAGCCTGATGTACGACGGCAAGAAGTCGGCCGCCGAAGGCATCATCTACGGCGCCTTCGACACGATCCAGTCCAAGACCAAGACCGACCCGATACAGGTCTTCCACGAGGCGCTGCGCAACGTGTCGCCGGCGATCGAGGTGAAGTCGCGGCGCGTCGGCGGCGCGACCTACCAGGTCCCCGTCGAAGTGCGCACCGACCGCGCCCGCGCGCTCGCCATCCGCTGGATCATCACCGCCGCGCGCTCGCGCAACGAGCCCACGATGATGGGCCGCCTGTCGGGCGAGCTCATGGACGCCGCCAACAACCGCGGCACCGCCGTCAAGAAGCGCGAAGACACCCACAAGATGGCCGATGCCAACCGCGCCTTCTCGCACTACCGCTGGTAACGCTTAAAGAACTTCAGAGTAACGACCATGCCCCGCACGACCCCGCTCGACCGCTATCGCAATATCGGCATTGCCGCGCATATCGACGCCGGCAAGACGACGACGACCGAGCGTATCCTCTACTACACGGGCAAATCCCATAAGATCGGCGAAGTCCACGACGGCGCCGCCACGATGGACTTCATGGAGCAGGAGCAAGAGCGCGGCATCACCATCACCTCGGCCGCGACGACCTGTTACTGGAAAGACCATCGCATCAACATCATCGACACGCCCGGCCACGTCGATTTCACCATCGAGGTCGAGCGTTCGATGCGCGTGCTCGACGGCGCGGTCGCGGTGTTCGACGCCGTCGCCGGCGTCGAGCCGCAGTCCGAGACCGTGTGGCGCCAGGCCGACAAGTACAAGGTTCCGCGCATCTGCTTCGTCAACAAGATGGACCGCACCGGCGCGAACTTCCAGCGCTGCGTCGACATGATGATCGACCGGCTCGGCACCCGCCCGATGATCATCACATGGCCGGTCGGAAGCGAAAGCGACTTCAAGGGCATCGTCGACATCGTCAGGATGAAGGCGCTGGTCTGGCACGACGAGCAGCTCGGCGCGAAGTTCGACGAGGTCGAGATTCCGGCCGAATACGCCGACAAGGCGAAGGAGCTGCGCAGCGCTCTGGTCGACATGGCGGTCGAGCAGGACGACGACATCATGACGGCCTATCTCGACGGCACCGAGCCGTCGGAAGCCGATCTCAAGCGCTGCATCCGCAAGGGGACGATGTCGTTCGCCTTCGTGCCGGTGATGTGCGGCTCGGCGTTCAAGAACAAGGGCGTGCAGCCCCTGCTGGACGCCGTCATCGACTATCTGCCGTCGCCGCTCGACATCCCGCCGGTCAAGGGCACCGACCTGAAGGGCAATGAGGTCGAGCGTCCCGCGGACGACAAGGCGCCGTTCGCCGGCCTCGCTTTCAAGATCATGGACGACCCGTTCGTCGGCTCGATCACCTTCGTGCGCGTCTACTCGGGCACGATCACGTCGGGCACCGGCGCGCTCAACTCGGTCAAGGACAAGACCGAACGGGTGGGGCGCATGCTTCTGATGCACGCCAACAGCCGCGAGGACGTCAAAGAGGCGAACGCGGGCGACATCGTCGCTTTCGCGGGCCTCAAGCTCACGACCACCGGCGAGACGCTGTGCGATCCCAACAATCCGGTGATCCTGGAGCGTATGGAATTCCCCGATCCGGTCATCGAGGTCGCGATCGAGCCCAAGACCAAGGCCGACCAGGAGAAGATGGGCATGGCTCTGGTGCGATTGGCGCAGGAAGACCCGTCCTTCCGCGTGTCGACCGACCAGGAATCCGGCCAGACCATCCTCAAGGGCATGGGCGAGCTTCATCTCGACATCAAGGTCGACATCCTGCGCCGCACCTACAAGGTCGAGGCCAATGTCGGCGCGCCGCAGGTCGCCTACCGCGAGACGCTGAGCAAGCCGGTCTCGGTCAAGTATACCCACAAGAAGCAGACCGGCGGTTCGGGCCAGTTCGCCGAAGTGTCGATCGATTTCGCGCCGCTGGAGCCGGGCTCGGGCTTCGTGTTCGAGAACGAGGTCGTCGGCGGTTCGATTCCGAAGGAATTCATTCCCTCGGTCGAAAAGGGCCTGAAGGCGCAGAAGGAAAGCGGTCTGGCATTCGGCTTCCCGGTCATCGACTTCAAGGCGACGCTGGTCGACGGCAAGTACCACGAGGTCGACTCCAATGCGCTCACCTTCGACATCGCCGCGCGCGCGGCGTTCCGCGAGCTCGCGAACCGGGGCGCGGTCAAGCTGCTCGAGCCGATCATGAAGGTCGAGGTCGTGACGCCGGACGAGTTCACCGGCGGCGTGATCGGCGATCTGCTCGGCCGTCGCGGCCAGGTGCAGGGCCAGGACACCCGCGGCAACGCGGCCGTGATATCGGCCATGGTGCCGCTGGCCAACATGTTCGGCTACATCAACCAGCTGCGTTCGCAGACCCAGGGTCGTGCGCAGTACTCGATGGAATTCGATCACTACAGCCAGGTGCCGCAGGCGATCGCGGACGAAGTCAAGGCGAAGTACGCCTAACGCAATTCAGACAGGTCACGGAGACACACTATGGGCAAGGCAAAATTCGAGCGGAACAAGCCGCACTGCAACATCGGGACGATCGGTCATGTGGATCATGGCAAGACGTCGTTGACGGCTGCGATCACGAAGGTTCTGGCGGAAACGGGCGGAGCGACGTTCACGGCCTATGACCAGATCGACAAGGCGCCGGAAGAGAAGGCGCGCGGGATCACGATCTCGACGGCGCATGTGGAGTACGAGACGGCGAACCGTCACTACGCCCATGTCGACTGCCCCGGCCATGCCGACTACGTGAAGAACATGATCACGGGCGCGGCCCAGATGGACGGCGCGATCCTGGTTGTGTCGGCGGCCGACGGCCCGATGCCGCAGACCCGCGAGCACATCCTGCTGGCACGTCAGGTCGGCGTGCCGGCGCTGGTGGTGTTCATGAACAAGTGCGACATGGTCGACGATCCGGAGTTGCTCGACCTGGTGGAGCTCGAGGTGCGCGAGCTTCTGTCGAGTTACGAGTTCCCGGGGGACAAGATCCCGATCGTGCGCGGCTCGGCGCTGATGGCGTTGGAAGACAAGGATCCCAAGCTCGGCAAGGACGCGATCCTGGAGTTGATGAAGGCGGTGGACGAGAACATCCCGCAGCCGGAGCGTCCGATCGACCTGCCGTTCATGATGGCGATCGAGGACGTGTTCTCGATCTCGGGTCGCGGCACGGTGGTGACGGGTCGTATCGACCGCGGCATCGTCAAGGTGGGCGAGGAAGTCGAGATCGTGGGCATCCGTCCGACGACCAAGACGACGGTCACCGGCGTTGAGATGTTCCGCAAGCTGCTCGACCAGGGCCAGGCGGGCGACAACGTCGGCTGTCTGCTGCGCGGCATCGACCGCACCGGGGTGGAGCGCGGCCAGGTTCTGGCCAAGCCGGGCTCGATCACCCCGCACACCAACTTCAAGGCGGAAGTCTACGTGCTGACGAAGGACGAGGGTGGCCGTCACACGCCGTTCTTCACCAACTATCGTCCGCAGTTCTATTTCCGCACCACCGACGTGACCGGGATCGTCAAGCTGCCCGAGGGCACCGAGATGGTGATGCCGGGCGACAACGTGTCGATCGAAGTCGAACTGATCGTGCCCATCGCGATGGAAGAGAAGCTGCGCTTCGCCATCCGCGAAGGCGGCAGGACGGTCGGTTCCGGCGTCGTCGCAAGCATCATCAAGTAAGCATCGAAGAAGCGGTTCGAAGGAACTCGAATATGCAAGGTCAAAACATCCGGATCAGGCTCAAGGCCTTCGATCACCGCATCCTCGATAATTCGACGCGGGAAATCGTCAACACGGCGAAGCGCACCGGCGCCCAGGTCCGCGGACCGATTCCGCTGCCCACCGGTATCGAGCGCTTCACCGTCAACCGCTCGCCGCACGTGGACAAGAAGAGCCGCGAGCAGTTCGAGATCCGCACCCACAAACGTCTCCTCGACATCATCGATCCCACCCCGCAAACGGTCGACGCGCTGATGAAGCTCGACCTCGCGGCCGGCGTCGACGTCGAGATCAAGCTTTAAGGAGCCCCGATGCGCACGGGCGTCATCACACAGAAGGTCGGCATGACCCGCCTATTCCTGGCGGATGGCCGGCACGTGCCTGTCACGGTCCTGAAGCTCGACGGCTGTCAGGTCCTTGGCCTGCGCACCGACGAGACCGACGGCTACACCGCGGTCCAACTCGGCTCGGGCTTTGCGAAAGCCAAGCGCATGACCAAGGCCGACCGCGGCAACTTCGCCAAGGCGCAAGCCGAGCCGCGCAAGAAGGTCGCCGAGTTCCGCGTCGATGCGAAGAACCTGCTCGATGTCGGCGACATGATCCAAGCGGACCATTTCGTCGAGGGCCAGAAGGTCGACGTCACCGGCGTCACCATCGGCCGCGGCTTCACCGGCGCGATGAAGCGCTGGAACTTCCGCGGCCTCGAAGCCTCGCACGGCGTGTCGATCTCGCACCGCTCGCTCGGCGGCACCGGCGGCCGTCAGGATCCCGGCAGGACCTTCAAGAACAAGAAGATGCACGGCCATTACGGCGTCGACAACGTGACGACGCAGAACCTCGAAGTCGCCAAGGTCGATGTCGAGCGCGGCCTGATCATGATCAAGGGCGCGGTGCCGGGCCACAAGGGCGGCTGGGTGATGGTGCGCGACGCGGTCAAGCGTCCGAACGACAAGGTGCCGATGCCCGGCTCGGTGAAGAAGCGCGAAACGGCTTCGGCTTCGGCTGAAGAAGCGAAGGCGCCCCAAAGCGCAGGGGAGGCCTGAACGTGAAGACGAAAGTCCTCAAGCTGGACAACAGCGCGGCCGGCGAGGTCGAACTCAACGACGCGATCTTCGGTCTCGAGCCGCGCGCCGACCTGATCCAGCGCGTCGTGGTGTGGCAACTCGCCAAGCGCCGCGGCGGCAACCACAAGATCCTGACCCGCGCCGAGGTCAATCGCACCAAGAAGAAGCACGGCCCGCAGAAGGGCTCCGGTGGCGCCCGTCACGGCCAGCGCTCGGCTCCGCTCTTCGTCGGCGGCGCCAAGGCGATGGGCCCGGTCGTGCACAGCCATGAGTTCGATCTACCCAAGAAGGTCAAGGCGCTCGGTCTCAAGCACGCTTTGTCGTCCAAGGCCAAGGACGGCGCCATCGTCGTGCTCGACGAGGCCAAATCCAAGGCGATCAAGACCAAGGAGCTGGCGGCCCAGTTCGGCAAGATGGGATTGACAAGCGCGCTCGTCGTCGACGGCGAGTTCGACAAGAACTTCGAGATGAGCGCCCGCAATCTCGCCAAGATCGCGATGCTGCCGGCCAAGGGTCTCAACGTCTATGACGTGATGAAGAGCAAGAAGCTGGTGCTGACGACCGCGGCGCTGAAGATGATCGAGGAGCGCCTCGGCGCAGAGCGCCGCGAGGAGAAAGCATCATGAGCACCAAGCACGATGTGATCCTCTCGCCGGTCATCACCGAGAAGTCGACGCTTCTGACCGAAGCCAACCAGGTCGTCTTCCGCGTCACGCTCGACGCCACCAAGCCCAAGATCGCCGCCGCGGTTGCGGAGTTGTTCAAGGTCAAGGTGAAGAACGTCAACACCGTGACCGTGAAGGGCAAGACCAAGATGGCGCGCGGCCGCGGCTACAAGCGCAGCGATTTCAAGAAAGCGATCGTGACCCTCGAAGAGGGCCAGCAGATCGACATCACGACGGGTCTGTAAGATGGCACTCAAGCAATACCGGCCTACGACTCCCGGCCAGCGCCAGCTGGTGCTGATCGACCGCTCGGGCCTGCACAAGGGCGGCCCGATCAAGGCGCTTACCGAGGGCCAGCACCGCCACGGCGGCCGCAACAACACCGGCCGCGTCACCGTGCGCTGGCAGGGCGGCGGCCACAAGCAGCGCTACCGGTTGATCGACTTCAAGCGCCGCAAGGACGACATGCCGGCCAAGGTCGAGCGCCTGGAATACGATCCCAACCGCACCTCGTTCATCGCGCTGCTCAAGTACAAGGACGGCGAGCTCGCCTACATCCTGGCGCCGCAGCGCCTGGCCGTCGGCGACACGGTGTTCTCGGGCGACAAGGTCGACGTCAAGGTCGGCAACTCGATGCCCCTCTCGGCGCTGCCGATCGGCACCATCGTGCACAACATCGAGATGAAGCCGGGCAAGGGCGGCCAGGTCGCGCGCTCCGCCGGTACCTACGCGCAGTATCTGGGCCGCGACGCGGGTTACGCGATCCTGCGCCTGAACTCGGGCGAGGTGCGCAAGGTCCTGCTCGCCTGCCGCGCCACGGTCGGCGCGGTGTCGAACCCCGATCACATGAACGAGGTCATCGGCAAGGCCGGCCGCAACGTCTGGAAGGGCAAGCGTCCTTCGGTGCGCGGCACCGCGATGAACCCGATCGACCATCCGCATGGCGGCGGCGAAGGCCGCACCAAGGGCGGTCGTCATCCGGTGACGCCGTGGGGCAAGCCGACCAAGGGCGCCAAGACGCGCAAGAACAAGCGGACCAGCAAAATGATCGTGCGCTCGCGCCACGCCAAGAAGACGCAAGGGTAAGAACGGATGACTCGCTCTCTCTGGAAAGGCCCCTTTGTCGACGGCTATCTGCTGAAGAAGGCGGAAGCCGGTCGCTCGTCGGGCCGCAAGGACGTGATCAAGACCTGGTCGCGCCGCTCGACGATCCTGCCGCAGTTCGTCGGCCTCACCTTCGGCGTCTACAACGGCAAGAAGCACATCCCGGTGCTCGTGACCGAGGACATGGTCGGCCACAAGCTCGGCGAGTTCTCGCCGACACGCACCTTCCACGGTCACTCGGCCAGCGCCGGCGACAAGAAAGCCAAGAGGGCCGACTGATGGGCAAGGAAGCACGCGCCCGCGTCCTTTCGGACGCCCAAGCCAAGGCCATCGGCCGCAACATCCGCACGAGCCCGCGCAAGCTGAACCTCGTGGCGCAGACCATCCGCGGCAAGCGCGCCGAAAAGGCGCTCGCGGAGCTGTCGTTCTCGCCGCGCCGGGTCGCGCATGAAGTCAAGAAGGTGCTCGAAAGCGCCATCGCCAATGCCGAGAACAATCACGACCTCGACGTCGACGACCTCGTCGTCACCGAGGCCTCGGTCGGCAAGAACATGGTTCTGAAGCGCTTCCACGCCCGCGCCCGCGGCCGCGGCGCCGGCATCGAGAAGCCGTTCTCGCAGATCACCATCGTGGTCGAGGAGAAGGCGGCGGAGAAGGAGGAGCCGAAGAAGAAGCCGGCTGCCAAGAAATCCGCCACTGCAAAGAACACGACTAACAAGAAGTCATCTGCAAAGAGTGGCGCGCCGAAGCGCGCGAAGGAGACCGCCTAATGGGTCAGAAGGTCAATCCGACGGGGCTGCGCCTCGGCATCAACCGTACTTGGGATTCGCGCTGGTACGCGGACGGCAACGAGTACGGCAAGCTGCTGCAGCAGGACATCGCGATCCGCGCGCACCTCTCCGAGCGGCTGAAGGCCGCCGGCGTGTCGCGCATCGTGATCGAGCGCCCGCACAAGAAGTGCCGCGTCACGATTCACTCCGCGCGTCCCGGCGTCGTTATCGGCAAGAAAGGCGCCGACATCGAGAAGCTGAAGGCCGACGTGCAGAAGTTCACCTCCGACGAGGTGCACCTCAACATCGTCGAGATCCGCAAGCCCGAGATCGACGCCAAGCTGGTGGCCGAGAACATCGCCCAGCAGCTCGAGCGCCGCGTCGCCTTCCGTCGCGTGATGAAGCGCGCGGTGCAGTCGGCGATGAGGCTCGGCGCCCAGGGCATCCGCATCAATTGCGGCGGCCGCCTCGGCGGCGCCGAGATCGCGCGCATGGAATGGTATCGCGAGGGCCGCGTGCCCCTGCACACCCTGCGTGCCGACGTCGATTACGGCGTCGCGACCGCGAAGACGACCTACGGCACCTGCGGCGTCAAGGTCTGGATCTTCAAGGGCGAGATCATGGAGCACGACCCCATGGCCCAGGACAAGCGCATGGCCGAGGCCGAGAACCAGGGCAACAAGCCGCCGCGCACTCCCACCCCGGCGCCGGCGCCCTAACCGACGAGACACGTGACATGCTTTCTCCCTCACGCACCAAATTCCGCAAGCAGTTCAAGGGCCGCATCAAGGGCCCGGCCAAAGGCGGCACCTCGCTGAACTTCGGCGAATACGGCCTCAAGGCTCTCGAGCCCGAGCGCATCACCGCGCGCGAGATCGAGGCGGCGCGCCGCGCCATCACGCGCCAGATGAAGCGCGCCGGCCGTGTGTGGATCCGCGTCTTCCCGGACGTGCCGGTCTCGAAGAAGCCGGCCGAGGTCCGCATGGGCTCGGGCAAAGGTGCGCCGGAATACTGGGTGGCGAAGATCAAGCCGGGCCGCATCCTGTTCGAGATCGACGGCGTCGATCACGAGACGGCGAAGGAAGCGCTGCGGCTGGGCGCCAGCAAGCTCTCCATCCACACCAAATTCATCGCGCGGGTGGCGTAAATGGCCAAGGCAAAGAAGAACACGAAGAACCCGGTCAGCGCCGAGGACTTCCGCGCCAAGTCGTCCGACGAGCTCGGCGACCAGCTCGCCAAGCTCAAGAAGGAGCAGTTCAACCTTCGCTTCCAGAAGGCCAACGGACAGCTCGAGAACACCGGCCGCGTTCGCTCGTTGCGCAAGGAGATCGCGCGTCTCGAAACGGTCATGACCGAGAAGCGCGCCAGCGCCTCGGCCAAAGCATAGAGGGACGATAGTTATGCCGAAACGCGTGCTGCAGGGCGTCGTGGTCAGCGACAAGAACGCCAAGACCGTGGTGGTCAACGTGGAGCGCCGCTTCACGCACCCCGTCATGGGCAAGACCGTGCGCCGGTCGAAGAAGTACCACGCCCATGACGAGAAGGGCGAGATCAAGACGGGCGACGTCGTTCGCATCCGCGAGTGCAAGCCGATTTCCAAGCTCAAGACCTGGGAAGTCGTCGAGCGCGTCGGCGGCAGCGGGAAATAGGCCGAAGGCTTCGGGAGTTAGACCATGATTCAAATGTCAACCGAGCTGGACGTCGCCGACAATTCCGGCGCGCGCCGCGTGATGTGCATCAAGGTGATCGGCGGCTCCAAGCGCCGCTACGCCGATGTCGGCGACATCATCGTCGTGTCGGTGAAGGAAGCGATGCCGCGCGGCCGCGTGAAGAAGGGCGAGGTGCTCAAGGCCGTCGTCGTGCGCACCGCCAAGGGCGTGCGCCGCACCGACGGCAGCCTGATCCGCTTCGACGGCAACGCCGCGGTGCTGATCAATCCGCAGGGCGAGCCGATCGGCACGCGCATCTTCGGACCGGTCACCCGCGAATTGCGCGCCAAGAACCACATGAAGATCATTTCGCTCGCGCCGGAGGTGCTGTGATGTCGGCGAAGATTAAAAAGGGCGACCGCGTCATCGTCACGACGGGCCGCGACAAGGGCAAGAAGGGCGAAGTGCTGAAGATGTTCCCGTCCGAGAACCGGGCGCTGGTCAGCGGCGTGAACGTGGTCAAGCGCCACCAGCGCCAGACCCAGCGCGTCCAGGGCGGCATCGTCAACAAGGAAGCGCCGGTCGATCTGTCGAACCTGGCGCATATCGATCCGAAGTCGGGCGGACCGACGCGGATCGGATTCAAGAAGCTGGGCGACGGCCGCATGGTCCGTTTCGCCAAGAAGTCCGGTGAGGTCATCGATGTCTGATTCTGGCAAGGGCGATCCGCGAGAGGCCGACAAGGCCGCGGCGAAAGCCGAGAAAAAGGCGTCCAAGGCGGAAGCCGCCGCCGGCGGCGACGCCAAGGCCGACAAGAAGGTCGCGGGCAAGAAGCGCGAGGAAAAGGCCGCGGGCACGAAGGTGTCCGTCGGCGAGCAGGCGCACGACCCGAACTACGTGCCGCGCTTCAAGAAGCGCTATGCCGACGTGGTCAAGCCCGAGCTGATGAAGAAGTTCGGCTACAAGAACGCCATGCAGGTGCCGAAGATCAACAAGATCGTGCTGAACATCGGCGCGGGCGAGGCGGCGACCGACAGCAAGAAGATCCAGGCCGCTGTCAACGATCTGACCGCGATCGCCGGTCAGAAGGTCGTGATCACGCGCGCCAAGAAGGCCATCGCGACCTACAAGATCCGCGAAGGCCTGCCGATCGGCGTGAAGGTCACGCTGCGCAAGGACAAGATGTACGAGTTCCTCGACCGTCTGATCACCATGGCGCTGCCGCGGGTGCGCGACTTCCGCGGCCTGAACGCCAAGAGCTTCGACGGCCGCGGCAACTATGCGATGGGGCTTAAGGAGCACATCGTCTTCGTCGAGATCGACTACGACAAGACCGAGACGGTGTGGGGCATGGACATCATCTTCAACACGTCTGCGAAGACCGATGCGGAGGCGCGCGCGCTTCTCGAGGGCTTCCAGTTCCCGTTCATGAACTGAAAGAGCGAAAGCCATGGCAAAGACCAGCCAGATCAACCGTAACAAGAAGCGCGAGAAGATGGTGGCGCAATACGCCGCCAGGCGCGCGGCGCTCAAGGCCAAGGCCGACGACATGTCGGTCGCGCCGGAGGACCGTTTCGCGGCGCGGCTCAAGCTCGCCAAGCTTCCGCGCAACTCGTCGAAGACGCGCATCCATCATCGCTGCGAGTTCAGCGGCCGCGCCAAGGGCTACTACCGCAAGGTCAAGCTCTCGCGTATCGCGCTGCGCGATCTGGCGAATTTCGGCCAGATCCCCGGCATGACCAAGGCCAGCTGGTAGGAGAAAGAAGAGACATGGCGATCACCGATCCGATTGGCGATCTTCTCGCACGCATCCGCAACGGCCAGCTTCGCGGCACCGCGAAGATCAAGTCGCCGAACTCGCGTCTGCGCGCGCGTCTGCTGGACGTGCTCCAGCAGGAAGGCTTCATCCGCGGCTATGCCGAGGTCGAGTTCAAGGAAACCGGCCGCAAGGAGCTCGAGATCGAGCTGAAATATCACGAGGGCCGCCCCGTGATCCGCGAGCTCAAGCGTGTCTCGACGCCGGGCCGCCGCGTCTATGCCTCGGTGAAGGAGCTCAAGCCCCACCGCCAGGGCCTGGGCGTCTCCATCGTGTCCACGCCGCAGGGCGTGATGACGGACCAGTCCGCGCGCGAGAAGAACGTGGGCGGCGAAGTCCTTTGCCAGGTGTTCTAGGAGAAGTTTGATGTCACGCATCGGCAAGAAACCGGTCCCGCTGCCGAAGGGCGTCACGGCCTCCGTGAACGGCAAGACCGTGAAGGTCAAAGGCCCGAAGGGCGAACTGCAGGTCACGCTCGTCGAGGAAGTCGACGCCGCGTTGGGCGACGACGGCATCACGCTCACGCCTCGCGAGGGCATGGAGCGCGCCCGTCCCATGTGGGGGATGAGCCGCACGCTGGTGAACAACCTCGTCACCGGCGTGACGCAAGGCTTCCAGACCAAGCTCGAGATCCAGGGCGTCGGCTATCGCGCCGCGATGGAAGGCAAGAACCTGAAGCTCCAGCTGGGCTTCAGCCACGACGTGCTCTATCCGGTCCCGGCCGGCATCGCGATCACGGCCGAAAAGCCGACGATGCTCACCGTCTCCGGCATCGACAAGCAGCTTGTGGGTCAGGTTGCGGCCGAGATCCGCGGCTACCGCAAGCCCGAGCCCTACAAGGGCAAGGGCGTGCGCTACGCCGGCGAATATGTCCGCCGCAAGGAAGGCAAGAAGAAGTAAGCCATGGTCAAGCACGTCACTCCCTTCGCGAAGCGCCGCAACCGCACGCGCTATCGTCTCAAGAGCAACGCCCAGGGGCGTCCGCGCCTTTCGGTGTTCCGCTCGGGCAAGCACATCTACGCCCAGGTCATCGACGACGAGCAGGCCGCGACGCTCGCCACCGCCTCGACCAACGAGAAGGGCGAGAAGGGCGAGAAGCAGGTGGGCAAGACCTACAACGTCGAGGCCGCGACCACCGTCGGCAAGAAGATCGCCGAGCGCGCGATCGCGGCCGGCGTCAAGCAGGTCGTGTTCGACCGCGGCGGCTACATCTATCATGGGCGCGTGAAGGCGCTCGCAGACGCCGCCCGCGAAGGCGGCTTGGAGTTCTAAGCGATGGCACGTGAAGAAGGCAGCGGCGGCGAGCGCCGCGGACGCAGGGAACGCCGCGACGACCGCGAGGAGCGCGACAACGAGTTCGTCGACAAGCTCGTCCACATCAACCGCGTCGCCAAGGTGGTGAAGGGCGGCCGGCGCTTTGGCTTTGCGGCTCTCGTCGTCGTCGGCGACCAGCGCGGCCGCGTCGGCTACGGCCACGGCAAGGCGCGTGAGGTTCCAGAGGCGATCCGCAAGGCGACCGACGAAGCCAAGAAGTCGCTGATCCGCGTTCCGCTGAAGGACGGCCGCACCTTGCATCACGAAGTCCGCGGCCACCACGGCGCTGGCAAGGTGGTCGTGCGTCCGGCGCCGGCCGGCACCGGTGTGATCGCCGGCGGCCCGCTGCGCGCGGTGTTCGAGGCCTTGGGCGTCGGCGACGTCGTGTCGAAGTCGCTCGGCACGTCGAACCCCTACAACATGGTGCGCGCGGTGTTCAATGCGCTCGAGAACCAGCAGAGCCCGCGCATGGTCGCCCAGCGCCGCGGCCGCTCGGTCGCCGAGATCATCTCGCGCCGCGAGGGCCAGAAGGGCGAGCAGGCAGGAGCGTAAGATGCCCGATCAGAAGACCCAATCGAAGAAGACGCTCACCGTCCGCCAGATCCGCAGCCCCGCGCGGCGTCCCGCCGTGCAGGCGGCGACCTTGCGCGGTCTCGGCCTGGGTAAGATCCGCCGCGAGCGGGTGCTCGAGGACACGCCCGCCGTGCGCGGCATGATCCGCTCGATCCAGCATCTGGTCGAGATCGTCGAAGAGAAGAAATAAGCTGGATGGCCGGCTCGCGCTCGCTGGCCGGCCATGGAGAGTTACAATGAAGCTCAACGAAATCTGCAACAATCCGGGCGCGCACAAGCGCAAGCTCAAAGTGGGCCGCGGCTCGTCCTCCGGTCTCGGCAAGACGTCGGGACGCGGCGTGAAGGGCGCCAAGGCCCGTACCGGCACGAAGGTCTACGGCTTCGAAGGCGGCCAGATGCCGCTGCACATGCGTATGCCCAAGCGCGGCTTCAACAACATCTTCGCCAACGACTTCTCCGAGGTGAACATCGGCCGGCTGCAGAAGGCGATCGACGACAAGCGCCTCGACGTGTCGGGCAAGGTGACCGAAGAGGTGTTGCGCAAGGCCGGGCTGGCGCACAAGAGCCGCGACGGCGTGCGCCTGCTCGGCAAGGGCGAGATCAGCGCCAAGCTCGACATCGAGGTCGCGGGCGCGTCCAAGGGCGCGCGCGAGGCGGTCGAAAAGGCCGGCGGCAAAGTCACCACGACTTTCGCCAAGAAGGTCTACATGAACAAGAAGGGCGAGCCCGGCAAGCGCCAGCAACGCCGCGCCAAATCCGCGGAAACGCGGGCGGCGCGCAACGGCGGCTGAACGGCCTTCAAACATAGCAGAGCCGTCCCCATATGACGGTTTTGTGGCCCAGTTAAGGGGACGTGAGCGATGCCTTCGGCGGCCGAACAGCTATACCAGAACTTCAATTTCGGCGCCTTTTCCAAGGCGACGGAGCTGCGGCAGCGCCTCCTGTTCACGCTCGGCGCCCTGGTCGTCGCCCGCCTCGGCAGCTATATCCCGATGCCCGGCATCGACCCGGCCCAACTCGCTCAGCTGATGCAGCAGCAGAAGGGCGGCGTGCTCGACGTCTTCAACGTGCTGGCCGGCGGCGCTATCGGCCGCATGGCGATCTTTGCGCTCGGCATCATGCCTTACATCTCGGCCTCGATCATCATGCAGCTGATGACGAGCGTCTTCCCCGAGCTCGACAACCTCAAGAAGGAAGGCGAGGCCGGCCGCAAGATCATGAACCAGTACACCCGCTACGGCACGGTGGGACTGGCGGCGATCCAGGCCTTCGGCATCGCCATCGGCCTGGAGCATACCGGCAACGTCGTGATCGAGGCGGGCTGGTTCTTCCGTCTCACCACCGTCATCACGCTGACCAGCGGCACGATGCTGTTGATGTGGATCGGCGAGCAGATCACCAGCCGCGGCATCGGCAACGGCATCTCGCTCATCATCTTCGCCGGCATCGTGGCGCGCTTCCCGACCTATTTCGCGCAGATCTTCGAAAGCGCGCGCACGGGCCAGATGGGCACGTTCGGCGTGATCGCGCTGCTCGGCGGCGCAGTGGCGCTGGTCTTCATCATCGTCGCCTTCGAGCGCGCCCAGCGAAGGCTCTTGGTGCAATACCCCAAACGCCAGGTGGGCAACCGCATGTTCGGCGGCGAGTCCTCGCATCTGCCGCTCAAGCTCAACGTCTCGGGCGTCATCCCGCCGATCTTCGCCTCGTCGATCCTGCTGATGCCCACGACGGTGGCGACCTTCTATGCGTCGAGCATCACCGGCTGGGTGCAGACCCTGGTGACCTATCTCACCCCCGGCCGCTGGCTGTACGAGACGCTCTACGCGCTGATGATCATCTTCTTCGCCTTCTTCTACACCTCGGTCGTCTTCAATCCGGAAGAGACCGCAGAGAACCTGAAGAAGTACGGCGGCTTCATCCCCGGCATCCGCCCGGGCAAGAAGACGGCGGAATACATCGACTATGTGCTGACGCGCACCACGGTGATCGGCGCTCTCTACCTTGCCTTCGTGTGCCTCGTGCCCGAACTCGCGCGCAGCGAGATCGCCATCGCGCTCGGCGGCACCTCCATCCTCATCATGGTCAGCGTGACGATGGACACCGTCGCGCAGATCCAGAGCCATCTCATCGCCCAGCAATATGAAGGCCTCATCAAGAAGGCCAAGCTGCGCGGAGCGAGGCGGTGAACATCGTCCTCTTCGGCCCGCCCGGCGCGGGGAAGGGTACGCAGGCCAAGATCCTGACGGCGCAGCGGGGCTGGCCGCAGCTCTCCACCGGCGACATGCTGCGCGCCGCGGTGAAGGCGGGGACGCCGCTCGGCAAGCAGGTCGAGGCGATCCTGACCAAGGGCGAGCTCGTCACCGACGCGATCGTGGTGGGCATCATCGCCGAGCGCATCGATCAGGCCGATTGCCGCGGCGGCGCGGTGTTCGACGGCTTCCCCCGCACCATCGCCCAGGCCGAGGCGCTGGACGAGATGCTCGCCGAGCGCCGCAAGAAGATCGCGCTGGTGCTCCAGCTCAAGGTCGACGACGCGGTCCTGATCCAGCGCGCCGAGCAGAGGGTCAAGGACACCCTGGCCAAGGGCGGCACGCCGCGCTCCGACGACACGGCGGAGACCCTCAAGCATCGTCTGACGGTTTACTACAAGAACACGGCGCCGCTGCTCGACTTCTACGGCAGGCAGGGCAAGCTTGTTACCATCGACGGCATGGCGCCGATCGAGGTGGTCACCAAAGCCATCGCCGCGGCCATCGACGGCCACAAATAGCTTCTGTAGACTCCGCGCCATGATGCCGATCGAAGACCTGCGCGCGGCGAGTGCCGGCGGCGACATTGCCGCATCGGTCGCGCTGGGCACGCATCTGCTCACCGGCCGCGATGCGCCGTTCGAGCCACAGGAAGGCGCGGGCCTGATCGCGGCCGCCGCCGAGAAGGGCGACGCCCAGGCCCTCTCGGTCCTGGCGACCTTGCGCGCCGCCGGCGCCTGGACGCATCAAAGCTGGCCCGAGGCGCTCGATCTCTTAAGCCGCGCCGCGGAAGCGGGAGCGCAGGACGCGCGCGAGCAGCTGCTGCTGTTGGCCGGCGACCAGGCCTTGGCCGCGCAGGTGCGCGGCGGCGCGACGGACAAGTGGAAGCAGCTGCGCGACAGCATCAATCTCGAGCAATGGATCGTGCCGCAGCCGCCGCGCCAGGTCTTCGACTGGCCGAAAATCTGGATCGCGGAGAAATTCGCCAGCCCCGAGCTCTGTGCCTGGCTGATCGGCCGGGGCTTGGGCAAGTTCAAGCCGTCGCTGATGTTCGACGGCCAGAAGGCGGCGTTCCGCGCCACGCGCAACTGCAGCGATTTCCCCTTCACCGTCGTCGACGGCGGCGTGGTGCTGCTGCTGATGCGCATCCGGGTGAGCCTGCTCACGAACCTGAAGCCCGAGCAGATGGAGCCGCCGCAGATCTTCCACTATGCGCTCGGCCAGGAGATCAAGCCGCATTACGACTCGCTCTACGACGAGAAGCATCCTTACGGCCGCGACGGCACCTATCAGGGCGACCGGCTGGCAACGTTCCTGATGTATCTCAACGACGATTACGAGGGCGGCGATCTGGTCTTCACCAAGGTCGGCTTCACCTATAAAGGCAAGGCCGGCGACGGCATCTTCTTCGCCAGCATGCGCGAGGGAAAGCCCGACCGCATGAGCTTGCACGGCGCCGGGCCCATCACGCGCGGCGAGAAGTACATCCTCTCGCAATGGATCCACGATCGCCCGTTCACGGCGTAGCCGGCCGCTCGAGCCGCATCAGCACGATGTCGCGGTCGCCATGCCCGGCGACATAGGCGATCTGGCCCCTGGCCCGATCGTAGCCGTAGCCGACGCCGGGCGAATAGCCGGGCATGGCGCCGGCGACGCGCGGCGGTCCGCCCGCGATCGGCTGCGCCATGAGCCGGGGAATGCGCGTGCCGTAGTCGACATAGAATATCTCCTGCTCATGCAGCGAGAAGTCGCCCCAAAGATCGTGCGCGGGGCCGGGGGTGAGCCTCTTGGGCTCGGGGCCGAGCCGCCACACGCCGCCGGCGTCCGTCTTGACCGCGTAGAGCGTGCCCGCATCCTCCATCGGCGCGTCCCAGCCGTAGCCGCTCAGCGGCACCAGCCGGTCCGGTTGCGCCAACGGCGCGCGCCAAAGGCGCCAGCCCCTGGCATCGCGGCCGCCGAACAAGACCGACTTTCCGTCGCCGCTCCAGGCCGGACCGCTGATGTCGAGGCCGGCGAAGCGCACGCTCGCGACCGGCATGCCTGTCGCCGAAACGATCTCGATACTCTGTCGTGCCTGCGCCGTCGGCACATAGGCCAGCATCGAGCGGTCGGGAGACCAGCCGTAGCCCGCCGCGGCGAAATCTCCGAACGGCTTGAGCGACACCAGCTTGGAATACCTTCCATCCGGGGATCGGACCCAGATGCCGAATTCGCCGAAACGGTTGCCGAGATAGGTCAATGTCCCGTCCGGGCCGAGATCGGGTTGGACGAACTGCTGTTCGTCGGCGACTTCCACGACGCTGGGGACGGACTCCGGCCGCGTCGAAATCGAAACCAGTTCCATCTTGCTCACCGGAACTTCTGCGGCCATCAGCCCTTTGGGCCCCGCCGCGATGCGGAATATCTCGCCGGTGTTGAATGTCAGGCGTTCGGGAGGGCTTCCGTCGAGCGCCATGAACCACAGTCCGAAATCGCGCGAGCCGCCGTTGCCGACCACAAACAGCCCCTGGGAGTCTTCGGACCACGCACTGCGGCCGAATGCCGGATCGCTGGTCAGAACCCGCTCCTCGCCGCTCGTCAGATCGCGGATGACGAGCGCGCTCTCCGCCCGGCTTCTGCTGCGGTTGAAGGACACGAACCGTCCGTCCGGCGAAAGCGCCAAGGCCGGATCGTCCTCGGTGCCAGGCGGAGGATGCGTAACCTCGCTGCGCTGTCCCGAATGGAGGTCGAGCCGCATGAGATGGTAGGGGCGGTGCGCGCCGTCGCGATCGGCGTAGAACAGCGCATCCTCGGTCCGTGACCAGCGCACCTCTGTCCTCGGCGCGCCGCGGCAGCGTCCGGCTTCGCGCGACGGCCCCGCGGGCACCGCGATCACGCGCAGTCGGCAGGCCACGCCTTCCTTGAATGTGACGTAGGCGATGCGGCTTCCATCCGGCGACCAGCTCGGCGAGGCTTCGTCCCAATCGGAGTCCGTGAGCTTCAGCGGCTCGCCGCCGGCGATGCGGCGCAGGAAGATGTGGCGGCTGCTGGCATCGGGCCCGGCGGAATAGGCCAGCATCGTGCCGTCGGGCGAAATCTCGGGATGGGACTCCATTGCGGCAGATGAAGCGATGACCTGTGAGTGGACCACGGTCCAGCGCGGAGGCGGTCCGGCGTGGCGGGTCACGGCGACCAGGGCCAGCACGACCACGAGCGCAAAGCCGGCCACTCCGAGCCAGATCCGGTTTGGGCGTCCGACCGCCGTGGTCCCGCTATCGGCGGCCGCTTGGTCCCCGAGGCTCGCAACCGGCTTGAGGCGATAGCCGACGCGGGTGATCGTCTCGATTTCGAACCATGCTTTGCCGCCAAGCTCGCCCAGGGCGCGGACCTTGGCGATGGCGCGGTTGATGGCATCGTCTCCGACAGCCCGGCCGCCCCAGCACCGGGCGATCAGAGTGTCGCGCGAAACGACATCGCCATCGGCTTGGACCAGGGCCACGAGCACCTGCATCGCCCGCGGCTCAACCAGGACGCTTCGCCCGTCATGGACGATTTCGCGCAGGGCGGGCCGCACCTGCAGCCCGCCGATCGAAAAATCCCTGGTCGCGGCCAGGTCGACCGTCGCGGACGATTCCATGGTGCCGGCAGGACGATTCATCGACCGGCCGGCGGGTTGGTCGGCAAAATATCGGCGATCCGTCGGCTACGCGTCCTTTCTGGCCGCCGGGACGGCGGGCCCAATCGTCTGGCGAGACGCGGACCGCGTACAGCAGAGCAGGGTGCGGGAGTCGTCGCCACAGACTGTCCCCTTTCGGGGCAAGTCTAGGCGATAAGCCCCGTTCCCGAAAACCGGTCCGCAGGTCTCGCACGCGGCGCCGATGGGCGGCGCCGCACCATCGAGAGGACAATCACCATGAAACATCTGATCATCGCGGCCGCCGCCTTCGCCATGCTCGCGGGCAGCGCCCAGGCCAACTGCCACAGCGGCGCCCACTATAAGGAAGCCGCCCGCCACGCGGTCCGGCTGCCGGCCGGGCTGTTGGCGAAGGCCGCGCCCAACGACGCCAACGCGTCGGTCACCGGCCTTTGGCACGTCACGCACACGGTCGAGGGCCAGCTTCTGTTCGAGGCGCTCGAGCAATGGCACAGCGACGGCAACGAGTTCGAATTCGCCAACGGTGCGCCCGCCGTCGGCGACATCTGCATGGGCACCTTTACCAAGGTCGGGCCCCGGACCTATCTGCTTTACCACATCGGCTGGTCGTTCGACTCAGACGGGAATTCGATCGGCACCTTCACCTTGCGCAGCACCCTGACGACCTCGCATCACGGCACGCGCATCTCCGGGCCGTTCGAGATCAAGGACTACGACGTCGACGGCAACCAGCTCGACGACATCACCGGCACGACCGAGGGCGAGCGCATCTCGCTGGACTGAGAGGCCGGCGCCTTCAGGAGCTTCCGGCGGCGCTGCGCCGCCGGCGCTCCGGCCTCTCTCGACCGGCGCGGGGCGCGGCGTCCGGGGACCCCTCGGACGCCGCTCTCCACCGGCCGGACGGGCTGGAATTCGGCTGGAAAAACACTATTTTAGCCACTGTTGACTGGGCGCCTTCGATGAGTAATATCCGCGCCCTTGGCGCGACTCCCATCCCATTTTCTGACGGTTTCGACCCTCAGGCGGGACGGGTTTGGCGCTGCTTGCGCTGAAACATTAACGAATTCAAACGCTTAAAGGACCAGACCGTGGCACGCATCGCCGGCGTCAACATCCCTACCCAGAAGCGGGTCGAAATCGGCCTGCGCTATATCCATGGCATCGGCCCGGCCAAGGCCAAGGAGATCATGGAGAAGGTCGGCATCGCGCCCGAGCGCCGCGTCCATGACCTGACCGATTCCGAGATCATCCAGATCCGCGAGGCGATCGACCGCGACTATCTCGTCGAAGGCGATCTGCGCCGTGAAGTGGCGATGAACATCAAGCGCCTGATGGACCTCGGCTGCTACCGCGGCCTGCGTCACCGCAAGGGGCTGCCGGTTCGCGGCCAGCGTACCCACACCAACGCGCGCACGCGCAAAGGTCCCGCCAAGGCGATCGCCGGCAAGAAGAAAGTGACGAAGTAACATGGCAAAGCCCGCAGGCGCCGCACGCACGCGCAAGAAGGAAAAGAAGAACGTCGTGGTCGGCGTGGCGCATGTCGCCGCGACCTTCAACAACACGATCATCACCATCACCGATCAGACCGGCAACGCCGTGTCGTGGTCGTCGGCCGGCATGATGGGCTTCAAGGGCTCGCGCAAGTCGACGCCGTACGCGGCCCAGGTCGCCGCCGAGGACGCCGGCAAGAAGGCGATGGAACACGGCATGCGCACGCTCGAGGTCGAAGTGTCGGGTCCGGGCTCGGGCCGCGAGTCGGCGCTGCGCGCGCTGCAGACGGTGGGCCTGACGGTGACGTCGATCCGCGACGTGACGCCGATCCCGCACAACGGCTGCCGTCCGCCCAAGCGCCGGCGCGTCTAGGAGCATCGAACAGGAAAAGGGCGCAGCGAAGCGGAGCGATTTTTCCGTCGGGCGTGCGACCAGAAAAGTTTTAGAGAGCACACACCAACCCTTCGTCGGACGAATGGACGCGCGCTCTCGGCGTCCGGGACACGATGGAGAACCCAAATGTTTCAGAAGAACTGGCAGGAATTGATCAAGCCGCAGAAGCTGCGCATCGACGCGGGGCATGAAGCGGGCAAACAGGCGACCATCGTCGCCGAGCCTCTCGAGCGCGGCTTCGGCCTCACGCTCGGCAACGCGCTGCGCCGCGTGCTGCTGTCGTCGCTGCAAGGCGCCGCCATCACCTCGATCCAGATCGAGGGCGTGCTGCATGAATTCTCCTCGATCGCCGGCGTGCGCGAGGACGTCACCGACATCGTGCTCAACGTGAAGCAGATCGCGCTGCGCATGCATGCCGAAGGGCCCAAACGCCTGTCGCTGCGCAAGCAGGGCCCGGCCGAAGTCACCGCCGGCGACATCGCCGCGGTCGCCGACATCGAGATCCTCAACCCCGAGCTCGTGCTATGCACGCTCGACGAGAAGGTCGAGTTCCGCATGGAGCTGACGGTCGCGACCGGCAAGGGCTACGTCCCGGCCGACCGCAACCGTCCCGAGGACGCACCGATCGGTCTCATCCCGGTCGACAGCCTGTTCTCGCCGGTGAAGAAAGTGTCCTACAAGGTCGAGAACACCCGCGAGGGCCAGATACTCGACTACGACAAGCTCACTCTGACGGTCGAGACCAACGGCGCGGTCACGCCGGACAACGCGGTCGCCTATGCCGCGCGCATCCTGCAGGACCAGCTCCAGATCTTCATCAACTTCGAGGAGCCGCGCGAGCGCGTCGCCGAAGAGGCCAAGCCGGATCTGGCGTTCAACCCGGTGCTGCTGAAGAAGGTCGACGAGCTCGAGCTCTCGGTGCGTTCGGCCAACTGCCTGAAGAACGACAACATCGTCTATATCGGCGACCTCATCCAGAAGACGGAAGCGGAGATGCTCCGTACACCGAACTTCGGCCGCAAGTCGCTGAACGAGATCAAGGCGGTGCTGGCCGAGATGGGCCTGCATCTCGGCATGGAAGTGCCGGGCTGGCCGCCGGAGAACATCGAAGACTTGGCCAAGCGCTACGAAGATCAATACTAGGAAGGGATGGCCGGGTCGCGCTGACGCTGCCCGGCCATGACGAGGTACATACCATGCGTCACCGCAATCAGGGCCGTAAGCTCAACGTCACGGCATCGCATCGCACCGCGATGTTCGCCAACATGGCCGCGGCGCTCATCAAGCACGAGCAGATCAAGACCACGCTGCCCAAGGCCAAGGAGCTTCGCCCCGTGGTGGAGAAGCTCGTGACCTTGTCGCGCCGCAACGATCTGCACGCGCGGCGCCAGGCGCTGTCGCAGATCCGCGACGAGGACCAGGTCAAGAAGCTCTTCGATGTTCTCGGCCCGCGCTACAAGGCGCGCCCGGGCGGCTATACCCGCGTGCTCAAGGCGGGTTTCCGCCACGGCGACAACGCGGCGATGGCCTTCATCGAGTTCGTCGATCGCGATGTCGATGCCAAGGGCCTGGATTCGGGCCCCGTCGAAATCCATGACGAGGAAGCAAGCGAGGCGTAATCCTCATGTTAGCTTGGTAATATATTCAGGGCGGCTCGCGAGGGTCGCCCTTTTTCTTAGGTTGGAGCTTCAAGGATGAATCGTTCCGCGTTGTCGGCCGCTGCCGCGTTCCTGGCGTTGGGTTTCGCCGCACACGAGTTGCTTCCCGCCACCCCGTCGCACGCCGCGCCGCCGCAGCAGCAGGCCGTGCCGCAGTCGATGGCGCAGGTGCAGCTGACTTTCGCCCCCGTCGTCAAGCGCGTCGCCCCCGCCGTCGTCAACGTCTACACCCGCAGCATCGTGCAGCAACCGGTCAACCCGTTCTTCAACGATCCCTTCTTCCGCCAGTTCTTCGGCGGCTCCGACGGGCTGTCGCGCCAGCGCGTGCAGCAGTCGCTGGGCTCGGGCGTCATCGTGCGCTCCGACGGCACGATCCTGACAAACAATCACGTCATCCAGGGCGGCCAGGACATCGTCGTGGCGCTGTCCGACAAGCGCGAGTTCAAGGCCAAGGTCGTCGTCGCCGATCCGCGCACCGACCTCGCGGTGCTCAAGATCGACGGCAAGGGCGAGACCTTTCCGACGCTGCCGTTCGCCGACAGCGACCGCATCGCAGTCGGTGATTTGGTGCTCGCGGTCGGCGACCCGTTCGGCGTCGGCCAGACGGTGACGATGGGCATCGTTTCGGCGCTCGCGCGCACGCAGGTGAGCGCGTCGGACTATCAGTTCTTCATCCAGACCGACGCCGCGATCAATCCAGGCAATTCCGGCGGCGCGCTGGTGACCACCGACGGCAAGCTCGTCGGCATCAACACCTCGATCGTGTCGAACTCCGGCGGCAGCGTCGGCATCGGCTTCGCGATCCCGTCGAACATGGCGCGTCGCATCCTCGAAGGCGCGAGCGCGGGCGGCGTCAAGCTCGCCTGGTTCGGCGCCGACGGCCAGGCGGTGACCAGCGACATCGCGCGCAGCATCGGCCTGGCCAGGCCCGGCGGCGTGCTGCTCAAGACGGTGTTCCCGGGCGGCCCGGCGGACAAGGCGGGGCTCAACGTCGGCGACGTCGTGCTAGCGGTCGACGGCGTGCCGGTCGACGACATGCAGGCGCTGAACTACCGCATCGCCACGCACAAGGCCGGCGACGCCCCGACGATGAAGGTCGCGACCAACGGCCAGATGCGCGACGTGACGGTCAAGCTCGCGCTGCCGCCCGAGACGCCGCGCCAGGCCACCACCATCGGCGGGCGCAATCCCTTGACCGGCGCGCGCGTCGAGAACCTGTCGCCGGCCGCGGCCCTCGATCTTCAACTCGAGCCGACGGCGACCGGCGTCGTCGTGGTCTCGCCCGGCCGCTCCATCGCCGCCAATCAAGGCTTCGCACAGGGCGACATCGTCCGTTCGATCAACGGCCAGGCGATCCGCAACGTCGGCGACCTCAACCGCGCGCTCGGCCAGGCGGGCGGCCATTGGGACATGATCATCGAGCGCGGCGGGCGCAGGCTGACCTTGAGCGTCGACGGGTAAAGGGGGCTTGCGAAAGTTTACGTGGCCCCGAAAGTTGACTCGATTTCCAGGCGATCGAGTTTCAATTCGCAAGAATGATCCGCCGGCAGGAAGCCTCAACCGGTCGCGGCGCGCCCATCACGACTGTGCGTCGGGGGGATGATGGGCGGCCGCGCCGGCCGAGGCAGCGCCGAGGCGCTGCGTCACTTCGATCGAAGGAGAGGAAGCAGGTTGGGCCAGATATGGCTGACCTCTACCGTCGTCTTGTCCGGATTGGTGCTGGCGTTGTGGCAGCCGAAGCAGTTCGTCGTCGGGCTCCACAGATTGTCGGTGCCCTGCTGATAGGTCTCCATGGTGGAGTTCTGCAGCTGGCTGGTGCCGATCTCGGTGTTGGTCGGCGTCGACGGCGAATAGGCGCCGTTCGGCACCGCGCCGCTGGTCGTCCAAGTCGAGCCGACGAGGTAGTAGTTCCTGCGCACGTCGCCGTTCAGGATCTGGTTGAGCACCGTGTTGTTGATCGTGATCACCTCGGAGTTTGACTGCGCGTCCGAGCTCACGCCGGCGTTGGGCGCGGTGCCGTAGGCGGCGCCGAACGCCTTCTGGCGCAGCGTGTTGCTGGGCCCGATCGGCGCCGAGGTTGCCGCCACGATGTTCGGCGCAGTCGGCGGCGCGTATGTGGCGAGCTCGGTGTTGAACGGACCCTGGCAGTTGGTCTGGCAGAACAGCCAGCTGCCCGAGGTGTTCTGCGGCACCTGGACGATGGCGCTTTGGTTGTTGAGGTACTGATAGGCCGCGTTCGGCGTGTTGCCGAAGAGCTCGAAGGTCGACCACGCCATCTCGGGATGGTTGGTCAGCGAGCCCACGACATGGACGCCGACGAGCGCCAAGGTCGCCGGCTTCTCGCCCGCCGGCTTCCAGACCTTGCCGTCGCTGCTGATCTGGTAGACCGGCACCACCGCGCTGATGAGCACGTATTTCGACGGATCGGGATTGGTCACCTGAACCCACGAGGTCTTGACCTCCATCGCGAGTGCGTTGGGGTCGGGGAAGGTCACACCGTGCGCCTGGGCATAGGCGACGATGCTGTCGAGCTCCGGTTGGGTCGTCGGGAAGAAGGTGTTGGCTGGCGTCTGGCCGCCGTTCGTGTTCTTCACCTGCGACAGATACCAGGCGAAGACGTCGTTGGTGAAGGTGGCGTAGTAGACGAGCGAGCCGTTGATCGGCTGCGCGTTCTGGCCGACCAGCACGCCGCCGCCGCCGGCCTGTCCCTGGTCGGGGATGATCGGAAAGCCGTTCATGTCGAAGAACACCGCGGTCTTGCCGACCGTGATCTCCTGGACGAAGGAGGGCTGGCCGTGCGGCTGCGCCAGCATCTTGAGTTGCGGCTTGATCTGCTGGCCCTTGGCGTCGAGCAGGACCGGCTGGCCGCTCACGAACTTGGCCGAGGCGATCTCGACCAGCTTGCCGTTCGCGCCGGCGATCATCTGCTTGCCGCTTTTGCTTCTCGGGGTCGGCTTGATCTCGTGCAAGACGTTCTTGCTGTCTAGGATCACCGGCAGCCCGTGCGCGCCGGCCTGGGCGGTGCGCACGTTGAACTTCAAGGTGCTCATCGACGGCCGCGGGAGGAAGACCAGCTTCTTGCCGACGGGAATGACCTGATAGAACGCGTTCGAGTCGAACACCGGCCCGGTGCCGCCGTAGTTGGACGGGGCGGGCGAGGTCAGCCACATGAACATCTGCTCCGACCACTTGTAGAAGTCGCAGTTGTTGTTGGGCTGGAAGGCGAGCGAGTTGGCCGGGTTGACGACGCCGTTGACCGTCGGCGTGCCGCTGGCGAACCAGCCGTTGAATTCGGTCTGCGTCACGATGCAGACCGGATCCTGCTTCGGGTCGGACGGGATGGTCTGGGCGTTGGCGGCCGCGGCACCGATGAGGGCGCCGGCGAGAATTGTCGAGCGGATGGCTTTCATGGAGTCCCCCTTAGACAACCTAAAATCGAATCAGAACTGTATCCCTGAGACATGGAATGTAAACCCGCAAAAAAACATTCTTCTATGCGAAATTCCAGTGACGCATAAAGGTTGTGCGCGCTGGGAAGCGCGCGCACGCGTTCTATAATCCAGTGTCCCGATTCCGGAATCGCAAATTCTCGATGTCGGGCTCCGGCGAATTCCGGAATCGAGAGGACACTAGCAACTCATTGATCCTAGTGTCGTTTCGGTTTCGAAGTTCGCCAAGAGACCGATATCGATAATGGGCGAACTTCAGAACCGCGACGCTAGGAATGACTGATCTTTTCGAAGCCGGTGGGTTGGAGGAGGCGGCACCCAGGCCGCTCGCCGACCGCCTGCGCCCGAAATCGCTCGCCGACGTGGTGGGGCAGGATCACCTGATCGGGCCTGAGGGGCCGATCGGGCGGATGATCGCGGCGAATCGGCCGCACTCGATCGTGCTGTGGGGACCGCCGGGGACTGGCAAGACCACGATCGCGCGGCTGCTCTCGACCGCGTTCAAGCTCCATTTCGAGCAATTGTCGGCGGTGTTCTCCGGCGTCGCCGATCTGAAGAAGACCTTCGAGGCGGCGCGGGCACGGCGCCGCACGGGGCAGGGGACATTGCTCTTCATCGACGAGATCCATCGCTTCAACCGCTCACAGCAGGACTCATTCCTGCCGGTGGTCGAGGACGGCACGGTGGTGCTGGTGGGCGCCACGACCGAGAACCCGTCCTTCGAGCTCAACGGCGCGCTGCTCAGCCGCGCGCAGGTGCTGGTGCTGCGTCGGCTCGACGATGCGGCGCTCGAGACGCTGCTCGAGCGCGCCGAGATGCATTACGGCGAAAAACTGCCTTTGACCCAAGACGCGCGCGCGAGCCTGCGCGCCATGGCCGACGGCGACGGACGCTATCTGCTCAATCTGGTCGAGGAGCTGGCCGCGGTGAAGACCGCCAAGCCGCTCGATACCGCCGGCCTGGTCGAAGCGGTGCAGCGCCGCGCGCCGCTCTACGACAAATCGCGCGAGGAGCATTACAATCTCATATCCGCGCTGCACAAATCGATCCGCGGCAGCGATCCCGATGCGGCGCTCTATTGGCTGGCGCGGATGCTGGCCGGCGGCGAGCAGCCGCTCTACATCGCCCGCCGCCTGGTGCGCGCGAGCGTCGAGGACATCGGGCTCGCCGATCCGCAGGCCGTGGTGCAGGCGCTCGCGGCGAAGGACGTCTACGATTTCCTGGGCAGTCCCGAGGGCGAGATCGCGCTGGTGCAGTGCGTGCTCTATCTGGCGAGCGCGCCGAAATCGAACGCGGTCTATGTCGCGGCAGGCGCCGCCAAGCGCGCCGCGTCCGAGCACGGCTCGCTGATGCCGCCGGCGCATATCCTCAACGCGCCGACCAAGCTGATGAAGAATCTGGGCTACGGCAAAGGCTATGAGTACGACCACGAGGCCGAGGGCGCGTTCTCCGGCCAGAACTATTTCCCCGACGACATGGCGCGCGAGACCTTCTATGCGCCCAAGGACACCGGCTTCGAGCGCGAGATCGCCAAGCGGCTGGAATACTGGGCCAAGCTGCGGGCCAAACGGGGCGGCGGTTGAAGTGATATCATTCTTGCAGTAAGATGATATCACATAGTAGCGGAACATGCCGATGGCCCAACTTGTGGTTAGGAACCTCGAAGAGAACGTGAAGCGTCGCCTGAAACAGCGCGCCGCCAGGAACGGCCGCAGTCTGGAAGGCGAAGTGCGCGAGATCCTGAGCGCCTCGGTAAAGGCCGAGCACGGCAAATACGCCGACTCGAAAGAAAAGGGGTTCGGGACCAGGTTGGCGGAAATCTTTGCTGGGACGGACCCGCCGGATTTCGTGAATCGCGCATTCAGGGACGAGCCTATGCGGTCGGTCGATTTTGGCGATGATCGTTCTTGATACCGACGTCATCTCCGAAGCGGTCAAGCCTGCGGTCGACCGGAACGTTTTGATTTGGCTGAACCGGCAGAATCCCCCGAGTTTGTATATTACCGCCATTTCGTTGTTCGAGATGCTGACGGGAGTCGAAGCCATGCCGAGAGGCAAGAGGCGTGATGCAGTGGAAGCCGCGCTCGAAAGGGCGGTAGGTGAGTTGTTTGCCGACCGCATCCTTCCGTTCGACGAAGCGGCCACGCGTGTAGCCGCACGTCTTTATGGGGCCCGTCGCGAAGACGGTGTCGTGATCGGAGCGCCGGATACCCAGATCGCCGGTATTGCCGTTTCTCGCGGCGCTTCGATCGCGACGCGCAACGTGCGGCATTTTCCGGGATTGAGCGTTCCCGTCATCAATCCCTGGGAGGCGGCATGAACCTCGCGGTCCTTGCCGCCGTGGCCCTGGGCGGCGCGCTCGGTTCGTTGCTGCGCTATGCGATAGCGAGCGCGATCCCGTCGCACCCGTTTCCCTGGGGCATCTTCGTCGTGAACGTCAGCGGCGGCTTCCTGATGGGCGTGATCGTCGAACTCGGCGCGCTCAAGCTCTCCCTGTCGCCGGAAGTCCGCGCCCTCCTGACCGTCGGCATCTTGGGCGGCTACACGACGTTCTCGACCTTCTCGCTCGACAGCGTGCTCTTGATCGAGCGCGGCGCCTGGCTCGCCGCGGCGGGCTATGTGGTGGGCTCGATAGTGCTGTCGATCCTTGCCCTGTTCGCCGGTCTCGCGCTGGTGCGCGCGCTCTGATGGCCGAGACCGTCCTCATCGCCGCCGACGAGGACGGCATCCGGCTCGATCGCTGGTTCAAGCGGCGCTACCCGGCGCTCACCCACGGGCGCCTCGAGAAGTTGCTGCGCACCGGCCAGGTGCGCCTCGACGGCAAGCGCGCCAAATCCGCCGACCGGGTCGCCGCGGGGCAGGGCGTGCGCATCCCGCCGCAGCTGGTCCACGCGCCGCCGCCGGAAGAAGACGACAAGCCGCGTACCCCGCGTCCCGACGACAAGCAGATGCTCGAGGACATGATCCTCTACATGGACAAGTCGGTGATCGTGCTGAACAAGCCGTCCGGCCTCGCCACGCAAGGCGGCTCGGGCCTCACCCGCCACATCGACGGCATGCTGGGTCAACTCGCCTTCGAGAAGAAGCAGCGCCCGCGCCTGGTGCACCGTCTCGACCGCGACACCTCGGGCGTCCTGGTCGTGGCGCGCACGGTGCCCGCGGCGGCGGCGCTCGCCAAATCGCTCGCCCAGCGCGACGCGTCGAAGGTCTATTGGGCGCTCACCCGTGGTGCACCCAAACAGCAGCGTGGCACGATCCGCGCGGCGTTGGCGAAAGAGGGCGGCCGCGGCCAGGAGCGCATGGCTGTCGCCGATCACGATGACGCCAAGCACGCCGTCACCGACTATGCCGTCGTCGACCGGGCGGGCGAGGAGTTCGCCTGGGTCGCGGCCAAGCCCGTCACCGGCCGCACCCATCAGATCCGCGTCCATCTGGCGTCTCTGGGCACGCCCATCGTCGGCGACTTCAAGTACGGCGCCCAGGCCGCCAAGGGGAAGGGCGCCATCGCCGACCGCCTGCATCTTCACGCCCGCGCCATCGACATCGCCCACCCCGACGGCGGCCGGTTGACAGTGACAGCACCGTTGCCGCCGCATATGAAGAAGAGCTGGGAACTGCTTGGATTCGAGGGTGAAATGACCGGCGACCCTTTCGCCAAAGGCAAGCGGCGATGAGACCTGTCTTTCTCAAGAACTGGCGCGAGATAGAGACGGCGTCCGAGGCCGGAGCGGAGGAGAAATTCGGCTACCTCGCCTGCTTCTCGGCCGCCATCGAGATGTCGCGGTTGAAGGTGATGCATATGCGCCTGGCGCCCGGCCGCCGCTCGCATCCGCCCGGCGCCTATCGCGACGAGGAGGAGTTTTTCTTCGTGCTGGAAGGCGCGCCCGATCTCTGGATGGACGGCCACCTCTATCGTTTGCGCGAGGGCGACGGGGTGGCGGTCAACGATCGCACCGGCATCGCGCATTGCCTGATCAACAACACGGACAAGGATGTCCGCCTGTTCGTGTTTGGAGAGGGCACGCGGATGTTCTCGAAGTTCCATATGCCGCTGAACAGCGACGACCGGCTGAAGGCGTTGGGCAAGCTCTGGACCGATCCGCCCAAACGCCTGCTCGGGCCGAACGACGCCAAGCCGGGCTCGACCGTGGGGCGCCGCGACGAGCGGCCGGACCATGTCGTCAACTGGCGCGATGCGTTGAAGACCGAAGCCAAGCGTTATCCGAACAGCGACGAGGACCAGGGCATCGACGCGCCCTTCGGCAACCGCGCGCGCTTCTCGCGCATCGGCATCCATGCCGAGGTGCTCCAACCCGGCCGGCGCACCTCTTTCCCGCATGCCGAGCGCGACGAGGACGAGTTCGTCTATGTCGTGTCGGGCAAGGTCGACGCCTGGAACGACGGCCACGTCGCGCCGATGACCGAGGGCGACTTCATCGGCTGGGAGGCCGGCACCGGCATCACCCATGTCATCATGAACAACGGCAGCGAGGACGCGCTGCTGCTCGTCGGCGGCGAGGCGTCGCGGGTCAAGAACCAGTACTGGTATCCGTTCCATCCCGAGCGCAACGAAGCCGCGGGCGCCAACTATTGGGCCGATCATCCGGTGCCCGATCTCGGCCCGCATGACGGATTGCCGGACGCGCTCAGGGCCAAGACCGGAAAGTCCTGATCCGTGCCCACGACGCCATCCGGAGCGCTTGAACTGTACGGCGGTCTCATCGTCTGGATCGCGTTCGCTTTGCTGGTGACGTCGAGCTGGAACAATCTGCGCGTCGAGATCGAAACCCATCATCCCGATTTATTTCGGGAGCTCGGCTCGCCCGCGTTTGCCAGTTCGTCCTGGCCCGGTCACAGGCCCTACCGCAAGTTCCGGCACTACGTGCTCGCGGGACGCTATCGCGACGTCGGCGATCCCACCCTCGCGCGGCTGGGCGACAGGGCGCGGGCGTTGTGGTTTGTGACGGTGGCGGTTTTCGCGATCGTGATGGTTCTGTGGTTGCTGGCCCTCCAACGATGAAGCGCTTCTACAAGACCGTGACGGTCGAGGATCGCGCCGTCCTGCTCGACGGGCGCCGCCTGAAGACGCCGCGCGGCGCGGATCCGCAGCTTCCCACGACCGCACTCGCCGAAGCCATCGCCGCGGAATGGCGCGCGCAGGGCGAGGACATCGTGCCGCCGACGATGCCGCTCACCAAGCTTGCCAACACGGCCATCGACGGCGTGGCGCCGCGCCGCGACGCGGTGATCGCCGAGATCGCGGCCTTCGCCCGCCACGACCATCTCTGCTACCGCGCCGACACGCCGGCCGAGTTGGTCGCGCGCCAAAACGCGGCCTGGGACCCGCTGCTCGAATGGGCGGCGGAGCGCTTCGGCGCGCCACTGATGACGGTCCACGGCGTGACCTCGGTGGTGCAGCCGGAGGCGAGCCTCTTGGCGCTGGCCCAAGCGGTCGAGGCGTACGATCCGTTCGTACTGGCGGGGCTGCATGTTGCGGCCTCGATCTGCGGCTCCTTGGTCTTGGGGCTTGCCGTGGTGGAGAAGCGGCTTTCCTCAGGCGACGCCTTCGCGATCAGCCAGGTCGACGAGCGCTGGCAGGCCGAGAAATGGGGCTTCGATGCGGAAGCCGAGGCGCGGGCTAGGCTTCTGGCAGCGGAACTGGACGCGGCGGCCCGATTCATGAGCCTATGCCGGGACCTTGCGCACAGCTTTGAGGATAGACCATGAAGCACATCATCCAAGAGCTCGAAGAGCGCCGCAAACGCGCGCGGCTGGGCGGTGGTGAGGCGCGCATCCAGGCCCAGCACGCCCGCGGCAAGCTGACCGCGCGCGAGCGTATCGACCTCTTGCTCGATCAGGACTCCTTCGAGGAGTTCGACATGTTCATCGAGCACCGCAACAAGGATTTCGACGCCGACAAGACCATCATCCCCGGCGACGGCGTGGTGACGGGCTGGGGCACGATCAACGGGCGCATGACCTATGTCTATGCCAAGGACTTCACGGTGTTCGGCGGCTCGCTCTCGGAGACGCACGCGCAGAAAATCGTCAAGATCCAGCAGATGGCGATGCAGAACGGCGCGCCGGTCATCGGCCTGCTCGACGCCGGCGGCGCGCGCATCCAGGAAGGCGTGTCGTCGCTCGCCGGTTACGGCGAGGTGTTCAAGCACAATGTGCTGGCTTCCGGCGTGGTGCCGCAGATCAGCGCGATCATGGGACCATGCGCGGGCGGCGACGTCTATTCGCCGGCGATGACCGACTTCATCTTCATGGTGCGCGACACTTCCTACATGTTCATCACCGGCCCCGATGTCGTGAAGACGGTGACGCAGGAGGACGTAACGCCCGAGGAGCTCGGCGGCGCCAAAGTGCACACGACCAAGTCAGCGGTCGCCGACAACGCCTACGACAACGACGTCGTCTGCATCGAAGAGCTCAGGCGGCTGATGGATTTCTTGCCGCTGTCGAACCGCGACAAGGTCCCGCATTGGCCGACGACCGACGATCCGCACCGCCTCGAGATGTCGCTCGACACGCTGGTCCCCGAGAATCCCAACAAGCCCTACGACATGAAGGAACTGATCCTGAAGGTCGTGGACGAGGGCGACTTCTTCGAGATCGGCGACGCCTTCGCGCGCAACATCATCGTGGGCTTCGGGCGGCTCGAGGGCTCGAGCGTGGGCTTCGTCGCCAACCAGCCGATGGTGCTGGCCGGCGTGCTCGACAGCGATGCCAGCCGCAAGGCGGCGCGGTTCGTCAGGTTCTGCGACTGCTTCAACATCCCGATCGTGACCTTCGTCGACGTGCCGGGGTTCCTGCCCGGCGTCGCCCAGGAGCATGGCGGCATCATCAAGCACGGCGCCAAGCTGCTCTTCGCCTATGCGGAAGCGACGACGCCCAAGGTCACGGTCATCACGCGCAAGGCTTACGGCGGCGCCTACGACGTGATGGCGTCGAAGCACATGCGCGCCGACGTGAACTATGCCTGGCCGAGCGCGCAGATCGCGGTGATGGGCGCCAAGGGCGCGGTCGAGATCATCTTCCGCAGCGAGCGCGGCAACGCCGAGGCCATCGCCGAGCGCACCAAGGAGTACGAGGACCGGTTCCTGAACCCGTTCATCGCCGCCAGCCGCGGCTATATCGACGACGTCATCCGCCCGCATTCGACGCGCTGGCGCGTGGCGCGCGCTCTGCGCATGCTGCGCAACAAGAAGGTCGCCGAGATCTGGAAAAAGCACGATAATATCCCGCTGTGAGGGACGAGGTAAGCGAACGCGATGCTGCGCCGCAAGCTGCTGTTCTACCTGTTCTATACGCTGGTCGCCGGCCTCGTCGTGCTCGTCGTGGTGCGCGCCTTTCTGCAATATGCGGGCGCGAGCCCGGCCACGCTGGCCGGGATCGACACGCTCCTCACCTTCGCGGTGGTCGCGGTGTTCGCCGCAGGGCTGATCGTGCGCCTGCTCCTGGCCACGCCGGCCTTTCGCGATCCCAAGACGTTCGTCGCCGACAGGTATAGGAGCTTGCGGCCGCCGATCGGCGTTCTGGTGGGCTCGATTGCCGCGCTCCTTGCGATCCTCATTGTCGCGAGCCTTGCGGCCGGCCTTCTCATCCGCGATCCCCGCACATTGATGCTGGTGATGAACCTGCTGCCGCTGGTGATGATCGCGTTCTATCTCGTCTGGTTCCTGCGCCGCCTCAAGCGCAACGAGGCCGATCGGCGTGCCAACGGTCCCGACGTCTTCTGATCTGTGGTAGCGTCGTGTGCGGATTCGCACCGGGGAGGGGACGATGGCAGAGCCGTCCGGCGTGGTATGGGTTTCGCGCTTTCCGACCAGCGCGTCCGTCGACGACCTGCTGCCCGATTTCCGCGATCGGGTGAGCGCGTTCATCTCGGCGGTCAAGCGCGGCGGCGCCGCGGTCTCGATCGCAGCGACCTATCGCCCGCCCGAGCGCGCCTATCTGATGCATTGGTGCTGTAGGATCGCGAGCGGCGAGCAGGATCCGTCCGCAGTCGCACCCTTCGCGGGCGTGGCCATCGATTGGGCCCATGGCGGCGATGTTGCCGCGGCGCGGGACGCGGCAAAGGCGATGATGAAGGGCTATGCCATCAAGTTCCCGGCCGCGCTGGTCAGCCGCCACACCCAGCGTCGCGCCATCGACATGGACATCGACTGGAAGGGCACGTTGCGCGTCACGGATTTCAACGGCGTCGTCCACGCCATCGACGCGCCGAGCAACCACATGAATCCCATCCTGCACGAGGTCGGGCGCAGCTTCGGCGTGATCAAGCTCGTCAAGGACCCGCCGCACTGGTCGGACGACGGGCGCTGAGAGCTTTCTGGTGCTTTTCCGCGCGGAAGAAATCTATTTCCCGCTCACTAGGTGTTCAGTCCCAGGGTATGGTGAAGCGGATTTAGCCTGAACCGATTTGGCTGCTTCGTCCAGACATTGCAGATGTGCTGATAGGGCGTGAGGCCTCTGAGGGTCTTGAGCCGCTTGGCGAAGTTGTAGGCCATGAGGAAGGCGTGGAGATGCTCTTTGAGCTGAGCATGCGTTCCGTAGTGGTAGCGCTTGACCGTTGCTTCCTTGAGCGTTCGGTTCATCCGTTCGACTTGGCCGTTGGTCCAGGGATGGTTTGGCTTGGTGAGGCGATGCTCGATGCCATGATCGTCGCAGGTCCGGTCGAAGAGGTGTCCGCGCCATAAAGCTGTGGGCTTGTTGCGGTTCTTCGGCAGGTCGGCGAACTGGATGCCGTTGTCGGTCAGCACGGTGTGGATCTTGTAGGGAACGACTTTGAGAAGGGCTTTGAGGAAGTCGCAAGCTGTTTGCGTGCGCGCCTTATCATGCAGCTCTGCATAGGCGAACTTCGAGGTCCGGTCGATCGCAACGAAGAGATAAAGCTTGCCTTCCTCGGTGCGGACTTCGGCGATGTCTATGTGGAAGTAGCCGATCGGGTAAGCTTTGAACTTCTTCTTGGCGGGCTTGTCGCCTTCCGTCTCCGGAAGCCGGGCGATGCCATGGCGCTGGAAGCAGCGATGCAGCGACGACCGTGTCAGATGCGGCACCGTGGCCTGAAGCGCATAGAGGCAATCGTCCAAGGGCAGAAGCGTGTGCTTGCGGAAGGTGACGATCAACGCCTCTTCCTCCTTCGTCAGCACCGTCGAGCAAGGCTCTTTAGGTCCCATCCTCGCGTCAGCGACTGACGAACGGCGACGCCATTTGGCGACGGTCTTCTGATTGATGCCGTAATGGGCGGCCAGCTCTCTCAGGCTCGCTTGACTATTTTGTATAGCTCGACGGACCGCCTCAGTCGTTGTGGCGCTGCCGTGAAGAACTTGTCCCATAGCGAATCCCTCCGCAGATCGTGGTACTTTGCACCACGACTCTTCGGGACTAAACAACTAGGCCGCAGATTCTGCGAACGCTCTCCGCATCTGAACGATTCTAAGGATAGCATCATTCAGATTTGGTTGTATGTCATCTGAGTGTCTCGCAGCGCTGATTGTTGTCACGAATGTCATTGTTGATCGGATGATATCGTTTTGCATCCCTGGGTAAATCCGTCTGATGTGCCGTGCTATAGCGGCGGAAACTTCGTTTGGATGATTCCGTTTTAGTTCACTCAGAACCGGGGTAATCACATCCAGGATGGATTGGCCAAACTGCAGGGTTTCTTCGCGACTAGGTATTTTGCCGTTGTGAACAACCGAATTTCTCAATTCGATCGCCGCCTTTGGTAACAGCGGGGGTGGCTTTCCAGCTTCATAGAGGTACAAAAACAAATATCCGCCAAACTGACGCTCCGACAATTTCGCGACAGTTTTCCAAGCCGTATTGAATGCTTCGGATTCTATCCCGCGCATAGAACATATGAGCTCAATGTAGAATTCGTAAAACCGTTCGAGCGCAGATGTGAAGGAAGTCACGGCTTCTCTGTAATAGCCGTCGACAATGGCATTGGCTCCCAATTCGAAGAGCATTTCAAATTTTTGTTCTTGCACAGCAATGATACTCTTGTGACCGTGCCGACATTCCATCGAGTACAGCCCGCTATCTTGCAACTCTGCGAATGCATGCTCAAAACGTTTGTTACTGTTCAGCGCGCACTCCATGCAAACGAGCAGGATTTTCACTGGGCGCTCCTGGTTGCGGTTAGCGTTTTCTCGCCCGCATACGCCCACGCCTCGACTTCCACCGCTGCGCCGAGCGCGAGCCCGTTGCAGCCATAGGCCGAGCGCGTCGGCAGGTCGGCGCCCTTGAAGTATTCAAGATAGACCCTGTTGAACTCGCCCCACTGCTTGATGTCGGCGAGCATCACGGTGCATTTGAAGACGTCGCCGAAGCCCAGGCCGTTCGCTTTGAGCACGGCGCCAATGTTCTCCATCGTCTGGCGCGTCTCGGCCTCCATGCCGCCTTTCACCAGTTCCATCTTGCCCGGCAAATTGCCGAGGCAGCCCGAGAGATAGAGCACGTCGCCGACGCGCACCGCTTGGCTGAAGGGCAGGCCGAACGCCTTGGCCTCGGGGGAGTTGATGAATTCGATCATGGCAGGGTCTCCGGCGGTTGCGCAGCCCGGCTCATCGCATAGGATGCGCCCCGCCTCAACCAGAATGGAAGCATAGCTGATGCGCCTAGTCCCCGTTTGTGCCGTGACTTTCTCGCTCGCCGCCACCGCCGCGTTCGCCGCCTATCCCGGCCATCCGCCGACCAATCCCGACATCGCGGCCGCCGACATCTCGGCGCGCGATAAGGCCGTCTCCGACGACGCTTTCGAGGGTCGCGGGCCGGGTACTGCGACTGGCGAGGCGGCGGCGCAATGGATCGCCGACGAGCTCAAGCGCGTGGGGGTGAAGCCGGCCAATCACGGCAGCTATTTCCAGGACGTGCCCGCAGTCGCGATCAAGCTCGACGGCCAGGCGTCGCGCTTCCAGTTCGACACCGCGAAGGGCGCGATGACGCCGAGTTTCCCCGACCAGGTCACCTATTGGACGCCGCAGTTCAAGAGCACGGCGGTCAAGGTCGATCATGCGCCGCTGGTCTTTGTCGGATACGGCGTCGTCGCGCCGGAATATGGCTGGAACGACTATGCCGGCATGGACGTGAAAGGGAAGACCGTCGTCATCCTGATCAACGATCCGGGCAACGAAGACGCCAATCCCGATCCCGCCATGTTCAAGGGCAAGGCGATGACCTATTACGGCCGCTGGACCTACAAGTACGAAGAGGCGGCGCGCCAGGGGGCGGCGGCCGCGATCATCGTGCACGAGACCATTCCCGCGGCCTACGGCTATCAGGTCGTGCGCAACTCGAACTCGGGCAAGAAGTTCTGGCTCGACGCCAAGAACCAGAACATGAACCGCGCGACGATCGAGGGCTGGATGACGCTCGAGACGGCGCAGGACCTCTTCAAGCGCGCCGGCCTCGACTATTCAGAGCAGAAGGCGGCGGCGAACAAAAAGGGCTTCCATGCCATCGCGATGCCGGGCGAGACGCTCTCGGTCGAGGCGCATTCGTCGATCGATCATCTCAAGACCCGCAACGTCGCCGGCATCATCACCGGCTATAAGCATCCCGGCGATGTCGTGGGCTTCTCGGCGCATTGGGATCATTTCGGCCGCAAGGACGACGTGCCGGGCGACGACAAGATCTTCAACGGCGCGGTCGACAACGGCATGGGCACCTCGATGGTGCTCGAGCTCGCCGAGAAGTTCGCCAGCGAGAAGCGTCCGCAGCGCTCGGTCGCCTTCCTGTTCTGGACGATGGAGGAGCAGGGGCTGCTCGGCTCGGAGTATTTCGCCGAACATCCTTTATGGCCGCGTAACAGGATCGTCGGCGTTCTCAACACCGATGCCGACGGTCCCAAGGGCCCGGCCTACGACATGGCGCTTCCCGGCAACGGCCAGTCGGACCTCGAGGACTATCTTGCCGACGCTTTGAAGACGCAGAACCGCACGATTTCGCCCGATCCCGAGCCCGAGAAGGGCGCCTTCTTCCGCTCCGACCATTTCAGCTTGGCGCGCTTCGGCATTCCGGCGATCAGCCCGGGAGGCGGCACCGATCTCGTCGAGGGCGGCAAGGCGGCGGGACAGGCGCTGCGTGACGACTACCGCACCAACCGCTACCATCAGCCTACGGACGAATGGCGCGCGGATTGGGACCTGCGCGGCCCGCGCGACGACGTCGAGGTGCTGTACAAGGTCGGCGACACGCTGGCGAACGACGACGCGTGGCCCGGCTGGAAGGCGGACAGCGAGTTCAAGGCCGCGCGCGACAAAATGATGACGAAGACGAAGGCGAAGAAAAAATGAGATCTATCGTTCGCGCGGTGCTCCTGGCCTTCCTTCTGGCGCCGGGTGCCGCGCGGGCGGCGGTCGGCGTCAGCATCGCGCCGGGTTACCAGCAGCTCGTCACCGGCCAGACGCTGCAGTTCAATGCCACCGTCACCGGCAGCGCCGATCACGGCGTCGTCTGGCAGGTGAACAACGTCATCGGCGGCGCGGCCGTGTCGGGCACGATTTCCAAGACCGGCCTGTATACGGCGCCGTCCGCCGTGCCCGTGCCCGCCATCGCCACCGTCACCGCGGTGTCGAAAGCCGATTCCACGGTCAGCGCGACCGCGACGATCACGCTGCTGAGCCACGCCGTCACGGGCAGCACCTATTACGTGGCTCCGGGCGGGCACGACACGGACAACGGCCAGATCGGCACGCCCTGGGCGACGATCCAGCATGCCGCCGACACCGCCGGGCCCGGGGATACGGTGTTGGTGCGCCAGGGCGTCTATAACGAGCACGTGCATCTGACCAAGTCGGGCAATGCCTCGGGCTATATCACCTTCGCGGCCTACCCCGGCGAGATCGCCGCGGTCGACGGCACGGGCCTCAACGTCCCGAACAACATGTGGGGCCTGTTCACCTTCGACGATGTCGGCTGGGTGATCGTCGAGGGCCTCGAAATCCGCAACTACACGACCAGCCGGCTCGCCGACGCGCCGATCGGCATCTTCATACAGGGCGCGGGTGCGAACGATCAGGTGATCGGCAATCGCGTCCACGACATCACCACGACGGCCGTGACCAACCCGACCAAATGCGGTTCGAACGCCTTCGGCATGACGGTCTACGGTACCAAATTCCCGGACGCGATCGATGCGCTGGCGGTCAGCGGCAACGAGATCTTCCACACCAAGACCGGCTGCAGCGAGACCTTGTCGCTGGACGGCAACGTCACCAACTGGGCGGTGGTGAGCAACCTCGTGCACGATGCCGACAACATCGCCATCGGCGCCATCGGCTTCGAGCGCGTGGCGAAGAACGAGGCCTACGACCAGGCGCGCGCGGGCGTGATCCGCGGCAACACGATCTACAACATCACCTCGTTCGGCAATCCGGATTACGGCAGCCAGTACGCCGCGGACGGCATCTATGTCGACGGCGGCACCGACATCGTCATCGAGCAGAACCGCATCCACAACGTCGATCTCGGCATCGAGATCGCCAGCGAGCACGGCGGCCACACGTCCAGCTATGTGAGCGCGCGGAACAATCTCATCTATGCCGGGAACAGCGCAGGCATCTCGATCGGCGGCTACGGCGCGGCGCGCGGCGGCACCGACCACGTCGCGGTGGTCGGCAACACGCTCTATCAGAACGATACGCAGAACACCGGCAGCGGCGAGTTCCAGATTCAGTTCAACGCCACCAACAACCTCTTCGAGAACAACATCGTGGTGGCGGGACCGCAGGGGCTCTTGGTCGACGACTTCACCATGAGCGCGCCCAACCCGGCGTCGCTCGACTACAATCTCTATTTCTCGCCGGGTGCGCAGAAATTCACGTGGCAGAAGCACAAATACACGAGCTATGCGGCCTATCGCACCGGCACCGGGCTCGACGCGCATTCGCCGGATTTCCTCGATCCGCAGTTCACGACCGATTTCGACATCGCGCCGACCTCGCCGGCGAAGGATGCGGGGCTGGTACTCTCCGGCGCCGTCGGCGGCACGCACGATTTCGCCGGCCACAAGCGCGTGCTCGGTGGGCAGGTGAATATCGGTGCCTACGAGAAATAGGCGGCGGGTTTACCTCTGCCATCGGACGCCCTAAAACGGCCGAAGAGGGGCAGTGCTTCAACCGGGGACAGGGTGTTCCAAAAAATCCTTATCGCCAACCGCGGCGAGATCGCCTGCCGGGTCATCAAGACGGCGCGCAAGATGGGCATCAAGACGGTGGCGGTCTATTCCGACGCCGACCGCGACGCGCTGCATGTCGAGATGGCCGACGAGGCCGTGCATATCGGCCCGGCACCCTCGGCGCAATCCTACCTCGTCATCGACCGCATCGTGCGGGCCTGCCGCGATACGGGTGCCGAGGCCGTGCATCCGGGCTACGGATTCCTGTCGGAGCGCGAGGCGTTCGCGGAGGCGCTCGCCGAGATCGGCGTCGCCTTCATCGGGCCCAACACGCGCGCGATCGCGGCGATGGGCGACAAGATCGAGTCCAAGAAGCTCGCGCTCGCGGCCAAGGTCAACACCGTCCCGGGCTATGTCGGCGAGATCAAGGACGCGGCCCACGCCAAGAAGATCGCCGCCGAGATCGGCTATCCGGTGATGGTCAAGGCGTCGGCCGGCGGCGGCGGCAAGGGGCTGCGCATCGTCCACAAGGAGAGCGAACTGGTCCAGGCGATCCAGTCCTCGCAGAACGAGGCCAAAGCCGCGTTCGGCGACGATAGGCTGTTCGTCGAGAAGTTCGTCACCGAGCCGCGTCACATCGAGATCCAGGTGATGGGCGACAAGCACGGCAACGTCATTTATCTGAACGAGCGCGAATGCTCGATCCAGCGCCGCAACCAGAAGGTCATCGAGGAGGCGCCGTCGCCGTTCCTCAATACGGCGACGCGCAAGGCGATGGGCGAGCAGGCGGTCATGCTGGCCAAGGCGGTCGGCTACGACAGCGCCGGCACAGTCGAGTTCATCGTCGACAAGGACCGCAACTTCTACTTCCTCGAGATGAACACGCGGCTCCAGGTCGAGCATCCGGTGACCGAGCTGACCACCGGGCTCGACCTCGTCGAGCTGATGATCCGTTCCGCGGCGGGGGAGAAGCTTTCCATCGCGCAGAAGGACGTGAAGCTCGACGGCTGGGCGATGGAGGCGCGCGTCTATGCCGAGGACCCATATCGCGGGTTCCTGCCGTCGACCGGGCGGCTGGTGCGTTATCGCCCGCCGGCGGAGGGGCGCGAGCGCCGCGCAACGGTGCGCAACGACACCGGCGTGTACGAGGGCGGCGAGATCTCGATGTTCTACGATCCGATGATCGCCAAGCTCTGCACCCATGCGCCGACGCGGATCGAAGCCATCACTGCGATGGAGAAAGCGCTCGACGAGTTCCGCATCGAAGGCATCCGCCACAACATCGCGTTCCTGAACGCGATCATGCATCACCCGCGTTTCCAGGAAGGCGCGATCACCACCGCGTTCATCGCCGAGGAGTATCCCGACGGTTTCCACGGCCGCCCGCTCGACGACGAGGCCAAGACGCGCTTCGCCACGGCCGCCATGTTGGCGAGCCTGACCCGTGCCGACCGTGCAGCGGAGATTTCGGGCACGCTCAACGGTCCGCTCGAGCCCGAAAGGCTCGTCGTGACCTTGGACGGCGAGGCGGTGTCGCCGGGCAGCGGAGCGGCCAAATGGCAGCCGGGGTGGCCCCTGATGCAGCTTGACGGCCACACGATCCAGATCGCGCCCGTCGCGGGCGGCTGGCGGCTTAGCCAAGGCGGCATGCAGACGACGGCGATCGTGCGCAGCGCGCGCGCCGCCGAGCTCGCGGGGCTGATGCCCAAGAAGGTCAAGGCCGACACGTCGAAGCTGCTGCTCTGTCCGATGCCGGGGCTCGTCGTCTCGGTGAACGTCGCCCAGGGTCAGGAGGTCAAGGCGGGCGAGACGCTCGCCGTGGTCGAGGCGATGAAGATGGAGAACGTGCTCACCGCCGACCACGACGTGACGGTCAAGAAGGTCAACGCCAAGAAGGGCGACAGCCTGGCGCTCGATGACGTCTTTCCAGCACAGTGGGATCCGAAGCTTGGAATTCACGTGACTTGAAGTCGCGGC
>JADMIO012791296.1_pt1 | contig 65179 bp, 61 predicted proteins | sample 8958161 | NCBI WGS metagenome assembly JADMIO01 (sample SAMN16585339, study PRJNA669376) | soil metagenome | isolation source: Crop rotation soil | place: USA: Cullars Rotation, Alabama | collected 2011
GGCCGCGACTTCAAGTCACGTGAATTCCAAGCTTCGGATCCCACTGTGCTGGAAAGTCGTTTGCTTAGAGGCGTCGACCGTATTCTCTAGGGTCCGTGTGGCGGCGAGAATTGAGTCTCGCATTGCGCCGAGAATCGCATCCTGTGTGATTTTTAGAGTGTCAGTCATTGAGAGAACGTGATCGCGGAAACGATTGGTGGCATTCAGTAGGGTCTCTTCCGACGCGTCACGAGCCGAAGCAAGGTTCGTTGTATTCTGGAGCAAAATTATGCGCAGCAGCAGGCCGAGAATGGTTGTGACCAGCGCGATACCGAAGCCCTCGATGATCGCCGGCACATTGACTTGCTCGGTCCCAACGCCGTCAGAGTGAACCACTTTGGCGAGTGTCACCGAGAGGCTTACAAGGAAATACAGAAAACCTAAGAAGTAACAATTGTCTGCAACTTGGCTGCGAGTGGAATCGAAGAACTCGAATTTCCAATTGGCGAACACGTATAACAACATCAACACGGCGGGAAGTGCCACGCCGATCAACCAGAACACCACGCCGCCAGTAAAGAAACCCTTCGCGATCAAAATGGCGGTAGCGCCGACGGCGAGAGTCACAATAAAGAGCGGGGTCTGCACGCGCGAAGGTTGGCTGTGTCTTAGCCGCAAGTATCCGAGGTCACTCATCTCGTTCGTTGTGCGCTCCACGCCGCCCCCTCAATGTCTATAAACCCAACTTGCGCCCCCTGGAGCGCGAAGTATTTCTCCCAGAAGGCCTTGTGTCCCTCAGGTTGTGTGCTAGGTCCGCTCGTGCGCTTTATATACAGCACCAAGACATCAACATGCGCGAGATTCGTCTGAAACGCCGAAAAGACGCGCGACCTGAAAAAATCCGCTTGCGCAACATGGCCGTATTGAGAAAACGCGCGGGAGTTCTGCATTAGATCCGAAATGACGATCAGCCGTTTTGCCGTTGACGTCAGCGTGTTCTTCAAATCGCGAACCGCAGCGGCTTGAATAAGTTCCATTAACGGGGAATCCGTGGTGCCGCCGGTTTCTAGTGCATGCGCCAGTGCGTGACCGACTTGTTTGAGGAACTTTTCTCGAAATTCTTTCGACTCGAGTGCTTCATCTCGCTCGAGTTTGGCGGCTATGGATTCGCCAACTGGCTGCACTGGGTTACAGCGTTCCAGTAGAGGCTTGGCCTGTACATCAGATGATCCGATTAGCTCATAGAGAATCAGTCTTTCCCTGGGCAGTGTCAGGAGTTCCCTATCAAACGTGTTAAGGACATCTCGCTGCTGGACCTCGTTTAGTGCTTCGGTGCGATCCACAATTACAACAGTCGTGCGACTTGGCGGATACTTACCTACGTCTATTGGACACCGAGTGACAGGATCAAGCTGCGGGCGGTCGTCTGCCGTGAACCCGACGTACGCTATGGCTGCAATGGCGCCTGCGCCAGCCAATGCGAGAATCCAGTACGGCAATGTGGAGCGCGCACGCGACTTAGCTCGCATGATCTGCTGTCAAGTGGGTGGCCTTCTGGCGGGCTTCGCCCCACGCGTTTGCGAGCTCTTTTCTGGCGCGCTCGATGTCTTCGCCAACTTTCGCCATGGCATCGTCGTAGTAACGGACTCCATTTATGTCGAGGGATGTATCGACCGACAGAGCAGGTACCTGCAAGCGGCCAGGTCGCGATTGGAAGTACCGCGGCTGCGCGGATGCGCGCTCTTCGCTATTAACGCCGCGGTAGCGCTGTATCAAAGATTTACAGCACTCTTGATAATCCTTCGCTTGGCTTTCGTATACCTCAATAAGCGTGTCACGGAGCCTAAAGTAGTCCTTAATGGAATCGAGCACGCGATGCAGCTCTGCGGTCGCAGCGTCGATGTCTTTGAGCGCACGTTCATACCGCTCATTGATCGACGAAGACACTTCCTGGCGCACGTCGAGCAAGTGCTCTAGCGCCTCCTCAGTCGCATGTGCCTTATGGGGATAATGCGGAACTCTTCCAAGTGCGATATACCCGTCCCACGCTGCTACGTACGCAAAGAAAACTCCGATGCCCAACAAGCCCACGGATTCGACGGTAGAAAAACCAAGCGGACTGGACAACGCATGAGCTATAGCGTCCTCCAGAATTTTGGAGCGCTGAAGGACGATCTGATCGAAGGTGCTTTCCTGAAACTGCTGTCCCAGTAGTAAAACGCGATCGCGTAAGTGAGCGATGATCAAATTGAAGGGCACGTAAAGCGCGAGCACTAGTAAAGATCCATACCCAATCAACTTATTGACAAAACCTCGTAGATTTTTAAAACGCAGGAGCAGACCAAAGACCGCAGCAAGGGCGACGTTAAAAAACGCCAAAATAAATGCCATCACAATCCCGCCCTTCACACCCGCTCCAGTTGGGGACGCATCTTTGAAAACGGCGGCATTAAACGCTATCTCGACCGCGAGCAGCGCCACGGGAATGCCGACGATCATTATCAGAGGTTTGCGTTCGGCAGGAGGTTCGCGGAGGCGGTGCTCTTGCCTGAAACGGTCGAGTTCCGCGCGGTCGGCTTCGAGTCGTGCTCGCGTCTGCGTTAACTCCTGAGCGGCCTCTACCAAGTCCTGCTCCGCCTGAGTTGAATACGTCTCAGGCATGCTTCGGATGCGCCTGATCAGATCGTCGAAGCGATTAGCGCGCGTGAGAGTCCTGTACTGCCCTAGTCGCGTAGATGCGTTTGTGTGGAGTTCGAGGAGCCTTTGCGTGAAGTGACTTCGGATGAACGCTTCGACATAGTCCGGCTCTGTGGCGCTCGGCGGTGGCAGGTCTTTCGCCGCATTCTTTGTCGCGCGTTCCGAGACCTTGAGTTCTTTATCGGCCTTCTCTATATCGCTGGGCAGGTATTGAACGTCCCAGAAACGATACGTACGTGTCGATACCGACAAGAACGAGCTGAACCAAGTTTTTAGAGCCTCCACCATTTGCGGATCCGGTATTTAGTTCTCAGGCTTGCTGCCGGCGCGTATTGTTCTGGTAGGAAGACGCCGTGCTTCTTGAGCATACACGGAAGCACTGGGCGTGATCTAGATGCTTGCCGGGATGGGGGCTCCGTGGGCGCGCAAGAACTTACGACTTGGCAGGCCGCCTTGGTGAGGTGATTTAGCGGAACCGCGCTGCCCGGCGCCACTCCCACGGAGAAACAGGGGCGGGATCAGACCATAAGCCTGTGCGCTCGCGCTGTGCCTTTCTCTGGACGTCGTAGAGCGCGGAGTCAGACGGTGCGTACCGGTCAAAAACCCAAGCCATCCCGCGACGGACCTGCTCGGCATTAGCGTCTATTCCGTTGCATTCAACGCGCGCTAATGTCCGACCGTACCGATCCCGTCCAACCTCATGTACAAGCGCACTCCTACCAAAACAGAGATCCGACAGCGATTGGCGGGATCGGGTACCAAATGGCTGCTTCGATTCGGGCGCGTCTATTTCAACCAATCTGATCTTCACCTGGTTATCGTCGACGAGCACAGTTAACGTATCTCCATCCACAATGCGTATCACTTGCGCTCTCCATTCAGCGGCGGTTGCCGCGGGGCAGCATGCAAGACAGATGAGAAAGGCGGCGCGCAGTCGCAACGCGTTAACGGGAGACGAAAATGGCATCTTTACACTCTTAGAGTCGGCGTGCGGTTGAATGCAAGCTTATTGTGACGGCTGTATGTGAGGTTCCAGCTTGATTCTTAGTACGTGCGCCGTCCGCGTGGATCTGCAGCATGTTGATTCGATCCCCGGTTTACACTCTAGTCTTCATTGTGCGTTTTGAAAGTCATCTACGAATCTCATGATTAACTTGGATGCGCGACGGCCGGTGGTTGGAGCTCATGCCTTCTAAGGCGCCTATGGAACCCGCATGCGGTGCTTCCGCGCGGCTCATTTCCTCAGCGCGGGCTGTATGCACCTGCATCGTCGCGTTAGGTGTCACTTTGACGACGGTGAGTATTGCCGGCTGCGCCATGCCGCAGCAGCCCGACATAGCGAAAGATAGCCGCGGATTTTTCGAGGTCATAGCCGCTGGGGACGCGCCCGCAGTCAAACGCTACCTGGATGCACTTTACAGCGTCCATGAGAAAGATGCCGGTTCGGCCCACGAAGGCTGGGAAGCGATCCACGTCGCCGCGCAGCAAGGGCACACCGAGATCGTCCGGCTGCTGCTCGATCGCGGCGCAAGTCCCAACGAAAAAACGAAAGCCGGAGAGACTCCGCTGGAGCTCGCGCTCCGCGGAAAGCATCCGGAAGTCGCCGCGCTCCTGATCGCGAACGGCGCGGACTTGGGCGGCGGCCAGGCGGAGATGGCGCTCCAGCTTGCCGCACGGAACGGTTACGCGTCGCTCATCGAGACGCTGCTGTCACGCACCACGCGCATCGACGCGAAAGGCGACGAAGGCCGCACCGCGCTGCACTGGGCGGTGAGCAACGGCAACATGGAGGTCGTGAGGCTGCTGCTCTTCCGCGGCGCCGATCCGAACGCGCACGACGACAGCGGTGCGACGCCGCTGCATCTTGCGGTCGCGCGGGACAGGCGCGATCTCGTCGAGCTTCTCGTCGACCGTGGCTCGGACGTGAATGCGACGGATGCGGCCGGGCTCACGCCGCTGCATCTTGCGCTGAAGTCGTCGGAGAAGGCGATCGCCCAGTTTCTGCTCGACAGCGGCGGGCGCGTCGATGCCGCGTCCGCTGCGCCGATCAAAGCGCCGGCCCGATAAGACAGGTCGGCGCGGCGGCGACGTCATGGACTGCGAGACGTAGACTGTCCGCGGACGCTCCACGATCGAATGACTATGTGAGCTTCCGCTCCGAACTCGCGGTACCGTGGTCGTGAACAGGCGTTGATGCTTCCCCCTTCGCTCGCGCGGTGAGGGAAGCGTTCGATCAGCCGACGAACGCGGTTATTCGACCTTCACCTTCGCCGCCGCGGCGACTTTCTTCCACTGCGGAATCTCGCGCGCGATGATCTGCGCGAACTGCTCCGGGGAGCCGCCGGCGGGCGACACGCCGTCGGTTTCGAGCTTCTCGACCATGTCCTTCTGCTGGATGATCTTCGTCACTTCGCCGTTCACCCGATCGACGATCGGACGCGGCAGCCCTTTCGGGCCGATGAAGCCGTGCCAGTTCAGGACCTCGTAGCCTTTGACGGTCTCGTCGACCGCCGGCACGTTCGGCAGCGCGGGGATGCGCTTCGCGGTCGTCACGGCGATCGGGCGCAGCCGCCCCTGCTTGGCGAGCGGGAGCGTCGCGGCGATCGAGCCGAAGAGCAGCGTCGTCTGTCCGCCCATCGTGTCGGTGAGCGCGGGGCCGGTGCCCTTGTACGGGATGTGGTTCAGCTTGATGCCGGCCTGCATCGCGAACAGCTCCGTCGCCATGTGCACGATGCTGCCCTGGCCGCTCGTCGCGTAGTTGATCTCGCCCGGCTTCGCCTTCGCCTGCGCGATCAGCTCCTTGATGTTCTTGACCGGCATCGACGGATGTACGACGACGAGGAACGGTCCCTTCGCGATCTGGATGATCGGCTGGATGTCGTTGATCGGGTCGAAATTGAGCTTGTAGAGGCTCGGGTTCACGGTATAGCTCGCAGCGACCATGGTCAGGGTGTAGCCGTCCGGCGGCGCTTTCACGCCGACCTCGGTGCCGATGGTCGCGCCGGCGCCCGGCCGGTTCTCGACGATGAACTGCGGCCCTTTGATCGCCTCGGTCAGCTTGGTCGCGATCAGGCGAGCGATGAAGTCGGTGCCGCCGCCGGGAGCGAAAGGCGCGATGATGCGCACCGGCTTGGTGGGCCACTGCTGGGAATAAGCGGGAGCCGCAGCAGCGAGCGCGGCCGCGATGAGCGTGAATCGGAAAGCGGTCTTGCGGCGGGTCTGGAGCATCGGGGCTCTCCTTGTTGGTGCGTGGCGGGGGCCTCATGCAGCCTTCGTTCCCATCGCGCACGCTCAAGCGAACGTGCGACGAACGAGCGGCCGCTTACTGCTCGAGCTTTATCCCCGCGTCGCGGATGACCTTGCCCCACTTCTGGGTCTCCGCTTTGAGAAACGCCGCGAACTGCTGCGGGGTGCTGCCGATGGGCACCGCGCCGTCGGCTTCGAAGCGCTGCGCGATCTCGCGCGACTTCACGAGCGAGCCGATTTCCGCCGAAAGCTTCTCGACGATCGCTCGCGGCACCCCGGCAGGCGCGACGACGCCCTGGAACGCTTCCGCGGCATAACCCGGCACCGTTTCGGCGATCGTCGGCACGTCGGGCATGGACGGAAGCCGCTTCGCGCTGGTGAGCGCGAGCGCTTTCAGCTTCCCGGATTTCACGTGCGGCGCGGCGGAGATGGTCGTCGTGAAGAGCATCGTCACGCGTCCCCCGACGACGTCGGTGACCGCCGGCGGGATTCCCTTGTACGGCACGTGGACCATCTGGATGCCGGCCATGCGCTGGAAAAGCTCACCGGCGAGGTGCGGCGCCGATCCGGCGCCTGGCGAGGCAAAGGTGAGCTCGCCGCGTTTGGCCTTCGCCGCCGCGATCAGCTCTTTGACGCCCGCTACGGGAAAGCCTGCGTTCACCACGATCACGTTGGGCTGGCTGTTGAGCTGCGTCACGGCCGTGAAATCCTTCGCCGGGTCGTACGGCAGCTTCTTGTACAGGCTCGGATTGATCGCGAAGGTCGTCGTGATCATGAGGATCGTGTAGCCGTCGGGCACCGCGTGCGAGGCGATCTCGGTCCCGACGATCGTCGCGGCGCCCGGGCGCGTGTCGATCACGAAATTCTGTCCCCATTTTTCGGTGGTTTTCTGGCCGATGAGGCGTGCCGTGAGGTCGAGCCCGCCGCCGGGTGCGAAGGGGACGATGACCCGGATGGGGCGGGACGGATAGGTCTCTGCCGGCTTCGGTTGGGCCGCCGCGACAACGCCCGCAACGGCCAGCCCGGCCGTGCACAACACTAGGGAGGTTTTCATGGATCGCTGAGTGTCCGCGGCCGACAAAGAAGCGCGGAGTCTAATAAATGAGATTTATATTCTTTTAAGTCTTTTTTATGGGTGCTAGGATGTTCGCGCAACCCGCCCAGGCGCGAGCTTAGCTGAAACGGGCCCTCAAAGCCGAAGCGCTTCAGTCGTTAACGGTGCTTCCGCTGCCCTTGGGCGGCGAGGGTGAGAACGGAGACGAAACATGGTGCAGATACAGGAAGCGACCCGGACCGACCTGCTTCTGAGAACGCTGAGAGCCGCGGCGGGCGATCACGGCCCGGCTGCGTTCTACGTCGAAGGCTCGGCTGAGGACCTCGTCATCGCTCACGCGATCCTCGACGCGCGCCTCGACATCGAGCTCTTCACAGTCCCGGCGGTCGCCACTGCCCCGGCTTGCTCCGCGCTCATAGAGCGTATCGGCGAGCAGTACGGTTACGAAATTCGCGTATACAGCCCCGAAATCGCCGCTTCGCAGTACGCCGACTGGTACGGCTTCGGCGTGTCGGATCCCCTCAAGCTGGCGCTGCTCGGCAAAAGCGCCTGGATCGCCGGCCTTCGCCAGAATACGGGAAGCCGCCACACGGTCCCCCCGTACGAGTACGACGCCATCCACGGTCTGCTGAAGTTCAACCCGCTCGCCGCCTGGACCGAACGCAACGTGCAGGAATACCTCTCCGAGCACGGCCTTCAGCCGCTCCCGAACACCGCGTCCGGGCCGGTCATCAATCGGATTGCTGCCTAGATAAATTTTTCTCCACCGGTGCCGTTAAGAGGGTCGCCCCCGGAAAGGGCGTGAGCGACAGCCATGCAAAAGACGACCAACGACACCAGTACGCGCAAGTCACAACCGACGATCCCGGACGCCGTGGAGCGGCAGATCATGTCGGCCGTTGCCGGTGTGCGCTACGGGTCGGTCACGATCTCGATCCAGGACGGGCGGGTTGTACAGATCGACGCCACCGAGAAAACTCGCGTGGGCGCAGAGGCTTACTCGCCGCATTAACTCGACGTAACACCGCTGCTGACCAGACAACTGGAGGCCGCCAGAACTTGAACGGTGCTTCCATGCTGTCGCGCGTCTTCGCCGGCTTCCTGGACGCTTTGTAAGGAGGCCAGATGGCTCAGATTTCCCTGTCCGAACGCTCGCACGCGCTCCTGAGCGCGCTCGAGGTTGCCGCGCGCAATCACGCGCCGGCGGCGTTCTCGTCCAGCCTGTCGGCCGAAGACATGGTCCTCACCGACGCGATCCTCAAAGCGGAGCTGCCGGTCGAGATCTTCACGCTCGACACGGGTCGCCTGCACGGCGACACGCTCGACGTGCTCGAAGCGATCCGCCGCCGCTACGGCTATGCGGTGCGCATCTACCGGCCCGATCCGGCTGCGGTCGCCCGCTACGTCGGACAGCACGGCCGCGACGGTTTTTACAGCTCCGTCGACCTTCGCCACGAGTGCTGCCAGATCCGCAAGATCGAGCCGCTCAAGCGCGCGCTCGCCGGCAAGGGCGCCTGGGTGACGGGCCTTCGCCACGTCGCCGGCGCACGCGACGCCGTCCCGCTCCAGCAGTTCGACGCGAACTACGGACTCATGAAAGTGAATCCGCTCGCCGAGTGGAGCGAAGAAGACGTGTGGAACTACCTCTTCGTGAACGAAGTGCCGGTGAACCGTCTGTACGAGCAAGGCTATCGCTCGATCGGTTGCGCGCCGTGCACCCGCCCGACGACGCATGACGAAGACCTCCGCGCCGGGCGCTGGTGGTGGGAGCAGGGCCAGGTCCGTGAGTGCGGCCTGCACCTCAACGCCGAAGGCAAGCTCGTCCGCACGAAAAAAGAAATCGCATAACGCTAAATCGGGGTCAGACCCCGTTTGTTAAGGAAGAAAGATGAACCTCGCTGATACCAAAGAGATGCGCTCGGGCGCGATCGCCCGCGAGCACCTCGACTGGCTCGAAGCTGAGTCGGTCTACATCCTTCGCGAAGTGGCGGCCGAGTGCTCGAACCCGGCGATGCTCTTCTCCGGTGGCAAGGACTCGCTCGTCATGCTGCGGCTCGCGGAGAAAGCCTTCCGCCCGGGCAAGTTCCCGTTCCCGCTGCTGCACGTCGACACCGGCCACAACTTCCCCGAAGTGATCGAGTTCCGCGACCGCCGCGCCGCCGAGCTCGGCGAGCGCCTCGTCGTCGCGCACATGGAAGAGTCGATCAAGCGCGGCACGGTCAAGCTTCGTCGCAAGAACGACAGCCGTAACGCCGCGCAATCGGTGACGCTGCTCGAAGCGATCGAAGAGCACGGTTTCGACGCCGCGATCGGCGGCGCGCGCCGCGACGAGGAGAAGGCCCGCGCGAAAGAGCGCATCTTCTCCTTCCGCGACGAATTCGGTCAGTGGGATCCGCGTAACCAGCGTCCTGAGCTGTGGGACCTGTACAACACGCGCGTTCACTCTGGCGAGCACGTTCGCGTGTTCCCGATCAGCAACTGGACGGAGCTCGACGTGTGGCAGTACATCGCCCGCGAGAAGATCGAGCTCCCGCCGATCTATTACGCGCACAAGCGCCCGATCGTTCGCAGGAACGGTCTCCTCGTTCCGGTGACCGAGCTCACGCCCGCGCGCGAAGGCGAAGTGGTCGAAGAAGCGGTCGTGCGCTTCCGCACCGTCGGCGACGTGACCTGCACCTGCCCGGTCGAGTCCGCCTGCGATACGCCCGAAGCGATCATCGCCGAGACCGCGACCACCCGTATCACCGAGCGCGGCGCAACCCGCATGGACGACCAGACGTCCGAGGCCTCGATGGAGCGTCGCAAGAAGGAAGGGTATTTCTAATGGACATGCATATCACTCCCGAAGTCGAGCGCGCCAGCCACGAAGGCGCGGTGCTTCGATTCATCACCTGCGGCAGCGTCGATGACGGCAAGAGCACGCTCATTGGCCGCATGCTGCACGACAGCCGCCAGGTGCTGGAAGACCAGCTCGCCGCGGTCGAGAAAGCCTCGTCGAAGCGCGGCATGGCCGAAGTCGACCTTTCGCTGCTGACCGACGGCCTCGAAGCCGAGCGCGAGCAGGGCATCACGATCGACGTCGCGTACCGCTATTTCTCGACGGCGAAGCGCAAGTTCATCATCGCCGACACCCCCGGCCACGTGCAGTACACGCGCAACATGGCGACCGGTGCGAGCACCGCGCACGCGGCGATCATCCTGTCGGACGCGAGCAAGGGTCTCCTCGAGCAGAGCCGGCGCCACCTGTACATCGCGCATCTTCTCGGCATCCGCCACCTGATCGTCGCCGTCAACAAGATGGACCTCGTCGGCTACGACAAGAAAGTGTTCGAGCAGATCCGCGCCGACTTCACGGCTTTCGCCGAGAAGCTCGACGGGAAGCCCACGCTTCGCTTCATTCCGCTCTCCGCGTTCAAAGGCGACATGGTCGTCGATCGCGGCGAGAACCTCGATTGGTACACCGGTCCGGCGCTTCTCGAGCTGCTGGAAGCCCTCGAGCCGGAAGTCGCGGCCACGGAAGAGCCTTTCCGCTTCCCGGTCCAGCTCGTCCAGCGCGACGCCGATCGCGGCCGCACCTATCTCGGTCGCGTCGCAGCGGGCCGCGTGAAAGTCGGCCAGCCGATCGTCGTGCTGCCGGGCGCGGTCGAGACGACGGTCAAGGCGATCTACTCGCACCTCGAATCGCGTGACTGCGCCGAAGCCGGTGACGCGGTTGCGATCTCGCTCAACGACGAGCGCGACATCGTGCGCGGTGATTTGATCTCCGAGTCCGAGCGTCCTTCCGAGCTCGAGCGCACGTTCGACGCGACGCTGGTGTGGATGTCGACCGACGCGATGAAGCCGGGCGGCCGCTATCTCATCAAGCACACGACCCGCACGACCAAGGCGAAGATCGCCCGCGTTGATCACCTCGTGGACGTGAAGACGCTGGCGCAGGTCCAGCCGGAAGGCGATATCGGCGTGAACAGCATCGTGAAGGCGACGATCAACGTGCAGCAGCCTCTCGCGATCGATGCGTATCGCGCGAACCGCACGACCGGCGCTTTCATCCTGATCGACGAAGCGACGAACCAGACCGTCGCGGCAGGCATGATCGGGTAAGGAGCACGTGAAGTCCCGGGTCAAAGTCCTCGCCGCCGTGGCGTTCGCCGCGGCGGCGGTCACCGCGCGCGCCGACGCGACGCTGCTCAACGTGTCGTACGACCCGACGCGGCAGTTCTATCGCGAGATAGACGCGGCGTTCTCGACGCGCTGGCAGGCCCTCGCGAACGAGAAGGTCGTCATGCACGCGTCGCACGGCGGCTCGGGCAAGCAGGCGCGCTCTGTGATCGAAGGACTGGAAGCGGACATCGTGACCCTCGCGCTCGCGTACGACATCGACGCCATTGCGCAGAAAGCGAAGCTCCTTCCGCCCGACTGGCAGAAGCGTCTGCCGCAGAACAGCGCACCATACACGTCGACGATCGTTTTTCTCGTGCGCGCAGGCAATCCGAAGCGCATTCGCGACTGGAACGATCTTGTGAAGCCCGATGTGGGCGTGATCATGCCCAACCCGAAAACTTCGGGCGGCGCGCGCTGGAACTACGTGGCGGCGTGGGGTTACGCAATGAAGAAGTTCGGTAACGACGAAGCGAAAGCGAAGCAGTTCGTCGGGACTCTGTACCGCAACGTGAGGGTGCTCGACTCAGGCGCACGCGCTTCGACCACGACGTTCGTCGAACGCAACCAGGGCGACGTGCTCGTCACCTGGGAGAACGAAGCATTCCTCGCGATGAAGGCTTTCGGCCCCGAGCGCTTCGGGATCGTTGCGCCTTCGATGAGCGTGCTGGCGGAGCCGCCGGTCGCCGTCGTCGACAAGGTCGTCGACAAGCGCGGCACGCGCAAGGTGGCGCAGGCCTACCTCGAGTTTCTGTATACGGAAGAAGGCCAGGAGATCGCGGCGCGCAATTTCTACCGCCCGCGCTCGGAACGGATAGCGGCGCGCTACGCCGGGCAGTTTCCGAAGATCGCGCTTTTCACCGTGGAGCAGGCTTTCGGCGGCTGGGCGAAAGCGCAGAAGACGCACTTCGCCGACGGCGGCGTGTTCGACCAGATCTACCAACCCGGACAGTAATCCATCATGTTCCTGACCATGCGCCGCAACAGCGTGCTGCCGGGCTTCGACCTCGCGCTCGGCTTCACGCTCATCTATCTCAGCATGATCGTGATCGTTCCGCTGGCGGCGATCGTGATCAAGACGACCTCGCTCACGTTCGCCGAGTTCTGGAAGACCGTGACGGCCGCGCGCGTGATGGCGTCGTATCGGCTCACGTTCGGTGCGTCGCTCATCGCGGCTGCGCTCAACACCGTCTTCGGCCTGATCCTCGCGTGGGTGCTGACGCGCTACCGGTTTCCGGGTAAGCGCGTCGTCGATGCGCTCGTGGACCTGCCGTTCGCCCTGCCGACCGCGGTCGCGGGAATCGCGCTGACGGCGCTCTATTCCGGCAACGGCTGGATCGGCCGTTTCCTCGAGCCGCTCGGCATCAAGGTGGCGTATACGCCGGTCGGCGTGCTCGTCGCGCTCATATTCATCGGCCTGCCTTTTGTGGTGCGTACGGTGCAGCCGCTCCTCTCCGAGCTCGAAGCCGAGCTCGAGGAAGCCGCTGCGACGCTCGGCGCGAACCGCTGGCAGACGTTCGTCAAAGTCATCCTGCCGGCGCTCGCGCCGGGACTCATGACCGGCTTCACCCTTGCGTTCGCCCGTGCGATCGGCGAGTACGGCTCGGTCATTTTCATAGCCGGCAACATGCCGATGGTGTCCGAAATCACGCCGCTCATCATCGTCGGCAAGCTCGAGCAGTTCGACTACGCCGGCGCGACCGCGGTCGCGACCGTCATGCTGCTCGTCTCGTTCGCTCTCATTTTCGCAATCAACGCCCTGCAATCGTGGAATCGCAGACGCTTTATCGGCCCGGCCTGAGCGCCGGCACGCTTGCCGCGGACCGCGGCACGGCGCCTGCGATCGCGTGTGCCGGATGCACCGATCCCGTCACGCCGCACGTGAAGGCGCGCGCGCCCGTCGCGAACCCGACCACCGAGTCGCCACTCGTCCAGCGCGTGCTGATCGGCGTCGCGCTCGCGTACTTCGCGCTGCTCGTGCTGACGCCGCTTGCCGCCGTTTTCTATGAAGCGCTTAAGAAGGGCTTCGGTTTCTATCTCGAGTCCCTCGCCGAGCCGGACGCGCTGTCGTCGATCAAGCTCACGCTGACGATCGCGTTGATCGCGGTGCCGATGAACCTCGTCTTCGGTGTCGCCGCCGCGTGGGCGATCGCGAAGTTCCACTTCCGCGGCAAAAGCCTGCTGGTGAGCTTCATCGATCTGCCGTTCGCGGTCTCCCCCGTGATCGCCGGTCTCATTTACGTGCTCATGTTCGGCCTTCAGGGCTGGATCGGCCCGTGGCTGCTGGCGCACGACGTCCACATCATCTTCGCCGTGCCGGGCCTCGCGCTCGCGACGCTCTTCGTGACGGTGCCGTACATCGCGCGCGAGCTGATCCCGCTGATGGAATCGCAGGGCACCGACCAGGAAGAAGCGGCGCTCTCGCTGGGCGCGTCGGGCTGGCAGACTTTCTGGCACGTGACGCTCCCGAATATTCGCTGGGGTCTCGTCTACGGCGCCATTCTCTGCAACGCGCGAGCGATGGGGGAGTTCGGCGCGGTGTCGGTGGTGTCGGGCCACATCCGCGGGCTCACGACCACCATGCCGCTGCACGTGGAGATTCTCTACAACGAGTACAACTTCGCGGCCGCTTTCGCGGTGGCGTCGCTCCTCGCGCTGCTCGCGATTCTGACGCTTTGCCTGAAGAGCGTCATCGAGTGGCGCCACGGCACATCGAAGCGGGCGCGCGCGAGCAAACGAACGTCCGGCAACCAGGCCGGACAAGGAAGACCGACATGAGCATCGCAGTCCACAACATCAAACGTGCGTTCGGTCATTTCGTGGCGCTCGACGACGTCTCCCTCGAGATCGAGACGGGCGAGCTCATCGCGCTGCTCGGACCTTCCGGATCGGGGAAGACGACGCTGCTGCGGATCATCGCGGGTCTGCAACAAGCCGACAGCGGACGCATTCTCTTCTACGGTGAAGACCAGACCCACGTGCCGGTCGGCGATCGCCACGTCGGCTTCATGTTCCAGCACTACGCGCTCTTCAAGCACATGACGGTGTTCGAGAACATCGCGTTCGGGCTGCGCGTGCGCCCGCGGAAGTCGCGGCCTTCCGACGCAGAGATCCGCGCGAAAGTCGAAGAACTGCTGAAGCGCGTTCAGCTCGCTCACCTCGGCGAGCGCTATCCGCACCAGCTCTCGGGCGGCCAGCGCCAGCGCATCGCGCTCGCCCGCGCGCTCGCGATCGACCCTCGCGTGCTGCTCCTCGACGAGCCCTTCGGCGCGCTCGACGCCCAGGTGAGGAAAGAGCTTCGCACATGGCTGCGCTCGCTCGTGCACGACGAAGTGCACGTCACGAGCGTTCTGGTCACGCACGACCAGGAAGAAGCGCTCGAAGTCGCCGACCGCATCGTCGTGATGAACCACGGCACGATCGAGCAGGTGGGCACGCCGAAAGAGTTGCTCGCGAATCCGGCGACGGACTTTGTCGCGAGGTTTCTCGGGCAGGAGCCGCTGCGCAAGGCGGCGTAACTTTCGAGCGGGCCCGTGCCTTCAGCTGTCGTTGCGAGGAAGGCTCCGACGAAGCAATCTCGTTGCGAACGGCAACGTGCGCCACGAGATCGCCACGCCGCGGTGCGGCTCGCGATGACGCGAGGCTGTGCAGCCTCGCGTCAGTAACCGACAGCCTGCCCGTCCGTGCGCCGCTCCGACGCACCCAGATACCCATCCTCCAGCCTGTAGATGAGCTGCGCGCGGCCGAAGTCGGTCGACCAGCGGTCGGCCTGCGCCATGTCATGACCGCGCTCGCGAAGCGCGTCGATGGTCGCCGGCGAGACGCCGTACTCGATGCCGACCTTGAGCCCCGTGTCGACGCGCCAGCGCGGCGCATCCGCGGCCGCCTGCGGGTTCTGGCCGTGATCGACGAGCCGCGTCATGACCTGCGTATGACCCTGCGCCTGCATCGAGCCGCCCATCACGCCGAAGCTCATGAGCGGCTGCCCGTTCTTGGTGACGAAGCCGGGAATGATCGTGTGGAACGGGCGCTTGCGAGGCGCGACGACGTTCGCGTGCCCCGGCTTCACGCTGAAGCCGTAACCGCGGTTCTGGAGACTGATCCCGGTACCCGGAACGACCACGCCCGATCCGAAACCCGCGAAGTTCGACTGGATGAAAGAAACCATCATCCCGTTTTCGTCCGCCGCGGTCAGATAGACCGTGCCGCCTTTCGCCGGCTGACCCGGAGAAGGATCGCGCGCTTTCTTCATGTCGATCAGCTTCGCGCGCTCCTTGAGATACGCCTTGTCGAGCATCTGCGCGGGTTTCAGCCGCATGGTCGCGGAATCGGAGACATACTCGTAGGTGTCCGCGAACGCGAGCTTCATCGCTTCGATCTGAAGGTGCATGCTGTCGACCGAATCGACCGCGTGCGCCGCGACGTCGAAGTTCTCCAGGATGCCCAGCGCGATCAGCGCCGCGATGCCTTGTCCGTTCGGCGGAATCTCGTGCAGCGTGTAGCCGCGGTAATCCAGTCCGATCGGTTCGACCCAATCGTTCTTGTGCGAAGCGAGATCGTCGAGCGTGAGCACGGCGCCGTGCTGTTTTGCGAACGCGGCGATCTTCTCGCCGAGCTCGCCTGTGTAGAACGCCTCGCCTTTCGTTTCGGCGATGCGCTGCAGCGTCTTCGCCTGCGCGGGGAACGAAAACTTCTCGCCCGGCTCCGGCGCGCGACCGCGAGGCATGAAAGCGTCCGCGAACCCCGGCTCCGAATGAAGCACGGCCGCACCGTCCGCCCACTGCCGTGAGATCGTCGGGGTCACCATGAATCCGTCGGTTGCGTACTTGATCGCAGGCTCGAAGAGATCGGCGAAAGGAAGCTTGCCGAACTTCTCCGACATGTCGCGCCAGCTTTTGACCGCGCCCGGCACCGTCACCGATTCCCAGCCGCGCATCGGCATGGCGAGCGAGTCCTTGAAGCGATCGAGCGACCAGCCCGCCGGTGAGCGGCCCGAGGCGTTGAGTCCGTGCAGCTTCTTTCCGTCCCACAGGATGCAGAACGCGTCGCTTCCGATGCCGTTGCTCGTCGGTTCGAGCACCGTCAACGCGATGGCGGTCGCCAGCACCGCATCGACTGCGTTGCCGCCCTTCAGCATCATGCGAAGCCCCGCTTGCGCCGCGAGCGGCTGCGAAGTCGACACGACGTTGCGCGCAAGCACCGGCATGCGCTGCGAAGGGTAGGGGAACTGCCAGTCGAAAGGTTTCATGGCCGAAAGGTGGGTAGGGGCGGGAAGTCCCGGATTATACAGAGGGGCCCTTTTTATTTTTCCGCCGATGGACGTCGATGAACGCCGAGGTGGACCCACGCTGATGTCGCGTTACTGCGGCTCGATGTGCGCCTCTTTCGCGACCTTGCGCCACTTGTCGATTTCGGAGCGGATCGCGGCGGCGTGCTCCTCAGGCGTGCTGCCGAGCGGTTCGGTGCCGTTCGCGACGAGTTGCCTGTGATTTTCCGGGTCCTTGATCGCAGTGACGAGCGCGAGGTTGAGCTTTTCCACGATCGGCTTCGCCATGCCGGCAGGCCCGACGAAGCTGAACGGGCTGCGCACCACGAAGCCCGGCAAGCCCGATTCGATCATCGTCGGCGTCTCCGGCGCCATCGCGGCGCGCTTCCCGCCCGTCTGCGCGATCATGCGCAGCTTCCCGGCCTTCAGTTGCGGAACGAGGAGCGGGATGCTCGCGAACTGAAGCTGAACGTTGCCCGCGAGGAGATCGATCAGCGCGGGACCCGCACCTTTGTATGGAACGTGCACGAGCTTGATCCCCGCGGGCGAATCGAGAAGCTCCGCGGCGAGATGGCCGACGGTGCCGCGGCCGGAAGTCGAATAGAAGATCTGTCCCGGCCGCGACTTCGCGAGCGCGATCAACTGCTTCACGTTGTGCACCGGCAGCGAAGGATGGACGACGAGACCTGAAGGCACGTCGACCATGAGTCCCAGCGGCGTGAAGTCCTTCGCCGTGTCGTACGGCATCTTCCGGATCATCGCCGGATTGATGACGAAGCTCGCCGCCATGATGCCGGTCGTGTAGCCGTCGGGCGCCGCGCGTGCGATCGCTTCCCCGCCGACGGTGCCGCCGGCGCCGGGACGGTAGTCCATGACGATCGGCTGTCCGAGCGATTCGCTCATCTTCGGCTGAAGCAGTCGAAAGAAGATGTCGCTGTTTCCGCCCGGCGCGGCGGGGTTCACGATGCGCACCGGTTTCACCGGGAAACTCTGCGCGTACCCTTGCACGCTCGCCACCACGCATGCGATCGCGACCGCGGTTCGTATCGACATCGTTACCTTTGCGCCGGCGGCTAGGGTGCGGCCCGAGGTCTGGAGGAAAGGAGGTCCCGGAGGGAAACCCGGGTTTCCCTCTGAGGTTTTCACAATGATCGCATCGCCGTGTGATGCCATCACGACTCCGGCTCGATCCCCGCGTCCTTCACCACCTTGATCCACTTCGCGATCTCGGCGCGGTTGAACTTGTCGTGCTGCTCGGGCGAGCTCGCGACGACGTCCGCGCCCTGACCCGCGAGGTTGTTTCTGACCGACGGGTCGGCGAGCGCTTTCACGAGGGTTCCATTGATGCGCTCGACCAGCGGCCGCGGCAGATTCGCAGGGCCGAACAGCGCGAAGCCGCTCGATACGACGAACCCCTTGAATCCCTGTTCGACCGCAGTAGGAATGTCCTTCGCCGCGGGCGAACGGGCTTCGCCGGTCTGCGCGATCATGCGCACGCGGCCGTTACGCGAGTGCTGGAGCGCCGCCGGCATGCTCGAGAACTGGAAATGCACCTGACCGGCGACGACGTCGATCAGCGCCTGCCCCGCGCTCTTGTAGTGAATCGGCGTGAACTTCACCCGGGTGATCGAAGCGAGAAGCTCTGCCGCAAGATGCGCCACCGTGCCCCGTCCCGCAGTGGAGTAGTTGAGCTCGCCGGGCCGCGCCTTCGCGAGCGCGATCAGCTCTCTCATGTTCTTAGCGGGGACGGAGGGATGCACGACGAGCGCGGTCGGGACGTCAGCGATAATTCCGAGCGCGGTGAAATCCTTCACCGAGTCGTAAGGCATCTTGCGGATCATCGCCGGATTGATCGTGTGCGCCGCCGAAACCATGAGGAGCGTGTAGCCGTCCGGAGCCGCGCGTGACGCCATTTCGCTGCCGATGGTGCTGCCGGCGCCGCCACGGTTCTCGACGACCACCTGCTGGCCGAGGACTTCGCTCCATTTCGGCGTGAAAACGCGGCCGATGATGTCGGTGTTCCCGCCCGGCGCGAAAGGCACGATCATGCGGATGGGTTTGACGGGAAACTGCTGGGCGTGCGACGTGGCGCATAGCGCGAGAGTCGCCGCGCACGTCACCACACCGGCGGCCGCGCACGCGCGCAGCCTGAACCGCTGAGTCATTCGACTTCCTCCTCCGGAATTTTTAGATGCGATGTCCTGCGTACTGAAGGACATCATACAACGCGCTTCGAATCTACTTCGCCAGACCCACGTCGGTAAGAATGGTGCGAAAACGCGCGTATTCCGAATCGAAGAACGCACCGAGCTCGCGGCTTCCCATGAAGTGCGGAACGCCGCCCGAGCGCTCGACCTCCTGCTTCCATTCGTCGGTCGCGACGAGCTTCGCGAACACGGATTCCCAGTATGAAACCTGCGGTGCGCTCCAGCCTTTCGGCCCGATGATCGGCCGCCAGTTCGCGACGACCGCGTCGACGCCTTGCTCCTTCCACGTCGGCACCGAGGCGAGCGCGCCGACGAGCCGCTTCGGCGCCGAAACCCCGAGCGCGCGCAAGCGTCCGCTCTGTACGTGCGGAATGAGATTGGCCGCGGGCGTGACGACGAGCCCCACGTGGCCGCCGAGGAGCGCGGTCATGGCTTCGCCGCCGGAGCTGAACACGACGACCTTGAGCTTCCTCGGGTCCGCGCCGGCCGCTTTCGCGATGAGCGCCGCGCCGATGTGGTTGGTGTTGCCGGCGCTCGTGGCGATGCCGACCGGCAGCGAGTCGGCCTTGCTCTTCAGTGTCTCGAGCAGTTGCCTGCCGTCCTTGATCGGTGAATCGGCAGGCACCGCAAAGCCGAGGTATTCGTCGTAGAGCATCACGACCGGCGTGAAGTCGCGATGGCTATGTGCACTTTTGCCGATGATGTGGTTCGTGAGGAGCGAAGTCGCGCTCACCTCGTAGTAGTGCGCATCGCCGCGGTGCAGGTCGAGATACGCCTGCGCGATCGTGCTGCCGCCGCCCGGCTTGTTGACCACGTTGACCGGGGTCGGAACGAGCCGCTTGTCCTGCAGGATCTTCTGAAGGGTCCGCGCGGTGCGATCGACGCCTCCGCCGGGACCGACCCCGACGACGATTTCGACCGGCTTTGTCGGCGTCCACGAGCCGGATTGTGACAACGCGTCGAGCGGAGCGAAGAAAGCGAGGACGCAGGACACGCGTACGATTCGGTTCAGCGCGGACATGGAGAGTTTGATGAGCGGCGACATTGCAATGGCGCTAGAATTTACCCTCACCCACGTTCTCTCACCATCGGAATTTACCTATGGCTTCGAAACGCATGACGATCATGGGCACGCGTCACGTCGTGTCCGCAGGCCACTATCTCGCAGCGCACGCGGGTTTCCAGATTCTCGAAGCGGGCGGTAACGCGATCGACGCCGGCGTCGCGGCAGGTATCGCGATCGACGTGCTGCAGACCGACAAGGTCAATTTCGGCGGTGTCGCGCCGCAGATCATCTACACCGCGAAAAACCGCAAGGTGAGCTGCATCGACGGCCTCGGCGTGTGGCCGAAGGGGATCACGCCCGATTATTTCCAGAAGCGCCACGGCGGCAAGATCCCGCCCGGCGTCGAGCGCTGCGTCGTGCCTGCCGCGCCCGATGCGTGGCTCACATCGCTCGCAAACTTCGGGACGATGAGCTTCGGCGAAGTCGCGTCGTCGGCGATCCGCTTCGCATCCGAAGGCTTTCCGATGCACGGCCTCATGAGCCAGTTCATCAAGGACAACATCGACTCGTACCGGAGCTGGCCGTCGAGCCGCAAAGTGTTCCTTCCCAAGGGGCGTCCGCCCGAGGAAGGCGAGATTTTCGTTCAGGCCGACCTCGGCCGCACGCTGAAGTACATGGCGGACGTGGAGCGCAGAGCCGCGCGCAAGAAGGGGCGCAAGGCCGGACTCAAGGCTGCGCGCGACGCGTTCTACAAAGGCGACATCGCCCGCGAAGTCACGCGCTGGATCGAGAAGGAAGGCGGTCCGATGCGCTTCGAGGATTTCGCGAACTACAGCGTCACGTTCGAGCCGACGGTGAAGACGCGCTTCCAGGGCATCGACCTGCACGCGTGCGGACCGTGGTCGCAGGGCCCGGTGATGCCCATCGCGCTCAACATTCTCAAGCAGTTCGATCTGAAGGCGATGGGCCACAATTCGGCCGACTACATCCACGTCGTCAACGAAGCGCTCAAGCTCGCGTTCTCCGACCGTCACAATCATTTCGGCGATCCGAAGTTCGTGAAAGTGCCGATCAACGGGCTCATGTCCGACAAGTACGCACAGTGGCGCCGCAGCCTGATCAGCTTCGAGAAGGCGTGGCAGGAGATGCCGCCCGCGGGTGACCCGCGCACGATGACCGAGATCCCGAACCGCTGGATGCCGGAGCCGCAGTCCGACGAAGCGCCGGGGCCCGGCGACACGTCATACCTGTGCGTCGTGGACAAGGACGGCAATGCGTTCTCGTGCACGCCGAGCGACGGCTCGAACAAGACGCCGATCGTGCCGGGTGTGGGCATCGTCTGTTCCGGCCGCGGCACGCAATCGTGGGCGGACGAGACGCATCCCTCGTCGGTCGCGCCCGGCAAGCGTCCGCGTCTGACGCCGAATCCCGCGATGGCGTTCAAGAACGGCAAAGTGTACATGCCTTTCGGTACCCCGGGCGGTGACGTGCAGCCGCAGGCGATGCTTCAGGTCTTCCTCAACGTGAACGTGTTCGGTATGGATCCGCAGACGGCGATCGACGCGCCGCGCTTCGCGAACTACACGTTCCCGGGCTCGTTCGAACCGCACGCCTACTATCCCGCGCGGCTGTATCTCGAGTCGCGGATCGAGTCTTCGGTCAAGGACGAGCTTCTGGGCCGCGGCCACAAGGTTTATGACTGGCCCGAATCGACGTGGCTTGCCGGCGCGGTGTGCACGATCGTCGCGGACTGGAAACGCGGCGTGCTTCAGGGCGGCGCGGACACGCGGCGGCCGGCGTACGTCCTGGGCTGGTAAGGCGCCTGGCACCGCCAGGCGCCCGCTGAACGCCAGGGAGGGAAACCAAGGTTTCCCTCCCTGAACCTCCTTTCCTTCAACACCGATCGTTACGCAACGCGCAGTGGTTGTCCTGCTGGCGCACGCCGGGACCCGGCAGCGCCAGGTCGCGCCCGGAGAACACATCGGAGGGAAACGAGGGTTTCCCGCCGAGACTTCCCTTCCATTAAACACGGCCAATACAGGTGGACGCTTAAGTTGAATCTAATCGCAGTGACCGCTTTCGCCGCCGCACTCGCCGCATCGAGCGCGTTCGGCCAAACATACCCCACCAAACCCATCCGCTGGATCGTCGGCTATACGCCCGGCGGAACCGCGGACATGCTCGCGCGCGCCGTGGGCCAGAAGCTCACCGAAGCGTGGGGCCAGCAGGTGATCGTCGAGAATCGACCAGGGGCGGGAACGAACATCGGCACGGAGGTCGCGGCGAAAGCGGCGCCCGACGGCTACACGCTTTTCATGCCGACGGTGGCGAACGCGATCAACCCGACGCTGTACCCCAAGCTCAATTACGACATCCTTCGCGATTTCGTGCACATCACGGATTTCGCGAAAGTGCCCGGCATCGTCGTGGTTCATCCGTCGGTGCCTGCGAAGAACGTGAAGGAGCTCATCGCGATCGCGAAAGCGCATCCGAACGCGCTGCGTCACGGGTCGACCGGGATCGGCAGCCCGCACCACCTCGCCGGCGAGATCTTCAAGTCGATGACCGGCGTCAAAATGGTGCACGTCCCGTATCGCGGCGCTTCGCCCGCGCTGACCGATATCATCGCGGGTCATATCGAGGTGTATTTCGGCGCGATGGTCTCGACGCTGCCGCACGTGAAGAGCGGCCGCGTGCGCGCGCTCGGCGTGACGACGCTGAAGCGCGTCGCGGCGGTGCCGGACATTCCGACGATCAGCGAGCAGGGCCTGAAGGGCTTCGAGACGGGATCGTGGTTCGGAATGTCGGTGCCGACGGGCACGTCGAAAGAGATCGTGAATCGACTGCACAGGGAATCGATTCGCATCATCGCGCTCCCCGAGCTGCGCGATCGCATGGCGGCCGAAGGCGCGGAGTTCGTGGGCGATACGCCCGAGCAGTTCACCGCGTTCATTCGGTCCGAGATCGACAAGTGGGGGAAGGCCGTGAGGGCATCGGGTGCGAAGCCCGAGGGCTAGCGCCCTCGGGCGCACCAGATGCGCTTCCGGCCTCCCCTTGCGGGCGGTGAACGAACAGAGGGAAACCCGGGTTTCCCTCCGAAACCTCCCTTCCTTTGATGATCTACCGATAACCGGCGTAGGGTGCGTGATAACGCATCGACAGGTCGTTTAAATGTCTCTCTCTCGCAAACACACCCTTATCGCAACCGCGATCGCCGCGGTTTCGCTGATCGTCACCACGGCCTCAGCCCAAACCTACCCCGACCGGCCGGTGCGCCTGGTCGTCGGCTTTCCGCCGGGCGGCGCCGCGGACATCCTCGGACGCATCGCCGCGCACGAGCTTTCCTCGAGGCTCGGGCAGCAGGTCGTGGTCGATAACCGAGGCGGCGCGGGCGGGCTCATCGCAACCGAGATCACCGCGCGTGCGACGCCGGACGGCTATACGCTTCTCTTCACGTCGATTCCGCACGTGATCAATCCGCATCTCTATCGCCACGTGAGCTACGACGCGCTCAAGGATTTCACGCCGGTCATCCAGTTCGTCGCGGTCCCGCTCATGATGGCGTCGGGGCCTTCGCTGCCGGCGAAGAGCGTGAAAGAAGTGATTGCGATCGCGAAAGCGAAGCCGGGCCAGATCAACTACGGCTCGGGCGGCAGCGGCTCGTCGAGCCACCTCGCGATGGAGCTCTTTCGTTCGATGGCGGGCGTCCAGCTCTCGCACGTCCCGTACAAGGGAACCGGGCCGCTCATCACCGATATGCTCGGCGGACAGATCGGCCTCACGATCGCAAGCGCCGTTCCGCTCGCGCCGCAGGTTCGTTCCGGCAAGCTTCGCGGCCTCGGTGTGACGGGTCCGAAGCGCTCGCCCGCGTTCCCGGACCTGCCGGCCATTGCGGAGACGGTTCCGGGTTACGAAGTAGTGAACTGGTTCGGCGTCCTCGTGCCGGCCGGCACGCCGAAAGCCGTCATCACGCGCGTCAACGCGGAGCTCAACAAGGCGCTGCAATCGCCCGAGCTCGTCAAGCTCCTCGCGGCGCAAACCGCCGAAGCGGTCGGCGGCACGCCGGAAGCATTCGGCAAGGTGATCCGCACCGATTACGCGAAATGGGCGAAGGTGGTGAAGGAGTCCGGCGCACGGGTCGATTGATGCTTCCGGACCCCCGCAGATACGGCTCCACCGATCGCGCCAGCGCCCTGCTGGACCTTGCCGACGGCACGCACGCGCGCGAGCTCCGCGTGGCGTTGCGCGATCTCGCCGCAAGCGGCGGCGACGACGAGATCCGAAACGCTTTCGAATCGGCGCCGTCACAACCGGTGTACGCGCGGCTCTTCAACGGCCTTGCTGCGGCCAGCGAGAAGCCCGTGAGCGAGGACGCCGTCGGGCCGCGGGTTTTCGCGATACCGTGGGTAATCGTCTGCGGCGGCCGCGCGCCGGCCGTTGTTTCGTGCGTGTTGCCCGAGGTCGCGGCGCTCGCTCGCGTCCTGCAAGACCATGGCGTTTTCGGCGGCAGCCGCAATGTCGGCTTCAGCAATGCGCTATGCGACATCGGCGTCGTCGACGCGCTCGGCCCGAGCGCAGTGATGCAGGGCTTCGAGCGGTTACGCGACGTCGGCCCCGCTCCGATACGCGTTCTGCGCGGCGTCGAGGAAGTGCACGTGCGACTCCTGATCGGCGCCGCGGTCTCGGCTCCGCACGCGCCGGAGATCAGCGAGACCGGCGCGAACATCGGCGCGTGGGGCGGCGCTGCGCTGCGCGCGATGGCGGCGCAGCTTGCGACGCCGAACGTCGACATCCTCCCGATGCCGCGGCCGCCGCGGGGGTTGTACTCGGCTGCTTACGCCGGCCGGCGCGCCGGACTGGAAGCGGCGTTCAATCTCTTCGTGAGCAACGCCGTGCGCCGTTTCCGGCTCCAGGTCGGCGATCCCAGTGTGACACTGTCGTCGCACTCGAACGGTGAAATACGCGTGACGCTCTGGACGAAGCTCGACGAGGCGATGACCGAAGGCTTCAACTGGCCGCTCCATCCCGCGGACGATCTCGAAGAAGTGGAGCGTACGATCGCCGCACTGTTCGCGGAATGTCGTCTGCCGGAACCGACGATTCAGCCGCACGTGCTCCCGGACCGGACTGCGACGGGCGCGGTGCTGTACCCGACTTCACTTTAGCGCTCACCCTCGCGCTCTCCTGATGTCCGAGCACTATCTCTCGGCGCTTTTCGAGCCGTCATCGGTCGTCGTGGTCGGCGCGACCGAGCGTGCGGGCGCAGTGGGGCGCGTGCTCATCGAGAACATGGTCGCCGCCCGCTTCGAGGGCGATCTCTACGCGGTCAATCCGAGGCACCGCAAGGTGCTCGGCGTGCCGTGCTACCCGGCGATCGATGCGCTGCCGAAGCGCGTCGATCTCGCGGTGGTCGCAACGAGAGCACACGCAGTGCCGGGTGTGATCGAAGCGTGCGGGCTCGCGGGCATCCGCTTCGCGGTCGTGATCACGGCCGGATTCTCCGAGACCGGCCCTGAAGGCGCCGAGCTCGAGCGTGCGGTGCTCGCGAACGCGCGCAAATTCGGCGTGCGCCTGATCGGCCCGAACTGTCTCGGCATCATGCGCCCGCGCGTCGGTCTCAATGCGACCTTCGGCCGCGGCAACGCAAAAGCGGGCTCGCTCGGCGTCATCTCGCAGTCGGGCGCGGTCTGCACCGCCATGCTCGACTGGGCGAGGCCGAACGGCATCGGCTTCTCAAGCGTCGTCTCGCTCGGCGGCTCCGCGGACATCGACTTCGGCGAAATCGTCGATTACCTCGCCGCCGACCCCGACACCGAGCACATCCTGCTCTACATCGAAGGCATACGGGATGCGCGCCGATTCGTGAGTGCCCTGCGCGCAGCGGCACGCGCGAAGCCGGTGATCGTGATGAAGTCGGGCAGGCATCCGACCGGGGTGCGTGCAGCGGTTTCGCACACCGGCGCAATGGTCGGCGCCGACGACGTCTTCGACGCGGCGCTGAAGCGCACGGGGGCGGTGCGCGTCACCACGATCGCGCAGCATGTCGCAGCCGCGCACGCGCTCTCGTCCCGCGTGAGACCGCGCGGTCGCCGGCTCGCAATCGTCACGAACGGCGGCGGCCCCGGCGTGCTCGCCGCCGACCGCGCGGCGGATCTCGACGTCCCGCTCGCGGAGCTCGACGCCGCCACCGTCGACGCGCTGAAGGCCGTGCTTCCTGCGAACTGGTCCCACGGTAATCCGGTCGACCTCATCGGCGACGCGGACGCGGCGCGCTATTCGGCGGCCGTGAAAGCGTGCCTGGCGGATGCGGGAGTCGACGGCGTTCTGGTGATCCTCACGCCGCAGGCGATGACTGCGCCGACAGCGGTTGCGCGCGCGGTGATCGAGTGCTCACGCGATTCCGACAAGCCGCTCCTCGCCGCGTGGATGGGCGAAGAGCAGGTCGCCGGGAGCCGGGCGCTCTTCCACGCGCGCTCGATCCCTTCGTTCCGAACGCCCGAGAGCGCGGTGGAAATGTTCGCGAACGTGTCGGCTTTCTATCTCAACCAGCGCATGCTCATGCAGACGCCGGGGCCGCTCGGCGAGCACGCGCCTCCCGACATCGAGCGTGCCCGTAAGCTCATCGGGGCCCGGCTCGCGGCGGGCACCACCGTCCTTTCCAGCGCGGACTCGAAGACGCTCCTCGCGGCTTTTCACATTCCCGTCGCACGCACGATTCGCGCCGCGAGCGCCGAGGATGCGGTCGCCGCCTCGGCGACGCTGGGTTTCCCGGTCGTGCTGAAGATCGATTCGCCCGACATCACGCACAAGACCGACGTCGGCGGCGTCCGGCTCGATCTCGTCGATGCGAGGCAGGTGCGCGAGGCGTATACGAGCATGCTCGAGAACGTGAGGCGCCGTCGACCGCAGGCGCGCGTCGCCGGCGTGACGGTCGAGCCGATGGTGAAACACGAGAACGCGCGCGAATTGCTGGTCGGCGTGCTGAGCGATCCCGTCTTCGGGCCCGCCGTTACGTTCGGCACCGGAGGCACCGCCGTCGAAGTCTATGCCGACCGCGCCGTCGGCATTCCACCGCTCAACCGGTTCCTCGCGGCAGAGATGATCGGCTCGACGCGCGTGTCGAAGCTGCTGGGCGCTTTTCGCGGAATGCCGCCCGCGAACGTGCAGGCGATCGAAGACGTACTCCTGCGCGTCTCCGAAATGGTCTGCGAGCTTCCGTGGATCCGGGAGATGGACGTGAACCCGCTGCTCGCCGACGACACAGGCGTCATCGCGGCCGATGCGCGGGTGGTGCTCGCGCCCCGCCATCCCGCGGCGAGGCCGTACGAGCACATGGCGATACACCCGTATCCGGTCTACCTCGTGTCGCGCTGGCAGGCGCCCGACGGCACACCCGTGACCATACGGCCCATCCGCCCGGAAGACGCCGACATCGAGCGCGATTTCGTCGCGTCGCTGTCGCCGCAGGCGAAGTACCTGCGTTTCATGGGCGCGCTGAACGACCTCACGCCGGCGATGCTCGCGCGTTTCACGCAGGTGGATTACGACCGCGAGATGGCATTGATCGGCGTCGTCGACGAAGGCGGACAGGAGGTGCAGATCGCGGTTGCGCGTTATGCGACGAATCCCGACGGTGTGTCGTGCGAGTTCGCGATCGTCGTATCCGAGCGCTGGCAGGCCCGCGGCCTCGCGCGGCACCTCATGCTCCAGCTCATTTCGCTTGCGCGCGACCGCGGGCTGCGGGTGATGACCGGCCATGTTCTCGCGGCCAATACGCGCATGCTGAAGCTCGCCGAGTCGCTCGGCTTCGTGAGTGAAGTCGAGGCGGGTGACCCGTCGCTAAGGCACGTAAGGCTGGCGCTGACGTAGCACGCTCGTGGCCCTAACGAGGCGTGAGGCCTGGATTCCCGATCATCCGGCTGTCGCCGTCGGGAATGACGATTCTGTCGTCGTCCTGGCGAAGGCCGGGACCCAGGCAAGAATTACTTTCCATAGTACGTGCCGAGGTAGTCGAGTATCACCGGCACGTCCTGCGCCTTGATCGGCGCGCCCATCACCTTGATCATCTTCGTCACGGTCGCTTCCCAGCCTTTGCGGTCCTGGACCGGTGAGTTCATCGGGATGTAGTCGAGGCTGTGGCACATGATGCAGTTCGCGACGACGACGTCGCGCTTCGGGTCGTCCTTCAGACGGATCGCGCTTTCGTCGGCCCATGCCGCGGCCGCGGTGCATGCAAGAAGCGCTGCGAGTGCTCTCATGGTCGGCTCCTATATCGCCTGGACGTCGATACGCTGGACCACGTTGTTGTGATAACCGGGCGGATTGAAGATGAGATCGAACGTCTGCGTGCCGCCGCGCCGGTTCGTCGCCTTCGCCATGACGGTGAGCGGGCCGCGCGCAGAGGGCGTGTAGCGATGGCTCCAGGTGCGAAAAGAGAACCGTCCGAGATCGGGGCCGAGCTGCGCGTCGCGCCACGTGCGGCCGCCGTCCACCGAAACTTCGACGACGCGGATGCCGTAGCCGCCGTCCCACGCGATGCCTTTCACTTCGGCCGGTGAGCCCATGCGCACGGTCTCGCCGCCGCGCAGGTTCGTGATCAGCGAATTCACCACCATCTCGGTGATCGGCGTGTTCGCCGCGGTATCCTGGCTCGTGAAGCGGTCGACGAGCGGAAAAAGGCCGAGCGGTATGCGGTACGCCGCGGCCATCCAGAAGTTGCCGAAAGGCTTCGTGAGCGCTTCGATCGAAACGAGGTGCTTCATCCAGTACGTGCCGGTCCAGCCCGGCACGACGAGCCGCACCGGAAAGCCGTTCCAGTGCGGCAAGGGCGCGCCGTTCATCTCGTAAGCGAGGAGCGTGTTCTCGTCGAGCGCTTTCCACGCCGGGATGCTTTTCTGGAAATCGGGCGTCGCGGGCGTGACGCCCGCGTCCGCGCCGTCGAAAGCGACTTCGAGAAGCTCTTTACGCGGCTTCGCACGCTGCAGGACATCGCGCAGCCGCGCGCCTTTGAAGCGCGCGTTGCCCATCGCGCCGTAACCCCACTCGACGCCGGTCACGTGCGGATTGGAAAGTCCGCGGCGGTTTCCCGAGCACTGGCAGACCGCGGTGATCTCGGCCGGCTCGAATTTGCGCAGTTCGTCGAGCGTGAGGATATAGGGCGCCTCGAGGCCTTCGCCGCCGACTTTCAGCTGCCAGGTTTTGGCGTCGACCTGCGGAATGTTCGCGAGGTGATAGCGGACGAAGAACGCGTCGTTCGGCGTGATCGCTTCGCTGAAGTATTCGGTCGGGGTTTCGAAGTTGGGCGGACGGTACGCCCGCTTGATGAGCGGACGCTTGCCCGGCAGGGCTTCGAGTAGCGCGGAGTCGAGCGTGCCGCGAGGCAGCGTGGAAGGGCCGAGGTCGGCGCTGAAAGCGCGTGACGGCAGCAGCACACCGCCCGCCGCGAGCCCTGCCGCCTGCCGCAGAAATCGCCGTCTCGCGTCCATTGTCGTCCTCCGTTCGGCCGGGTGAGCTCACACGAGCTCACCCATTATGCCGTCAGGAGGACGGGCTGGGCGAGAGGCTCAGCCGTCGGCGTTGATGCGCTTCGCGAGCTCCGCGAGCACGTCTTCCGCGCGGTCGTTGTCGATCTGGCACGTGCCGGCGGCGTGATGGCCACCGCCGTTGTGCTCGAGCATCAGCGCGCCGACGTTGGTGCGCGAGCTGCGGTTGAGGATCGACTTGCCCGTCGCGAAAACCGTGTTCTGCTGCTTGAGGCCCCACAGCACGTGGATGGAGATGTTCGCTTCCGGGTACAGCGCGTAGATCATGAAGCGATTACCCGCGTAGATCACGTCTTCGTTGCGCAGGTCGAGGACGACGAGGTTGCCGAAGACCTTCGAGCAGCGCAGGACCTGCGCCTTGAACTTATGCTCGTGCTCGAAATACATGTCCGCGCGCTCTTTCACGTCCGGAAGCTGCATGATCTCGTCGATCGAGCGGGTGCGGCAGTGCTCGATCAACTCCATCATGAGCTGGTAGTTCGAGATCCTGAAATCGCGGAAGCGGCCGAGACCGGTGCGCGCGTCCATCAGGTAGTTGAGCAGCACCCAGCCTTCGGGATTGAGGATCTCTTCGCGCGTGAACTGGGCCGAGTCGGCCTTGTCCACCGCGGCCATCATGTCGTCCCACGCCGCCGGGAAAACGTCGCGCCCGCCGAAGTGGTCGTACACGACGCGCGCGGCCGAAGCTGCTTCCGGATCGAGCACGTAGTTCGACGCGTCGACGTGGTTGCGCGACGCTTCGGACGAGTGATGGTCGAAAATCAGGTGCGCGCCCGGCACGTAAGGCAGGTTGGTGGTAATGTCCTTCGGGCCGATCTCGATCTTGCCGTCCTGCATGTCCTTCGGGTGGACGAACTTGATGTCGTTGATCATGTCGAGGTGCTTCAAGAGCACCGCGCAGACCAGGCCGTCGAAATCGCTGCGTGTAACCAGGCGGAACTTGTCCATGACTCTCCTGCCGTTTTAGTTGGAAATAGCTTCCGGGCCGGCTGCGCAATCCCGCCGGCAAGCCCGGACGACTCCCCGATAACGGCAGCGGACGGACGGACTTTAAAGCCCGCATCCGAACGGAAAACTTTCGAACGTGAAAATTGCAACGTGGAACGTCAACGGGATACGCGCGCGCCAGGCGCAGGTGTGCGAGCTCCTGACCGGAGAAAAGCCCGACATCGTGTGTCTCCAGGAGCTCAAGGCCGAGCCTTCGCAGGTGCCCGAGCAGTGCAACCTCGACGATTACCACGTGTACTGGCACGGCGTTCGGGCGTATTCGGGCGTATCGCTCCACGTTCGCAAGGACTTCTGCGACGCCTCGCCGCAGTTCACGCACCCCGACTTCGACATGGAAGCGCGGATCGTCCAGGCCACTTTCGGGAACCTCGTCCTCGCTTCGGTGTACGTGCCGAACGGCGGCAAGGACTACGCCGCCAAGCTCGAATTCATGAACCGGCTGGTGGCATGGGCCGCACGGCTTCGCGACGAGGGCCGCGACCTCGTCCTCTGCGGCGACATGAACATCACGCGGACTGAAATGGACGTGCACCCGCGCGAGCGAAAGCCTGGGATCATCGGCCAGCGACCCGAGGAGCGCGACCTATTCGAGCGGTTGCTCGGCGGCCATCTCGTCGATCTCGGCCGCCATTTCGAGCCCGACAACGAAGGGCTCTTCACGTGGTGGGCGCCGTGGCGGAACATGCGCCAGCGCAATATCGGCTGGCGTCTCGACTACATCCTCGCGGCCCCGTCGGTCGCGTCGACCGCGCAGAGTTGCAGGGTCCTGAAGGAATTCGGCACCAGCGACCACGCGCCGGTGATGATGACGACCGCGTGATTCGTCGTCCCCGCGCGAGGCGGGGACCCAGGCAAGAACGCCTGGATTCCCGATCGTCCGGCTGGCGCCGTCGGGAATGACGTCCTCTCCGGTCGTCGCGCCAAACGGGGCTGAGGCGCTCGGCCGTCGAGACTCAAGTCACCGCTTCCTCGACTCTTCCTTACTCGCCTGCGCCGCGCGCTGGTTGATGCGCTCGAGGATGTCGGAGCTTTCCTTCCACAGCCGTCTGAATTGCTCCTGCGCGGCGTCGGACTCTTCCTTCGGCGCCGACACCGCGACCGCGAGCGACTGCGTCGCGCGGCGGCGAAGATCGACGTACTCGAGCACGTTCGACTGAAGCTCGGGCAGCTCTTTCCCGGCGAGGCCCGGCTCCAGACGAACCGCCGAAAGGCGACGATGCGCTTCGTCCCAGCGGCCTGCGACCGCGAGAAGCTCGCGTTTCACTTCGACCGAATCCGCCGTCCCGCCGTGTGCGCGATCGAGGAGCGTCCGGGTCGTCTGGATGAGCTTCTTCTCTTCGGGCTGAAACCACTTCAGCTCGCTCTCGAACTGCTGTTGCGCTTCGTACGACGCTCGGGTGTTCGGCGTCAGCGCAACGAGCACTGCGCAGGCGAGCACGAGCACGGCGAAACCCGCCGCCGGCGCGGCCCACGCCGGCGCTTTCTTCGTCGGCGCGGGGTGCGCCAGTGTCCATCCGAGGAGCGTTCCTGCGATGAGGCCGCCGACGTGCGCGGCATTGTCCACGCCTGCGTTCATCGCACCGGCGATGAGGTTGTAGAGGACGAAGACGATCATCGGCGCGCGATGCTTCTGGATGATCTTCGTCAGCGCGGCATTGCGGCTGTCCAGCATGAACGCGAGCATCGCGCCGTAGACGCCGAAAATCGCGCCCGAGGCGCCGACGCTCGTGACGTACGGGTTCCACCACACGCTCGCGATGCTGCCGGCGATGCCGCTCGCCATGTACACCAGCAGAAAGCGGCCGCGGCCGAAGAACTGCTCGCCGACACGGCCGGTATCGACCAGGGCGTACATGTTGACCAGCAGATGTATCAGACCGCCGTGCAGGAACATCCCGCTGACGAGCCGCCACCATTGCCCGCTCGTGGTGAGCGGACCGAAGTTCGCACCGGCGTCGATGAGCGCCTTCGCGCTCGTGGCGATCCATCCGCCGCCCTGGCTGGCGACGACCACGAACACCGCAACGTTTACCACAGCGAGCGCCGGGACGACGACGGCGCGCGGGCCTATGCTCACGCGCTTGGCGGCTGATGCGGATTCCGGCGGCATATCGATCGACTTCTTTATTGGCTGCAAACCGCGACCGCGTTTTATATCACAAGCCCGGGCGCGCTAACGACGGCTCGCGCCCTTCTGCGCGGCGTGTGCTCGTTCCTTCATCCGGTCCACGATCGCGCCGCTTTCCTTCGCGAGCCGCAGAACCTCTTCCTCAGCGGCCTTCGCCTCGCGGGCCTGCGCCGTCACTCCCCGCGCGAGCACCGCAGTCATGCGCGAGCGCACGTCGGTGTACGCGACGAGGTCGGTCTGCAGCGCGACCATGTAACTGTTCGTGAGGCGCGGATCGAGACGGACGGTCGCGAAGCGGTCGTGCGCCTGGTTCCAGCGCTCCGCCAGCAGCATCAGGTCGCGCCGGACTTCCGCGGGCCGCCAACCGGTGGTGCCGATCCGACCGATCACGACTTTGGTCTCGTCGAGAATCGTTTTCTCTTCGGTCTTGAACCAGGTGATGTCGCTCACGAAACGTGTTTGCGCCTCGTAGGCGGTGCGCGTCTTCGGCGTTGCCGACAGAAGCATCGCCATGACCGCGATCGCCGCCGCCACGCCGGCGGGCCCTCGCAGGCGGCCGGGGCGAGGCAGGCTGAAATCGATCGGGTGCGCGAGCGCGAAGCCGAGCAACGCGCCGCCGACGAGGCCGCCCACGTGTGCGGCGTTGTCGACGGTCGAGGAGCTTTTGAACGCGGCGGACAGGTTGAACAGCACGAAGATGCCGAGTGACGTGAGATGAGTGGACATGACGGTCGGCGGCACGCCGTTACGCCTGTCGACCATGAACGCGAGCACGCCGCCATACACGCCGAATATCGCGCCGGACGCACCGACGCTGTTGACGAACGGATTCCACCACACGCTCGCGACGCTGCCGGCGATCCCGCTCAACACGTAGAGCAGCAGGAAACGGCCGCGGCCGAAAAGCTGCTCGGCGAGCCTTCCGGTGTCGTAAAAGGCATACATGTTGATCGCGATATGGAAGATGTTGCCGTGCAGGAACATCGAGGTGAAAAGCCGCCACGGCTCGCCGCCCGTCGTGAGCGGACCGAAGTTCGAGCCATGCGCAATGAGCGCGGTGCCGTCCTGGAAGAAGTAGCCTGCGCCGCGCGCGCCCACCGCGAGATAAACGGCGATGTTGATCGCGACGAGCGCCGGCACGACGAGCGGCCGCACGTTACGTTCCTGAAGCGTTGCGCCGAACTGGGCGGCTTCCGCGCGTTCGCGGCTTGCCTGCTCGGTGAGACGCGTCGGCAGGAGCGATGCGAAATCGGCGGCCGCGCGGGCGTCCTCGAAAACGAGCCGAACCGGACGCATCACCGTTTTTCCGCGAAAGCCGCGGGTCTCGACCAGAAACGAGACGGTCCTGTCATTCGTCGCGACGTTCAGGATCTCCTCGAACGGGACGATCACCGTATGCGGACGCGTGAACCAGAACGGGACCGCGCGCGGGCCTTCGATGCCGACCATTCCGCGATGAACGGCCACTTTGCCCCTGCCGCGGAAGCGATACGGATTGAGCGCAGGCTGCCTGAACGACGCGAAGCTGACCGGATACTCTTGGGATTCGGATTCCAGTTGCATGGCAGGTCCGCAATGCGAACGGCATTTGCAGGGCGCGAGCACTGGACGTGCCCATGAAAATCGCGACGTATAACATCAACGGCATCAACCGGCGCCTCGCGTGCCTTTTGCGGTGGCTCGCCGAAGCCGCACCCGACGTCGTCTGCCTTCAGGAGCTGAAAGCCGCAAGCGCCGAATTTCCGCGCGACGCCCTCCACGACGCGGGTTACGGCGCGATCTGGTCCGGCCAGAGGCCGCGTTTCAACGGCGTCGCGATACTGGCGAAAGACGCCGAGCCGATCGAAAGTCGCCGCGTTTTACCCGGTGACGCCGAAGACCCACAGAGCCGCTACATCGAAGCGGCGGTGAACGGCGTGCTCATCGGCTGCCTGTACGCGCCGAACGGGAATCCGCAGCCGGGCCCCAAGTTCGACTACAAGCTCGCATGGATGGAGCGGTTCAACCGCCACGCCGCGACACTTTATGCGGCCGGCATTCCGGTCGTGCTCGCAGGCGACTACAACGTCGTGCCGACCGACGCCGACATCTACCCGAACCGCTCGTGGAAAGAGGACGCGCTCGTGCAGCCCGCGCCGCGTGCGCTGCATGCCGACCTGCTCGCACAGGGCTGGACCGACTCGATAAGGAAAAAGAATCCGCGCGAGCCGATGTACACGTATTGGGACTACAAGCGGAAAAGCTGGGAGCGTGGCGCCGGCCTGCGGATCGACCACCTGCTGCTCAACCCGGTCACGTTGAAACGCCTCGTCGATGCCGGCGTCGACAAACACGTGCGAGGCTGGGAAGAGGCGAGCGATCACGCGCCGGCGTGGGTCGTCCTGCGCTGATTCACTCGCCGTGCTATCCTTCGGAATTCCCATGTATACACGCGAATGCCGCACGCGGCGTCCGGAGAGCCCATGCCCGATATTTACGACGTGATCGTGGTCGGCGGCGGTAACGCCGCCCTTTGTGCCGCACTGTCCGCGCGCGAGCACGGCGCTCGCGTCGTCGTCCTCGAACGCGCGCCGGAAGACAAGCGGGGCGGCAACAGCGCGTATACCGGCGGCGGCTTCCGCATGGTTCACACCGGTGTCGAGACCGTGCGATCGGTCGTGCCGGATCTCTCCGAAGGCGAGATCGCGAATACCGATTTCGGCGCGTACAGCGCGGAGGAGTATCTGGACGATCTTGGCCGGGTAACGCAGTGGTATTGCGATCCCGATCTCGCCGAAGCCGTCGTGCGAAACAGCACCGAGACCGTCCAGTGGCTTCACGGCAGAGGCGTGCGCTTCGTTCCGCGCTTCGGCCGCTACGCGTTCAAGCACGAAGGGCGCTTCAAGTTCTTCGGCGGCACCGTGGTGGAAGCCGCGGGCGGCGGCCGCGGACTCGTGCAGGCGGAATACACGGCCGCGCAGAAGCACGGTATCGAAGTCCGCTACGGCGCGCAGGCGATTGCGCTCATCCGCGGACGCGGCGGCATCCAGGGCGTTCGCATCGTCGCGAACGGCGAGGAAGAAGAGCTGCGCTCACGTGCGGTCGTTCTCGCGTCCGGCGGCTTCGAAGCGAATCGCGAGTGGCGCACGCGCTATCTCGGTCCCGGCTGGGACATCGCCAAAGTGCGCGGCACGCGCTACAACACCGGCGACGGGATCCGCATGGCGCTCGACGTCGGCGCGCAGGCTTACGGCCAGTGGTCGGGCTGTCACTCGGTCTCCTGGGAGCGCTATGCGCCCGATTTCGGTGAGCTCGACCGCCCGATCGTCGCGAGCCGCAACGGTTATCCGTTCAGCATCATGGTGAACGGCGAAGGCAAGCGTTTCGTCGACGAAGGCGCTGATTTCCGGAACTACACCTACGCCAAGTACGGCCGCATCGTGCTCGAGCAGCCGGGAAGCTACGCGTGGCACGTTTTCGATTCCCAGGTCGAGCACTTGCTGCACGAGGAATACCGCTCCAAAGGCACGACCAAGGTGCAGGCCGACACGCTCGAAGAGCTGGTGGCGCGCATGGAAGACGTCAACCCTCCTGAATTCCTGCGGACCGTGCGCGAGTACAACGCGTCGATCAGGCGCGACGTGCCTTTCAACCCGAACGTGAAAGACGGCCGCAGCACGGTCGGCCTCGCGATTCCGAAGTCGAACTGGGCGAACGCGATCGAGAAGCCGCCGTATTCGGCGTACGCAGTCACCTGCGGCATCACGTTCACGTTCGGCGGACTCAAGATCGACACGACGACGCAAGTGCTCGACATCGCCGACGCGCCGCTGCCGGGCTTGTATGCGGCCGGCGAGCTCGTGGGCGGGCTTTTCTATTACAACTACCCCGGAAGCTCCGGCTTGATGGCGGGCGCCGTCTTCGGCCGCATCGCGGGTCGCGAAGCCGCGAAGTATGCGAAGCAGTAACGCGGTCGCGTCGTCCTGCGACTTCGCTGCGCTACGCCAGAGGCGAACGGTAGCGTCGTATGGGCTCTAACACGCCGCTCTTTCGTAAGTCGATCGCGCGCGCCGCGTCCGCCGCGAAGGCCTCGGGCGAATACGCGTCGCGTTCGAGCCTTGTCTATCGAAAGCTGCGTGAAGCGATCGAGCACGGTGAGCTCAAGCCGGGCGAGCGCGTGATGGAGCTGGAAGTCGCGGAGTGGCTCGAAGTGAGCCGCACGCCCGTTCGCGAAGCGCTGCGCCGTCTCGAAAGCGAAGGCATGCTCGTCGTCGAGCCTCGCGTAGGCCTCGTCGTCGCGTCGATCAGCCGCCAGGCGATGCTCGAGCTTTACGTCATGCGCGAAGTGCTCGAAGGCACGGCGGCACGGCTTTGCGCCCGCAACGCCTCCGATATCGAGATCATGGAGCTCGAAGAGCTGGCGAAGCGCGAAGCGCGGCTGCAGGATGATTTCGACGCGCTCGCACGGCACAACCGGCTGTTTCACGAAGCCGTCCACCGCGGGGCGCACAATCGCTATCTCGAGAAGAGCCTCTCCGCGGTGAACGATTCGATGTGGCTTCTGGGGCGCAGCCAGATGCTCCTGCCCGAGCGCGCGAAGAGCGCGCTTCTCGAGCATCGCGAGCTGATGGAAACCATACGCAGCCGCGACGCGGAGGCGGCGGAAGCCGCGGCGCGGCGGCACGTATTGTCCGCACAGCAGCAGCGGCTGAAGCAGTTGTTTCCCGAATCGGCGCAGCAATAGGAACTTCCACATGGCGCAAACCTACGCCGAGGAACTTTTCTCGCGGCACAACCTGACCGGCGAGCCCGTCCGCGCCGGCGACATCCTCGAAGCGCGCATCGACGGCGCGATGGTCCACTATCACGCGAACGAGCCGATGCACGATCTCGCGCTCCAGGCGGGATTCAAGGACGGCCTTCCGCGCGTGTGGGATAAGGATCGCGTTTTCGTGCTTCTCGACCACCACCAGCCGACGCTGTCGCAGAAGCAGGCCGACGAGAACGCGCTCATCCGCCGTGAAGTCGAGCGCCTCGGGATCCGCTGCTTCCACGATTCCGAGCCCGGCATCGCGCACCAGATGATGGCGGACTACGGACTCATGCGTCCCGGCGAGCTCGTGGTCGGCAACGATTCGCACACGATCAGCTACGGCGCGCTGAACGTCGGCGGTCTCGGCATTACGCGCGCCGACATGCTGTACGTGCTCCTTTTCGGCGAGCTCTGGTTCCAGGTGCCGCAATCGATCCGCGTCGTGCTGAACGGGCGTCTGCCCGACTACCCGATCGCGAAGGACATCATCCTCTATCTCGCGGGACAGTACGGCGACGACTTCGCCGGCAGCATGGCGGTCGAGTACACGGGCTCGCTCGCGCAAAAACTTTCCATCGACAGCCGCATGTGTCTTTCCGCGCACGGCGTGGAAGTCGGTGCAAAGCTCGCGACCTTTCCGTGCGACGACATTACGCGCGAATTCGTCGACAAGCGCACCGACAAGCCGTACGAGCCGATCGCGGCCGACGGGGACGCGCACTACGCGCGCGAGATCGTGCTCGACGTCGACGAGATGCCTTTCGTCGTCGCGAAACCGCACCAGTTCGGCAACGTCGGACCGGTGCAGGAAGCGGCAGGGCGGCGTGTGCAGCAGGCGATCATCGGAAGCTGTGCGAACGGCCGCTTCGAGGACATCGAGATCGCCGCGCGCATGCTCAAGGGCCGCAAGGTGGCGAAAGGCGTGCGCTTCATCCTTTCGCCCGCTTCGCAGCAGGTCTATCTCCAGTGCCTCAAGGCCGGGCTCATCGAGACGCTCATCGAAGCCGGCGCGCAGGTCGCGACGCCGGGGTGCGGCGTGTGCCAGCCGAAAGTGGGTTTTCTCTCGGACGGCGAAGTGTGCATCACCGCGACCACCCGCAACTTCAAGGGACGTAAAGGCAGCATGAAAGCCGACATCTATCTTGCGGGCCCGCTGACCGTGACCGCCGCGGCCGTCGCCGGCGAGATCGCCGATCCGAAAGAGGTGTTCGATGAGCTTTGATCTCGACCGGGCGATCCGCGGCCGCGTCTGGAAGTTCGGCGACTCGATCGAGACCGACGCGATCAATCCGTATTACCGCTATCCCACGATGGAAGAGCTGAAGCTCCACACGATGGAAGCCTACCGGCCGGAATTCCCGAAGGAAGTGAAGGCCGGCGACATTCTGGTCGCGGGACGCAACTTCGGCTGCGGCTCGAGCCGGCCGGGGATCGTGCTGCGCGAAGTGGGGATCGTGGCGATCATCGCGGAATCGGTCGCACGCCTCTTTCTTCGCAACAGCATCGCGCGCGCGATACCGATCTTCATGGCGCCCGGCATTACGGCCATCGTGAACGACGGCGACACGCTCGAGGTCGATTACCCGAACGCGATCGTGCGCAATCCGGCGACGGGCGCGAGTGTCGGGCTTCGCAGGTTTCCGGCGCTCATCGAGGAGATCTTCGAGGCCGGCGGGCTGCCGGAATTCGCATACGCGCGCTACATGCGCGAAACCACCGCTGACAGAAACTGACGTGCGCCACGAGTGGGCCACGCCTATTGGCTCGCGATGACCGCATTGGGCGTCATGGCGGGGAGCCACGAGACGAAGCAATCCCGAGACGCTCGCAAACGAGAACATCACACGTGAGAACACTTGCATTTGCCCTCCTGGCTGCCGCCGGCGCTGCGCACGCGCAGGATGCCGCATATCCTTCCAAACCCGTGCGCTTCATCGTCGGACAGGCGCCCGGCGGGGCGACGGACATCGTGGCGCGGCTCGTCGCTTCCAAAATGAACGACACGCTCGGTCAGAACGTCGTCGTCGAGAACCGCACGGGTGCGGCCGGCTCGATCGGCGCTTCCACGGTCGCGAAAAGCCCGCCGGATGGTTACACGGTGCTCGTCGTATCGAGCAGCTACGCGATCAACCCGAGCCTTTATGCGAACCTGCCGTTCGATCCGCAGAAAGACCTCGTTCCGGTTTCGCTCCTTGCCGAAGCGCCGTTCCTGCTCGTGGTGCATCCGTCGGTGCCGGCGAGGACGGTCAAAGAGCTCATTGCGCTCGCGAAGTCGCAGCCGGGGAGGCTCACCTACGGCTCGGGCGGTAACGGGAGCTCCGGACATCTCGCCGGCGCGCTCTTCGAATCGGCCGCTAACGTACAGCTCACACACGTGCCTTACAAAGGGGCGGGGCTGGCGCTCGTCGACGTCGTCAGCGGCCAGATCACGCTCACGTTCGCGAGCGTGCTCTCGGCTACGCCGCACGTTCAGCAGCACCGCCTGCGCGCGCTCGGCGTCACGGGACCGAGGCGCTCGCGCGCACTGCCTCAAGTCCCGACGATCGCCGAAGCCGGCGTGCCGGGCTATTCGGCGACGACGTGGTACGGCCTTCTCGTGCCCGCCGGCACGCGCCAGCCGGTCATCGATCGACTGTCGAGCGCGGCGAACAGGGCGGTCACCGCGCCGGACCTTCGCGAGCGCATGCTCACCGACGGCGCGGAGCCGGTCGGCAGTACGCCGGCCGCGTTCCAGAAACACCTCGCGAGCGAGATGGCGAAGTTTCGCGCCGTGGTGAAGCGGGCAAAAGTAAAGACCGAATGAGCGCATGAGTATGAAAGCTGAAGGCGCGACCGCGCGTATCGCGCAATACGCGGCGGCATTGCGTTACGAAGACCTGCCGGCCGAGCTCGTGCAGCTCCTCAAGCAGTGCGTTCTCGATACGCTCGGCGTCGCGATCGCGGCGACCACGCTTTCGCCCGAAGCGAAAATCGTCGCGGATTACGTCGAAGATCTCGGCGGCAAGCCGGTGGCGACGATCTGGGGTTACGGCCGCAAGGCGCCGGCGCCGTGGGCGGTGTTCGTCAACGGCAGCCTCGGACACATGGTGGATTACGACGACGTCGGCGCCGGCGGCCACGTGAGCATCGTCACGATACCGGTCGCTTTCGCCGTCGCCGAAGCGCTCGATCGAAAGGTGAGCGGCCGCGAGTTTCTCGCCGCGATCGCCGCGGGCACCGACATCCACACCCGAATCAACGCCGGAATCAAAATCCCCGACTGGACGATTGCCGAAGGCTGGTTTCCGACGCAGATGTTCGGATATCTGTCGGGTGCGGCGACGGCTGCGAAGCTCCAGGGCGCGAGCGCCGACACCATCGAGCACGCGTTCGGCATCGGCTTCACCCAGATGAGCGGCAGCCGCCAGATGGCGGTCGGGCAGGCGACGCATCTCAGATCGATGCAGGCGGGCTTCTCGGGGCAGGGCGCCGTCCTCGCCGCCGATCTCGCGCAGCGCGGCATCGTCGGCTCGAAAGACGTGCTCGAAGGCCGCTACGGCGTGTTCAAGACGTACGTGCGCACCGACCCTGACTGGGACGCGATCCTCGGCGGGCTCGGTAGCGAATTTCCGCTTTTGAAGCTCCACGGCTTCAAGGTCTGGCCGGCGTGCGGCTACACGCGTCCGACGAACGCCGCGATACGCGAGTTGCGGCAGCGTCACGCGCTTCACCCAGCGGACGTGGAAGCCGTGACGATCAGCGGCGGCACCGGCGCGACGCGACTTCTGTCGGAGCCGCTCGAGCTCAAGCGCCGGCCGAAGCTCGCGATCGACGGCAAGTACAGCATCCCGTTCACGAGCGCGGTGATGATGGTGAAGGGCAATGTGACGCTGCGCGATTACACCGACGAGGGGCTCTGCGATCCGGCCGTCCTCGCGATGGCCGACAGGGTGTCGTACCGGCTCGATCCGGACGCCCCGCTGCCGGTCGGCGGCTACTCTTCACTGTCGCGCCCGAAAGTCGAAATCCGCATGAAAAACGGCGAGGTGTACTCGCACACCGTGAGCGGCGTTCCGGGCGATCCGAGCCAGCCGGTCAGCGAAGAGCTTCTCGAAGCGAAGTTCCGCGATTGCGTGTCGTTCTCCGCGCGGCCGGTGGCGGCAGAGCGCGTCGACGAAGCGGTCGGTCTCGTGCGTGACCTGGATAAGCTCGAAGACGTGACCCGGATCATCCGCTGCCTGACGGCCTGACGCGTTCGCAGCGGGAGCGCGCCGTCATACCGGCCTTCGCCGGAAGCTCATCGCAGCGGCGAAGATCCGCTAGAGATCCGCAACCCGTCCGTTCTTGCGATTGGCCTGGCGCCGCTCGAGCGCGATGCCGAAGAGCTCGAGAACGATACCGCCCACCAGCAGGACGAGGCCCACCCCTGACACGGGGGTGAACGTCGGTCCCGGCGCGAGCCACATGAGAAGGGCCCCCGCGATCACGAGTATTGCGCCGGTAGTACGCCTCAAGCTCGTGTGTGTGACCAAGCCGGCTCCTTCTCGCGACGGGACGAACGACTAATATACCCCCGGTGACGCGCGTTGCAACGGGGACGTATTGCGCTGTCGCGCGGGTTAGCATGACGGGAAGTCTCGCGGCGTATGCTCTGGAGGCAATGCGTATGGACAGACAACGGCTCACCTCCGGTATCTGCTGGTTCGGCGCGACGTGCCTCGCGCTCACCGCGTTCGGTCTTGCGCTCGTGTCGATCGAAGTGCGAAGCGGCGAACCATGGTCCGCGGGCAGTCTCGCGCTCGTGGTTCTTGCGGCCGTCGCGCTCTTCCTGATGATCGCGCTGATGGCCGTCGGCTTCCGGCTGGATCGAAGGCTGGCTCAGCCCGAAGGGGTGACCGACCGAACACGAACGATTCCGGCCCGGCTACAATGACCGCGAAAAACCGGAGAATAAGAATGACCCGAGGCTTACTGCCTACGCCCCATGCGACGTCCGCCGCGTCACGCACTGTTCCCGCCGCCAAGGCGCCGCTGAACGCCGACCGGGGCCTGTTCCTACGGTCGCCGCGCGGCCGCCGCGCCTGAAGCGGCGCACACATGTCGCAACCGAATGCCTGTGACCTCGGCGCCGCTCTGAGGTCGCTCGAAGGCGATCGCGACCTCCTGCTGCGCATGATCGAAGCGTTTCTCGCCGAAACCCCGATGCTGCTCGAAGACACCCGCGAAGCCATATCCCGCCGCGACAGCGTCGCGCTCGAGCGCGGGGCCCACACCCTGAAAGGCTCCGTCAGCAACTTCGTCGCACGCCGCGCTTACGAAACCGCGGCGGAGCTCGAGGAGATGGGGCGCCACGGCCATCTCAACGACGCCGCTGCCGTTCACGCGCGCCTTCAGAGTGCCCTCGACGAGGTCGTGGACGTCCTCGTCGGATATACACAGGGTGAGCCGCTGTGAGAATCCTCGTTGCGGACGACGAAGGCACGACGCGGCTCAAGCTCGAAGGGCTTCTTACGAAGCTGGGGTACGAGGTCCTGATCGCGCGCGACGGCGTCGAAGCGTGGGAGATCCTCCAGCGCGACGACGCCCCCACGCTCGCGATCGTCGACTGGATCATGCCGGGGCTTGACGGCGTCGAAGTGTGCCGCAAGGTGCGCGAAGCGGGGAGGCGTCCGTACATCTACCTCATCATGCTGACGATCAAGGACCAGACGGAAGACGTCGTCGTCGGCATGGAAGCGGGTGCCGACGATTACCTGAGCAAGCCGTTCGACATGGAGGAGCTTCGCGTGCGGGTGCGCGCGGGAGAGCGCATCCTCGCGTTGCAGGACGAGCTTCGCGAGCAGGCGACGCACGACGACCTCACCAAGGTGCTGAACCGAGGAACGATCCTGCAGATCGTGCAGCGCGAGATCGCGCACGTCGCGCGCAAGGGTGAGTCGGCGGCGATCATTCTCGCGGATCTCGACAACTTCAAGAACATCAACGATACCTACGGCCATCCGGTCGGCGACGTGGTGCTGCGCGAGGCGTCGTCGCGCCTCGGCGGGCGCATGCGCTCGTACGACGCGATCGGCCGCTACGGCGGCGAAGAGTTCCTGATGGTGCTTCCCGGCTGCGGCGCCGCGTGCGCGATCGACGTCGCCGAGCGCATGCGCCATTCGCTGGGCGACCGGCCGATCCAGACCGACGGCGGGTCGGTTTCCGTGACGGCGAGCTTCGGCATCGCGCTCATCGAGAAAGGGCAGGGCCAGAAAGTCGAGCAGCTCATCGTCATGGCCGACGAAGCGCTGTACCGGGCGAAGCACGCGGGGCGAAATCGCGTCGAAGGGCCTCCTAAGAGCTGACCCTGATATCGTCGTTCCCGCGCCGCGTCGATTCGTCGTCCCGGCGTAGGCCGGACCCAGGCCTGGGTTCCCGATCCCGCTACCGCGTCGGGAACGACGACACTACTCGTCGTCCCTGCGCCAGGCAGGGACCCAGGCCTGGGCCTGGATTCCCGATCGGCTACCGCGTCGGGAATGACGATCGTTCATGCGCTGCGAGCTCACGCCTTACCGCCACGACCAGAAGTCGTTCCGCTCCTGAATGAAGAAGCGCGCGAGGACCATCTTGTGCACTTCAGACGCGCCGTCGACGAGCCGCGCCTGGCGGGCGTAGCGATAGATCCATTCGAGCGGCGTGTCCTTGGAATAGCCGCGCGCGCCGTTCAACTGGATCGCCGTATCCACGGCCTGGTGCAGAACGTCCGCCACGGCGACTTTCGCCATCGACACTTCCTTCCGCGCGAAATCGCCGCGCTCGAGCTTGTCGGCCGCGCGCATGACGAGAAGTCGCCCGATCTCGATCTTCATCGCGGCGTCGCCGAGAAGCCCCTGCACGCTTTCGCGGTCGGCCAATTTTCCGTCACCGGTCTCGCGGTTGGAGACGTAATCCGCTGCGATGTCGAGCGAGCGCCGCGCGAGGCCGAGCCAGCGCATGCAATGGGTGAGACGAGCGGGGCCGAGGCGGATCTGCGTCACCTTGAGCCCGTCGCCGACATTCATGAGCCGCGCGTCGTCGGGAATCTCGAGCCCGTCGAACTCGAGCTCGCAGTGGCCGCCGTGCTCCTCGGGACCCATGATCGGGATGCGGCGCACGATCCGCCATCCGGGCTGGTCGCGGTCGAAAAGAAACGCGGTGAGGCCTTTGCGTCCTTCGTCGGTTTTCGCAACGAGCACGAAATGCTGCGCGACGCCCGCGCCGGTGATGAACCATTTGCGGCCGTGAACGATCCAGCGGTCGCCTTTGCGCGTCGCCGTCGTCTTCATCATCAGCGGATCGGACCCTGCGCCCGGCGCCGGCTCGGTCATGACGATCGACGAGCGGACCTTGCCGTCGACGATGGGCTGGAGCCAGCGCGCTTTCTGCCCGGGCGTGCCGATCTTTTCGAGCACCATCATGTTGCCGTCGTCGGGCGCGGCGCAGTTGAACACCGCCGGGCCGAACAGCGAGTAGTTCATCTCTTCGTAGCACGCGGCCATGCCGGTGATGCCGAGGCCCTGGCCTCCGCGCGCGGTGGGCATTTGCGGACACCACAGACCCGCATCCCTGGCTTTTGCGCGCAAGGTGTCGAGCAGATCGAGCCGGATGTTCTCGTGCTCGTCGAACGATGCGCGATCGCTTTCGAGCGGCAGGACGTGCGCGCGCACGAACTCGCGATAGCGTGCGCGATAGCTTTCCGTTCTCTCGTCGAGCTGGAAATTCATCGATCACTCCAAAAATCGGGGTCAGACCCCGTTTTTCGTGAAATGGGGGTCTGACCCCGATTTAAGATGGCATGGAAACGGTTTTCGCCCGCTCGCGCAGCACGAACTTCTGGATTTTTCCCGTCGCGTTCTTCGGCAGCTCGCCGAACACGACGGCGCGCGGCGCCTTGAAATGCGCGAGCACGTCGCGGGCGTGCGCGATCAGCGCTTCCGCGCTCGCGTCGCTTCCCGGCTTGAGCGTCACGAAGGCGACGGGAACCTCGCCCCACCTCGGATGCGGTCCGGCGACGACGGCCGCTTCGGCGACCGCCGGGTGGCTGGAGAGCGCGCGCTCGACTTCGATCGACGCGATGTTCTCGCCGCCGGAGATGATGATGTCTTTCGCGCGGTCGCGGATTTCGATGTAACGGTCGGGGTGCATGACGGCGACGTCGCCGGTGCGAAACCAGCCGTCGGGCGCGGCGCGCCGAGTCGCCTCGTCGTCGCGGTAATAGCCGAGCATCACGTTATTGCCGCGAAGCGCGATCTCGCCGAGCGTCGAGCCGTCGGGGGGAACGTCCGCGCCCGCCGCGTCCACCACGCGAAGCGGCTGCGAGATCGCGTTCGCGACGCCCTGCCGCGCCTTGAACTGCGCCTGCTCCGGCGCAGAGAGCGCATCCCACTCGGGACGCCAGTCGCAGATCACCGCCGGACCGAAAGTCTCGGTGAGGCCGTAGAGGTGCGTCACATCGATCCCGAGCTCCGACATGCGCGACAGGAGCGCCGGCGTGGGGGGCGCGCCGCCGGTCGCGACGCGCACCCGGCGCGGGAGCGGCGCAGCCGGCGCGGCGGCGTCCCACGCGAGCATGACGAGGACGGTCGGCGCGGCGTTGAAGTGCGTGATGCCCGAGCTTTCGAGATGCCGCCAAATGAGCCCCGGATCGAGCTTCCGCAGACACACGTGCGTGCCGCCCGCCGCCGTGACGGCCCACGTGAAGCACCAGCCGTTGCAATGGAACATCGGCAGCGTCCACAGAAAGACGCTGCGCGGACCCAGCTCCATGTGAAGCGCCATCGCGAGCGCCTGTAGATACGCCCCGCGGTGGTGATACATGACGCCTTTCGGCGTGCCGGTGGTGCCGCTCGTGTAATTGAGCGAGATGAGAGAGCGCTCGTCTTCCACCGGCAGCGACTCAGGCGACGCCGCGGCCAGCATCTTTTCGTATTCGGCCCCGGCCTCGACGCATTCCAGGGACCCGACGCGTTCGCGGATGTGTTGAGCCGCCACGCGAAAGGTCTGGTCGTGGACGAGCATGCGCGCTCCGGCGTGCGCAACGATCTGCGCGAGGTCGTCGGGCGTGAGGCGCGGATTCAGGGCGACCAGCACTGCGCCCGCGAACGGTATGCCGTAATGCGACTCCAGCAGGACGTGGGTGTTCGGCGCGAGCACCGCGACGCGATCGCCCGGCGCGATGCCGCGGGCGCGAAGCGCTCCGGCCAGCCGCAACGCACGGTCGAGAAACTCCGCGTAGGTAAAGCGGCGCTCTTCGTCGATTACGGCGATACGATCGGCGAAAACGCCGCCGGCCCGCGTGAGAAAGGCGGTGGGCGTGAGCGGCTCGTAGGAAAGACTCGCGGTCATGTACTGCTCCCCAGGCCGTTCAGCGTTTTCGGACTCGAGATCCGCAGGCGCACTTCGACGCTCGCCTTCAAGTGCGCGAGCAGCGCGCGCCGTTGCTCATCGTCGGCGTCGAAAGCGCCGCGACGAATGTCGGCCTTGAGCGCGCTCTCGCGCTCGCCGAGCGCGCTTCGCAGCGCCTCGCCGGTCAGGACGCGAGCCGGAGCGCGGTATAGCGCGTCGAGACGCGAGAGGGCGAGCGCGACGTCGCCTTCACCGGTTTCGCACTCGCGCGCCGCGATTGCCATCGCGTTCGCGATCATCAGCATCGCGTAACGCGCTTCCCCCGCAGCCGAAGGCAGCAGCGTTTCGAGCAGCGTCCTGCGTGCGATCGCCAGAAGCTCGGGCCCTTGAGGCAGGTTGTTCATCGCATCGTCTCCCCGGTCAGCGCGAGCACCTCGAGCTCGAGGTCGCTGACGATGTGGCCGGTCAGCGCGAGCTCGAGCGATGGCTCGATGCCCGAGCGATGGCGCTCGCGCTGCTGCAGCGCTATGACCGCCCAGCGCAGATGCGCCATCACCTGCCAGTATCGCAACGCGGCCGCGTCGACCGCGCGGCCCGACGCTCGCGTATACGCATCCAGAAAATCCTCCGCCGCCGCGACGCCGCCGACCGGATACTGATTCTGACCGAAGCGCCAGCACTTCGCGAAAATCCAGCCGACGTCCTCGAGCGGATTGCCGAACGCGGAGAACTCCCAGTCGAGCACGCCGGCGAGATGCCCACCCTCGACGAGATAGTTGCCCGTGCGGTAATCGCGGTGAATGAACGTCACGTTTTCGTCATGGGGCGCGTTCACCTCGCACCAGCGCAGGCCCCATTCGAGCACGGGATAGGCCTCGGGAAGTGTGTCGAGGTACGCACGGTAATGCGCGATGTTGTCACGAGCCAGAAACATCCCGAGAAAAGCGAGCCGCTCGTCGCCGCGATCGACCGCGTGGATGCGGGCGAGATTGACCGCGAGCTCGCGAGCCAGAGCAGCGCGATCGGGAACGATCGCCGCGTCGCGCGCCACGCGATGTCCCGAAGCGATTCCCGGAAGTCTTTCCATGATGAAGAACGCGCGGCCGAGCACCGTGTCGACGCCGCACCAGAGCGGCGTGGGCGCGAGCACTTTCGCATCGCGCATCGCGCAGAGCACGCTGAACTCCTGCGCGCGCGTGAGGCTTTCGCGCACGGCCGCCGGCGCGTCGATGCGCATCACCCACGCCTGCGCGCCCGCGTACGCGCCGCCATCGAGCTCGGCGTCGATCGCCCAGTTCTGCTGCACCGCGCCGCCGCTCATGCGCTCCATGCGGGTAATGCGGGCGCTGCGCGCTTGCGCACGCGCGGCGATGAATCGTTCCAGTCGGCTTCGTTCGTCGTCGGTCATGCAGGGCTGGAAGGCGTCAGGCATGGATCAGGTCGTCATCCTCGCCCCAGAGCCTGCCCCCGGATGATTATGTCGGAGGCGGGGACCGGGGCCTGGATTCCCGATCGGCTACCGCCGCCGGGAATGACGACTGTTGGCGACAGGTCGGGCATCGAGAAGGACGCAGCCGTCAGCTTACCGCGGCGGCCGCCGCGCGCTGTTCACGCGGCTCGCCATTGGGCAGCGCCGCTTTGCACTCGCCGAAGATCTGTCGGGTGCAACCGCGGCAGATCGCCGGCTCGAGCTTCGGGTAAATGAAACCGACCGCCCGCGAGTGCATCGGGAAGAGGTTCTCGCGCCCGATCTCGTCGATCAAGCCGCTGTTCGTCAGTGTGCGCAGAACCTGCTCGTTCGCGCGATAGAGGTACAGCGCGCCGCCCAGCCGGCGCCTGCGACGCGCTTCGTGCGCGAGCATCTCGGCGCCGGGGAGGTCGATGAAATTGATGCCGCTCGCGTCGATCAGGACGTGCTTCTGCTCGGGATTGCGCTCGTCGATTTCCTGGAGCGTCTCGAGCACGTGCTGCGCCGCACCGAAAAAGATCGAGCCGTTGATGCGCACGATCTTCAACTGCGGGCAGTCGGAAAGGCCGCTCCTCGCGGTGAGGAGATGGCCGTGCTCCGCCGGATCGGGTTTCACGTCCACGACGCGAGGCTGGGTCGTGCGCCTCAGGTACAGCATGATCGAGAGCATCACGCCCATGTAGATCGCGAACCCGAGCTGCACGAAAAGCGTGGCGAAGAACGTGATCGCGAGCACCGCCGTTTCGGCGTGGCTGATCCGCAGCGTTTTCCGGATCCGCGGGACGTCGACGAGACCCCAGCCGACGAGGAGCAGGACGCCGGCCATCGCCGCGATGGGAAGGTAGCGCGCGAGCGGCGCCACCGCGAACAGCACCACGACGAGAAAAAGCGCGGAGAAGATCGACGCGAGCGGCGTCTTCGCGCCCGCTTCGTAATTGAGGCCGGTGCGGTTGAGCGAACCGCTCGCCGCGTACGACGAGAAGAACGACCCGATGATGTTCGCGAGTCCCTGGCCGATGAATTCCTGGTTCGCGTCGATGCGCTGCTCGGAACGAACGCCGATTGCACGTGCGATCGAAAGCGCTTCGGTGAGGCCGACGATGCCCACGACGAGAGCGGGCGACATGGTCTTGCGAAGCGCTTCGAGCGAGAAGCGCGGCGGCGCGAAAGCCGGCAGCGGGCCGGGCAGCGCAGGCACTGTCACGATGTGGTGCGCGGCCGCGACGCCCGGGATGAACTTGAGGCTGTAGGCGTAGAGGCTGCCGACCACCATCGCGAAGATCATGTAAGGCGATTTGGGGTAACGCCGCCTGAGCGCGACCGCGGCGAGCAGCGTGATCACCGCGACCGATGTCACGTACCAGTCGATCTCGGCGACGTGCTCCGCGAGATAGGCGATCGTCTCGGTGAACGAGAGACCGCGCGGCATGGAGAGGCCGAAGAACTGCTGGACCTGGCTCGTCACGATGAGGAAGCCCGCCCCGGCAGTAAAGCCGACGACGACGGTCTGCGACACGAAGTTGACGAGCACACCCATGCGCGCGAGACCCATGGCGAGCTTGAAGCATCCCGCGAGGAGGGACATCACGATGACGAGCTGCACGTACTCGTTCGTGCCCGGATGGGCGACGGTGCTCATGGTCGAGTAGATGACGATCGAGGTCGCCGTCGTCGGCCCGGCCATCAGGTGCCAGCTCGACCCGAAGAGCGCTGCGATGATGGTCGGAACGATCGCGGCGTAGAGGCCGTATTCCGGGGGCATGCCGGCGATCGTCGCGAACGCGACACCCTGAGGCAGAACCAGGATCGCGCCGGTCGCGCCCGCGAGAAGGTCGGCCCGCAGCGTCACGCGATTGACGCGAGGCCACCACTGCAGGAAAGGCAGCAGGCGGGCGAGATCGAGGTGGAGCGGGAGGTTCAAAGCGGGCCGGCGCCGGCGCGATTTGCCGGCAGCACCGACTTTATCACGCTTCGCGCCGCCGATCAGTCGATCGCGTCGCGAAGCTCAACTTATTCCACTCGCGTTGCCGTCCACGTCTTCTCGATCCGCCCTTTCGCGACACCCTGCATCGAGCCGCCGCTCACGCGGCCGCGGTAGTCGACGCCGTTCACCGTGAAGTGGATCTCCTCACCGCGGAGCTCGCCGTCCTCGACCGGAAGCGCGATGCCGCTCATGTCGAACGTGCCCCACACTTTCTGGAATTCCTGCTCGAGCGTGAGTTGGCCGTCCGGCATGCGCCATGTTCCGGCGACTTTCGCCGGGACGACGTAGAGATGCGCGACGCACCAGCTCGCGCAAAGCTGAAGGCGGTGAGTCTCGTCCGGCTCCCAGCCGCCGCCGATCTCGTAGGTGTTCGAGACGATGCGGGTGCCGGGTTTGAGGGCGAGGAACTTCGGTGCGAGCTTCTCGAGGTTCGACGGAATGAGGAAGAGCACGAGCGCGCTCGCCTGCGAGATGTCGGCCTGGAACATGTCGCCCTGCGCGAACTTCGCACGGTCGCCGACGCCCGCGCTCACCGCCGCGCGCGTCGCGAGCGCCACGAGATCGGGGTTGTACTCGACTCCGAGCGCGCGGGCGCCGCGCTTCGCCGCCCCGATCACGTTGCGCCCGTCGCCGGAGCCGAGATCGATGACGAAGTCGCTCGACGTCACGTGCGCGACGTCGAGCATCATGTCGACCATGCCGCCGGGAGAAGGGATCCAGACGACGTCCTTCCCCTGCTGGCCCATGCGCGGCTGATACTGCGAATCGCCTTCGGCGGCGGCTGACGGTGCGCAGGGCGCGAAAGCGACGACCGCGAGGAGGACGATTCGCGCGAGCGCGCCGGTCATTCGAAGGCGGAGTCCGGCGGGAACGATCAGAAAGGACGTTTTTCGGGACAAATGTAGCCCGCCGCCTGGGCGTCGGCCACGCACTCGGTGTACGTGTCGAAATCGCAGGCCGACGCGAGCACGACGTCGTCGCGGTGATTGCGCGCTTCCCAGCGCCAGCGGATGAAGCCGCTTCGCTCGACGGAAACGAAGCGCCAGCGGTGTAGAAGCGGTACGTGATCGTCGCTGCTCATTGCCCCAAACTACCCTTCTTGACTCGTTGTATTGATCGTTTCCGGCGGTTCGCTGCCGCCTTCGCGCAATTATAAAACGGGGCAGGTCTCGCGGCGATCGCGTTTACACCTTTTTTATCCGGATAGTCGAATAATGGGCGATCGGAGTACTTACGAATCGAGCACGGTGTTAACCATCAGCGATATGCCCGCCGCGGCTGAACGCGGCGACCGCGCCGGCAACGCGTGGCGGCGGTATGCGGCCGCTGTGATCGTCTGCGGCGCGATCACGGTCGTGGCGGCAGCGGTTGCGCCGTGGCTCGATGCCGCGAACATCGTCATGCTGTTCCTGCTCGCTGTCGCGGTCGTCGCGTGGCGTCTCGGCCGCGGTCCTGCGATCGCCACGGCGTTCCTGAGCGTCGGTCTGTTCGACTTCTTCTTCGTTCCGCCGCGGTATTCGTTCGCGGTGAACGATCTTCAGTACCTCCTCACGTTTTCGGTGATGCTCGTAGTCGCGCTCATCATCGGCGAGCTCACCGCCACCTTGCGCCAGCATGCGCTGGTCGCGGGCATGAAGGAGGAGCGCACGCGCGCGCTCTACGGCGTCGCCCGCGATCTCGCCGGCGCTTCGACGCTCGAGGAGGTTGTGCGCATCTCGAGCGCTTTCGTCCTGACGATCGTGCACGCCCCATCCTGCGTGCTGTTGGACGCCGCGGACGCCGGTCTTCGCATCGCACCCGGCTGCGCGCCCGAATGCGGCACGTGGGTGGATCTCTCGATCGCGCGGGCGGCGTGCGCGGGCGACCGGTGCAGCGATCTCGATGGACCCGCCGCAGTCACCTACTTCCCGCTGCGCGCGAGCGAGGGCGTCATGGGCGTGCTGGCGTGCGCTCGCCGGCAGCGGGTACGGCGCTGTTGAACGAGCACCACGAGCTCCTCGATGCGCTGGCCTCGCTCGTCGCGGTAGCGCTCCAGCGCCTGCGCTACGCAGAGGCCGCCAGCGCGGCTCACATCGAGATGCGCGGCGAACGGTTGAGAAGCTCGATTCTCTCCGCGCTGTCGCACGATCTGCGAACGCCGCTCACCGCGCTCGTGGGCCTCGCGGATTCGCTGGCGATCGGCGCGGCGGCGCTGCCCCTGGCGCAACGCGAAACCGCCGAAGCGGTCCGCGACCAGGCGCTCAGGCTTTCGCGCCTCGTATCGAACCTCCTCGACATGGCGCGCCTCAATGCGGGTGAAGTGAGGTTGCGCAAGGCGTGGCAGCCGCTCGAAGAGGTCGTCGGTTCGAGTCTCAAGCTCCTCGAGGCGGTTCTCGATTCGCGCCCGTTGCGGGTGCGGCTCGCGCCCGATCTGCCGCTCCTGGAGCTCGACGCAACGCTCATCGAGCGCGTGCTGTGCAACCTCATCGAGAACGCCGCGAAATACTCGCCTCCAGGCGCGCCGATCGACCTCACCGCCGATACGAACGGCGCATTCGTCGAAGTGGCGGTGCGGGACCGCGGCCCGGGCGTCGCGGCCGGCCAGAGCGCGCGCATTTTCGAGATGTTCACGCGCGCGGCGCCCGAGACCGCGGTGCCGGGTGTGGGCCTCGGCCTCGCCATCGCGCGCGCCATCGTCGAAGCGCACGGCGGCTCGATCGGTGTCGGGAACGCGCCCGACGGCGGCTCGCGTTTCAGTTTCACGCTGCCGCGCGGTACTCCACCCGCGATCGAAGTCGAGGAGCTGACGACCGGAGCGGCAGCGTGCTAGAGGGCTCGCCGTCGGTGGTGGTCATCGAAGACGAACGGGAGATTCGCCGTTTCGTGCGCGGCGCCCTCGAGGCGGAAGGCTGCCGCGTCTTCGACGCAGCAACGGGCGTGGAGGGGCTCGAATGCACGGGCGCTCGGGCGACCGACCTCGTCGTGCTCGACCTCGGGCTCCCGGATCGCGACGGCATGGACGTCATTCGCGACCTGAGGGCGTGGTCGGCCGTGCCGATACTCGTTCTTTCCGCGCGCGCCGAAGAGGACGACAAGATCGATGCGCTCGACGCCGGCGCGGACGACTATCTCTCGAAACCGTTCGGAATAGGCGAGCTGCTTGCACGTGCACGCGCGCTGCTGAGGCGCAGGCCGCGGCTCGGGGAAGCGTCCCCGGCGCTCGCGTTCGGCGACGTCGTGGTCGATTTCTCGCGGCGCATCGTGCAGCGCGCGGGCGCGCCGGTGCACCTCACGCCGATCGAGTATCGTCTGCTCGGAGTGCTCGTCGCCAATGCGGACCGCGTCCTCACGCACAGGCAACTGCTGAGGGAGGTGTGGGGGGCAGGACACGCGCAAAGCGGTCACTATCTGCGCGTTTACGTCGCACATCTCAGGAGAAAGCTCGAGGCCGACGCAGCACGGCCGAAGCACATCCTGACCGAGACGGGGATCGGCTATCGCTTTCGCGCATGAAGAGCGGCTGACGCCAGGGAGCTCGAAGTGAACAAGAAGAATCAGCATGGCGAAGGGACCGCGCTCCTCACGCTTGCCGCACTCGGCATCGTGTACGGCGACATCGGCACGAGCGCGCTGTACGCGGTCAAGGAAACTTTCAATCCCGCTCACGGCATTCCGCTCGATCCGACGGCTGTCGTCGGCGGCATTTCGGGGATCCTGTGGGCGCTGATGATCATCGTCTCGCTGAAGTACGTGCTCCTCATCATGCGGGCGGACAACCGCGGCGAGGGCGGGGTGATGGCGCTCCTCGCGCTCGCGACGCGCGCCATGCGCGAGAACCCGCGATGGTCGTTTCGCATCTCGGTGCTGGGCCTCGTCGGCGTGGCGCTCTTCTACGGCGACGCGGTGCTGACGCCCGCCATCTCGGTCCTTTCGGCGGTCGAAGGTCTGGAGATCGAGACCGCGGCGTTCAAGCCCTACGTGCTGCCGATCGCGATCGGCGTGCTGATCGGCCTTTTCGTCTTTCAGCGGCGCGGCACCGCGACCGTCGGCACGTTCTTCGGGCCCGTAATGATCGTCTGGTTCGGCGTTCTCGCCGCGGCCGGCGTCCACGGCATCGGGCAGGCGCCGGAGATCCTGAAAGCGGTGAATCCACTGCACGCGCTCGCGTTCGTCACCCAGCACGGCTGGAGCTCGTTCGTGGTGCTCGGCGCGATCCTGCTCGCGTTCACCGGCGCCGAAGCGCTCTACGCCGACATGGGCCATTTCGGAAAAGTGCCGATTCGCATCGCGTGGTTCGGCCTCGTCTTTCCGGCGCTCGCGCTCAACTATCTCGGCCAGGGCGCGCTCATCATCGCGAATCCGAAGACCGTGGAGAATCCGTTCTACCTGCTCGCCCCGGGCTGGGCGCTGCTGCCGCTCGTCGCGCTCGCGACCGGTGCGACGATCATCGCGTCACAGGCGACGATCTCGGGCGCGTATTCGCTCACCAAGCAGGCGATCCAGCTCGGCTATCTCCCGCGCATGAACATCCTGCAGACGTCCGAGAGCGCGATCGGGCAGGTCTATCTTCCGGCAGTCACGTGGACGCTTCTCGTCGCGGTCATCGCGGCGGTCCTCGGCTTCGGTTCGTCCACCAATCTCGCGTCCGCGTACGGCGTCGCGGTGACCGGCACGATGCTCATCACGACGGTGCTCACGTTTTTCGTCATCCGCTTCGGCTGGCGTTACAACCTCTTCCTCGCGGTGGGTGCGACGGTCTTTTTCGTCGCGGTCGACTTCGCGTTCTTCTCATCGAGCCTGCTCAAGATCTTCGAAGGCGGCTGGTTCCCCCTCACGATGGGTGCGGGGATGCTTCTCCTCATGCTCACGTGGCGGCGCGGGCGGGAGATCATCACCGAAAAGATGAAAGCGACCGCCATCGACCTGCGGCCGTTTCTGTCGTCGCTGCTGCGTGCTTCACCGCCTCGCGCGCCGGGCACGGCGGTGTTTCTCGTGGCGAACCGCGACGTCGTGCCGCGCTCGTTCATGCACAATCTCGCGCACAACAAGGTGGTCCACGAGCGGCTCGTTTTTCTGACCGTCGTCGTCGAGGAGGTTCCGTACGTGCCGCCGGCCGAGCGCCTGGACGTGGAGGCGCTGGGCGAAGATTGCTGGCGCGTGAAGATGACGTTCGGCTTCATGGACCGTACCGATGTTCCCGCGGCGCTCATGGCCTGCGCCGCTCACGGTATAGAGTTCAACCTGATGGAGACTTCGTTCTTCCTCTCGCGCGAGAAAATCATCTCCACGCCCGGCGACGGCATGTTGCAGTGGCGCGAGCATCTGTTCGTGGCGATGCTGCGCAACTCCGGAAGCGCCGTGGACTACTTCAACCTGCCGGCGAACCGCGTGGTCGAGCTCGGCACACAGCTGGAAATCTGAGAGAGCCGGATATGGATCCCGTCGCTTTCGAGCCGGTACACGAACTGTCACGGCGCCTGCGCGAGCGCACGCTCACTGCGAGCGAGCTGGTCGACGTTTATCTCGACCGCATACGTCGATACGACAAGGACCTGCATGCGTTCGTCGAAGTGCACGAAGCGCGCGCGCGAGCGGCTGCGCACCTCGCGGATCGCGCGGCTGCGGAAGGCCGCGCGATCGGACCGTTGCACGGTATCCCGATCGCGTACAAGGATCTGCTGCACATCGAAGGCGCGGTCACGCGCGGCGGCTCGATCGGAGTCGAGCTGCGTCCGGCCGTGACGGCCGCGGCGGTACAACGGCTTTCCGCCGCGGGCATGATCGCGATCGGCAAGACGCACATGGTCGAAGCCGCGTTCGGAAGCTGGGGCACGAACACGCGCGCCGGCACGCCGCGCAACCCGTGGGACCTCGTCACGCATCGCGCGCCGGGCGGGTCCAGCAGCGGGTCCGGCGTCGCCGTCGCCGCGGGTCTCGCGCCCGCGGCGCTGGGGAGCGACACCGGCGGATCGGTTCGCATTCCGGCGAGCCTCTGCGGCATCGTCGGCCTGAAGACGACCGTCGGACGCGTGAGCAATCACGGTGTCCTCATGCTGAGCGATACGCTGGACACGCTCGGTCCGATGACGCGCGACGTCGAGGACGCGGCGCTTCTGTTCGACGCGATGCACGGCCCCGACGCGAACGACACGCGAACGCAGGCGCACCCGCGCATCGACGTGCTGGGGGCGCTCAAGCGCGGCGTCACCGGCATGCGCTTCGCGATTTTTCCCGCGGAAGACCTCGGCGAGATCGATTCAGCGGTGACGCAGGCGTTCGAGAGCGCGCTCGACGTGCTGCGGGGACTCGGCGCGAGCGTCGACGTCGTCAAAGCTCCGCCGACGTACAACACGCTGGCGGAGGCGACGGGCAGGATCATCGCGGCAGAAGGCTACGAAAAGCTCCAGGCGCGCATCGACAGTAACGAACCGCCGATGGATGAAGATGTCCGTAGAAGGTTCGTGCCGGGCCGCACGATCCCGGCTTTGGAGTACCTTCGTATCCTGAGCGATCGGAAAGCCGTCATGAAGGAGCTGGAGGTGGCGCTGAGCGGCTTCGACGCGCTACTCACGCCGACCACGCCGTCCGCCGCGATACCCGTGACCGACTGCGATCAGCGCGTGGCGCCGATGAGCCGCCTCACGCGCGCGGTCAACCTGCTCGACCTCTGCGCGATCGCGGTGCCTTGCGGCTTCACGGACGATGGACTGCCGCTGTCGCTGCAGATCATCGGCCGCGGTTACGACGAAGCGCGCGTGCTGCGGATCGGGTGGTCTTACGAAAACGCGACGCAATGGCACACGCGCCATCCGGAGCTCGCGTAACGACCGCGATCACGTACACACGCCGCGAATCACTGCGTCAGCGCGAGCCCGGCGTCCTTGACGAGCTTGCGCCACTTGGCGATCTCGCTGCGGATATGCGCGCTGAACTGGTCGGGCGTGCTGCCGACCGGGATCGAGCCTTCGGCGCTGAAGCGTTGCGCGGTCTCGGGTGATTTGACCGACTCGGCGACGGCGACGCCGAGCTTGTCGACGAGCGGCCGCGGCACCTTCGCCGAAGTGATGATGCCGTACCACTGATCGACCTCGTAGCCGGGAAGCCCCGACTCCGCGATCGTCGGAATCTCGGGCGCCTGTGGCGAACGTTGGCGCGCGGTGATCGCGAGCGGCCGCAGCCGGCCGGACTTGTAGTGCGCGCGCGAGCTCAGAAGCGTGCCGAAGCCGACCTGGATATTCCCGGCGAGCGCATCGGCCGTCGCCGCGGCGCCGCCCTTGTACGGCACGTGGACCATCTTGATCCCGCCCAGATAGTTGACCATCTCGCCGGCGAAATGCTGGAGGCCGCCGGTACCGGACGATCCGAAGCTCAGCTTGCCCGGGTTCGCCCTGGCGTACGCGATGAGCTCCGACACCGACTTCGCGGGAACGGCGGGATGGACGTACATCACATAGAAGAGCGACGTCGCCTGCGAGATCGCCTGCAAATCCTTCGTGAGGTCGTACGGCAGCTTCGGGTTGATCGCGGCGTTGACCGAATGCGAAGCGGAGATCAGGCAGATCGTGTATCCGTCCGGGATCGCGGACGCGGTGAGCTCGACGCCGATGACGCCGGCCGCGCCTGGACGATTGTCCACGATCACCTGTTGACCCCACCGTTCGGTCAGCTTCACCGCGATCGCACGCGCGGTGATGTCGGTGCCGCCGCCCGGCACGAACGGCGCGATCAGGCGGATCGGTTTCGTCGGATATTTGTCGACCGCAACCGCTGCGTGGGCCACCGGCAGGCTCGACGATGCCGCGGCCAGTGCGACCGTAAAGATGTACAGACGGACTTTCGAAGCCATGTATCCTCCTCGTGTTTGTTTGCCGTCATGTTACACGCGGGTTGAGATTTCCAAGTGAGCTGTGTAGCCTTCGTGTCGGTCAGGTCGGGTCATACGCGGATATCGAGCAAAAAGAAGAAATGCGACGTCATCTGCTGCTCTTGTCTCTCCTTCTGCCGGTACAAACGGCCGCGACGGCGGCCACGCCCGCAGTGGCGGGCGATCCGCACGGTTGGTGCAGAAACGTCACGCGCGCGATTCCGCAGATCAAACTGACCAGCTGCATATCGGCGGAGCTCAAGCCGTGGGCCAAGTCCGTGAACGGCCGGCACATCATGATTCGCGAATTCGCGCCGGCGAAAGCACCGGCGGCGCGCGTGCTTGTCATCGGCGGGATCCATGGCGACGAGCTCACTTCGGTGTCGATCGTCTTTCGCTGGATCGAACAGTTGAAACAGCCGGCGGGCGAAGCGAGCCGCTATCAGTGGCGCGTGATCCCGGTGCTGAATCCCGACGGCCTGCTCGCTAAACCGCCGACCCGCGTCAACGCGCGCGGCGTCGATCTCAATCGCAATTTTCCGACCGAGAACTGGTCGCGCGAGGCCGCTCGTTACTGGTCGGTTTCGACGCGGCGCGACCCGCGGCGCTTCCCCGGAACAGCGCCCGGCTCCGAGCCGGAGTCGAGCTGGCTGCATAACGAGATCAAGGCTTTCAAGCCGGACGTCATCATCTCGGTTCACGCGCCGCACTCGGTCCTCGATTTTGACGGACCGCCGAACGTGAAGCCGCCCTCGAAATTCGGCCGGTTGTATCTGCATCGGCTCGGCGTCTATCCTGGATCGCTCGGAAATTTCGGCGGCCTCCAGGAAGGCATCCCGGTGGTCACGCTGGAGCTGCCGCACGCGCTCGACATGCCGAAGGAAGAAGAGCTCGCGCACGTGTGGCGCGACATGCAGGACTGGCTGAAGCGCAACCTGGTCGACCGAAAAGCGGCGTCGGCGCAGTAAGCGGCGCTTCGTGGGCGCCGAGTCGCATGCGTCGTCCGGCTGGAAGAAGGGCCGCGAAGCGAGCTCCCCCGAGCAGCAGCAGGAACGACAGGAAAAACTGTCTGAAGCGCCGGGACTGATGCCCGCCCGGACCTTCTGACCCAACCACATCCCGGCGAGCGCAGGAACGACGGTAGGCGCCGACACGCTCAGTGGATCCGGGCGGAATGCGCCGTGCGCCACGCCACCCCTGCAAAGCTTGCTGGCACACCTGTCGCGCGAGAACGCCGAGCCCAGATAGCGCTAGGACCGAAGCCGCACGCCGTGCCGCTCAGTAGCGCGCCGGCTTTATCCCTGCGGCAGCGGCGACCTCCTGCCATTTGACGATCTCACGCTGGAGCACGTCCCGAAAACGGTCTGGTGCGCCACCGGCCGGTTGTAGCCCCTCGTTCGCCATCCGCTGTCGTGCGTCCTCGAGCTGCAGGATGCGCTCGATCTCTTCGTTCCATCGGGCAACGATCGGAGCAGGGAGGCCTTTCGGACCGAGCATCGCGTACCACTGCATCGCCTGATATCCCGGCACACTGTCGGCGACCGGCGGAAATTCAGGCGCGACGGGCGAACGCTTGTCGCTGGTGACCGCGAGTCCGCGCAGCCGGTTTGCCTTGATGTGCGGCAGCATCGGCGGCATTCCGCCGATGATCAGTTGTATCTGACCCCCGAGGAGCTCGTTCAGCGCAAGGCCGACGCCTTTGTAAGGGACGTGCGTCATATGGGTTCCCGCGCGCTGGTTGAACAATTCGACCACCAGGTGATTGATGCTCGCCGTTCCGCCGGAGCCGTAATGCACCTTGCCCGGATTGGCTTTGTCGTAGGCGATGAGCTCCTTCACCGTCGTGGCCGGTACCGAGGGGTGGAGCGTTACGATGAACGGCGTTTGCGCGATCAACGCGATGGGCGTGACATCCCGAAGAGGGTCGTAGGACAGTCTGAAGGCTGCCGCATTACCCGCATACCCGCCCTCGACGGCGATCAGCGTATAGCCGTCGGGCGCAGCCCTCACCAGGATCTCCGTGCCGATGGCACCCGCCGCACCGGAGCGATTGTCGACGACGATGGCCGTCTTGAACGACTCGGTCACCTTTTGCGAAATGAAACGCGCCACGATGTCCACGCCCCCGCCCGCGGGGAACGGCACGATGAGCCGCACAGGCCGCACCGGATAAGGCTGATCGGCGCGGGCCGATCCGCCCATCGCGGCGAGCGGAAGGATCGCCGTCAGCAACCACAGAGCTTTTCGCATGATGAACGCTCCGATTCGTTCGGCAAGAGAGTGCGCCGGCCGGAAGCTATCGTCCAATACATAATGTCGCTTCTAGTTGATGCCGAAACGGCATAGACTTCGACCGTGAACCTGCGACACCTGCGCACGTTCGTAACCGTTTCCGAGCAGGGCACGGTGGCGCGCGCTTCGCTCCACCTGCGAATCGCGCAGCCGGCGCTCTCGCGCCAGATCGGCGACCTCGAAGCGGAGCTCGGCATCAAGTTGTTCGAGCGCGTTCGTCGCAGGCTCGTCCTCACCGCCGAGGGCGAGCACCTGCTGGCGCACAGCCGCACCGTCCTGGGCGCGGTGCACTCGCTCGAGGAGCAGGCCCAGATGTTGCGAAGCGGCGATCACGGCGTGCTGAGAGTCGGGGCCACGCCGCAGTCGATCGAGGGCGTGCTCGCCACCTTCGTGAAAGATTACGGCCGGCGCCGTCCGAACGTCGACGTGAGGCTGATCGAGGCGGTGGGCGCGCATCTCGTGTCGCTGCTCGAAAGCGGCCAGGTGCACGTCACGGTCGGCATCATCCAGGCGGCTCAGCTCGACAATCCGTTCGTCGAAAGCTGCGAGCTCGCGCCGCTCGAGTTCCTCGCGGTATCGGATCGACGTCTGAGCGCAGCAGCGGCAGGCGTCATCGATATAGAACGGCTCGCTCCGTATCCGCTCCTGCTTCTGGATAGCGATTTCTACGTCCGGCAGACCTTCGATGCGGCGTGCCGGCTGGCGGGCATCAAGCCCAATGTGTCGATCACCAGCCGTGCGCCGCATACCTTGCTCGCGTTGGCGGAGGCGGGGCAGGGCGTCGCCGTGGTGCCTTCGGTGGTCCAGACGGACCGTTATCGCGTTCGCGTCGCGCGGATCACTCACGCGCAGAGGCCATTGAAAGGTACGTACGCCGCTTCGTGGGACAAACGGCGTGGGCTTCCGCCCTACGCCGCGGATTTCTGCGAGTCACTCGCGACGCATATGCGCGGCGGGTTTGTTTCGCCGCGGAAAAGGGCCGCTTCCACGGTCACTCGTTCCAAGCGGCGCGCGTAAGCGCCGTCGCCGCCAATCATCGTCCATAGCGCACGCGATCGCGGCCGCCCCGTGGTGCGATAGGTCGCCGGCGCTTCGCAAGACTCGACGCCGCGTAGACATGCGCCAGCGCAAGCCCTAGTCTTTTTACTTTCACCGCGGAGGGCTCGCATGCGCTCGAGATTCGCTCTTCTCATTACGTTTGTCGTCGCCGCAGGGTGCGCCGTTCCAGCCATGGCCGCCCCGCCGAGCGTCGAGATGACGTGGATGTCGATCGCCAACTGGTACTTCAAGATCGGCGACAAGCGAATCGTGATGGACGGTTATGTCACGCGCGTGCCCGCGAGCCTGTTCATCGCGTCGCCGGTGTTTCCCAAGGACATGTACACGTTCACCAAGGGGCCGTACGGCGTCGACGTGCCGGCGATCACGCGAGTCAGGAATGCGATGCTCGGCGCCGACAAGATCGACCTGCTCCTCGCCGGCCACGCCCACTGGGACCACAGTTGGGACACGCCGGCGTGGTCGCGCCTGACCGGCGCGCCGATGATGGGTAGCCTCTCCGCGTGCCTGCAGGCGAACGCGCAGGGCGTCGCGGCCGATGGCTGCCGCGTCGTCAGCGGCGGCGAGCGGTTCAACCTTGGGGGCGGCGTGACGATGCGGGTCGTGCGCTGGAACCACAGCGGCGACAACACCAACCCGATCCAGCACTTCGCGCGCGAGCTGTACCGGCCGCCGGTGCCCGATGCCGCGACGGGCGGGCTGCGCGCCGGCGTCGGCGAGGACTATCCGAACGGAGGCGGCAACCGCGCGTTTCTCTTCACCGTCGATTCGCCCGAGGGCAAGCTCTCCTTCTTCGTCAACAACTCGGCGAGCGCATTCGATCTCGACAAGGATGTCGTCGTCGACGGCGTCAGCTACGGCTCGCCGCTCGGCAATCTCGCGGCGGCGATGAAGGACGCAGGCCTGACGCACGTCGACGCCTGGATCGGGACCGGCGGCGAGCCGGTGGCGAAGATGGTCGTGCCACTGATCCATCCCAAGGTCTACGTGCCGAATCACTGGGACGGGCTCTTCAATCCGTTCTGGCCCGGCATGCCGTATCCGTTCAAGGACGACGCGCTGCGAACCTACCTTGACGCCCAGAATATCCCGCTGCTGGCGCAGACGCAGTACTTCGACAAGTTCGTCCTGACGCCGCGTGGCGTCACGCGCGACGCGAACCATGCGGTGAAGAGCGCGCTCGGCTTCGCCGACGTGCAGCGCTTCAGCCGCGCGTTGCTGGATGCCGTCGAAGAGGTCGCATCGACCAGCGTCGGCGACGACTGCGGCGAAGGCTTCGCGGCGCCGAGTCCGTGGGCGCGGGCGTTCGCAGCAATGCCCTAGCCGGCGCGAATACCGGCGAGCCCTACGACTTTCTTGACCGCATTGAATTCGTTCAGCACCGGGGCGGCGAGCTCGGGCTCGGTCCGCCGGCGCTCAGCGATTAAAGGCGTGGTTCAAGAGCATCTCCTCGAGGGCGATTTCGTCGTCTGCCCGCCCACGCGACGCCCTCTCGCGCGCTCGCGGCGCAGGCGATCGGCGGGAGAGAGCCCTAGCCGCACGGGCAGAACGACCGCGCCGGGCTTACGGCGATGCTTCCAAGCACGAAACGCGCATGCCAGGGCGAGGAATCGCCCGTTTTGATTCGAATGCGTGCACGCACGGGCCGTGAGCCGGATTCGTCCTGCGTGACGGTACGCCGCGATTCCTGGGCCAGTCTTGCGGTTATAGTGACGGCTAAAGCACGGAAAGCCGATAAAGGCGCGGTCCGCTGCGACGCTCAACGCGCAAAAGGGAGAAGACGATGGACACCAGTGCCACCCCGAAATCTTTGACTGCGGTTACGCATAAGCCCGACAGCACCGGCGGCCTGTCCATTGTCGACAAGCGCGCGCTGCCTCGCCATTTGCAGCAGTACCTGGCGCTCCAGGACTTCATCGATCGGGCGCGCAGGATTTTGCCGCGGCCGATTTATGGCTACGTGACGGGCGGCGTGGAAGACAATGCTTCGCTGCGCGGCAATCGCAATGTGTTCGACGAGATCGGCTTCGTGCCCAAGCCGCTGGTCGACACCACCGCGCGCAGCATGAAAACGACCCTCTTCGGAAAAACCTACAACGCACCGTTCGGCTTCGCGCCGATGGGCGGCACCTCGACCGCGTGTTACCGCGGCGACACGGTGCTCGCCGGTGTCGCGGCGGAAGCGAACATTCCGATGATGATGAGCGGCGCATCGCTCATGAAGATGGAAGACGTCAAAGCGGCCGGAAGGACCGCGATGTTCCAGGCTTATCTGCCGGGAGACATCGAGCGCATCACCGAAACCTTCGAGCGCTGCGAGCGGGCAGGCTTCGACACCATCGCCGTCACCGTCGACGTACAGGTGCCCGCCAACCGCGAGAACAACGTACGCAACGGCTACAGCACGCCGCTGCGGCCTTCGCTGCGGCTCGCGTGGGATGTGGGCGTGCGGCCCAAGTGGCTGTTCGGCATGTTCCTCAAAACGCTGATGACCGACGGCATGCCGCATGTCGAGAACATGGGCCCGCGCACGCCGATGCTGTCGGTGGGCAGCAAGCGTGATTACGGCAGGCGCGACCGGCTGTCCTGGACGCACATTGCGCACATGCGCAAGATCTGGAAGGGCAACCTGCTGATCAAGGGCGTCGTCGACAAGGACTCCGTGCGCATCGCACGCGAGCACGGATTGAACGGCGTGATGGTGTCCAACCACGGTGGGAGGCAATTGGACGGCACCGTTTCACCGGCGCGCGTGCTCCCGGGGATCCGCGAAGCTGCAGGCAAGGACATGGCGGTGATCATGGACAGCGGTTTTCGGCGCGGCACCGATGTGCTGAAAGCGCTCGCGCTCGGCGCGGATTTCTGTTTCATCGGCCGTCCGTTCCTGTGCGCCGCAGCGTGCGCCGGCCGGGACGGCGTAACCCACGCGGTGAGTCTCCTGATGGACGAAATCGACCGCGACATGGCTCAGCTCGGCCTCAACTATCCGAAGGAAATCACCAGGGACTATTTGATGCCGATGACGGGGGCGGATTTTCTGAAATAAATTCGGTTCGCAGGGGCCGGGACGAAATTTCATTCTTGCGATTCGTCCGAAGGGATGACGGGGCGCTCCTCGCCGCCTACCGCACTTTGAGACGGTCAGAAAACCGCCAGCCGATGGGGTCGAGAAACGATTTCGCTTGCGCCGGCTCCGGACGCTCTACGTTGGCTTTGCGGTGAGCTTCACTGCATCCGCGTAGTACCTCTTCGCCTTGGGCATATCGCCGGAAAGCTCAGCGGCGCGAGCCGCGCCGGTCAGTGTGCGGAAGCGGTCGGGCTGGCGCTTCGACGAGTCTTCGCAGGCCTGCAGCGCCTGCGCCGGTTGCGTCATCTCCGTGAGTCGGGAACGACGACGGTGACAGCTCCGGTGTCGCCGCTCGTCGGTATGACGACATTGGCAGGTCCGCCCACCATCGCTCAGCAACGACGATATTCGCTTGACGCGCAGAGGCGAACCGCGTGATGCTCCAGCCCTGAGGGTCCGCGCTAGGCTCTCGAAAAAAGAAGAGCCCGACGGCTATGCCGCCTGCGCTCGAGGAGGCGCACCAAGCTCTTGTCGCTCACGGTTCAAGCCCCTGGGGAGGTCACGTGATGGCAAGGCTCTTTCGTTTGGTTCTGGCATTCGCAGCAACCGCGGGCGCGCTTCAGCTCGCCCCGCACGCCCTCGGCGCGCAAAGCGCTCCCGTTCTGACCGGACACGTCACGTCCGCCGAAGAAGGCGCGATGGAAGGCGTCCTCGTCAATGCGAAGAAGGACGGCTCGAACAAGACGGTCACCGTCGTCACCGACGCGCAGGGCCGTTACGCGTTCCCCGCGTCGCATCTCGAGCCCGGCAAGTACACGGTCACGATACGCGCCGCGGGTTACGAGCTCGGTGCGCCGGCGACATCGCAAGTCACCGGAAGCGTCGCCGCGACCGCCGACCTGAAGCTCGTGAAGACGACCCATCTCGCCGCGCAGCTCACGAACGGCGAATGGCTGAACAGCGCGCCCGGAACGGATGCGCAGCTTTCCAGCACATTGGGATCCTAAGCTTAGAATTCCACGTGGACAAGTTGTCGCG
>JADMIO010796505.1_pt1 | contig 65165 bp, 60 predicted proteins | sample 8958161 | NCBI WGS metagenome assembly JADMIO01 (sample SAMN16585339, study PRJNA669376) | soil metagenome | isolation source: Crop rotation soil | place: USA: Cullars Rotation, Alabama | collected 2011
GCCGCGACTTCAAGTCACGTGAATTCCAAGCTTCGGATCCCACTGTGCTGGAAAGATGCCGCTGCGCCCCAAGCAGGAGGTGCACCTCACGCTCGTGATCGGCGAGCGCGCGGTGGAGTGTCGCGGGCGCGTCGTCTGGGCGCTGCTCGAACAGGCGAAGAGCGGCCGTGCGGCGCTCTACCGTGCCGGCCTGGAGTTTACCGAGGTCGATACGGCCGCGGTCGAGTCGTTCCTCGCCTCCGAATCGCTACGCCTCCAGCGCTCCGCCTGAGGCGGCCGCAGGGCCGCCTGCTCACGTGCGGCGGCGACCTTCCACTTGCACACGGTTGCACGCCATATCACGATGGGGGAGGCGCAGGCTCATACCGGCCCGCGCAGCGGCCGATACGGGTACGCGGTGGATCCTACCTGGACTTTCGAACGCGACGGCGAGCGGCTCGTGATGCAGCGGCGCACCGATCCCGAGCTTGCGCTCGTCATCCTCAGCGGAGACTCGGCGCGCCACGTCCCCTTCACCGACCTGGAAGCGCTCGCCGTGTTCGAGGCCGACATGCAGGAGTTTCTCATCCGCACCGGCTGGTCCCTGGCCGACTTCGCGCCGGAGCGCCGCCGCTATCGCGATCGCCGCGGGTTCCCTCGAACGGACAACGATCGCCGGCGCTGGTGGTCGGACGCGAACGCGGCGTTCCTGTCGAGCGGCCGCGACAAGTCGTCGATCCGCAAGAAGTAGCAGGCGAACGCGGCGGCGCTCAGAACTCGAGCGAGCCCGGCGTGACGAAGGAGCATCCGAGCGGCCGCCGCACGGCGGTGGATGCAAGCGTGTCGACCTGTTTTTCCCCGGCGCACGCCCCGGTGCTGACGCTCGAGGATCTGCGGATGGTGAGCGTCACTCGCCAGTACGCGGGAAGGCTGTGGTCGTCGCGCTCGAGCGTCGTCACCGCCACCGTGCCGCACGGCCCCTCAGGGCCGTCGGTGGAAACCCAGCGCCGCGCGTCCTGCCTGGTGAACGCCTGATCGTAGCGATTCGTCACGATGCGGCACGTGGTGCGATCCTCGGGCACCGGCGTGAGGAACACCTGCTGGAACCCGCAGCGCATCGCGTTGCCGGTTGCGTCGATCTCGCACGTACCCCCCTGAAAGTCGAGCTCGCCGGGCTCAGATACGTTCGCCATCGGCATCAGAACAACCCTTTCGGGCGCTCCTGGCGCCTGCGGTGTTCGAGGATCGCCGGGTGCTCGCCTTGTCGCGGGCGCCGGCTTGGAGGAGACGACGGCCGTCATCAGGACTATCGCGGCAGCCGCGAGTGTTTTGCTGGCCAATGTGCGCCTCTCCCTAGTATCGGCCCCGCACGCCCGCGCCTTTGGTATCCTTTCGCGGCCCCATGCCTGACGAGTTCACCGTCATCTGTCCCTACTGCGGCGAGGCCGTCGAGATCTACGTGGAGCCCGACGTGCGCGGCGCGTTCGTGCAGGATTGTGAGGTGTGCTGCAATCCCTGGCGCGTGCGCGTCCACGGCCGCGGCGACGAGCGGTCGGTGGAGGTGCGTCGCGCCGACGGCTCGGAGTAGCCGCGTTCGCTGTCAAAAGGCTCCTTTTCGGCGACCTTCCGCCTGTATCCGTAGAACAACGTCACGTCCCGTCCGGCCTAAAAACGCCGCCATCGCCGCCATTTAGCGCCGCGCGCGGCGTCTTCCCCCAGCGCTCCGGCACGGGCACGCCGGTTGCCCCTTCAGGCGGCAGGGACAGCTATGAAAAAGCACATTGCAGCGGTAGTCATGGGAATGCTCCTTTGCCTCGCCGGGAGCGCGTCGGCATCGACGATCACGTTCGAAGGCGAAGGCAAGGTCGGCGTCGTGGAGGTCCACTCGCCGAATCTCGGAAACCTCTGGGTCTACGCCGGCGAGCTCAATTGGCTGTGGGAGAACGGCACGTCGATCTTCTACACGTATTGCGTCGACGTGAACAACTGGGTCACAAACACCCAGAACGTCACGGTGTCGACCTCCTCGGCCCTCAGCAACCCCGGCGTCAGCGACGCCGGCGGGAAGGCCGCCTGGCTCGTCGACACGTATGCGCCGTGGGTTCACGATCACGGAACGGGAGACGATGCGGCGGCGCTTCAGGTGGCGATCTGGACGGCGCTTTACGACACAGGATCGGTCCTCAACAGCGGGCCATTCCTGCTCCTGTCGGCGAGCACCGCGATCACGCAGAAGGCGCAGAACTATCTGAGCGCACTCTACTCCGCGCCGGGCGGCGGGTACTACACGGCAACGGCGACGTGGCTCGACGCCCCGGCGGGGCACGGACAGGATCAGATGATCCCCGTCGTCACGCCGGAGCCGGCGTCGCTGCTCCTCGTGGGAGCCGGCCTGGCCGGCGTCGGGTGGCGCGCGCGGCGCAAGCGGAACGTGCCGGCGGAGATCGGGCAGGCGTAGCGGCGGTACCGACGGGCTCGCGGGCTTGCGCGAACTATTTCGCGAAGCTCGCGAGCGCCGCGTTTTCGTCGTCGAAGCTCTGAAGCACGCCCGACAGCTTCGTGATCGCGATGAGATCGCGCAGGCGGCGGGGCGTCGCCGCGAGCTTCAAGGCGCCTGACGCACGGCTGACGCTCACATGGGCCTGCACGAGAGCGCCGAGGCCGGCGCTGTCCACGAAGGGCACGCCGCCGACGTTCAGGACGACCCTGGTCTTCCCCTCCTGCAGCAGCCGCCGGATTGCCGCGGTGAGCTGCGGCGCTCCGTCCTCCATCTTCAGCCCGCCCTCGATGTCGAGCACCGTGACTGCGCCTGCCTGCCGCTCCGAAATCGTCATAGGCCGCCCCGTATCCCGACGCGATTTTACGCTACACTCCACCATCCTCGACGAATCCGCGGTGCGCCGCCTCGATCGGCGCGGCGGCGGGAAGTCGTCGACGCAGGAAAGGAGCTGGCCGTGCGCCTGATACTCGGTCTCCTGGTTGCCGTCGCGGTTCCCCTGGCGCAGTCGCCGATGCCGGCCGAAGCGCCGACGTCCTCGCCTTCGACCTCCAAAATCTGGATCGGCCACTACGACGAGTACGAGTCGTTCCTGAAAAGCGTGCCGTTTCAGCGGGTCGAGGGGATCAATCTCGGCGTCACGAGCCCGCGGCACGCGTTCTTCGCGCCGGGAGGTCTCGCGCCGAGCGCCGCGTGGAAGCCGCTCAAGCCGGGCAACTACGAAGGCTATTTCGAGAGCTACAAGTCGGAGATCGCCGCCTACAAGCTGGATCGGCTGCTCGAGCTCGACATGGTCCCGCCGACCGTCGAGCGCACCTACCGGGGCGAAACCGGCTCGCTGCAGCTCTGGGTCGAAAACAGCCGGATGATGAAGCAGATTCTCGACGAGAAGCTCCACGCGCCCGACGCGGAAGAGTGGAGCATTCAGCTCGCGCGTCAGCGGGCATTCGACGATCTCGTCGCCGACATCGACGACAATCAGGGAAACATGCTCGTGGATCGCGCGTGGAACCTGATCAAGATCGATCATTCGCGGGCGTTCACCAACACCATGGCGCAGCCGTTCGAAGTCGGCAAGACCCTCAACCGCATCGATCGCCATTTCTACACGAGGCTGAAGGCCCTCGACCGGGCGACGGTCGACCGCGAGATCGGATCGCTCCTCGAAACGCGCGGCGTGCCGTCGCTCATGTCGCGACGCGACGCGATGGTCAAGGCGTTCGAAAAGCTCGCGCGTGAAAAGGGCGACGCCAAGGTGTTCACGGCGCCGAATTAGGCCATGCGGGTCACCTCGGCCGCCGCGTCGCTCGGCGCGGCGCTCACACTGTTGGCGAGCACGGCGGCGCCCGTTCGCGTCGCCGCCGCGCCCTCGCCGTGCGAAATCGACGCCGTGCCGCGGATCGTCGCCGTTGGCGACGTGCACGGGGCGTACGATCGCTTCGTCCAGATCCTGCAGGCGGCGCAGCTGGTGGACGGCCGCTCCCGATGGATCGGCGGGCGCGCGCACCTCGTACAGCTCGGCGACATCGTCGATCGAGGGCCCGACTCGCGGAGGGCGCTCGACCTGGTGCGTGGGCTCGAAGACCAGGCGCGCGAGGCGGGCGGCGCGGTGCATGCGCTCATCGGCAATCACGAAGTGATGCGGATGCTCGGCGATCTGCGGTACACGGATCCAAACGAGTTTGCCGCGTTCGTGACGCCGCAGTCGGTCCGCGTGCGCAACGGGTTCATCGCGGACGCCCCGAGCCCCGACCGCGACCGCGTGGCGAGGCAGACGCCGCTCGGGTGGGTCGAGATGCGCGCGGCAATGGGGCGCCAGGGCGAGTACGGCCGGTGGCTGCGCACCCACGACGTGGTCGTGCGGTTGAACGGCGTCGTGTTCGTGCACGGCGGGATCAGCCCGAAATACGCCGGCCGCTCGTGCAACGACATCAATACGACCGTCCGGCGTGAGCTCGGCCCCGACGAGGAGGATACGCGCGCCGATCCGCTGGCCTCGACCGCCGCCGCCACCGACGGACCCTTGTGGTACCGCGGGCTGGTTCAGGAGCCCGACTCGTTCGAGCCCAGGTTTGACGACATCCTGCGCAGCCAGCACGCGCGCGCGATTGTGGTCGCGCACACGGTCGTGGCCGGCGGCCGCGTCGGGACGCGGTTTGGCGGCCGGCTGTTCGCGATCGACACCGGCATGCAGCCGGCCTACGTGCCGGACGGGCGCGCCTCGGCGCTCGAGATCGTCGGCAGCGCCGTCACGGCCATCTACACGGACCGCAAGGAGGTCGGCTCGCCGCTTCCGGAGAGCGCGCCGGCGCAGGCGCGCTGATGCTGCGGCGCCTGTTCCAGCTTCGCGACGGGGAGGCGGGGCGTGCGCTGCGCCTCTTCGCCTACCTGTTCCTCGTCGTCTGCAGCTACGTCATCACCAAGACGACCCGCGACGCGCTCTTCCTCGAGCGGTACCCGGCGGCGCGGCTGCCGTGGGCCGACATCGCCACTGCGGCAGGCATCACGCTCGTGATGACCGCCTATCTGCGGGTCAGCCGCCTCGCCACGCTGCCGGTGCTGCTCACGATCACGATCGTCGCCACCATGGGCGTGAGCGTCGGCTTCTGGGCGCTCGCCGTGCATGCGGAGCCGTTCTGGATGCTGCCGGCGCTCTACGTGTGGGCCGGCGCCACCGGCGTGCTCCTGCCGGCGCAGGTATGGACGCTCGCGGCGCACGTGATGACGACGCGCGAAGCGAAGCGGCTGTACGCGTTCGTCGGCGCCGGGCCGATCGCCGGCGCGATCGCCGGCGGATTCATCACCAGGGCGGCCGCGACACGATTCGGGACCGAGAGCCTGCTCCTCGTGACCGCGGCGCTGCTCGCGCCGTGCCCCTTCTTCGTGATGAGCATCTGGCGCCAGCGATCGACCGGCGACGAGCATCATCACGCGCCGAAGAAGACGGCCGGCGCTCGGGAGGCGCTGCGCGTCATCAGGGGCTCGCCGCACCTGATGTCCGTCGCGAGGCTGATCGGCACGTCGTCGATCGTGACGACGATTGTCGCGTGGCAGTTCCGCGCCGTCGCGAAGGCTTCGATCGGCAACACGAACGAGCTTGCCGCCTTCTTCGGCATGTTCAACGTGTACGCCGGCATCCTCTCGCTCACCGCGCAGCTGTTTCTCTCGTCGCGGCTGCTCAAGCGGTTCGGCCTCGGACCGACGCTGCTCGTCGTGCCCGTGGCGCTGGCCATGGGGTCGCTCGGGATGGTGGTCGCCGCCGGCCTCGCAACCGCCGTGTTCCTCAAGGGCACCGATCAGGTGCTCCGCTACTCAGTGGATCGCTCGACGGTGGAGCTGCTGTATCTCCCGGTGCCGGCGCGGAGCCGATCGCAGGCGAAGGCGTTCATCGACACGGTGGTGTGGCGAACGGGCGACGCTGCCGGCGCGCTGATCGTGCTTGCCGGCGTGTCGCTCGTGCATGTGACGGTCCCCGAGCTGAGCCTGGTGGCGCTCGCCGTGATCGTGGCGTGGATGCTGGCGGCGTTCAACGCGCGGCGTACTTACGTCGGCGCGCTCCGCGCGAGCATCCACGAGCATCGACTCGACGTGGAGCGGCTCGCCGAGCAGCAGGCCGAGCGCTCCACGCTCGAAGTCCTGACGGGCGCCTTGTCGTCGGCGGATCCCGCGGTCCGGCGGGATGCGATCGCCGCGTTGTCGGCGGCGAGCGATCGGTCGGCGCTCCCGAGCGTCGAGGCGCTGGCGGCCGACGAGGATCGCGCCGTCCGCGCGGAGGCGCTCGTCTATCTCGCCCGCTGCGGCGCCGCCGATCCCCTCACCCGCGTGGATGCGCTCGACGACGTGCACGAAGAGGCGCTGACGTCGGCGATCGCGCACTTTCTCGCGCAGCCGGGATCCGCCGAGAGCGCGCATACGATCCGCGCGCTGCTCGACACCGCCCCGCTTGAGACGCGGCGTCAGATCCCGGAGATGCTCGAGCGGATCGGCACGCCGGGGGTGAACGAACACCTGGTCGACTATCTCTTCGACGCCGACCCGCTCATGCGGCTCGAATCGGTGTGCGCGCTCAATCGCGTGACGCAGGACAGCGACGAGGGTCCTGTCGATCGGGAGCTGGTCGAGGTGGTGCTCGACGCCGAGATCATGGGCCACTACCGCTCGTACCAGCTGCTCGCCGAGTGCATCCGATCGGGCGCCGACGCCGGGGCCGCGCGGGAGGAAATGGCGCGCGAGGTCGAGCGGATCTTCAGGCTCGTCAAGCTGCTGCTGCCCGATCACGATCTGCACAGCGCCTATGTCGGCGTCCAGTCGGACAATCACGCCGTGCACGCCAACGCGCTCGAGTTCCTCGACCACGCACTCCCGCCGCGCCTGCGCACATCGCTCCTGCCGTTGATCGACAGCGAGGTCAGCGTGGAAGAGCGCACGGCGCTCGCCGAGCGCATGCTCGGATCAACGTCCTAGCCGTCGCGCCTTTCTGGCCATCGCCGCCGCGCGCCTCACGGCCCGTCGCCGCGCCCGCCGGCGCGCGCACTCCCTCCGCATGTTCGCGTCCTGCGGGGTGACGGCCGCGGCAAGCTCGTCGTAATCTATTGACCAGTAATTACCTCTGGTGTGCGACCTAATGGGTACGTGTCTTGAAGTTGCTTCGGTGCTTGACTCCGCCGCAAGGAGCCGCACAGCCCAGGAGCGACGCATATGCGAAAGATTGCGATGCTGGTCGCGCTCATGGTGATCGGGGCCGTCGCCATCTCGGCCCAGGAGACCACCGGCGCTATCACCGGCCAGGTGCTCGATCCCAAAGGACTCCCGATTCCCGGCGTCACGGTTACGGTCGTCGGCACACAAGGTATCAAGACGGCCGTCACCGATGCGGAAGGGCGATATACCGTCCCATTCCTCACCCCAGGCGCGTACGACGTCCGCGCCGAGTTGTCGGGATTCAGAACCGCCGAGCAGAAGGGTGTCACGATCGCGCTCGGCCAGACGGCCACGCTGCCGCTGAAGCTTGCGATTGGAGGCGTCAACGAAACGGTCCAGGTCACTGGCGCCACGGCCGTGGTGAATACGACGACCGCGTCGACCGGATCGAACATCTCGAGCGACATGCTCGAGCGGCTTCCCGTCGGCCGCACGCTGAGCTCGAGCCTCTACATTGCGCCCGGCGTGACGACGTCAGGGACGACGGGCCAGGCGAATCCTTCCATTTCGGGCGGCACGGGACTCGACAACCAGTACGTGATCGACGGCGTGAACGTCACCAACACGGGATACGGCGCGCTCGGCTCGTACTCGATCAACTTCGGGTCGCTCGGCAACGCCACGCCGTTTGATTTCATCCAGGAAGTGCAGGTCAAGACCGGCGGCTATCAGGCCGAGTTCGGGCAGGCGCTTGGCGGTGTGATGAACGTCATCACCAAGAGCGGCAGCAACACGCTGCGCGGATCGCTCTTCGCGTACGGCCGGCCGCAAGGTGTTGAAGCCGGATGGAAGCGGTACCAGTCGGCTGACTTCACGACCGTGCAGACCGTCGGCACGCACTCGTGGGACGGCGGCGCCGACTTCGGGGGAGCGATCGTGAAAGACCGGTTGTTCTTCTACACGGCGATCGATCCGACATGGACGACGCACACGTGGGAGGCGCCGGCGACGCGTCCGCTCGCCACGCTGGGACCGGTCGATCAGGAGCGGCGCAGCGTCAACTACGCGGCGAAGGGCACGTGGCAGATGAATCCCGCCAATCGCGTTGACGTGTCGTTCTTCGGCGATCCGTCGACCGGCTTCAACGGCCCGCAGCGCGCCAACGCGCTCAGAAACACGGACACGTCGGGATTCAGCTCAATTTCCTACGGCGGACACAATCAGACGGTGCGCTACAGCGGGGCGCTGACGGAACGCTGGCTCGTCGAGGCCTCCTACGCGCGCGCGGTGAACAACACGTTCGAGACGCCGTCGGTCGACGCGTGGAACGTTCGCGACCTGACCGTCACGCCGCGCATCATCAGCGGCGGCATCGGCCAGTTCGAAGGCGCGAATGACAGCCTCGACAATCAGGTCGCTGCCAAGGTGACCAACGTGATCGGCGGGCATCAAATCCGCTACGGCGTGGAGTATGAGCACAGCAACTACACGCAGGCGTTCGCATATTCCGGACCGGCATTTGTCGCGCCGAACGGCCAGATGACGGCGAGCGGGGCGGTGATCAACATCCTGCCCGACGTCAATTTCGGCCGCATCTACCAGGTGACGCGCGCCACGTTCAACCCCTCGCGCGCGACGAGGCAGCACTATTTCGACGCGTTCGTCCAGGACACCTGGCGGATCGGCAGCCGGCTGACCCTCGCTCCGGGGATTCGCTTCGAGTTTGAAAAGCAGAACGGCACGCTCGAGACGCTCTCGCTCAAGAACAACTGGTCGCCCCGGATCGGCGCCACCTACGACGTGCTTGGCGACGGACGGACGAAGGTGTACGCCAATTACGGACGCTTCTTCGCGCGCGTGCCGAACGATCTCGCGGCGCGGGCGCTCTCGATCGACAGCCTGCTGAGCCGCGCCGACTACTTCGACGCGAATCTGACGCAGCCGATTCCCAGCGGCGTGGCGACGCAGACCACCGCCGGCGACGATCCGGTGACGAACCATTTCGTGCCCGGCGCGAGCAGCTCCGATACGATCGACCCCAACATCAAGATGTCGTACACCGACGAGGTCGTCGCCGGGGTGGAGCGCGAGGTGCTCCCGCACACGTCGCTCGGCGTGTCGTTCACGTACCGGACTCTGGGGCGCGCGATCGAGGACGTGCAGACCTCTCCGCTGCACCTTTACGACATCGGCGATCCGGGGGTGAGCTTCAACTACTTCCTCACCAACCCGGGGCCCGGCACGCCGGTCACGCCGGCGATTCCGGGGTTCGACATTGCGTTCTCGAAGCCGGTGCACAAGTATCACGCGGTCGACGTCACCCTGAACCGGAGGTTCGCCAACAACTGGTCGGCGATGGCTTCGTACCGCTGGTCTCGGCTGCGCGGCAACTATGAGGGCTACTACAACAACTTCATCGGCCAGTCGGATCCCGGGATCACTGCGCTCTTCGATTTCCCGTACAACGATCCGAGCTACACCGCATTCGGATATCCCGGAGACATCCGCTTCCTCGGCGACCCGGATGCGCTGCTCTCGCTGGATCAGACGCACATGATCAAGCTGTTTGCCAACTACGCGGTCGGCGGCAGGCTGAATATCGGCGTGGGATTCAACGCGCACTCGGGCACGCCGCTCACGCCGCTCGCGTGGAACCCGGCGTACAACGAAGCTGATATTCCGCTCGCGCCGGTGGGGTCAGGGATGGACACGGTCGACGGATTCCGGAGCCGCACGCCGTTCGTCACCCAGACCGATGTCCAGTTGTCGTACACCCTCAGGTTCGGCCGCCGGCAGGCGACGCTGCTCGCCGACGTGTTCAACCTGTTCAACCGGCAGACGACGCTGATGTACGACACGTATTCGCAGATCGGCGTGAACGTCGCGAACCCGAATTTCGGCGAGCCGATTTCGGAGGTCGCGTCGGCGCCCGGTCCGCAGTTCCAGCCGCCGCGACAAATCCGGTTCGGGGTGCGTGTAGGGTTCTGAGACGTACCAGGCGCGCACGCATTGTTCTGAGACGTGCGTGCGCGCCGGATATCGCTCTAGTGGGATCTGATCCCATGCCGGCGCTCGGCAATTCGCTCTTTCTTCCTTGATCGACGCACACGTCCACGCGAGAATCCAAAACTCGCCTCGTGGACACTCAGTTTCAGCGTCGATCTTCGCGCCTCCGGCGCTTCTTCGGTTTTGCGGTCGCGGCGGTATCGTGGGCGGTGGGCTCCGCGTCAGCCGCGGCGCAGCCGGTGCCAGTGCATCTGACGATTGATGCGGCGTCGGTGCCCGCGCCGATCCAGCAGGCGGCGCTTGCCGAGGTGTCGCGGCTCTGGGCACCGTACGGCTTCGACGTCGGGCCCGACGTTCCGGGCGGCACCATTCGCTCCGGCATCGCCATACGCATCGTCTGCGACATGCAGCGGCATGATCGTGGCGATGAGCTCGGCGAGATTCAATTCGACGCCGACGGCACGCCGTCGCCCACGGTGACGATTCTCTATGGCGCGGTCGCGCATCTGGCGCAGGGCGCAGAGGTGCTCGGGACGAATCCGGCCGAGCTGCCGGTGCGCGCGCGAGACGGCGCGATCGGGCGGGCAGTCGGTCGCGTGCTCGCGCACGAGATCGGCCATTTCCTCCTTCGATCGCCGCACCATCCGGACTCCGGCCTGATGCGGGCGCGGTTCGATGCCGCAGCGCTCACGAGCCCGGACGCCGGGTTGTTCCAGCTCACCCGGACGGATCGCGATCGATTGGAGATCGTCCGCCGCGCGCTGTACGCGCCCACGCCAGCCTCCACGGCCGAAACGGCGGTCGCAGCCCGTACGCGCGGATCGCAGGCGCGCTGAACAGGCGGCATCCGGCGCTCGTCGGCAGAGGCCGCTCGCGCCGCTCCACCTGTCACGCGTCGCGGCTTCACGCGGGGATCAGCTCGACGACCACCGACTTGAACGCCGGCGTGCGCGATCGCGGATCGACGTCGCGGGGCACGAGCACGTTCGCCTCGGGAAAATACATGGCCGCGTTGCCCGCGCGAATGTCGAACGCGCGGACCCGCTGATCGCGCAGCTCTCCCGCCGCGCTGCGGACCGTGATGCATTGATCCGGCGTCAGGCCGAGGCGCGCGATGTCATCGGTGTTCATGAGAATCACGTCGCGCCGATCCTGGGCGCGGTAGATGTCCTCCTCGTCGTATACGACGGTGTTGAATTGCCCTTCCGAACGAATCGTCATCATGCGCAGCCGCCGCCCCTGCGGCTCGGCCGCGTCGGGGAGGGGCACTCCGTGAAAGCGCGCCTTTCCTGACGCGGTCGGAAACGTCGGCGCATTCAGGTGCCGTCCTGCAATGTGAAATTCGCGTCGCGTCCGATCGATGTCGGCGAGCGGCTCGAAGCCGGGCAGCAGCTCCGCCATCAGCTGTCGCACGCGCGCGTGGCTTTCGAGCTCGCTCCACGAGAGTCGGGGGTCGTCGCCGAGCACGCGGCGGCCCAGCTCCGCGAGGATCGATACCTCGCTCCGCGGACCTGCGTAGCGCGCGGGACCGCCGTCGCTCAATCGTACGAAGCTGAACATCGACTCCTGCGTCGTCGGCTGCGGCTCTTCGTCGCGGGGGAGCACCGGAAGGATGAGGGTCGCCTTTCCCGTTCCCCACGCGTGGCCTGTATTGAGCGTCGTCGAAAGATACGTGACGAGATCGAGCTGTGCGAGGGCGTTCGACGCGAAGCGCGCGTCGGGGTTGCTGCCGAAAAGATTGCCGCCCAGGCAGAGCGCCGCGCGCATCTCGCCGCGTCCCGCCGCTTCCATGCATGCCATGGTGTCCATGCCGGGGGAGGCCGGCGCCCGCACGCCGAGACGGGCTTCGAACCGCTCCAGCATCTGCTGCTTCAGGGCCGGCGTCACGCCGACCGAGCCAACGCCCTGCACGTTGCTGTGGCCGCGAACCGGCATCAGGCCGCTGCCCGGGCGCCCAGGCATTCCGCGCAGCAAGGCGAGGCTGGCGATTGCCTGCACGTTCTCGACGCCGTGCAGATGATGCGTGATCCCCATGGTCCACGCGAAGACGGCGCTCGTTGCCGTCGAGTACAGGTCGGCCACGCGGACGATTCGATCGCGCGTGACGCCGGAGCGTCGCTCGATGTCGTCCCAGGCCGTTGATTCGATCGCCCCGGCGTACTCCGCGAAGCCTTCGGTGTGCGCGTCGATGAACGCCCGATCCGCCGCTCCTCGCTCCAGCACGCGTTTCGCGATCCCTGCGAGGAGCGCGATGTCGCCGCCGATGTGCGGCTGCAGGTACACCGAGGCAATCTCCGACCCGAAGAGCAGGCTGCGCACGTCGCTCGGCACGCTGAAGTTGACGAGGCCGGTCTCGCGCGCCGGGTTGATGACGATGACGTGTCCGCCGCGCCTGCGGAGGTTCATCAGCTTCGTCAGGAGCCGCGGGTGGTTGGAGGCCGGGTTGCCGCCGATCAGAACGACGAGGTCGCTGCGATCGAGATCATCGAGCTGCACCGTTGCGACGCCGGTGCCGACGGTGGACGTCAGGCCGACGCTGCTGGCCTGATGGCAGTAATACGAACAGTTGTTGACGTAGTTGGTGCCGAGCAGACGGGCGAACAGCTGGAGCAGGAATCCGGCCTCGTTCGACGATCGGCCGCTCGCGTAGAAGAAGCTGTGCGCTGGTCCGCTGGCCATCAACGTGCGCGCGAGGATCTCGAGCGCGTCGGTCCAGGCGATCGTGCGGTAGTGAGTGTCTCCGGGCGCCGCGTAGACAGGGGCGACGAGCCGTCCGCAGTGTTCGAGCTCGCGGGAGGAAAGCGTGCGAAGGTGTGCGATCGAATAGCGGTCGAAGAATTCCGGCGTGATGCCGGCCTGCATGTCCGACGCCATGGCCTGCAGCGACTTCTTGCAGACTTCCGGGAAGTGGCCTCCCTCGTTGACCATGCCCCCCATCTGGCCGCCCATGCCGAGGCCGCAGGTCTTGCACGCGTTGCGGGCGCGCATGGCGCGCCAGAGCGCGCCGGCGCCGACGCGGTTCGCGGTGCGCAGGGTGTAGAGAAGGGCCGGCCAGCCGCCGCCAGATTTCATCGCGATCCTGATTATGGGGTCGGACCGGTGTCCGACCCCAAGTGGCCGATCGCGCGATTTATTGGGAAATCGAGAGGCGAGGCTGCGGAAAGTGTGCCAATGGGGTCGGACACCGGTCCGACCCCAAACGGTTACTGGAGAACGGTCGCGCCGGCCATGGCGGCGGCGATGGTGCTGCCGTCGTTCTTGAAGTAGATCGTGCCGCGGGTGTCGGTCGCGAACGACCGCTGGCCCGTGGACCCAACCGTCGCGGGATGACCCTCGGCGAAATACGAGGACATCGCATCCGCGGCGGCCGCGTTGCACGTGTTGGCCTTGTCGGTGACCTTCACCGCGCCGGCATCCGCCGCAACATTGACGACGTACCCGCTCTTGGTCACGCCATTCGCGCTGAGGTCCGGCGAGATGAACCCCTGCGTCGTGCCGGCAGGCGCCTTCGACAGATCGCCCAGCGACTGCGCGTAGCCGTTGCTCCCGCAGCTCGAGGAATAGGTCGACTCCGCGGAATTGATCGCGCGCATCGAACCGATCGCCGACGCCTCGTTGCCCGACATCCGGGCGCGAAGCAGCCCAGGAACTGCGATCGCGGCGATGATGCCGATAATCGCGACGACGATCAGCAGCTCGATGAGGGTAAAACCGTTTTCGTTGCGCGTCTTCATTCTTGTGATTGCCTCCGCGTCCAGCTGAGCAACCGCAGTGCCACGCGACGTATAACTGACGGAATACGCCCGAATCGTCGGATATAGCGACGTAATTCGTTGCACGATAAGCGCTAAACGCCTGTCGTCATTTGTCCTCGCCGCGGCGGCCCTGCGTGGCTCACGCCTGCCGCGCAAGTTCTGTAATCGAAATCACAGATTTGATCGCGACCGGCTGCGGCACCCGCCCGGGCCGTGCGGTCTTCGGGTTCTTGAATTCTCGTCAGCTCTGCTGCGCTTTTCTCCTGGGCGATGCCCCGGCGCGGTGTTCCGCTTGCAGCCGGTCCCTCCTGATGACTTTCGGAAGGAGACCTCATGAGCGGCGATCGCGTGAGACAGTTCAGTGCGGCAGTTGTGATGACGGCAGCGATGGTACTCGGGTGTGTGATGCCCGCCGCAGCGCAAAGCGATGAGCACGCGTCGGTGACAGTGGCATATCAGGTGCTGCACATCCCGGATAAAACGTTTCCCTGGGGTGTGGTCGCCGGCCTCGGCCTGCCGTTGAGGCTCCAGCCGTGGTCGCTCGTCGGTGAGGCGGCGTGGGCGCACGACAGCCGCAACGAGGAAAACGGCACGACGGCGATCAACTTTTTCAACTTCGGCGCAGGCTTCCGGTGGACGTCGCGCGCGCTCGCGCGCCCCTATGCGCAATTGATCGTGGGCGCCACCCACGCCACCGCCAACCTCAGAGACGTCGGCAATCCCACCGGGACGCGAGGCGCCGACTCGACCGCGTTCATGCTGCAGCCGGGCGTCGGCGTGGCCGTGCCGCTCGGCGCGAAATGGAGCGGCGTCGTGCAGGGCGATTACCGCCGATCATTTTTCTCCGGCGACGGCGAGAACGAGGTGCGGCTGCTGGTCGGCCTGAGACGATCGATCCACGGCAGCTGATGTCGTAGACTTCTCGAATGTCACTGAACTGGTATCGTCAGGCCGCGCTGATCGCCTGCGCGGCCGCTTTGTCTGCAAGCGCGTCGGCCCAACCCGCGGAAATCACGATCAACGACACGATGGTCTCGCCGGAGAGCATCACATCGTCGGCTGACGGAGCCGTGATCTTCGGCAGCACCACGAAAGGGAACGTCTATCGCGCTGCGCCAGGCGCCGCGTCGGCCGACGTCTGGATTTCAGCTTCCGCTGCCGGACTTCAGCGCGTGCTCGGCGTGCTCGCCGACTCTGCGCACCAGACGCTGTGGGTTTGCACGACCGCTGCTGCCGCACTCGGCGCGACGGCGGCAGGCGAGACCGGCGTCAAGGCGTTTGCGATGCCGGCTGGAACGCCGAAAGGCAGCTACCAGTTTCCGGGAAACCGCGGGCTGTGCAACGACATCGCGGTCGCGCCCGACGGGACCGTTTACGCCACCGACACGCAGGGTGGCCGCGTGCTCCGGCTCGCCCCCGGCGCCGCCCAAATGACCGAGTGGGCGGCGAGCCCTCTTCTTGCGAGCGCCGACGGCCTCGTCGTGCTGAGCGACGGCAGCGTGTGCGTAAACACCTTCTCGAGCGGCACCCTCGTGAAGATCCCGCTCGCGAGCGGCGGATCGGCCGGCGAGCCGGTGAAGCTCGAGACCTCACGACCCCTCGTCCGGCCCGACGGGATGCGCACCGTCCGCGGCAACACGCTGCTGCTCGTCGAGGGCGACGGACATCTCGACGAAGTGCGCGTCGAAGGGAGCCGGGCCGAGATCACGACATTGAAGGAGGGCTTCATGGGCGTCACCGCGGTGACGCTGGTGGGAGGGACGGCATACGTGCTCGAGGGGCGCACGAAGGCGACGGCGGTTCCGTACCCGCCCCGCTGATCGTCCATCCGAGGCAGCCAGTCGCGTTATCATCCTCGCCGGCGCCTATGCGCCGGTGAGGGCGTGAACATGGTTGGAAGAGCTCACAAGGCGGCGGCGGGAGTGGTGGTCGCGGCGGCAGTTCTCGGCGCCTGGGGCGTCCGCAGCCGGGCACAACGCGGCGGCGCGGCCTCCGACTGGCGCGCGACGAGCTACGACAGCACGGCGGATCGCTACAGCCCGCTCACCCAGATTACGCCGCAGAACGTCGCCACGCTCCAGCAGGCGTGGAGCTTCCACCTCAAGCCGGCCGGCTACACGGGACGGCTGCGCGAGGACGGCTCCAACCCCATCGTTGTCGGCGCGACGATGTATCTCACGTCGCCGTACGGATTCATCCACGCGCTCGACGCCACGACCGGCGCCGAGAAATGGAAGTTTCAGCTTCCGAACAACGAGCTTCCGTCCAAGCGCGGCCTCGCGTACTGGCCCGGCGAGCCCGGCTTCGCGCCGGCGCTCGTCTTCGGCTCGAGCTCTGGGTTGCTGTATTCCATCAGCGCCGCGGACGGCACCCCGAACGCGTACTTCGGCGACAACGGCAGGATCAACCTGAAGACGCCGGAAGTCATGCAGACCGGGATGAACGCGCCGTACTCGCTGCTGTCGTCCGCCACGATCTACAAGAACCTGATCATCATCGGCGCCGGGCCCGGCGAAGGGCCGGGGGGATCGAACGGCGGCTCGGGGCCGGCGGGAGATACGCGCGCGTGGGATGCGAAGACCGGCAAGCTGGTCTGGACGTTTCACACCGTGCCGAGGCAGGGCGAGTTTGGCAACGATTCCTGGGAAGAACAGAGCTGGAAGAACCGTTCGGGCGTGAACACGTGGGGCTACATGTCGCTCGACGCCGAGCGCGGGATTCTCTACATGCCGCTCGGCGCGCCAAACAACGACCGCGTCGGCGTGGACCGCCCGGGCAACAATCTGTTTTCCTCCTCGGTCGTCGCCGTCGACGCGAACACGGGCAAGTATCTCTGGCACTTCCAGATGGTCCACCACGATCTGTGGGACTTCGACGCACCCGAAGCGCCGATCCTCGTCGATCTGCACCGCGGCTCGGAAACGATTCCCGCGGCGCTCGTCATGAACAAGAACGGCCTGATGTTCACCTTCAATCGCGTGACCGGCAAACCGCTCTTCGACATCGTCGAGCGGCCCGTGCCGAAGAGCGACGTGCCGAACGAAAAGACGTCGCCGACGCAGCCGTTTCCGGTCAAGCCCGAGCCGCTGTCGCAGATCACCGTCTCGCGCGACAACCTGTACAAGGGCGAGCTCGAGCTGCAGTCGTACTGCGAGCACATGGTGGACGACAACAACATGCGCCTCGGCGGTCCGTACATGCCGCCGGCCTTCAATCAGTACAGCGTCACGCCACCGGGGCCGGCCGGGGGAATCAATTTCTGGGGCGGGTCGTACGATCCGGCGCTCCACCTCTTCGTCTCGAACGTCAACAACATGTTCCAGCCGATGCGGATCATCCTCCGGCCCGACGGCAGCTTCGTGAATTCAGGTCCGCTCGCCGGCCTGCGCCGCTTCGGAGACGCGGATCGCCGCCTGTACTGCGGTCCCACACCGTGGGGACAGCTGGTCGCCGTCAACATGGACACCGGTGACATCGTCTACCGCAAGACGCTCGGGGTTTCCGAAATGCTGCCGGCCGGGATGCAGGACACCGGCCGCCCGAGCACCGGCGGCGTCACCCTCACCGCGTCGGGGCTCACGTTCGTCGGCGGCACCGACGACTTCCGCTTTCGCGCATTCGCCACCGCAACCGGCGAAAAGCTCTGGGAGACGAGGTTGCCGTCGTCAGTGACGGCCACGCCGATTACCTATTCGGGAGCCGACGGCCGGCAGTACGTCGTGGCCGTGAGCACGGGCGGAGGGCTGACGGGCGCGGCGGTGACCAATGACGAGATCGTCGCCTTCGCGCTGCCGAGGATCGCGTCGGAGTCGTCGAACACTGCGGCGTCGACGACGTCTCCCCAGAACGGCCAGACCTCGCCGGCGCAGAGCGCGCAGGCGGCAACATCACGCCCGTCCGCGTCTCAAAGTTCGCCGTCAGCTGCAGGTGCCGCTGGGACGTCCGCGCAGGCGACCGATGAATATCCCTCGCTGCCTGCAGGCGCCGGCAGGGACCTTGTGATACGCACCTGCTCGCAGTGCCACTCGCCTGAGTCTGCGTCGGCGGAGGCGCTCGACGAGGCGGGATGGAAGGAGCTCGTCGACGAGATGGCCGGAAAGGGCGCGAACGCCAGCGACGACGAGTTTGCGCAGATCGTCAAATATCTCGTCAACGCGTTTCCGCGCACCAAATGACCGGCGCAACGACGGTTTCGCCGGCCGGCTTATTCGTATCGCAGCGCGCGCACGGGGTTCACGCACGTCGCCCGCCACGCGGGAAGATACCCGGCGGCAAGCGCCACCATCCCGAGGATCGCCGCGGCTGATACGAGCGTGAGCGGATCGGCCGCCGCGACGCCGTAGAGCAGCGTCCCGGCGAGCCGTCCCGCTCCCCACGACGCGGCAACACCCAGCCCAAGCCCCCACCCCGCAAGCACAATCACCTCACGCATCACCAGCCAGACGACGTTGCCGCGTGTGGCGCCGAGCGCCATGCGGACGCCGATCTCACGCGTGCGCCGCGACACCGTGAACGCCATGACGCCGTAGAGCCCGATCACCGCGAGCACCGTCGCGAGCACGCCGAACGCGCTAGACAGCGTGGCGGTGAGCCGCTCGACGACGAGGGAACGGTCGACCTGGAGGGCGAGCGTGCGCGGGTTGTACACGGGGACGCTCGCGTCGATCTCGTGAACGGCGCGCTGCGCGGCACCGAGAGCGGCCTCGGGCTCGCCGTTTGTGCGCGCGTAGATTGTGATCGCCGACGGATTGCGCTCCTCGTATAGCGGGAAGTACGCCGTCCGGTGAATGACGTCGCGCACGCCCATGTACTTCGAATCCTTGACGACGCCGACGATCTCGATCGGCGTCGGCGTGCCCGGGTTGCCGCCGAACCCGATACGATGGCCGATCGGGCTGTTGTCGCCGAAGTAGTGCTTTGCGAAGCTCTCGTTGACGATCGCCGCGCGATATCCGCTGCCCGTGCCGTCCGGCACGGCAGGATCCGCGCCTCTCGGCGCCGCTCCGGCATCGCGCCCGTCGAACTCGCGGCCTTCCACGAGCGGAATGCCCATCATCGCGAAGTAGCCCGGGCTGATCGAGTTGCAGAAGGCGCTCATGTTTTCGCCCGGCTTCGCGTCGTAGCCGGCGACGGTCAGCGTGCTGTCCCACTCGTTGCCTTCGAGAATCGGCATGCTCGCGAACGCCACCGCGCTGACGCCGGGCTCGGTGCGGAGGCGGTCGATGATGTCGCGATAGAGCGCCGGCACACGCTCCGGCGTCAACCCGCTGAGCGCCGGGTTGAGGTTGAAGGCGGCGACGCGCTCGGTCTGAACGCCGAGATCGAGATCGCGCAGATTGCGAAGCGTGCGGATGAACAGGCCGGCGCCGATGAGCAGCAGCACGGATATCGTGAGCTGCGCGACGACGAGCGTTTTCCGCAGGCCGACGCCGCCGCCAATCACCGCTCCGGCCTGATCTTTCAGCGTCGGCGCGAGATTTGGACGCGTCGAGCGGAGCGCGGGGGCGAGCCCGAAGAGCACCCCGGTCGCGAGCGCGAGCGCGAAGTTGAATGCGAGCACGCGGGCGTCGATCGAACCGGTGATGGTGCTCGGCACATCCGATGTCGGAAGAAAGCGCATCAGGAAGCTGGTAATCGGCGCGGCAATCGCCAGACCCACGGCGCCGCCGATCACGGCCAGCATGACGCTTTCGACGAGCAGCTGGCCGACGATGCGCGATCGGCTCGCCCCGAGCGCCAGGCGGACGGCGATCTCCTTCTGTCGCGCGGCCGCGCGCGCGATGAGCAGGCTTGCGACGTTGGCGCACGCGATGAGCAGCACGCCCGCGACGATGCCGAAGAGCAGCCACAGCGGCTGCGCGAGCCGCTGACGGATCGGCGAGCGTCCCTGGCCGGCGGCCAGCAGGTCCATGCGCCCCTTGAGAAAATCCTGGCGCACGTAGTCGGTGGTCCGGCTGAACCAGGGCAGCAGCACCTCCTGCTGCAGCAGGCCGTGGAAGTACGGCTGCAGCGCGGCGAGCGCCTGTTCGCGCGTGACTCCGGGCTTGAGACGCCCGAAAACGTTGACCCAGCGGCTGCGGCGGTTCTGGAGATCGTCCCAGTTGGGCGTCATCTGCGCCTTGAGCGACACCGGCACCCATGCGTTGGACACGCTGCCGATGTCGACGCCGGAAAATCCGCGCTGCGCCACGCCGACGATCGTCAGCGTGTAGTTGTTGATCGCGATCTTCTGGCCGACGACGCCGGGATTGGCCGCGAAGCGGTTGCGCCAGTAGTCGTAGCTGAGCACGGCCACATACCCGTCGCCCCTTACCGCATCGTCGCCGGGCCCTATGACGCGGCCGAGGGAGGCCCCGACACCCAGCACCTGGAAATAGGTGCCTGACACCAGCTCGCCGAGGACGCGCTCCGTGCGGCCGTCCACTCCGACGTTGAAGGCCACCTGCCGGCGTGCGAAGAGGCCGGAGAAGATCTTTGGCGTTGCCGCGGTGCCGGGCAGTGAGGTGCTCACCCGTGGGAGCGCCGGGGCGCCGCCCCGGTCCACGAAGTCATCACGGAAATCCTCGTACATGGGAAACGACAGCATGTTGCCGCCCGAGTTGTTGCCGTAATGGCGGTCGGAGCCGTTGAAGAGCACGAGCTGCTCGGGATTGTCGACCGGAAGCAGCCGGAGCAGCACGTCGTTGACGAGGGTGAAAATGGCCGTGTTGGCGCCGATCCCGAGGGCGATGGACGCCACCGCGACGAGGGTGAACACGGGCGAACGCAGGAGCCCTCGCCACGCGTAGCGGACGTCGCGGGTCAGGTGCATGACGCCTTAGACGAAGGCCGCCAGCGTTCAGTTAGGCCGAAACAGGGCATGGGCACTGCGGATGGCGGCAAAGACCGGACGGGCGATTTTTGGTAATGTCGGGCCGTGTCGGTTCATGCCCGAACGTTGTTGCTCGGAGCCGCGGCAGCGGGACTGTTCATTGCCGGCTCTCTTCAGGCGGTTCCGACGCACCTTGCCGGCGTTCTCATTCTCGCCGCCATCGCCGTCGGCGCGTCGATCGCCTTTCTTCGGTGCCCCCGGTGCGGTGAGCGGGTGTCGCGGCGGCCGTCGACGCTGTTTGGACGCCGCGTCAACGTGGGGGCGCCCCTGCTGCACTCCACCTGCTACTTTTGCGGACGGGATCTGCGCCAGCCGTAGAGGGGGCGCGCGCCAATTGCGCTTGACACTGCTTAACTTTGAGCTCAAATCACTCGGTGATACAGTCGAGCCGTAGCTCCCTGTGACTTGCGGAGGTGAGTCCCATGGCGTTTGCGAAAGCCGGCTGTTTTCTTTCACTGGTTGCCTTGATCGGCGCGGCGTGTCACACCGCGCGCCCGGCGGTATCGCCGTCGAGATCCACGGCAGCGCCTGCTGCCACGGCGCCGGCGCGTCCGCCGTCGCCGCCCGCCCCCGCGCCGGCTCCCCGCGCGACCGCGCCCGCGCCGCTCAGCGAGGCCGAAATCTTTCAGCGCATGACGCTCGACGAGGTCAACGCGCAGCATCCGCTCGGCGATGCGTTCTTCGACTACGACCAGAGCACATTGCGCGCGGACGCGATGCAGCAGCTGCAGAAGGACGCCTCGTGGCTGTCGAAGTGGCCCCAGACCAAAGTCCGCATCGACGGGCACTGCGACGAGCGGGGGACGGCGGAGTACAACCTGTCGCTTGGCGAGCGCCGTGCGGCGGTGGTGCGCGACTATCTCGTGAGCCTCGGCGTGAGCCCGGGCCGCATCGAGACGCGCAGCCTGGGGAAGGAATCGCCTTTCTGCCGGGGCGACGAGGAAGGGTGCTGGTCGCAGAACCGGCGCGGGCACTTCATGGTCACGGCAAAGTGAGTGGGGGCCAGGGGCTCCCCTGGTTCGCCAGGTTCCCCGGGTGCACGAGGGTCGACCGGCCCCGCGAGTTCTCCACAGCGACGTCAGCGAAGAGCGCGAAGGACTCCTGATTCCGCAACGAGCACGGTTCGATCGTCGCCGGCCGCGCTCGCGCTGGTCCCGAAACTGCGGCTGATCGCTTCGACCGTCTCTCTCGCCCCGGCAGCGTCCGGCACCTGCATGGCGAACGCGAGCCCGCGATCAGTCTTCAACCCAGCTGCACGAATGCCGTTCGCCTCGTAGTGGCTCGCACGGTACACGCCGACGATCCGGATGTGGTGTGCCTGCAGCGTCCGGATCACCGGCGCGGCAAACGCAAGGTCGTCGGGAACGTCGGCCTGATGCCGCCAGCGCTGCACGACGCCGAACGACATCGCCGCGGCAAAGGCGCAGAAGAGCACCACGCCCGGGACAAAGGCAGCGAACAGGCGTTGGCGCATGGCCCGATAGTATCCTCAAACCCTATGGCGGAGCATGGGCCGGCGGTCATCATCCGTCAGGCAACGCGCGACGATGCGCCGGCGATTGTCGCCTTGTACGAAGGGGCTGGTATCGACGCCGGCCGCACGTTCACGGCTGAAGAGGCGAAGCGCCACTTCGACGTATTTGCCACGTATCCCAACTTCCGGGTCTTCGTCGCCATGCTCCGCGGCGCCATCGTCGGCGCGTACGAGCTGCTGATCATGGACAACCTCGCGAAGCGCGGCACGCCGTCCGAGATCGTGGAAGATGTCGCCGTCTCGCCCGCGCATCAGGGACACGGCATCGGGCGCGCACTGATGGAGCACGCGCTTGAAGAATGCCGGCGCGCCGGCTGTTACAAACTCGCGCTGTCGAGCGGCATCAGCCGCGATGCCGCGCACGCGTTCTACGATTCGCTCGGCTTCGAGCGCCACGGCATCAGTTTCGTCGTCCGCACGGGGCGGCTCAATAGTCGAGCGTAACGGCCCCCGCCTATTGACGCTGTCAGGCTATTAGTTCACAATATGTGAATAAACGTATGCCGCGCAGTCTACTGACCGATTTCGAGCTGATGCTTCTTCTCGCCATTCTCCGCGTGGGCGACGCGGCGTACGGCGTGCAGATCGCCAGGGAGATCGAAGCGGTGGGCGGGCGTCGCGTGCTGCTCGGCGCCGCGTACGCGGCGCTCGACCGGCTTGAGCGCAACGGCTTGGTCGCCTCGAAACCGGGCGACCCGACTCCCGAGCGGGGCGGCCGTGCGAAGCGGTTTTTCCGCGTGACGCCGCGGGGCATGCGCGCCGTGAAAGAAACACAATCGGCCTTCATCGCGCTGTGGCGCGATCTGCCGCAGCTGAAGGCATCCTCGTCATGACCTCAGGCGCGCCGGGGCCTCGTCGTCAGGCGCCTGCCGCGGCTGTGTGGCTGCTCGAGCACTTTCTGCCTGAGGACGAGGCGCTGCTCGGCGATATCCTCGAAGAGTTCGAGCACGGCCAGGCAGCAGGGTGGTTCTGGCTGCAGGCGATCGTCGCGGTCGGCATGTCGATCGTCCGGCGCGATCGCGGCGTCGAGATCCGCCCGTTGCGGCTCGTCGACATGCCGCCGGTCGACGCTATCGAGCGCTCACGCCGCACGATCATGACCTTTCCGCCAATCAACCTGGCCGCGAGCCCGGTGCCCTGCGCTGGCGGTCTGACGATCGTCGCGCTGACCATGTGGGTTACGTACGAGGCGCCGCAGGCATGGTGGATGGTTGTTGCGTCCGCGGCGGCCGGGGTGTTGCTCGGCGCCTGTTTGATCGTCATGCACCGCCCAGCGGCTCCGGAGGTCGTCCGTTCCATTCTGTTTGCGTCGACGGCGTTCGCTCTTGTCGCATGTTACGGCGGCGGTCTCGCCGCGCAGCGTCAGGAGTTCAGCGTCGCGTCTATAAAGCCGTCCAGCGCGGACGCGGGGCGGGGCGGCGCTCTGCAGCCGGGCCGATTCGCGCAGACCGGCGTCACGCTTCGCCAGCTGATCCAGCTGGCATACGGCACCGATCAGATTACGGACGGTCCCGACTGGTTGACGAGGGAGCGCTTCGATGTCGACGCAAGGGGAGATTTCACGCTGAGGGGATTCCTGCCAGGGGCGGGCGGGTCGCCGCCTGCCGTTTATACGATGCTGCAGCGGCTTCTGGAGGATCGTTTCAGCCTGATGACACACAAGGAAGTGCGGGCCCGGCCGGTTTTCGCCCTCACGCTCGCGCGAAGCGATCGCCAGCTCGGTCCCCGCATGCACGCATCCGCAACCGACTGTGACGCCCTGCTCGCCGCGATGGTGCAGGCGGGGCGCCCTCCGTCAATTCCAGCCGGCGGAGGCGGCCCACCGTGCGCGATCAGCACACGGCCGGGCGTGCTGCACGGCGACTCGATATCTGCCGGAAGGCTCGCCACCGTGCTCGCGGCTCCATCAGGAAGGCCGGTAATCGATCGAACGGGGCTCACCGGCATGTTCAATATCGATCTGGAATGGACCCCGGTGTTGTCGGCGTCAGGCTCGCCGGACGGCGCAGCCGCGGCGGACACGCCGGTCTCGATCTTCACCGCCGTCGAGGAGCAACTCGGTTTGAAGCTGGAGCCCGCCACAGCCCCAATCGACGTGCTCGTCATCGACAGGGCCGAGCGCCCGACGGGGAACTAATTGGGATGCGCCCATGGAACCCTGGACACCTGGGGTGCCTTGAGAACCCATTTCTTCAAGTCAAATCGAGGATCGTCACCTCTGTCATTGCGTCCTTCGCATCTGCGCCGAGGAACATCTGCGGCATGGGCGGGCTCAGTCGCGGCGTGAGGCGTGCGAGCAGTGCGCTCAGGGCGAGCACGGCAGCTGCGGCCAACACCAGCCGCACATCCTGCTGCAGCAGCCGCGGCTCGAGCCTGGCCGGAATGTACGCGAAAAACATGAGGCCGAGTCCGTAGAGCACCCACCATACGGCGGCCGCCGTCTCCGGCGGGCGCTCGGGCGTCGTGAACGGCACGTTCTCCACGCCGCGGAGCACGAGCTCGCAGATGAACGTCATCATGCCCGCAACGAACGCGGTATGCGCGAGCGCGGCAGGCCAGCCCACCAGGAGCCCGAACGTGAGCGCCGTAGCCGACGCGAGCGGCAGCACGATCGCCGCGTAGACAGCTGCACGCACGCCTCGAACGATTGCCCGCTCGTCCCACTGCGCATTCAACCTGAACGTCCACGCCGCCGGAAGATCGTTTGGAAGCTTGAGCGCGCGGCGGACGCCGAGGAGCGGGCAGTAGCCGAGCACGAGGGGGACGCCGAAGGTCAGCGCGCGCGGAACGCGGACGTCCGCCAGCGAGTGTACGCGGCGCGTGAGCTCCGTCAGCGCGATGGCAGCGCCGACGGCGGCCCCGACGGCCAGCGGCTGCTGATGCGTGCGGCTGCGCGAGAGCGTCAGCAGCACGAAATCGGCCGTGGCCCGCGCGAGAGACGAGCGCCCGGCAAGACGACGGGCGACGGCGCGGAGCGCCGCGGCCGAGCTCCGGCGGCTCGTCGCCGTCGACGGCGCGAGCGATGCCCGGAGCTGCTGGCGCAGGGTCACGGCCGAAAGCCCGATCGCTGCCGCAATCGAAGCCGGCGTCGCGAGCAGCGCCCGGCGTGCGTGCATCGCGAATTGCGGCCAGTCGGCCCGCGGGGATCCACGCAGCCGCTCGAACAGCCCCACGAACCAGGCGGACGGAAGCATGTCGATGATGCCGGGGGTGCTGGTGGTTCGCGGCGGCGGCGTCATGAAGATCAGACACATCATCCCGAGCACGAAGAGAAACTGCAGCGGCGGGCCGAGCGCCGACGCGCGGCGCCCGCCAAAGAGGAGCACCATCAGTGCGCGAAGGGCGACGATCGCCGAAAACGAGAAGAGCGAGGCGCCCATGAGCGAGATTGCCGTCGCCCCGAAGCGGACCAGGAACGCCGAAACGCTGTGCTCGATCGTCGTTTCGAGAGCGAAGAGCATCGACTGCAGGATCGCGATCGGACACGACGCGGCGGCGAGCAGCGTTCCCAGCGCGCTCAGCTTCGCGAGAAACAACGTCGACGGACGGATCGGCAGCGGTCCGAGCACCATGGCGTCCCGCCCCGTAAAGGTCAGCGCGTCCCAGCAGAGGACGGCAATGAACCCGGCGCCGACCGTTGCGTACGTCTCGAGCAGAAAGGCAATCCACTCGAGACGGTCGTCGATGAGGCTGGCCGGCGCGCGATGGTAGCGCACCAGCAGCACCGTCTGGCTGAACATCGGAAACAGGAACAGGAGAATGAAGAGCGCCGGCGCCGCGAGGCTGGCGATCATCACGACGAGCCGTTGACGCTGCGCCGCTTCCGATTCCGATCCCTCGCCCACGAGCTGCGCGCAGAACGCGCGCCAGAGAACGCCGAACTGCCGCGCCGCCGGCCGGGTCATTGCCGGACGGCCGCCAGCATCGCCGCCGCCCGATCCTCCGGCCGCTGTTCGTCCACGAGGGTGGCGAAGACCGCATCGAGCGATGAGAGTCGGAGCGTCGTCTGCAGCCGCTCGACCGAGTCGTGGCCGACGACAAGGCCGTCCTTGAGGATGACGACGGTGGAGCAGACCTGCTCGACGACTTCGAGCACGTGCGAGCTGAAGAGCACGATCTTGCCTTCGGCCGCCAGCGAGCGGACGAACACCTTGAGGATCCGCGCCGCGCTGACGTCGAGCCCCGAGAACGGCTCGTCGAGCACCAGGATCTCGGGGTTGTGGAGGATCGCCGCCGCGAGCAGCACCTTCTGCCGCATGCCTTTCGAGTACGAGGACATGGCCTGGTAGCGATCGTCGTAGATGCCGAGGAGATCGAGCAGGCGGCTGGAGCGGCGCTCGATGGTTTCCTCCGATAGTCCGCGCAGCCGCCCGACCAGGAAAAGATATTCGGGCCCTGTCAGGTACGTGTAGAGGTGCGGCTCCTCCGGCACATATCCGAGCCGCGCCTTGTACGCGTCCAGATCGTTGCGGATGTCCTCACCGTGCAGCGATACCGTTCCGCTGGACGGCGCAAGGAGCCCGGTGACCATCTTCACCGTCGTGCTCTTCCCCGAGCCGTTCGGCCCGAGAAGGCCGAGGATTTCTCCCCGGCGAATGTCGCACGAAAGGTCTCGGACCGCGGTCAGCCCGCCGTACCGTTTCGTCAATCCCGTCAGACGGAGCATGACGGTTGGACACCGGGACGGGTGAAAGGCTCCGCCGAGTCGTCAGTCGGGTGTCGGCCGTTCGATGTGATCGACCACGATCACGTCGAGAGGCTCGGTGCGCGGCTCGAGCTTCAGACCGAGTTGCTCCTGCACGATGGTAAAGGGCGAGACGCCGTCCTCGCGGTCGACGTCTGCATCGAAGAGGCCGTTCAGGCCGGTCTCGTCACGCACGTTGCGATCGAAGGGGCCTCCCGCCATGTTGACGATCGTCAACAACGGCTGCGCGACGGCGGTGAAACCGGTGCCTCGTCGTTCCGTGCCGCAATGCAGCGGCCGCAGTGACGGGTCAGGATGCTGCATGCGCAACCGGCAGTCGTCGCTCGTGAGCGGCGACGGATGCAGCTTCGGCCCGAGCCGCCCGTCGCCCCTCGCAATCACGAGCGCGTAGACGGGGAGCTCGCGCCTCTCCATGTGCGTGGAGAGCCTGAAGCGATCTTCGAGCATGGGCCGGAATAGAGGAAAAAGCGGGCGTCCGAACGCGATCGGATTTGAATCGTCGGTCTTCCCGTCTCTGGGCGCCGTCGCGTTGATCGCATAGAGCGCCGTATCGATCCAGTCGGGCCCGCCGACGATGCGATTGTCGGGAAACGGAGTCGTGGGCCCGGTGGCGAACGCCAGCGCGATGAGCGTCTTGACGGTGAAGGTGCCCGACATGCGACCGGGCTGGTTTTTCCAACCCGACCGCATTGTCGGGGGAACCGGCTTGATCGACACGGTATCGAAGGCTTCGCGCTCGGCGTTCGGCGCCGTCGCAGAAGCCTGCGTCGCAACCGCTGCGCCCGTTGCTGCTCCCGCGGCCATCGGCACCATGACTACGAGCGCAGCGCCAGCAAGGAGCGCGACGCGGCGCCACCCTTCGAGACGCACGGCCGGAGGGTTTCGAACGATCCGTTCGATGCGCTCGCGGAGGCCGGCGCCGGTGACCGCGGCGTGCGCGATCGTCGGTGCGCTGATGTAGTGGCGGCACACCTGCAGGATCGCCTCGGCGTACGTCTCAGGCGCCGCGCCGGCGCCGACGACGGCCTCGTCGCAGGCCCGCTCGCGTTCGTCCACGAGCCGCCGCTCGACCAGCCACACGCCGGGATGGAACCAGAAGAGGACCTCGACCACCATGTGCGCGGCGGCCGCGAGGTTGTCGCGCCGGCCGAGATGGCACATCTCGTGAGCAATAACGGAATCGAGCTGGGCCCGCGTCAGCCGCGACGCGATGTCTGCCGGGAGCACGAGCGCCGGGCGCCACACGCCGACGATCGCCGGCTCGCACGCCCGCGGCGTAGCGAGCGCCCGGACCCTCCTGGGGACGCCGAGCGTGGCGGCGTCCGCGCGTGCAGCCTGCCGGATCATCGTTCGGACCCGGCGCACGGATGCGCACCACCGCGCGAGGAGCAGAAGGCTCCCGGCGGCCCAGACCGCCAGTAGGAGCGCTGCGAATGAAGCGCTCGCGTCGGGCAGGTGCGCGGCAGCCGCCGTCAGGCCGTGCCCGGCCGCCGCCGGCATCTGGATGTTCGACGCTCCGGTCCACGCGTCGTGGACGATCGGCGCCGTGCGCCACGCGAAGCGCCGTCCCAGCGCGACAAGCGGTGCGAGCGGCACCATGAACTTCAACGACGCCGCCAGCCACAGGCGATAGCGCACCGCCGCGGCGTGCCGCGAGAGCAGGCTCGCAAAGCCCCAGACGCAGAGAAGAAAGGCGGTCGACTCCAGCAGGTGCTCGGCGACGGGGGCGAAGGACATCAGCATCATCGGCGACCGTCCTTTCTGGATGCGCGGCGGAGCGCTTCCTCCGCGTCCTTCACATCGTCCAGCGTGAGCGCGCCGGCTTCGACGAGGCGCGCCACGATCAGCCGTCCCTCGCCGCCGAAGAGGCGGAGCAGCTCGTCGATCAGCCGGCGCTGCGCCGCGTCGCGCGACACCACCGCCTCGAAGACGTTGGCGTTGCCGACGCGCTCCACGCAGCGGAGCGCCCCCTTGGCCTCGAGCCGGTAGATCGTCGTTTGCACCGTCGTGTAGGCCGGCCGCTGCCGCCCCGGGAGGTGTTCGTGAATGTCTCGAACCGACGCGCGGCCGAGCGTCCAGAGCGCCTCCATGATGAGCAGCTCCGGTTTCGTGAACGCCCGCCGCCTGATCGTCATACGATACATCTAACTACAAATGTAGTTAGCATGCAAGCACATCGTCGACCGGGCCTGGCCGCGGCAGCGGCACCGAGCGACTCCGCCCGCACTGTTTTGAAGGACAATTGCTGCATGTTGCGGATCGGCGTTCTGGCGTCTCACGAGGGGACGACGCTCCAGTGCATTCTGGACGCGTGCGCCGATGGACGCATCCCTGGCCAGGTGACCGTCGTCATCAGCAACAACGGAGCCTCGGGGGCTCTCGCGAGAGCGCGAGCGGTGGGTGTACCGGCGCAGCATCTGTCGTCGGTGACGCATCCAGAGCCGGGCGCGCTCGACGCCGCGATCACCGACGCGCTCGCCGGGCGGCAAGTCGACGTCGTGTTTCTCGCGGGCTACATGAAGCGACTCGGTCCGTCGGCGCTCGCCGCATTCTCGGGCCGCATCCTCAACACGCATCCGGCGCTGCTGCCGAAGTTCGGCGGCCAGGGCATGTACGGCGACCGTGTGTTCGAGGCGGTGCTGGCGGCGGGGGAGTCTGAGTCAGGTGTCTCGGTGCATCTCGTGGACGCGACGTACGACACCGGCCGTGTCGTCCGGCAGGCGCGTGTCCCCGTGAAGCCGGGCGACACGGTGGCGTCGTTGAAAGCCCGGGTCCGCGAGTGCGAGCGCGAGACCGTCGTGGAGACGCTCGCGGCGATCGCGCGGGGGGAGCTGCTGCTGGCGGCGCGCTGGCGCCCGGCGGGCTAGCGCCGGCCCCCTTGATATGTTTCAACATTTCAAATATAGTTGAAATGTGAACGCAAGGGCCGCTGTCTCCGCGCTGGGCGCCCTCGCCCAGCAATCCCGTCTCGCCATCTTTCGAGCGCTGGTCCAGGCCGGTCCCGATGGGCTCTCCGCTGGTGACATCGGCAAGCGCACGCGCATCGCGCCGTCGTCGCTGTCGTTCCATCTGAAGGGCCTCGCGCAGGCGGGGCTCGTTCGAGCGAGGCAGGACGGCCGGTTCATCTTCTATGCCGCGAATTTCGCGGCGATGAACGCGCTGGTGTCGTTTCTGACCGAAAACTGCTGCGGGGGCGAGGCTTGCGGGGTTGAGTGCGCGCCGCGCCGAAAGGAGCCGCGATGAAACGTCTGCATGTGCATGTGTCTGTCGAGAATCTCGAGGAGAGCATCCGCTTCTACTCAGGCTTGTTTGCCGCCTCCCCCACGGTCACGAAGTCTGACTACGCGAAATGGATGCTGGATGATCCCAGGGTCAACTTCGCAATCTCCAAACGTGGGGCCGCGCCGGGCGTGAATCACCTCGGTGTGCAGGTCGAATCGGCCGGCGAGCTCGCGGAGATGCACGGCCGGCTGGGCACGATGAACGCCAGCGTCGCGGCGGAAAGCGGCGCGGCGTGCTGCTACGCCAGGTCGGATAAGTACTGGACTGCCGACCCGCAGGGGATCGCCTGGGAGACGTTCCACACGCTCGACACAATCCCAGTGTTTGGCGCTCATGTCACCCCGTCGGGCTCCGGCGGCTGCTGCATACCGCTTGCCCCGGCAACTGCGGCCGACCCTTGCTGCGTGCCCACCTCGCCGGGCGGCTCGTCAGAAGACTGCTGCTCATGAGTGACCGGGCGTACAACGTGCTCTTTCTCTGCACCGGAAATTCGGCGCGGAGCATTCTTGCGGAAGCGCTGCTGAACCACTGGGGCAGGGGCCGGTTTCGCGCGTTCAGCGCCGGCAGTCATCCGACGGGCCGGGTGCATCCGCTCGCCCTCGCCGTGCTCGCCCGCAACCACGTGCCCGCTCCAGACGCACGGAGCAAGAGTTGGGGTGAGTTTGCGACACCGGATGCGGCGCCAATGGACTTCGTCTTCACGGTGTGCGATCGCGCTGCCGGGGAGACGTGTCCCCTCTGGCCCGGTCAACCCATGACCGCCCACTGGGGCGTGGAGGATCCCGCAGCCGCACAGGGCACAGAGGAGGAGCAGCTTCGCGCGTTTCAGAAGGCCTTCCGGGAACTTGATGCGCGGATCAAGATCTTCTCCTCTCTCCGCGTCGATCTGCTCGATCGGTTGGCCCTGCAGCGCCAGTTGCATGAGATTGGATCGTCGACGCCCGACGACGTGTCGGCGGTCAGGAAGGTGTGAGCGCCTCGGGCAGCCGGACTCGGATCTTTTCTGATCTCTGACGCGAATATTCGTGATAGCGTAGCTTTTCGACCGCCCACCTACTGTCGTCGGCCGACGGCAGATCAACACCCCTCAAACAACTTATCGCTGGCAGCCGCGCGTGCGCGCGTCCGCGCCGCAGGTTGCGCGCGAGAACAAGTGCTGGAGAAAACACCAATGGACACACGTGATCAGACTGACCCCGACGTCGCGGAGATGGGTACAGAGCTCATCGCCCGCCTCGGCGCACTCGATCGGCAGCGCGTCGATTCAGACGGCAGGATTCACGCCGCGGAGGTGGCGGTCCTTGCCGCGACCAAAGCGCTTCACGCTGCGGCGGCCCGCACCAGTGAGCTGCTCGAGCAGAAGCGCGTTCACGAACGTGCGGAAGCGCACGGCCGCGAGGCGTTGCAGCTCGAGGCGCTGCTCGCCGCCGCCCGCGACGACGAGCGCGCGTGCGACCTCCGGCGGCGCCAGGCGCTGCTCGACGCCGCACGGCTGAAACTCGAGTGGGAGGCTGCGCGTTATCAGGAATGCATCACCGGCACGATCGCGGAAGCGTTCCAGGCCTTCGTCGACGAAGCTGAAAGGTTCGCGCAGGTCCATCAGGCTACACAGCAGCGGCCGTTGACTGGGTTCGATGCCGTGGCCGTCGCGCTGCGGGCGCTGAACGCCCAGGTGAATGTGATCGCCAGTCAGCACGCACCGAATCTGATGGGAAATCTTCCAGTCCACGGAGAGACATCAAGCGTCGTGGCAGCGGTTGAGAAGTTGACCAGAACGATCTAGCGTCGAGCGGCACCCATGGCTTGAAGAGCTTCGCGGCGAGCTGCGGATTGAGCCGTGAAATTTCTCGCCGATCCAACGCTCAGTTCAGGAAGCCGGCACGGGCGGTACTCAGATCAGGCGGAGCTTTCGGGTGCGGTATCGATAGTTGTAGCCGGTGCGGCACGTCACGCACTCGAACTCGTCCCACCGCTCGGGCGTTTGCGCGCCGCCGAGCACGGTGCGTCTGTACGTGAGCACGTGGTCGCACGCCGGACACCAAAGCTTCGGCGGAGCCGTGGGCGGCTCGACAAGAAACTGCGTTGTGCGCCGCGTCCGCGGCCTTGCCGGATCGGTTGACGAGTTGTCGGCCGTAGGTCCGGTGTTCGCCCGTTTGCGAGAGGCAGCCATCGTGATCAAAGGAAGAAGTGCGCGTTATGGAGAGAGCGTCATCGTAGCACGGCTGTCAAAGTTGGCCCAGCGTCTGCTTGGCCTCATTCGGGGCGGAAACGATTCGAGTCGCCCGAGGAGCGCTAATGTTTCCACGTCGGCAGTGGCCGCCATGCCCGAGCTGCGGCGCTCGTGACACGATGAAGTACGAGAACAAGGAGGGCGACTACCTGCAGTGCCTCGCGTGCGGCCACAGATGGGGCCGGCCGATCCCGGAACAGGAGCAGCGAAAGCGTCCTGAGAAAAATGCGGTGTTAGTGCAGGACTATCCCGGCACTGACGAACGCGTTCCACAGTCCATCGGGCAGAAACGGCGCCGCGGAGCTTCGTGAGGCCTGCCAGGCCGACTACTCACGGAGGCGTGCACGGGGCGAATCGTCGCCGCCGGCGACGCGCCGCAGACATTACGATCGGTCCAGGGAGCGTCAGCGTGCCGTGTCGACCAGATGCTGGAGCTCCGCCAAATCGTGTGGCTTGCCGATGATCTGCTTTGCGCTCGTGGGGCCCACGAGGGATTCGAGTGCGGCTTTGTTGGATGTCGTCACCACGATCGGGATGCCGGCGAGCTTCGGCAGCATGCGCACCACTTCCAGGAAGTCCCAGTTGCTTTCGTACGGCATGGCGACGTCGAACACGATCACATCGGGCCGGTGAGTGGCAACGAACGCCTCGACATCCACATGGGCGACGCGCATCATGGAGAGCTGAGCGGTCACGACGCCGTATCCGTGGATCTCAAACCATTTGGCAATCGTGCTGAGGGTGGGCGCGCTGTCGTTGAAAACGGCGATGCGGCGAACAGCCTTGGGTGCGGTCACGGTGGGTTTTTCCCTGAAAACGCTTGGGTGAAACCCAGCCGGTATTGGCTGAGGGTCAGGAAAGCACATTCAGCATACTCCCTTTCCTCGGAAGCCGCCGTTGCCGAGGCTGCCCTGTACGCGCAGCCCGACGCGTGTGTTGGCCGTCCAACGTGCGGCGAGGAACGAGACGACTGCGAAGCGGTCGGCGCGCGGCACCATTGGTACAACGTGAACAATGCGCGGACCGCCTGCTACCACTGTCGCGTGACGCGAGAGGGTCGCTCGTGGAAGGGTGCGAACGACGTCGGGATGACCGAGTAATACGTGCGGTGGCGTCCTCGATCCAGACCGACGACGAGTGGATGGCGAACCTCGACGGGTTTCAGCCCGCCCGCACTGCGTGACAGTAAGGGCGACAATGTGGGCTGTTGACTTGCTAAGGTGCACTATTGCGGACGGCAAACGAGCTGGATTGCACGCGCACAAGGCCGGCTGCTTGAATCGGCAACCGCGCGTCGAAGTGTCGGCAGCGCGTCGCGGGCAGCGGGACCGATGCCCGCGAGCCCGATGCAGGCCGCGTTCGTGAGGGCTTCGCTGGGATTTCCAAGTTGCCTTATCAGTGGAGGGATTGCGGGTGTTCCGTCGGCCCCAAATCCCAGACGGCCTGGACCGACAGCTCCCTTACACGTTGGTCGTCATCGATCAGAGCCGTAAGAGCTGTGGCAAAAAGGTTTCAGGTCGAGCGACGCAGGGGCGTGCCGTGCGTAGTCGATTCCTTCCACTACCAAGTAAAGCGCCACGTTTCTCGCACTTGGACGTTTGGATCCATGAGTCCGCGCTGTAACGCCGGCACAGCGACCTGACCAAGTTCCTCCAACTTTACGTACAGCGCGGCGCGTCGCTGCTCGACCGGCATCAGCTGACCAGTGTTGCTCCGGACCGCGACGTCAATCGCTGCGGGGAGTTGACCCAGTTGCTGGACGAACGCGAACGGTTTCCGAAGCATCCTGCGCCAAAGTACCAATGCTCGTAAGAACACGAGACACTGCGATCCAACGGGTTACGTCATAGCACCGGGGCTACAGTCACAGCGTATTCCCACCAGCTAGTTCTGCTTGCGCAACGTTGTTCCCCAAAGCGTCGCGTTCTTATCGAAGTTCTGTAAACGTCCAGTCAATCGACCCCGAACTGCTGATTTGCACTGTGCCCCCGCCAGTCGTGAGCAGATCCCCACTGTAATCGGCGTTCCGAAGAATCTCGTTCAGAATGTTTCGTCCGTTAAGGTCAACAATGAAATTTGAATTACTACCGGTGTTGACGAAGTGACCGGTCACGTGAACGCGTGAGACATACGCTGGAAGAGTGAAGACGGTATCGCCGTGACCGGATTTAGAGAAAAGTGGAACGCCGTTGAGCGTGCCTGATGCGCTCACCGATATGGTGTTAATGCCACTCGTGGCATCAGATGTAACGGTGATGTTGCCGTTGCACGTCTGTACCGCCGTCGGCGCAAATTGCACGGCAACGTTCACCGTCTGCCCCGCAGAGACCGTGCCGCTCGTCTGTGATGCGTTGTACATCGACCCGCACGGCGCGCTGATACTGCTGAAAGTTAGAGTGGCGTTGCCTGTATTCCCGACCGTCAGTAGCCCAGTTGCTGTGGTGTTCAATGGCACCGCGCCGAACGACAGGTTGCCGCCTAGCACGATTACCCGTGTGGGTGTCGCCGTTGACGGAGCCGCAGGCGAAGAGCCGCCGCCGCATGCTGACACAAGAGCGAGAACAATAGCTGTACCTGCAAGCAGACTTACGCGCATTGCACGACTCCTTTAACTTTGAGTCAGAACTCTATCGCTCGCGCGGTAGCTCTGCAATATGTTTTTTTCGGCTGACACGCTGCGGAGTTGCAGCAGGACGGCGGAACATGGAGGCACGTGCGCCGACATTTTCGCTGCTTGGTTTGCGTCCTGCCCACGAGTCGTTAACTGCTATGAAGCCTTGCGGTTACGGAAAAAACGCCGAGTGCGCTAACGACCTTGTGACGATACTAACCTTCCGCGCTGCAGTAGCGGCGATCCGCAAGCGCGCCTTCGGCTACAAACAAGCAAGAGTACGGCGACATTGGTGCGACTATCGGAGAAGAGGAGAAGCGATGCTACGTTCAGAACACAGGATCAGCCGGGGTGGCCGACGGCGACGGTGGTAATGCCGCGGAACGGAACACGCCCAAAAGTAGTTGCGCCTTCAGATGGACGCATGGGCGGCCGACCGTTCAAAGAATGCGCCCGCCAAACTGTTCGCATGGCTCGCCCCGTCCGCGCGAATGCGCGGTGGACTGGCGGTGGAAACGAGCCCACGATCGCGACGCCTCGCTCGGGCGGTAGAGTGGGGTACGCGGCGAGGAGATACGCGGACCATCCCGTATCAGTCGCCGGCGCCCGGCTTTGCCCGAACTGCAACTGTATCGCGCGATGGCTATCCTCAAGGGCCGTTCGCCACTTCCCGATCGCGATCTGGAATTCATGAAACCGATCGATCGCGGCTTCATCCCGCCACGGCGGGGACCCGGATGTCCGCGCTAGTTGATGGCGGTGATGTTCGCGCTCACGTTCGCGGCAGCCGTCGACCCTGTCACCGTCACGCTCAGCGCCCGAACGGTGTAGGTGTTCACGGCGGTGTAGGTATTCGTCGCCGTGTTGCCAGCCGCCGAATGCGCTCCAGCGCCCGCGTCGCCGAAATCCCAAGCGCCGACGCTGATGCCCGTCGAAACGACCGGCGCCCCGTTCAGCGTCGCGGTCACCGCACAATTCACGATTTTGCCGGCGAGGGGCGTGCAGGTCAGTGTCAGCGCTGGCCCGACGACCGTGACCGTCGTGGATCCAGCACCGGTAACGGAGCCGCCAGCCACGGTTACCCGCGACGTGACGGAGCCGACCGTAGAATAGGTGCAACTGTGCGTCGTGAGCGCGTTGGTGACCTCCGCGGTGCCATCGCCGTCGCAATCCCATGCATAGCTGGTCGCGGCCGGTGCGCCATTGATCGGCACGGCTGTGGCGGTCAGCAAGGACCCGGAGCCGGCCGCCACCGTTGTGGGTGCGGCGACGAGGCCAACCGAGAACGACGGCACGACCGCGGGCGGCGTCGGCGTGGGTACCGGCGGGGCCAGGATGGGCGGGCCAGGCGTGAAGGTTGGCGCGCCGTCCGGCTGAATCACCACGACCGTTTGCACCGCGAGCGCGTCGAGGACCGCAGTTACCGTCGCGCTCGTTGATGGTGCAGCGGTGAGTGTGGTTTCGGCGATGCCCGTCTCGTTCGTTTGCGGATCGGGTTCGGAGAGGACCCCGCTGGTCGTCGTGAAGTGCACGGTGACGTGGGCAGTCCCGTCGCCGTACGCATCCGCCGCGCGCGCGAAGATCCGCGCGCTCGTGCCTCCCGTCAGTCCCGCACCAGAGACGCTGAGCGTCCACGGCGTTCCGTGCGTGGGAGGGGGAATCGTAGAACTCGGAGCCGCCGGTGCGTGGTACCCGCAGCTCGCCGCCAGCAGCGCGGCTCCCGCAATCCCCAGACGTCGCACGGGCAGCAGTATAGCTGAGGTTTAGCAGACGGGCCCTCATTCGCGTGAATGACACGTCATTCAACACGGCGTGAACGTGGCGGTTCAAACCACGTGGTAGCAGGGCGACTTTCGCCACCAAATGCGGGAAGACCAAAACACGCTGGATTGACGCCGTTTCATCGGGTGCGACGGGGGCGAAACTTGCCGTCCCGAATAGCAAGGACCGGTTGCTATGCCGTCATTCGTTGTTTAGCGCGGCACCAGTTATTTAGCCGCGCGTTCCCGCCCGAAGCACGCTTTTCGAAAGGATGCCGTGTCCGGCGGCGGTGATACGTCGACGAGTGGCCGAACGCTCTTGATGGTAGCAGCGGTTTCCTGGGCGGCGAACACATTTGCGGGCTCCTCTCGCGCAAACGAATCGACAACTTCTTGCACGTCGCGAGCAAATTGCGTCGGCTGGCGAGGCGCGCATAGTAGTTTAAACGCCCAAGCACCTTTGGGTGATTTGAAGCCACCCAAAGCAGCGCGGGCTGGTGGTTGCCGACAACACGGTGCGTCAGGCGCCGTAAGGGCGTGTACCGCCGGGGTGTGTTATTGGTTCCGATGTGACTTCTGCGGTCACGTCTGGACGACTCGCTCGGTCAATTTACCATCGACTGCATGACAGCATGTTCAACGTCGCGGAACACACTTACGTCTTGCCCTTGGAGAAACACAACCTCGACCACGTTTGCCGCCGGATCCACCGATAAGTGCGTTTCGATCGAACCGAGCGCACCGTCCCAGCCAAACGTTCCTGGTCCAACCTGATAGCCGACGGCGACCGGATCGTTGATGATCTGGACGCCCAGGCCGAAGGTGCGTCCTGGCTTGACGCCGTCGAAGGGCGACGCAAACGTCTGCACGAATGTCGAACGCATCGCCTCCATTGTCCGCGGTTTCAGCACCTGCTGCCCATTGAGCTGGCCACCATTCAGTAGCATCTGGCCGAATTGAAGGAGGTCTTCTGCGGTGCTCATCAGTCCACCGCCTCCAGAGAAGTACGCATTACTCCCCGCAACTGTGGCGAACGGTTTCAGCCCTTCGCGGGTCTGGTCGTACAAGGGAACTAACCGCGGGTTTGCGTCCGCCGCGGGCGTCCAGAAACCCGTGTCCTTCATGCCAAGAGGCTGAAAGATCCGCGTCCGAAGGAGTTGGTCAGCCGGCTTCCCGGACACAATTTCGGCGATCCTCAAGAGCGTGTCGAAGCCCGCGACGGGGCTGTAGGACCAATGATCGCCGGGTTGGAATTCGAGCGGTGCCTCAGGGAATCTCCGGACAGCATCTGCGAGGGTCGTGCCCGGTCCGACGGGCGATACGCGAGCGGCTTCCGCGAAGCTCGCTCCGCTGCCAAGGCCCGACGTATGGGTGAGCAGGTCCTGCACGGTAATCGCCCGACGCGCGGCAACGCGGGAGCCTCCAGCGCCGGCAGCCGTCAGTTGCGCGAATTCCGGAATGAACTTCGCAACGGGATCTTGCAATCGAATTCGGCCTTCGTCAACGAGGCTCAGGACGGCAGCAGTCACGATGACCTTCGATGTGGACATCAGCCGAAAAATCGAATCCGGCGCGAGCGCCTTCTTCGATTCGACATTCATCACGCCCTTGGACTGTGCGTACACGACGCGTCCTCGGCGGGCCACGGCGACTGTGATGCCAACAGGGCTGGTGCCGGTGGCGAGGTGCTCGTCGATGACGTGATTCAGCCGATCGACAGTTTCAGTCGACATCCCGACGTTGGCCGGAACTCCACGCGGTATGCTCCCGTCAGCGCCCATCAAAACCAGAGTCAGAATCGGGAGCAGCGAAGACGGAACCAGCGCTCGACGGCCAAGTGTTGCTCGCATAGGCGTGTGGATTCTAGCGCAGCAGCGAGAACAACGATATTCCGATCGGTTATGATGTCCTCCCGTTCTCGATGGTGACCCGTTCGCGCAAAAGCTCTTCGGGGCGGAAGCCCGGTGAGCGCCGCGGCCGAAAACGGCCCGCCGCTGGCATGCGGAGGGAATGTCCCGCGTGCCCTGCTCAGATGCGTTTCTTCGAGCACTACCGCGTGCAGCGCGGGACCAAGTCCGTCGTCGAGCCTGCATGGGTATGTGGGCGTTGCGGCTACGAGGTATTGGTTCGTCCGGTGCCGAAACGCTCCCGTAGAGCGGCCATGCACAAGAAACAGCCGTCCTCAAAGCGATAGTGCGGGCCGGGGCATTCGGCACGCCCATCGGCAGTACTTGCACCGCGACGCCGCGGAGCGCATGCCGCTTGCAAAGCGTTCGAGTAGATGTTCGCCCATCGACAGTGGCCAGCGTGCCCAGCCTGCGCGGGTCGCGAGACGATTAAGCTCGAGGTGCGCACGCCCGAACGACGCGCTCAGTTCTACTGCCGACAGTGCCACCACAAGTGGCGACGGCTCCCGCGGAGCCGGCCGAGAGACGAGCCCGCTGCGCGTGGCCCGAAGCGTCGGTAACCATCACGCGTGAGTGCGTGTGTATCTGGACAACGCGACGTATCAGTGGGGGATTGACCCGCAGCGATGAACCATCCACTGAACGGAGCTATCGTGCGCGGCATCATCGAGAGAGGCCCAATCTATTGCCATGTGATCACAGCCAGAGGTGAGCCCGTCTTTGTGCATCACCAGGAGACTGACTTCGACATGCGGAGCGTCCACATCGGCCACTCGTGAATCGAGCGCCCGGAGTTGCCCCTAGCCTCCGACGAGGCGTTCGAAGGATTCGCGTATCGATAGCGCGGGTGGTAACTCCGTCGGTGTGGCGTTCCACCGATGACCAACGTGGCCGGCGGCCCCCACTGAAAACGGTTTTCACACGCCGCCACGGGAACGTCATGGCGCGGCCGGGCGCGATTGTTAGCTCGCCCTTACGCGGGGGGGTAAGCACCGGCCAAATTCGTTTAGAGGCGATTGTGGCGATTAGGGCACGCGGCGTCAACGACGCTCTGCCAACAGGGCCTTGATATTACTCACCAGGTTGTCGTGGTCGACCACGCCTTGATATCTGGCCGCGACGCGCCCTTGTCTGTCAATCAGGTAGGTCAGAGGTAGCGCTTTGATGTCGTATGCGGCTAGGACGCGGTCATCCCCCATCAGGACCGGGTAGCTGACTTTGTGATCACGGACGAACGGTTTAACCCTTGCCCATGCCTCGGTCGGGCCGCTTAAGGTCGAGTAAGGGACGTCCTCGGACACGCCTATCGCAGTCAATCCTTGACGCTCGTAAGCTTTGGCGATCTCCACGAACATGGGGATCTCTTCGACGCACCCGCCGCAGTTCGTCGCCCAGAAATCGAGCAACACAACCCGGCCGCGAGAATCCGTCAATTGGACCGCTTTGCCGTTCGCGTCGAGAAGGTCAAAATCCGGTGCCAGCTTTCGATCCCCAGCCGCGTCCAAATGCGCGGCCACGCTCTTCGTGGTTTGTTGGGCCGCGAGACCAGCGCCAACCAGCCAGAGCACCATCATCGTCGCGACCTTGTTCACGGACCCTCCTGTGCCGCTTTGGACGCAGGCAACGCATGTAGCGGTCCAGAGACTACCACGGCCGCCTTACTTCGGCTGAGGGCTGGATCAAGTAGCGGGTTCCGCGATAGCGCGAACCGTCTGGCGTTCACGGACGCTACCGGTGTCGCGCCTTTTGTTTGTACCGATTCAGGTGCAGCGATCGCCCTTCCCGCAGGCCAGTTCTCCTGCACGTCGATCGTCCGATCGGCGTGGCGGGAGAAAAACAGTGGAACAACAGAAATCGGCGTTGATCGCGGTGAAATCGGCCGCCCGCCTCTGACGAGTCGCGAACTCGCAGAGAAGATCGGCATCGACTACGCGCGTCGCGACCCGGGGCGAACCGCTTTTCAGCGGCTCGTTCGCGTCGGATGTCTCCGGATTAGACCTGGAAGGTATGGCGTCCCCAACAAGTGTGGCACCAGGTGGACAGGTCGGCGGCCTGATCGAGGTGGCGGCGTAGAGGACTCATTACCCGGCGGGTCAATCCATCGACTGGCAGATCGACTGGGCGTATCATCCGCACTGCAGGTGTCCTCATGGAACAGTTCAACATGCATCAATTCAACGATACGCCGCTGAGCCCGCTGGACGAGCACCCAGTGTGCCCGACGTGCGGCGGCGTTCTAGCCCATCTCCAAACGGTGTCGTCTGACTCGTTTCCGCGGATGCGGTTCTTCTTCGAGTTTTCCCTATTTCACTGCGCGGCGGACGGCCTTTTCTATCGCACACGCGCGAACACCGATGGGCGGAATAACGATTCTGGCGTCCGCGTTCCTCGCACACGACCGCCTTCGCTGAATGAAACGGCAGCTGCGGTGCCAGAACCAGACTGAACACAGCTTCTTGGATTGAAGGGCAGGTCACGAGTAGCGCCGCATTGTTTACCTGTCCGCCAACTCTCGCCCTCAGCATCACGGCGTTCGATTTCTCAACAAGGTTGAAACCTGGTGGGCAGGTAGGCGGCGTCAGCGAGGTGGCCGCCTGAATGGGCGGAGGCCGGGGTGCATCGACCTCGGACGTTGAACGGCCGACGGCCATCTTCGATCTTCGCGTAGCTCTGCGAAGACATGCCAAGTACTCTCCCGATAGCGCGAGCGGCGGGCGGCGGCGCTTCCACTACCGGTGCTATGTGAACCGGCGCAAGGGGGACGCCTGCTGCACCAACCGTCAGCCGGAAGCGATGGCGGTGGCGGACGTCGCGGTCGTCAACGAAGTGGCGGCGGTCCTGCTCAATCCGGCGATCGTCACCCGGACGTTAGACCACGCGGTGGCGCGCATCCTCGCTGACCGCTCCGCCGAGCAGCGCGAGCAGTTGGAGGCGGAACTCGCCGATTGCGAGGCAGCCCTGCGGCGGCTGACCGCGGCCATCGCGGCGGGCGGCGAGTTGTCGTCACTCCTCGGTGCGCTGGCGACGTACGAGGCGCGGAAGAGGGAGCTGGCGGCGCGGCTGGACGCCGCGCGCGCGCCGAAGCCGGCGGTAGACGTCCGGGACGTACGGGCGCGGTTGACGGGCTACTTGGGAGATGGCACAAGCTGCTGCGGGACCACGTCCACCAGTCGCGGCAGATCCTGCGGCGGCTCATCGTGGGGCGGCTCACGTTCACGTCGTACGCCGACGGGTACTACCGGTTTACCGGGAAGGGCACGGTCCAGCCGCTCATCGCGGGCGTCGTACGTAATTTGGCGTCCCCAACGGGATTCGAACCCGTGTTTTGGCCTTGAAAGGGCCACGTCCTGGGCCTCTGGACGATGGGGACTAAAGGGTAGCAACCCGAGATCATACTACGAGTTGCAGCCCGATCGCGCGGGCGGCTACCAGCGCGCGCGCAGCGCCACGCCCGATCGCACGCTCACGCCGTCCGCCACCATCCGCAGCTGCGGCACCACCGAGACGTGCCGCGCAAGCGCGATGTCGGCATCGAGCCCCACTTCGGCCGTCGCCCCGTAGGTTCGGAGAATCACCGTGTCGGTTTCGGGGAGAAGGCCGGTCGCTGGCGTCGTCTCACGAAGCAGCGTCTGCGTCCGCCTGTCGAACACAAACACCACGCCTCCCAGATAGGCGAGCTCGACGCGGCTGCGCCGCATCGTGTGATAGCCGACCAGGACGCCGGCCGTGCGCTCGCGGTCCCTGACCGTCGTCGTGGTCGTCGTTGTATACACCAGCGGATAGATCGTAACTCCCGGCGGAAAGAGCCCGCTGTCGTCGATCGTGTACTGGCTCGTGCGCGAATCCGACAGATCGGCGAGCGCCGCAAACTCGAAGCGCAACGAAAACCGGGGCGCGAGCCGCGTCCCCACACTGAACCCGCCGCCGCCGACCGTGCCGCTGAGCGTCGCCCCGCCGATCGTGTCCGCTTCCGCTCCCGACAACCAGGCCGTGTTCGCAAACCCGTTCGCGTCCACGAAGACGCGTGCGTCAGACGTTTGGGCAGTTGCCGCTCCAGCCTGGAAAAGAACAATAGACAGCGGGAGGAGGGCGAGTCGCTTCGACATGAAGCGATTTTACACCTCATCCGTATGCCTTCGCCGCGGCCGCACGCCGTGAGACGGCGAGCGTCAGGATGCGCGGCGACCGTCTCGGTCGAGGCCGAGCTCGAGCGCTCGAAGCCTCGCGCCCTGCGACGCAAGCTCGCTCTCGATCTTCCGCAGCACCCGCAGCGCTTCGTCCATCTGCCGGCAAAGATTTTCATGTTCGATGCGCATCACGTCCACACTCTCGCCAGCGGACGCACGCCGCTCGCCCTTGCGGCGTTCCTTGCCGGGGAAGCTATCCATGGTGAAAACATGAGACAGCAAGATCCGTGCATAACTAGACGATTTTGAGCTCAACGTTTCGCCCAGCCGTGTTGCACCATAGAAGAATGCGCGCCAGTTCCATCCGCTCTGCCGTTGTGTACCTGTGTCTCGCGATGCTGCCGGCCGGCTCCGCGGCGGCACAGAGTGCGTCGGTTCGGAATCCGCTTCCGTTGTGGGACGTGCAGATCGGCGCGTCATTCGTGGGCACGTCGGGCAACTCATCAACGTCGTCGGCAGGAGGGGAGTTTGAGGCGCATCGGCGCGGCGCCGTGTGGCAGGTGGAATCGACGGCGACGGTGGTTCGCGCGAGCACGTCCGGCCAGACGACCGCCGAACGCTACATCGGCCATGTCCGCGGCAAACGCGAGCTGTCTTCCTTCGTCGGGCTCACCAGCGGACTGAAGCTCGAACGGGATCCGTTCTCCGGCGTCACCTTTCGATCGGTCATCGACGCAGGCTTGAGCTGGCACCTCGTTCGCCGCGACCGCTGGACGATGGAGGGGGTGACCGCGGGCGCATGGGACCACGATCGGCTGACCGTCGGCCGGGACGTGAACGATCCATCTGGCGTCCTTCAGCTCATCAGTCGGGTGGTCTTCGGCGCGAACAGCGTGACGACGCAGCGAATCACGCTCTATCCGGACTTCGTTCACGGCGGCGCGTCACGCTTCGAGGCCGAGGCGGCCGCGGAAGCCACCATGAACAGCCACCTGGCCCTGAAGCTCGGACACATGCTGCGCTACGCCAACGCCCCGGTTGTCGGCTTCAAGCGGTTCGACAACACGTCGACGGCGTCGATCGTACTGCGCTGGTCCGCCGTCCCTCCCGGAGCCGCTCACTGAGACGCTTCGCGCTGCGCAGCTTGAAGCGGGCGCGGACTTCATGGTCTCGTTAGACGATCCACAACACACGGGAGGCATTCGTGGAACATCGAGTCAGATACGCAACCGCGGCGCCCGACGTCTACAAGACGCTGCTCGGCGTGCATCATTACCTCGAGCGGTCAGGGCTCGACGAGCGCCTGCTCAACCTTGTTTATCTGCGCGCGTCGATGATCAACGGCTGCGCGTATTGCATCGACATGCACTGGAAGGACCTTCGCGCAGCGGGCGAGCCCGAGCAGAAGCTCTATATGCTCGGCGCCTGGTGGGAGTGGCCCGAGTTCTCGGACCGCGAGCGCGCCGCCCTTGCCTGGACCGACGCGGTGACGCGGTTAACCGGTCAGGAGGTCCCCGATGCGGTGTACGATCAGGCGCGCGCGCAGTTTTCCGATTCGGAGCTCGCAAACCTGACGCTCGCCATTACAGCCATCAACTCGTGGAATCGCATGAACGTCGCGTTTCGAACGCCGGCCGGCAGCTACCAGCCGCGCACGCACCAGCAGGCCTGAACGCCCGTGGGGCGGTGGCTCTCGCCATTGGCGCCCTCGCGGTGGCGGCAGTCACCGCGTGCAACAACGGCGGGGCGACGGCGATCATGGATCCGCCGACCGGCCCGAGCGCCCCGGGCCCGCCGGCGGTCACGCTGACGTCGGTCATCCCGTCGACCGGCGCGACGCTCCTCTACACGCTGCAGTTTTCGGCCGCGGCAGGCACCGCATGCGGCCAGGGGCTGCTCCTCGGCGGCGCGCTTACGCTCGACGACGGGACGGTCATCGATTCGGGCGATGCAAACGGATTTTCTGGCGTGTCCGCGTCGCCAATCGACGGCAACTGCAACTCCGCCGGAGGCGTTGTCGCGGCCGGCGTTCCGCAGCGCTCGACGGCGTTCGACAACGTACTGCACGTTACGGCTGTCTCCGCGTATCTGGGCTTTCCGCAGCCGACGCCGGGCGCGATTACGCACCTGCCGTATCCGTCGTTCGATCGCGCGGTCGCCGTCTCGCGTGTCGCGACCAATCTCTATCTTCTGGCGCAGCCGACGACCGGCGCCTCGTCCGGCGGTTCGGTAGCCGGCATGTGGAACGGCACGGTGCAGGACAGCAAGTCGGGGGCCGGAACGGCAACGTTCCAGATCACGCGCGACGGAACATATCTCTTCGGGTCCTGGTCGTTCACGTTCGGCCAGGCGAGCGCCAACATCATCGGCGGCCTCGTCGGCACCCCGTTCGGCGCGGCGACGCCGCTGCTGCTGACGCCGACGGCTGCGCCTTGTCCGCTCCTCGTGCGCTTCGGCGATACCAGTCATGTGAGCGCGACGTACGGGCCGGCAGCGGGCTGCAGCCTCACATCGTCGGGCACGCTCAATCTGACGAAGCAAATGTGAACGCGTGACGATTCCGGTCGTCTACCGCGGCGGGGGGCGTTGCAGCCAGGCGCTGAGGCGGCTGTCGGCGGCGCGAATCTCCTCGGCGCGGCCGAATCGCTCCTTACTGATTCGCCGCAGGCAGCGAATCGCGAGCGCGGCGGCATCGCGCCCGAGCGGCGTCGGCCCTTCTTTCGCGACCACGGAATCGAGAAGCTTGGACGCGCGCCAGTACTCTTCCTGATCGTCCCGGAACTGACGCTCGAGCCGCACGAGTCGCGCGCTCTCCTGCGGGTCGAGCGCGCCGAAGCCCGCAGCTGGCCCGTCCTGTGTCCTCGTGTCCGGATTCCGGTACACGAACGCAAGCGTCTGAAAGCCGTGCCACGTCACGTCGTTGAAGAAGATCCCGTCCTCGTGATCCGCGAGAAACGACGCGTACTCGTAGACGGCCCGATCGCGGCCTCCGGCTGACAGTCCCGCCGCACGCGTCGACGTCAGCAGTCGATCGGCCGTTCGCATGACGGCGGCGCGGGGCGATCCAACCATGTCATACAGGTCTGCGGCGGACGAGTACTGCTCGCGCCGTGCGTAGCGCACCGCGCGCGCATACCGGACCGCGTCGAGCCAGGTATGCGACTCCGGCGAGCGCCGGGAAGTCATCTGCGCGTCCCGCGCGTAGCGCTGCAGAAACGTATCGAGCTGGGCGTCGGTGAGCTGGACGTCGAGCAGATACGCGGCGTCGAGCGAATCGTAAAACGCGGACTCGAGCGCGTCGCCCGCAGGCGAGGCGGCGGACAGCGCCGCCCAGAGCTGTTCGACAGGACGGTTCAACTTCGCGTACGTGCCGACGAGGGCAGTCGCCGCCAGCGCGCGGTGCTCCCCGGCATCGTCGGCTCTCATCGCGGCAAGGAGTGCGGTCTCGGCGGCGCCAAACTGGCGCTGCTGAAACAGGGCGGTGCCCCGCAGCCACTGGTACTCGGCGGATCGCGCCGCAGTCGACCGCGGCGAGACGAGCGCGGCGTACTTCAATGTGTCCGCGGGCGCGGCGAGGCGCGTGGATGCGCGCATCATCGCCAGGGCGAGCCGATCGCCGGCATCGGCACCAAAAAGATCGCGATGCCGCGCGAGCCGCTCGAGGAGCGGCATTTCCAGCGCGTCGAAGTCGCTGTCGCTCGTAATCCGGTCCGCGGCATAGAGCGCGTGCGTCGTCGTATCGAAGTACTCGTCGAGATCGTCGAGCGTGGGCGTGACCTGATAAAGGGAGCCCATCAGGCGGTCGCGCCGGATGTTGGATGTGTCCGACTCCATTTCGTCCAGATAAAACTTGGCGGCGCGCGCGTCGTGTCCCAGGAGGAAGTCGCACCGCGCCATCCAGCCACGCGCTTCGCTCGTCAGCGCCGGCGGCGCAGGCGAGGAGGCAAATCCGTCGAAACAGGATCGCGACGCCTCGAGGGCCTGCCGGTCGTCGGGAGCGGCGGCGCGGAGCAGCACCTTGCAGCGGAGAAGCGACAGCTCCGCAGACTCGCCGGCGTTCTGCGGCCGGGCCGCCTCCACGAGGTCGCGGACGTGCGCCAGCACGGGCGCCGGCCAGTTCAAGGCGTTCGAGTAGAAATAGTCGGCCGGTGGAGGATCGGGAAACAGCGCGCGGTACGCGTCACGCGCGGCCTGCAGCGACGCGTTGCCTCCGGCGGCATTCATGCCGGCGTACGGCTCGTACGACGTGCGCGGCGGCCGCAGGCTCGCGAAAAGGTCGCCAACGGCGTGCGCGACGGGCCGCCAGAACGCCGTGGTCAGGTATGCCCTGTAGGCGAAGTCGGGCCCGCATGCGTTGAGCGCCGCGGCCAGCGCGAGCGCGCAGGCTGCACCGCCGATCGCTGAGCGCGCGACCGCGCGGCCGGCATGTTTCATGGCGTCACCAGCGTGAAGGAAACCGCCGCGGCTGAAATGGCGCGGCCCAGATAGAGCTCGCCGATCCCGGCGTAGGCGTCGACGTTGGCGACGATGCGATTCTGTCCATCCCAGCGCGCACGCACGCTGGCCGGGGGAATGAACGTGTCGAGCGTGCCGTTCGCAATCACGAGCAGCGTCCGCGACGCCACCGGTGCGTCGCTGAATCGCAGGTAGAGGTCGGAACAGGCCGCCGAGACGCATGCTGCATGGCGCACCGACAGGCCGGGGTCTGCCGCCGGTGCCTCGCCTGCGAAGATGCGGCCGATATCAGCGGGATCGAGCGCAAGGGTTTCCGTGCGGCCGGGCCAGCGGAATGCCACGACGCCGGCGGCATGGCCGCCGAAGGTTCGGGCAGCGTGCACGGCGGTCCGCACCGACTCGGTCGTGGGGAACGTAATCTCCACGGTGTCACCCTGCCGGAGATCCTCGCCTCCGGCGAGCTCCTGTGTGATCCCGTATCGGACGACGAGCTCGTGCGACCACGTCAATCTGGTCGAGGCACTCGTGCCCGCCTGGCGCGCGAAGTCGGCAGGGGCCGCATCCCGGATGAATCGCACGGAGCTTCGTCCGGAGGCGTCGGCACGGCGGCGCGCCACGCGGCCGAACGACGAAATCCCGATACGGTACGGGACCCGATACGAGTTGAACACAGCGGCCCATTTCCCCGCGTCGATCGGAACGGCGATTCCGTCCGCCGCGTCGGGTGTCGAGGTGTCGTAGAACTGCGGCACGAATTCATCGACCGATGCGAGCACGCCCGCGACGCCGGCCGCCGGGCGAAACCAGTCGAGCAGCGCGGTGATCGACAGTGACATGTCGCGCGGAAGCCTGGCGCGAACACCGCGCAGAAAACCGGCATAGGCGGCGAGCGATTCAGTGGGGCAGTCGTAGTCGATCTGGAGGCCTGTGATACGAGCGGCGCCGCCGACTGCCGCGTAGTGACCCGACGCCGCTGATCGTTGGAGAGCCTCGAACCGCTCGACCAGGGAGTCTGCGAGAACAGGTGTCAGCGCGGCGTACGATTCGATACGGAAGACGATGACGTATTCGCCTGCGGCGGGAAGGGCATCCGGCCACCGCGTGCCCGCCACATTGACGTACAGGATCTCCGGCGCATAAGAGCTTTGAGCAGGCCGGTCGCCGGCCCATAACCAGAAACCGGTTTTCCAGGGTTCGGTCGGCCTGGCTGGCACGCCGCCGGACGCGAAGGTCAGAAGGATCCAGGCACTGCCCAGCACGGAAGCGAGCAGGCCGAGCGTTCCGGCACGCAACTTGATGGGGTGGCTCCTCATGGACCAGGACACGAACACCGTAGCCGTTGAGACGTCACTCGGCGTACTGGAAGACGTCATTCAGAAGGCCGCCGGCGATCTGCTGACGGCCCGGAACGTTCTCGCGCGCGCCCGCGCGGCGGTGGCTCCATCGAACGCGCCGCTCTCGCGGACGATCATCGCCGACGCCGAACGCGTCATCGATCATCTGCGCCATGCCGATCAGGCGCTGACGAGCGTCATCAGCAAGCTCAGCGATTCGATCGCCTGACCCCTACTTGGGCTGCAGCAGCTCTTTGATACCGCCAAGCGACGACAGCACGCCGCTTGCCTCGAAGGGCAGGAACACCAGCTTGTTTGCCCCTTCGGCAATCTGACCGAGCGACTCGAGATAGCGCTGGGCGATCAGGTACTGCGCGGGGCTGCCCGCCGTGCCGAGCGCCTGCGCCACCACCTGGATTGCCTGCGCCTCGGCCTGCGCGACGCGGAGCCGCGCTTCGGCCTGGCCTTCCGCCGCGAGAATCGCCGCCTGTTTCGCCCCCTCCGCGTTGACGATCTGCGACTGCTTCTGCCCCTCCGCCCGCAGGATCGCCGACGACTTCTCGCCTTCGGCGGTCGTGACCACCGCGCGCCTGGTGCGCTCGGCTGTCATCTGCTTTTCCATGGTGAGACGGATTTCTTCGGGCGGCGTGATGTTTTTCAGCTCGATGCGCATCACCTTCACGCCCCACTGCTGGGTGGCCGTGTCGAGCGCGGCGCGGAGCTGCGCGTTCGTCGTGTCGCGCGAGGCGAGCGTGTGATCGAGATCGAGCTGTCCGATGACGTTGCGGAGCGCCGAGAGCGTGAGCTGCTCGAGGCCCCAGCGGAGGTTCTGCACCTCGTAGGTCGCGCGCACGGGATCGACGATGAGGAAGTAGATCACCGCATCCACCTCCATCGTCACGTTGTCGCGGGTGATCACCGGCTGCGGCTCGATCTTGGTGATCTGCTCGCGGAGGTCGATCGTGGCGCGCACAGCATCGAGAAACGGCACGATCGTGTTGAGCCCCGCTTCGGCGCTGCGATGGTACCGGCCGAGGCGCTCGATGATCTTCACCTGCTTCTGCGGCACGATCTTGATCGTGCGGAGCAGCACGAGGATCACGAACACCGCGATTCCGAGCAGGACGATGCTGTTGAAGGGGATCATTCCGGGGTGACCTCCAGCACGATGCCGTCGGCGGCGACGACGCGCACGCGCGTTCCGGTGGAAACAGGCTGATGGCTGCGAGCCGCCCAGTCTTCGCCGCTGACGGTGACGCGGCCGGTGCCGAGGACCGGGTCGATGTCGTGCGTCACCTGCCCGTGGCGTCCGATGAGCGGCTCGGTGCGTGACGGAAGTCCGCGGCCGCCGACGCGGTCGAGGAGGCGCCCGCGCAGGGCGGCAATCGACACGGTGAGCACGACGACGAACGCGCCGATCTGCACCGGCACCCCGAAGCCGAAAAACGCCGCGGCCGCGGCGACGACGGCCGCGGCGCTGATGAAGGCGCAGCCGAAGTGCGGCACCGACACCTCGAGGATCGCCGCGAGCAGGGCGATGCCCAGCCAGAAGAGCGAGCCGATCTCGGCCGCCCACGAGGAAAACAGCGCCGACAGAATCGTCTGGATCACGAAATGGCCGCGATCATACGCGGAAAAGCGGCCGCCCGCCCGGCCTGCCGGGCCACGGCATTCCCGCAAGGATCAGGATCGTGGCGAGCGTGAAGCACACCATCAGCCGCGTGCGTTTTGCGGCCGGCGTGGGCGCCTTGCGCGCGAGCACGCGTCCAACGTGAGCCAGGATGACCGCCACGAACATCGTCGTGACATGCTCGACCGCCCAGAAGCGCGTGTCCGCGCGCTGCATCGCGCTGCCGAAATCGTTCAGGATGGCGGCCATGTTGGGGCTCACGACGAAGTAGAGCAGCAGGCCGAGGAGCATCTGGATGTCGAGGCCGATCATCAGGATCAGTCCCCACCGATCGGCGGGATCCTTCCCGGCCGAGGCGCGCGAGGTGAACGTCGACGCCGTCGCGAGGACGGCCGCGACGACGACGAGCCAGCGGATCCAGGAATGCAGCAGCAGAACAAAGGTGTACATGAGGTCAAGGTAACACGGCCGGGGGTTGTGAGAAGATACCGTCATGCACAGAGCGATTCGGCTGGCCATCGCCTGCGTGGTGACCTGCGCCGCCGCGTGCGGCGTGACCAATCCGTCAGACCTGAAGACCGAGACGCACTCCGGCACGGTCCCCCGCGGCGGGCAGTCGGAGCAGTTTCCCGTGTCGCCAGGCAAGACGGGGGAGTTCATCGTGAAGGTCACGGCGATCGCGCCGGACACCGGCGCGGTGCTGCTCTGGAATTACGGCACGCCGGGCGTCGATCCGAACACCGGGCTTGCCGGCTGCTTCGTCATCGGCTCGTTTCCCGCCGCGCTCAACAAGACGGTTCTCGACACGCAGCTGCCGAAGAGCACCTACTGCATGTTCATGTCGGATCCGGGAAACCTCCCGCAGGCGGAGACCTTTACGTTCACCGTCTCACATCTCTGAGCCGCTGGATTGAGGCGCTATCCGGGGCGAGAGCCCAATCCTTCGAGCTGGGCTGCGGCGCGCGTGTGGGTGTTATAGACCGAGATTATAAACGCCGGAAGATTATCAGTATTGCTTATGAAGTGTTAAATTGTTTTGATTTGACACTTTAGGCCGAACGCCAGTCTAATTCCCCTACATGTTGCCGAAAGCGCTCCTCGTCGTCCCGGTCGTCGTCGGGCGGGGTGTCGGCCTGTTTGGCCGAGTTATCGGGGTTGAAACGACCGGTTGATGGCGCTTTCAAAGGGTTTGAATCAAAGGCCATCATCCGAAGCGGGTGATGGCCTTTTTCGTTTTTTGCGGGAGCCGAGGAGACGGAAGTCACGGATCAACACGGAGAAGCGAAGTAACGGAGCGGTCGTTGATGTGGGCCGGGGCCCACGTTACGCAGTGTTCTCCGTTCCTCCGTTGCACCGTGTTGAACCGTTTCCGCCGCCTCCTCCGTCGCCTCTGACGATGCAGGAGAAACGGTGCGGATAGCGTATCAAGGCGAGCCGGGAGCGTTCAGCGAAGCGGCAGCCCGGCAGGTCAACCCTGACGCGGAGCTCGTGCCCTGCAAGAGCTTCGAGGACGTGTTTGCGGCGGTCGAGCGCGGGCCCGCGGCGTACGGCGTGCTGCCGATCGAAAACTCGATCGGCGGGAGCATCCATCGCAACTTCGATCTGATGCTCGAGCACGAGGTCTCGATTCAGGGCGAGCTCGAGATCCGCGTCGTGCATCACCTGCTTGCGCTGCCTGGGGTGACGATCGAGCAGGTGAAGCGCGTGTATTCGCATCCGCAGGCGCTCGCGCAGTGCGACGGCTTCCTGCGAACGCTGCAGGGCGTCGAGATCATCGCGACCTACGACACGGCGGGGAGCGCCAAGATGATCGCCGACGACAAGCTCACCGACGCCGCGGCCATCGCCTCGGCGCGTGCGGGAGAAGTGTTCGGCCTGGTGCCGCTCCGCTCCTCGATTCAGGACTACGAGGGGAACACGACGCGGTTTCTGATCATCGGCCGGCGCCCGCTCTCGAAGACGCCGCCCGACAAGACGACGATCGTGTTTACGCTCGGGAACGAGCCGGGAGCGCTTTTCAAGGCGCTCAGCGTCTTCGCGCTCCGCGGGATCGATCTCACGAAGCTCGAGTCGCGGCCGATTCCCGGCCGCAAATGGGAGTACCTGTTCTACGCGGACCTCTCGGCGGCGCGCGACGATCTCAAGTGCGCGCGCGCGCTGGCGCACCTCGCGGAGTTTGCGCCGTCGCTCCGGATTCTCGGTTCCTACCCGAGCTCCCGGCCAGCCGAAGCCGTCGAAGCGGGGTCATAGAAATTTGGAATTTGGAATTAGGAATTTGGAATGCGAGCCAGCACCAGCAGCCAGTAGCCAGAAGCCAGCAGCCAGTAGCCGGGAGTCCGATATGTCCAAGAAAACGTTGACCGGTGCGCAGATCGTCTGGGAGTCGCTCGTGCGCGAGGGCGTGAGCGTCGTGTTCGGGTACCCGGGCGGCGCGATTCTGCCGACCTACGACGCGATGCTCGACTATCCAATCCGCCACGTGCTCGTGCGCCACGAGCAGGGCGCGTCGCACATGGCCGACGGCTACGCGCGTGCGACCGGCAAGGTCGGCGTGGCGATCGCCACGTCGGGGCCCGGGGCGACCAACCTGGTGACCGGCATTGCCACCGCGATGATGGACTCGTCGCCGATCGTCTGCATCACCGGACAGGTGGGCAGCCAGATGATCGGAAGCGACGCGTTCCAGGAGACCGACATCACCGGGATCACGCAGCCGATCACGAAGCACAACTACCTGATCACGCGCGCGAGCGACATCGCGCCGGCGATCCGGGAAGCGTTTGCGATCGCGAGCAGCGGGCGGCCCGGGCCGGTGCTGATCGACATCGCGAAGGACGCGCAGCTCGGGTCGTGCGAGCTCGACTGGGACGCAGCGGCGCCGGATCTCGAGTCGCTGGCGCGGCCGGGGCACTCGAGCGGCATCGATCCGATCGGGCTCATCAACGCGGCGGAGCGGCCGCTGATTCTCGCCGGCCATGGCATCATCCTCGGCGGCGCCGAGCGCGCGGTGCTCGATTTCGCCGAGAAGGCGCGCATCCCGATCGCGGTGACGCTGCTTGGCATCGGCGGCGTGCCGGCCTCGCACCCGCTCAATCTCGGCATGATGGGGATGCACGGCGAGGCGTGGGTCAACACGGCGATTCAGGAGGCCGATCTTCTCATCGCGCTCGGCATGCGGTTTGACGACCGCGTCACCGGCAATCTGAAGACGTACGCGCCGAACGCGCGCAAGATTCACGTCGACATCGACCCGGCCGAGTTCAACAAGAACGTGAAGGTCGACGCCGCAATCTCGGGCGACGTCGGCGGCGTCGTCCGCGAGTGGCTGCCGCGCGTGGCCGACGGCGATCGCTCGAAGTGGCTCGCGCACATCGCCGAGCTCAAGGGCGATGCCGCTGTCCGCGACATCCAGAACCTGCCTGACGACGGGCACCTGTATGCGGCGCATGTGATCAACGACATCTGGCGGATCACCGGCGGCAAGGCCGTCGTGGTCACCGACGTGGGGCAGCACCAGATGTGGGAGGCGCAGTACTACAAGCACGAGGCGCCGCGCTCGCTCATCACGTCCGGCGGCCTGGGCACGATGGGGTTCGCGTTGCCGGCCGCGATCGGCGCGAAAATGGCGCGGCCCGACGCCGAGGTGTGGGTGGTCGTCGGCGACGGCGGCTTCCAGATGACGTGCGCCGAGCTCGCGACGATGGTGCAGGAAGAGCTCGACATCAAGATCGCGATCATCAACAACGGCTATCTCGGGATGGTGCGGCAGTGGCAGGAGTTTTTCTACCAGCGCCGGTATGCGGCGACGCCGATCTCCGGGCCCGACTTCCGCAAGCTCGCCGAGGCTTTCGGCCTGTGGGGCGCGACGGTGACGACGCGGCAGGAGGTCGAGCCGATCGTCGAGCAGGCGCGCATGAAGCGGGGCGCCCTGATCGACTTCCGCGTGGAGCAGGAAGACTCGGTCTACCCGATGGTGCCGGCCGGCGCCGACCTGCACAAGATGATTCGGCGTCCGTCGCCGATCGCGGAGACGGCCGAGGACTGAACCACGAAGGGCACGAAGAGCACGAAGGACACGAAGGGCCACGAACCACGAAGGGCACGAAGGGCCACGAACCACGAAGGGCACGAAGAACACGAAGCGCCACGAAGGACGCGAAGGCGCTCGACGCGGCGCCGCGTAGCGGCGCAGCGGGGGCGAAGGACAACGGAAATGAACGCCGCACGGTTGCTTTGAGGCGCTCATTTCCGTTGTCCTTCGCCCCCGCAGTGATGGCCTGCTCCGCAGGCCACCGCGTCGAGGCGGCGATAGCGATTCACACGGGACGTTCGAGGTGCAAGTTTTCTTCATGATCTTCGTGCCCTTCGTGGTCTTCGTGTTCTTCGTAGTTGGCTCTTCGTGGTTGGTTCTTCGTGATCTTCGTGATCTTCGTGTTCTTCGTGATCTTCGTGGTTACAGTATTCCTGACGCGGACAGGGTGAGGACATGCAGACATTTGCGGTATACGTGGACAACAAGCCGGGCGTGCTCAATCGAGTGTCATCGCTGATCCGGCGGCGGGCATTCAATATCGAGTCGCTCACCGTCGGCCATTCGGAAACCCCCGGCCTGTCGCGTATGACAATCGTTGTCGACACCGACGAGCGCGGCGCGCGTCTGGTGGAGGCGAATCTTTACAAGCTGATTCCGGTCCGCCGGGTCGACAACATCACGCGCGTGCCGACGATCGCGCGCGACATGGCGTTGATCAAGGTGGCCGCCACGGGCGAGGCCCGCACCCACGTGATGCAGCTGTCCGAGGTGTACCGCTGCCGGATCGTCGACGTCAGCCCCGAATCCCTGATTCTCGAAACGACCGGCACTGAGGATAAGATCGACAGTCTGGTCGAAGTGCTTCGGCCCTACGGGGTCATCGAAATGGTGCGGACCGGGCGCATCGAGATGATCCGCGGCAGCAAGGCGTCAGGCCAGGGCATCTTCGTCAAGCAGGAGAACGCGAAGGAGATGTCGACCTCGCTCGACCCGAGTCTCGGATCGGTTTAGGCGCAAAAGGCATAATCCCAGATTTCCAACGGAGATACGTGATGGCGACGATGTACTACGACAAGGATGCGGACCTCAGCCTGATCCAGGCCAAGAAGGTGGCCGTGATCGGCTACGGCTCGCAGGGGCACGCCCACTCGCTCAACCTGCGCGACAGCGGCGTGAGCGTGAAGGTCGGCCTGCCGGCGACCAGCCGGTCCCGGGCCAAAGCGCAGGCGGCGGGGCTCGATGTCGACGACGTCGCCGCGGCGGCCAGGTGGGCGGACGTGATCATGGTGCTCGTGCCGGACACCACCGCGGCGGAGCTCTATAGAGACGCCATCGAGCCGAACCTCGCCCCTGGCAAGATGCTGATGTTCGCCCACGGCTTCAACATCCGCTTCGGAACGATCAAGGTGCGCCCCGACGTCGACGTCACGATGGTCGCGCCGAAGGCGCCTGGCCACCGCGTGCGCGAGCTGTACGTCGAGGGCGCGGGCACGCCCGCGCTCATCGCCGTCCATCAGGACGCCACCGGGAAGGCCAAGGCGCTCACGCTGTCGTACGCGAAGGGCATCGGCGTCACGCGCGCCGGAGTCATCGAGACCACGTTTGCCGAGGAGACCGAGACCGATCTGTTCGGCGAGCAGGCCGTCCTCTGTGGCGGTGTGAGCGCGCTGATCAAGGCCGGCTTCGAGACGCTCGTCGAGGCGGGCTATCAGCCGGAGGTCGCCTACTTCGAGTGCCTCCACGAGCTGAAACTGATCGTCGACCTGATCTACCAGGGCGGGCTCAATTACATGCGGTACTCGGTGAGCGATACGGCCGAATACGGCGACTACACGGGCGGCCCGCGTCTCGTCACGGCCCAGACCAAGGCCGAAATGGGGAAGATGCTCGACGAGATCCGCAACGGCGCCTTCGCCAGGACGTGGATCGACGAGAACGCCACCGGCCGCAAGTGGTTCGAAGGGCAGCGGAAGCAGGAGCGCGGTCACATCATCGAGCAGGTCGGTGCGCGGCTGCGCGCCCTGATGCCGTTCCTGCGCCCGGTCACGATTACCGACGAGGACGTGGTCGGCTCGGGGACGCCCGCCGCCCGGAATGCCTAAGAGCCGAGCCGCCGACACCGCCGTCGTACAGGCGCGCGAATCCCAGCGCCTGTCGACGCTGCTCGAAATCAGCCAGGCGCTCTCCGGGACGCTCAACCTCCGCTCGGCTCTCCACCGCGCACTGGAGATTCTCGCGAAGCAGCACGGGACCGTCCGCGGCCTCGTCGTGCTGCTGCGCGACAACGGCGAGCTGCACGTCGAAGCCTCCGACGGCCTCGACGCCCCCTCCCACGCGGTCCGATACCGCGTGGGCGAAGGCATTATCGGCAAGGTCGTCGAGAGCAGCCGGCCCATCGTCGTTCCGCGCGTGAGCAAAGAGCCCGCGTTTCTCAACCGGGCGGCGAAGCGCCCCGAGCTTCCGAAAGAGGAGCTGAGCTTCATCTGCGTTCCGGTCCTGCTCAACCGGCGGGCGATCGGCGCCATCGGCGTCGATCTCAGGTTCAACCCGGATCGCGACTACGACCGCTACACCAAATTCCTCGGCATCGTCGCGTCGAGCATCGCGCAGGCCGTCAAGATCCAGCGGATGGTCGAGGAGGATCGGAAGCGGCTGGTCGACGAAAACACGCACCTGAAGCAGGAGCTGAAGGAGCGGTACGATTTCTCGAGCATCATCGGGACGAGCGGCCCGGTGCGCCAGATGTACGAACAGATGGCGCAGGTGGCTGCCACGAACACGACGGTGCTCATTCGGGGCGAGTCGGGCACCGGCAAGGAAATGGTGGCGCACGCCATCCATTACAACTCGCCGCGGCAGAACAAGCCGTTCGTGAAAGTGAGCTGCGCGGCGCTGCCCGACAGCCTGATCGAGTCCGAGCTCTTCGGATACGAACGCGGCGCGTTCACGGGCGCCGAGCAGCGCAAGAAGGGGCGGTTCGAGCTTGCCGAAGGGGGGACGCTCTTCCTCGACGAGATCGGCGACATCAACCTGGCGACGCAGGTGAAGCTGCTGCGCGTGCTGCAGGAGCGCGAGTTCGAGCGCCTCGGCAGCACCGAGACGATCAAGGTCAACGTCCGCCTGATCGCCGCGACCAACAAGGACATGGAGCGCGCGATTGCGGCCGGCACGTTCCGCGAAGATCTCTACTACCGCCTGAACGTGTTCACGATCTTCGTGCCGCCGCTGAGAGAGCGGAAGGCCGATCTGCTCCTGCTCGTCGATCATTTCCTCGAGAAGTTTTCGCGCGAGCACCGCAAGAGCATCAAGCGGATCTCCACGCCGGCGATCGACATGCTCATGAGCTATCACTGGCCCGGCAACGTGCGCGAGCTCGAAAACACGCTCGAGCGCGCCGTGCTGATGTGCGACGGTCAGGTGATCCACGGCCATCATCTGCCGCCCTCGCTGCAGACCGCCGAGGCATCCGGCACGGTCACGCGGGTCTCGCTCAGCGATGCCGTCGCCGGGTTCGAAAAGGATCTGATTCAGGACGCGCTGAAGACCACGCGCGGCAATCGCGCGAAGGCCGCGCGTCTCCTCGATACGACCGAGCGCGTCCTCAACTACAAAGTCAGGAAATACGCCATCGACGTTCGCCGGTTCACCGCCTGATCGCGTGGCCCGCCGGGCTCGCCGCATCGTCCACGGCATCCTCGCGGCCGCTGCCGCGTGGACAGGGCTCAACTGCCTTTACGTCTATTTCGTGCTCGGCGGGACGGCGGCGTTCCGGATCGAGTCGGCCGCGTTGATCTTTGCGATTCTCGCGGTGGCGTTCACCCTCGCGCACGGACGCATCCGTCAAAACGAACCGGGCACAGCCGCGACCGAGGGTCGCGACGCCGTCGACGCGGCTGTCAAGGGCACATCGTTCGCGACACTCGCCCTCGCCGCCGCGTGGCTTGCGGTCTTCGTCCCGCTTCTCTCGTTCCCGTTCCTGAGCGACGACTACGGGTTCCTCGCGTCGTATCGCCAGCTTCGCGATGCCGTCCACCCGTTCGAATTCTTTCGTCCGGCCTTTGCCGCTCTGTTCGCCGCCCTCGGCCAGTGGGGAAGCGGCTCGCCTGTGCCATTTCACGCCGCGAGCTTTGCGCTGCACCTCGCGTGCGCGGCGTGCGTGTACGCGCTGGCGTCCAGGCTGAGCCGCGGGCCGGCGCTGGTGGCGGCGGCCGTGTTTCTCTTCAACCCGGCGCAGGGCGAGGCGGTGCTGTGGGCGTCGGGGCTGCAGGAGGTGCTGTGGACCTTCTTCATGCTCGCGGCGCTCGTCTGTTACACGGGCGCCCGAGCCGTGACGGGAGCCCGCATCGCGGCGACCGGCGGCCTCGTTGCACTGGCGCTCGCGTCGAAAGAGACGGCAATCTGCGCCCTTCCGCTCCTCGTGGCGGTCGACGGACTTGCGTATGACTTCCGCCGGGGGCGTGGGCTGTGGCGCGCGTATCTGGTGGTTCTCGTCGAAACGCTCGCCTACGTCATCGTGCGAAGCCGGTTCGTCAGGACGGACTCCGCCTTCTTCGTCGCGCCGTCGCGCTATTTCTGGAAGCAGATGCTGGTGATTCCGTACGAGGTGTTCGTCCACCCCTGGAATCGCGCGGCGTACGCCGTTCCGCCGGCGGTCGTATGCTGCGCGGCGCTGATGCTGCTGCTCATCGTCTGGCTGCGCGCGCGCGAGGCGACGCCGTCGTCGCTGCTGGGCCCCGTCTGGATCGCGCTGAGCATCCTGCCCGTGTACAGCCTGTTTTACGTCGGTCCCGATCTCGCCGGCTCGCGTTATCTGTACTTTGCCGCCGCCGGCTTCGGGCTGCTGGTTGCAGACACGATTGGAGCGATCCCCGGCGTGCGGCGCCATGCCATCGCCGCCACCGGAGCCCTGAGTGCGGCGCTGCTTGCCTCGCTGCTGCTCAACCTCCAGCCGTGGCGTGAGGCTGCCGATCTCGTGGCGGAGATTGAATCGACGGTGTCAGCGGGGGAGGGACCGACGGACGCGATCGCCCTCTGGCAGTCGCAGCACCCGCCGGGCCTCGTGCTCCGGAACGGCGTGCCCGACTCGTACCAGGGCGTCTGGGTGTTCCGAAACGGGTACGACGACTTCGTCAAGCGCCTTGCCGAGCGGTGAGGCCGTCAGTCGCCGGCGTTGGTTGCGACTCAGGGCGCAGAGGCGCACGCGCAGGCCGGCACGTGCCGCACGGAGTACAGCGTCACGCCGTCGGCCGACGCGACCGGATCCATCGCAAATACTCCGCTGACGAACGCCTGCAGCTCGGCCGACGCCGCGCCCTGGTCGATGACGACGTACTTCGTCGCGCAGACCAGGCTGGATCGGCACGGCGCGGCCGATCCGGGATCGGCGTGCGCTGACAGCCGCAGGATGGGCCCCATCACCGGATCGCTTTCGAACGACGCCTCCGTTTTTGGCGACAGCCGCGCCACGAAGCCGCCCATCTCGTTGTGGCCATGTGCCGTCTGATAGAAGAGCGAGCGGTGATCGAGCGAGCCACGCTCGCCGAAGCCGTCGCGGATGCCGAACGGCACCTCCAGCACATTTCCCGGCGGCAGCGTTCGAAGCGTTTCGTAGACGGCCGGCACGCCCATCTGGGTCGTGTCGCGGGCGCCGGGCCAGTAATCGACGATCAGGCCAACGAAAACGATGGCGACCATTGCGCGCGCGGGCTGACGGGCGCTGCGCCAGGAGGTGACCGCGGCGGCGCCGAGCAGCGCCGCGGCGAGCTGCACGACGGCGAACGCCCGGCCCGGGATCCGAGCGTTCGCGAGAATGGGGACGAAGCGCGCGACCGTCTGCGGCAGCATCAGGCCGGTGTTGTAGTTGAGGACGCGCAGGTACGGGCCGAGCGCCCAGATCAGAAACACGACGCCGATGGCGAAGACGGCGCGCACCCAGCGCCGCGTCCGCAGCGGCCAGGCCGCAATCACGAGGATCGTCGGGACGACCCCCAGCCAGGCCGCGCTCTCGACGGCGTTGATGCCGAAATGCCGATACGCAGCGTGTGTCCACGCGCCGGTGATCGGGCTCAGCTGGTTGCCGAGCACCAGCGAGGCGAGATCGATTCCCGGCGGAGCGTTGCGCCACACGTACGTCTGCGTGGCATAGTCGCCGGCGCGCCAGACCGATGCCGCGGCGATCGCGAGCGGCATGAGGAGCAGCGCGAGCGTGCCACCGGCGAGATACAGACCGAGGGATGGCCAACCCGCAGCTGCAGACGCCGGATCCCCGCTGATTTTCGACACCCGCGCCGCCGGCCACGTCCACACGATGAGCAGCGCCATCAGCAGAAAGCCGGCGATGACGCGCGCGTTGAACGTATCGGTCATGCGCACACGCACCGAGGCGATCGTCGAATCGGCGCCTCCGGTGGCCGCGATGGCGATCGCCACGGCGGCGACGATCCCCGCGAGCGCCGCGAGCACCACCGCGATCCGCCGCCTGCGCTGTGTGAGCGGGCGGGCGACGAGCCTGACATCCCACGTGGAAAACACAGCCAGCATCGCCACCATGCCGAGGGCGTAGACGAAGTAGTAGTAATCCGTGTACGCGGCGGCGGCGACGGCGAAGGGCACCGCGAGGGTTCTCGCCAGCGTCGGACGCCTGAGCCAACGGACCGTGACGGCAAAGACGAGCGGCAGCACCCAGGCGTTCAGCACGCTGAGATGGCCCTCGAGTCGCACCCCGAAGAACGGCGCACCGCCGAAAACGATCGCCGCCAGCGTCGATGCCACCGGGTCGTGCGTCACCGTGGAGGCGGCGGCGTACGCGCACGCGAAATTCAGAAACACCGCCGCGAGCAGCGCAAGGTTGTAGAGCTCGAGCGGTGGAAGGTGCGGAAAGGCGAGCGCCGCGCCGATCGACACGAGCGGCACGTAGGTATGCGCCGCGAGGCTCGTCCCGATCGGCGCGAAGAGTGCCGGCGTCCAGAACAGGGGCTGGCCGGTAGCCAGCGCGGTTTTTGCCCACCAGAAATTCCAGACGAACGAGAGGTTGTCGCCGGGCGTCCCGATGATTCGTGAGGTCAGGTGCGCGGCGAGCGGGCGAGTGACGACAAGTGCCGCGACCGCGAAGATCGAAACGGCGGCGAGGTGATTGACAAAAGGCGAATGGGGCTTGTGGGGCGGGGTTGGCAGGTGGGCGTGTGTCATTTGCTTTTTCGCCAGCCCTACCTGCCCTCCCTGCCCCTTCCGCCCTGGCCTGCCCGCCCCGCCGGCCCCACCCGACCCACGAGGCCCCCCGCCCGCCGGCCTAACGCAGCCAGCGTGAGGCGATGAGCAGCACGGCGACGGCGCCAATCAGCTGAACGCACAGCTCCGCGCGCTCGCGGAGGAAGAGCATGCCGAGCGTCAGGAATCCGGCGGCTCCCGCGAGAAACCACCAATAGAGCTCTTCGGACTGCTCCACGACGCCGAGCGATGGCGCGAGGCGCTTCCCGGCGTCGATGATCGCGTTGGCAATGTGCCGATCGCCGTCGCGATCGAGCTCGAAATACTGGCCGCCTGTCGCTTCGGCAATGCGCTCGAGCGAGTCGCGATCGAGATGCGACCAGGTCGGCTCATCGGGATCGTGCACGGCGGTCGGCGGCAGCGCCTCGAGCGGCAGCGGGCCGCCGGTGAGGGAGCCGACGCCGACGGGGAACACCGGGATCCGCGCTTCGTTGGTCTTCTGCAGCGACTTCGCAATCTCGCCGCTCCACGCCTCACCATCCGAGAGGAGGACGAACAGCTTCGCGTTGCTCGATTTCCCGTGCAGGTCTTCGTCGCGCTCGATGACGCGCAGGCCCCAGTAGATGCTCAGCTCCAGGTTGGTGTCCCACGTCGTGTCGTCCTCGAGCCGGAAGGGAGGCGAGACGTCGAGATGATCGAGAAAGAAGAAGAAGGTATTCGGATCCTTCGTGAGACGCACCTGCGGCGTCGCGATGTGCGCGAAGAGCGACATCGCGACGCGGTCGTCCTTCCAGGTGAGCGACTCCCCGAGCACGCGCACGAACCGCATCGCGCGCTGCCACCGATCGCCCGCGACATCCTTGGTGCGCATCGACGCGGATCCGTCCGCGAGGATGACGATGTCGACGCCGCCCTGGCGGACGGCCTGCGCCGGCCCGTGCGGCCGTGCGAGTGCGACGATGGCCGAGGCCATGGCGGCAATCAGACACAGCCAGAAGAGGAGGTCGCCGGTCAGGCCGAAGCGCACGCGCACCGGGAGCACGCGATTCGACGAGAGCCGCGCGGCGTCGGCGCGGCGCGCGGCAAACCGGAAGAGCCACATGACCGCAAGCAGGGCAGGGATCGCCAGCAGCCACAGGTACTCCGGGCTGGAGAAGGCGATCTGTCTGAAATAGATCCGCGGCAGCATGGTGGACTATCGCAATTTGGAATTTGGAATGTGGAATTTGGAATGCGTCGATAGGTTTCGAACATCCCGGCTCGTCTGACGAAGACGACATCCAGCTTCGAAGTTCAACTTCCAATTCCGAGGAGCCAATTCCTGATTCCTAATTCCTAATTCCTAATTGTTTGATCGCGCAATTACCCCCGCCTGACCGGCGCCTTGCCCTTGCCGGGCTGCTGCTGTTCCTCGCGCTCATCAAACCGCATCGGCGACATCGTCTTGAAGTCGCTCATCGGGACGGTTTCCGGCGGGAAGCCGGGGAGGCCGTGGAGCGTCGGACCGGTCGGGAGGTCGACGCTCAGGTCGGGCTTGCCGACGTACGGCTTCGGCGCCGGCTTGCCGCGCGCGAGCAGGTCGCGGATGCGGGCCACGTATTCGTAGTTGAACGCCGCGTCGGTCAGGTTGGGGTCGACGCGGAGCGCGTCGGCGTAGCCCTGCAGCACGGCGTCGAGCCGCTCGACGGCCGCCTTCTTGTCGCCCTGCTCGGGGTGGCTGGCGCGGAACGCGCCGTTGGCCGCCACGAAGAGCAGCTTCGGGTCCGACGACGGGGCCTGCCCCGTGGCCCCGGTGAGCGACTTCAGCGCCTCGTACCTGGCGAGCCAGTAGTTGACCAGGGCGCGGTGCTCCTCGACGTCGGCGTGCGCGCCGCCGGCGAGCGGCAGCCGGTCGAGCAGGTTGCCCTCTTCCGCGGGCGGATCCTCGTCGAAATGGAGCGTGGCGAGACGCTGGTGCGAGTGCGCGACATCGCGCGTGATGTTCGCCTCGTTCCGCGCAAGCGCCGCCACGACGAAGAGCACAATCGCGAGAATGATTCCGCCGGCTACAGACTTCATGATGGGTCCTCTGGCTGCTGGCTTCTGGCTACTGGCTGCTGGCTACTAGGGTAACTTCCGGAAATACGGCACCGTCAGCTTCAGTGCTGCCGCAATCAGCCAGCACAGGAGCGCAACGATGGTGAACATTGCGAATCGGGGCTGCTGTCGCGAGTACTGCCTCACTTCGATCGTTCCCGCCGACACGCGATCGATTTCCGCGATGGCCTGGAGGAGCGAGTTTTCGTCGCTCGCGGCGAAAAACTTGCCGCCGGTCTTCGCGACCGCCGGGATCCAGAGCTCGTCGGGGATGACCTTCCCCTTTTCCATCGAGTAGTTGGTGCGGACCATGTAGACCGGCACCTTTGCCTGCGTGGCGGTCTGCACGATGTCATCGAGGCTCTTCCCCTCGACCACGGCGTGCGTATCCTCTCCGTCGGTGAAGATCACCATCAGGTTGCCCGAGGCGTCGAGGAAGTTGAACGCCTTGAAGAGCGCGACGCTCTGATCGATTGCCTGCGCGATGATCGTTCCCTGGTCGGGAAACATCGAAAACTCGACCGGATCGCCGATGAGCGACACGCTCAGCAGGATGTTGTCGTAGTCGTTCGTGAAGGGCGTGACGACGTACGCTTCGTTGCCGAACTCGATGAGCGACATCAAGTCCTTGTACTTGCCCTTGAGCCGGAGCTCCACGAACCGCCGCGCGGCGGCAACCGTCGTGAAGAACGTGTAATCGGTCGCGGCGCGGGCGTTGAGATGCTGCGCCAGAAACGGCGCGCGCATGCTGCTCGACGCATCGATGAGCAACGCGATCCGGCGCCCCGGATAGGTGACGTCGCGCCTGACGAGCGAGGTGAATGGATCGCCGATCGCCAGCGCAAAGAAGAAGAGCCCGGCGACGACGAACGCGAGCGGCGTGTGCACGAGGAACGAAAAGCGCGCCCGCGCGATCGACGGCGGAAGGGCGGGGAGCATCACCCGGTTGCGCGTCCCGCGCCCCTGGATCGCCGATCGGGCGATGAGGAGGAACACGAGGAGCGCGATCAGGCCGATCAGCATCAGGCGGGCATCGGCGCGATGCCAGAACTGCAGCTCCGACAGGCGGATCTGCCGCCAGTCGTCAATCGTCCCTGCGATGTCGGCGCGGAAGGCGGACCAGTTCATGGCCGTTCAGTGCGCGGACGCGGGCTCCCGTTTCAGCAGCCTGCGGATCTGCGGGCGCGGCCACATGCGCGCCGAGCGCAGCTGTCCGACCGCCGCGGCCGCCCGCGACGCCGCCTCGTCGAGCGACGGCTTGTCGAACGCCGGCACGCGCGAATACTGCGCGGCCGTGAACACCGCGAGCGACGCCTGCAGGTCCTCGAGAGCCCGGCGGTTGCCCGCCGGCGCGGTGTCGGGGAGCGCGTTCAGCTCGCGCGTGATCTGCACCGTGGTGACGCCGCCGGAAATCGCGGCGGCCTTGCGCCGCCACGGGGTCACCATGATCCGCCCGTCGCCCTGCGCCGCCGTTTTCGCCTGACCGACGGGACGCCCGAGCGCGAGCGCCGCGGCGACGGGGAAAG
>JADMIO010928571.1_pt1 | contig 65164 bp, 69 predicted proteins | sample 8958161 | NCBI WGS metagenome assembly JADMIO01 (sample SAMN16585339, study PRJNA669376) | soil metagenome | isolation source: Crop rotation soil | place: USA: Cullars Rotation, Alabama | collected 2011
GCCGCGACTTCAAGTCACGTGAATTCCAAGCTTCGGATCCCACTGTGCTGGAAAGGCGATGGCGAGCGGCTACCTCGCGCACCCCCTGCTCGGGCCACGACTGCTCGAGTGCACGGGGGCGGTGCTCGCGGTCGAGGGGCGGACGGCGCACGAGATCTTCGGCTCGCCCGACGATCTCAAGTTCCGCTCATCGATGACCCTGTTTGCCGAAGCGGCCCCGGACGAGACGCTGTTCACGGCCGCCTTGGGCAAATTCTACCGCGGTGCGCCGGACCCCGCGACGCTGGAGTTGCTCAGGCGGGGGTGAACGGTTGTTGCCCGAGCGGCGTTCGGGCAGGATGCCCTCGCGGCACAAAGGAGAGATGATGCCCAAGCTCCGCCTCGCTGTCGTCGCTCTTGCGTTCGGCCTCCTCGTACTGCCTGCCGCGGCGCAGACGAGCTCCACGGCATATGACGCGGTGCGGACGGCGCTTTATCGCGTGTGGGACGAGTTGCCGCTGACCGTGCGCAACCCGACGCTGACCAGCGATGCGGCGATCGGTTATGGGGTTTACCAGCCGCGCGAGGGACAAAGCTATGCGGCGGGTGAGACGGTGCACGTCTACGCCGAGCTACTCGGCTATGGGGTGGTGACCGGCAAGGACAAGCTCTTGACGCGAAAGCTCGCCGCGGACCTGTCGCTGCTTGATGCCGAGGGGCAGTTACGGGCGACAAGCCGCGACTTCTTCCAGTCGGAAACGCAATCGCGGCAGCGAACGCTCGAGACCTACCTCGCCTTCACGGCGCGGCTTTCGGATTTCGCGCCCGGTGAGTACCGGCTGCGCTTCGATGTGCGGGACCTCGTCAGCGGCAAGGCGACTCAATTCGAGCTGCCGATTACCCTTACGGCGGCCGCGACGCCCTAGCGGGTGGCACCGGCGGGCGATCGGCGTTATAGCGCGCCCATGCCCGTGCTCCTTCCCTTCGCCGCCGTCGTGTTCGACATGGACGGCACGCTGCTCGACACTGAACTGGTGTTCAAGGGGATCGTCTGGGACGTGTCGCGGACCTTGGGGTTCGCCATGACGGACGACCTCCATGGCCGGATCGTCGGCTCGAGCCATGAGACGACGAACAGGCTCCTGGTCGAAGCCTATGGCGTCAGTTTCCCCTATGCGGAATTCGACGCCGAATGCCGGCGGCTGATGCAGGGGCGAATGGCCGAGGCGGTGCCGGTGAAGGCCGGAGTCGTCGAGCTTCTGGCGGAACTCCGGCGACGGCGGGTGCCGATGGCGGTGGCCACGTCGTCGCGATCGGCACATGCGCTCCATCACCTCGGGACGGCGGGGCTCCTCTCGATGTTCGAGACGGTGGTGACGCGCGACGACGTCCAGCGGCCGAAGCCCGACCCGGAGCCGTATCTCCTCGCGGCGGAGCGGCTCCAAGCGGCGCCCGGCGATTGCCTCGCAATCGAAGATTCGCACACCGGGGTGCGGGCGGCGCATGCAGCGGGAATGCAGACGGTGATGGTGCCCGACCTGGTGCCGCCGACCGACGAGATCCGCGCCCTGTGCCAAGCGGTGCTGCCGAGCCTCCACCAGGTGCTCTCCGATGTCGACCTCGTCGAGCCGGTGGGCCGAATCTAAGCTGCCCTTACCGCCGGGGGCACCATCTTTGCGCGCAATTTGAATTAACTACGTTGCTTTCCGGCAACTGGCCTCTCACCACCCGCAAAGCCTTCAAACTTCAGGGGTTTCCCGTAATCGCGGGGCCCGTTAACCTCCTTTTAGGAACCTAATGACTATGGTTAAATCCAGGTAAATTTCGGTTCCATCTGCGGGAGACCTCGTCTAGGGTGCCCGCGCATTCGGCCAAAAGCTGGGGCTGCCTTGGGGGCGGTGTCCGGGGGAAGGACGGGGGATTGAGGGCTAACGCGCTGTCTCGCGCGCTGCTGAAGGTTGTTGCCATGGGCGCCGCTGCGCTCATGCCATTTGCCGTCACCGCGCCGACCCAAGCCGAAGACTTGCAGGTCGCCTATGTGACGCCGGCGGAACTGACGCCGGAGCTGGCCGCATCACGCCTGGCGCCGCCGCCGGTGGTGCTTCGCCCGAGCTTTTCGGCGAGCCAGCCGGCACTGACCAACGATCTCCTCGCCGCCTATGTCCAGCGCCAGCAGGAGCTCAAGACCTTCAACGGCTTCGATGCCCAGCCGGCCAAGCTCACCGAAGACGTGCTGCTTGGCTATATCGACCGGACGCACGGCACCAACCTCGCGCTCGACGCCATCAGCGACATCGAGCAGCCGGCGCTGAACCCCGACATGCTCGAGACCTACGCGCAGAAGAAATTCGTGCCGACGGTCAAGAAGCTGAAGCTCAGCAAGGACGAGCAGCTCTGCCTGACGCAGGCGATCTACCACGAGGCTCGCGGCGAAAGTGAAGCGGGCCAGTGGGCGGTGGCCAACGTCATCATCAACCGGGCGATGAGCAAGAAATTCCCGACCACGATTTGCGGCGTGGTGTTCCAGAACGCCGACCAGGGTCGCTATCGCTGCCAGTTCACCTTTGCCTGCGACGGCCGGTCGGACATGGGCACGGAAAAAGGCGCCTGGAACCGCGCCTCGAAGATGGCGCAGGTGGCGTTCCACGAATTCCAGAACGGCGACCGCCCGGGCGTGGTGCCGAACTCGGCGCTCTACTACCACACGACGGCCGTGAACCCGAGTTGGAGCAACAAATTCCACCGCGTCGCGAGCATTGGCTCGCACCTGTTCTACGCCGCGAACTAGGCGAGCGGGCCAGGTACGGGTAACGGGGGCGGCCGCGAGGCTGCCCTTCTTGTTTGTGGGGCGTGGCGGTGAGGAAGACTCGCCAAACTCTCCGCCGTCATGGCCGGACTTGATCCGGCCACCCAGCGAAGCCGCGAGACCGGCTGGGTCTCCGGGTCGAGCCCGGGGATGACGGCCGAGGGATGCGAGTTCACGTCGAGCTAAAGCGTCATCCCACCGGACGGGACTACCGACTGCCGCCAGGCAACCTACGCAGCGTCATCCCGGCGAAGGCCGGGATCCAGTCATTGTGGAAACCTCCGCTACTCCGCGGCGACTGCAGGGCGGTGGAGGCGGTCGATGTTGTGGGCGAACATGTTGCTGAGGCTGAGGGCAGCGGTGTCGTAGGCCGCGGGGTCGGACCAGTTGGCGCGAGGGTCAAGCAGCCGTCCGGGGACGCCCGCGACATCGAGCGGCACCTCGAAGCCGAAATTGCTGTCCGTGCGCATCGGCGCGTCACTGAGCTCGCCGCTCAGGGCGGCGGTCACCAGGCGGCGGGTGGCGGCGATATCGATGCGTTGGCCGACGCCGTAGGCGCCGCCGATCCAGCCGGTGTTGATCAGCCACACCGCGGCGCCGCTTTCGGCGAGCTTGTTGCGGAACAGGTCGCCATAGACCTGCGGATGATGCGACATGAAGGGCGCACCGAAGCACGCCGAGAAGGTAGCCGAGGGCTCGGTGACGCCACGCTCGGTCCCCGCGACCTTGGCGGTGTAGCCCGAAAGGAAGTGGTAGACAGCCTGCTCGGTCGACAGTCGGGCGATGGGCGGCAGGACGCCGAAGGCATCGGCGGTGAGGAAGATCACCGTGTGAGGGGCGCCGCCGGTGCTGCCCGGCGCGATGGCTGGCAGCACCTCGAGCGGATAGGCGGCGCGGGTATTCTCGGTCAGCGAGGTGTCGTTGAAATCGGGCTCGGCGGTGGCGGGATCGAGAACGACGTTCTCGAGCACGGTCGCGAAGGCGCGGGTCGCGGCGAAGATTTCGGGCTCGGCCACGGGGCTGAGCTTGATCGCCTTGGCGTAGCAGCCGCCCTCGATGTTGCTGATGCCGTTGCTGTTCCACAGATGCTCGTCATCGCCGATCAGCGGCCGGGCGCTGTCGGAGCTGAGCGTGGTCTTGCCGGTGCCGCTGAGGCCAAAGAACAAGGCGGTGCCGCCATCGGCGCCGACATTGGCCGAGCAGTGCATGGGGAAGATGCCGCGGAGCGGGGCGTGGAAGTTGAGAAGCGAAAACACCGATTTCTTGATTTCGCCGGCATAGGCCGTGCCGCAGATCAGAACGATGTTCCGCGTAAGATCGAGCGCAATCACGGTGCCGGTGCGCGTGCCGTGGCGGGTCGGATCGGCGACGAAGCCGGGCATCTGGAGGATGGTCGCCGCCAATGCGGGATCGACGGCCTTTTCGCGAATCAGGAGATTGCGAATGAACAGGGCGTGCCAGGCGGTCTCGGTGACCACATCCACCCCGACGCGGAACGTGGGGTCGGCACCGGCACTCAACTCCTCGTGATAAAATGAGCGGCCGGCGGCGTACTGGAGCATGTCCTCAAGGAGGAGATCGAACTGCCCGGGGCTCATGGCCGCGGTGTTGTCCCACCAGACATGGCCGGCGGTCAGGCCGTCGCGGACGATGTACTTGTCCTTGGGGGAGCGGCCGGTGAACTGGCCGGTGGTGACGGAAAGGGCGCCGGAGGCGGTGAGCTGCCCCTCGCCTGCCACAAGTGCGGCAGTGACCAATTGTGCCCGATTGTCGCCCCGGCGGATCGTGGCAATGCCTCCGAGCCGGCGCACGAGTTCCCCAGTTTCAACCATTTCGACCTCTAGCAATTCGCCCATGGCGAGGCGCAACTCTTAGGAGATCGCGCCGTTGCGGGAACAGAGGGCAATCGGTCGTAGGACGGAAGTTCTATGAAAAGTGCAGGGTCGCCCAAGGAATGGCGGCGCACGTGCGTCTAGTATATAGCGGTTGGGCGCCTTACTAAGTGCGCAATTGTGGCAATTCCGTTCCGCCACATTTGGCAGGCCCGGCCGATGTGCCAACTGACCCAAAGAAAGGGACTTGGATGCCTAAGATCGCCCTGGTGGACGATGACCGCAATATCCTCACTTCGGTGTCGCTGACACTGGAAGCCGAGGGGTACAACGTTTCCACCTATACCGATGGTGCCTCCGGGCTCGAGGGGCTGACGTCGGATCGTCCCGACCTCGCCATTCTCGACATCAAGATGCCGCGCATGGACGGGATGGAACTGCTTCGCCGGCTCCGGCAGAAGTCCGACCTCCCGGTGATTTTCCTCACCTCCAAGGACGAGGAAATCGACGAGCTGTTCGGGCTCAAGATGGGCGCCGACGATTTCATCAAGAAGCCGTTCAGCCAGCGCCTCCTGGTCGAGCGCGTCAAATCGATCCTCCGCCGTTCCGCGCCGCGTGAACCGGGTGCCGCAGGCGCCACGGCCGAACCGCAGCCGGGCAAGCAGTTGATCGAGCGCGGCAATCTGGTGATGGACGAAGAGCGGCACACCTGCACCTGGAAGGGGCAGCGCGTGACACTGACGGTCACCGAGTTCCTGATCCTCCAGGCGCTGGCGCTCCGTCCGGGCGTGGTCAAATCGCGCAATGCGCTGATGGACGCCGCCTACGACGACCAGGTGTATGTGGACGACCGGACCATCGACTCCCACATCAAGCGCCTGCGCAAGAAGTTTAAAGCCACGGACGACGATTTCGAGATGATCGAAACGCTGTACGGCGTCGGCTACCGCTTCAAGGAACAATAAGCCCCGATGGCCGTCACCGGACAGGACCTGCCGGGACTGCGCAAGCAGCCCCACGCGGCGCGGCGCCGCAATGCCGCGCTGTCCCGGCTCGCCGGCACGGTGCAGCACGAAGCGGGTCGCGCCGCCGGTGCGGTGCAGCGGCTCCTTGGCGTTACGGTGTTCTCCAGCCTCACCTGGCGCATCGTCACGCTGAACCTCGTAGCGCTGGCGGTGCTGGTGACGGGCATCGTCTACCTTAACCAGTGGCGCGCCGGCCTGATCGATGCGCGCGTCCAGTCGCTCCGCGTCCAGGGCGAAATCATCGCGGCGGCAATCGCCGCTTCGGCGACGGTCGACAGCGACGTGATCCAGGTCGACCCCGATCGGCTGCTGCAACTGAAGAGCGGGGCGGCTTCGTCGCTCAGCTATTTCGACCCCAACCTCGAATTCCCGATCAATCCCGAGCGCGTTGCGCCGCTTCTGCGCAACCTCGTGACGCCGACGCGGACGCGTGCGCGCATCTATGACCAGTCGGGCTTCATGATCCTTGACTCCGCCTCGATCTACTCGAAGGGCGAAGTGATCCGTGCCGGCAAGCCGGTGGCGAACACCGGCAACAACGACTGGTGGAGCACCATCATGTCGTGGGTCCCGGGCGACGATTTCCCGCCCTACCAGGAGTTCGGCGCGAACGAAGGCGTGCGCTACCCGGAAGTGGCCGCCGCCCTGCGCGGCTCGCCCGCCGACGTGGTGCGCGTCGATGCCGAAAACCAGCTGGTGATTTCCGTCGCAGTGCCGGTGCAGCGCGTGCGCGCCACGGTGGGCGTCCTCCTCCTGTCGACGCAGCCGGGCGAGATCGACTCGATTGTTGCGACCGAGCGCTGGGGCGTGCTCCGCATCGCGCTGGTTGCGGCGACGGTCACCATCGTCCTGTCGCTCCTCCTCGCCGGCACCATTGCCGGGCCGCTGCGCCGCCTATCGGAAGCGGCCGAGAAGGTGCAGACCTCGCCCACCTCGCGCGAAGAAATCCCGGATTTCACCTATCGCACCGATGAAGTGGGCCACCTCAGCCGCGCGCTCCGGTCGATGACGTCGTCGCTTTACAACCGCATCGAGGCGATCGAGCGCTTTGCGGCCGATGTGGCGCATGAGCTCAAGAATCCACTGACCTCGCTGCGCTCGGCTGTGGAGACCCTGCCTCGCGCCAAGCGCGAAGAGGATCGCGAGCGGCTCAATGCCATCATCCAGCATGACGTCCGCCGCCTCGACCGCTTGATCTCGGATATCTCCAATGCCAGCCGGCTCGATGCCGAGTTGGCACGCGAGAGCGCCGAGCCGGTGGATTTCGAAAAGCTGACCGAGACGATGGTGGGGATCCACCGCGACCTCGCGGCGGAGCGGAAGGTTAATGTCGTTCTAGAGCCGCGGGTCGGCAAGTTCGCACCCACCATGCTCGGCCACGACAGCCGGCTGGCACAGGTGATCAACAACCTCATCGACAATGCCGTGAGCTTTTCGCCTGAAGGCGGCACGGTGGCAGTGCGCATTTCAACAACGGAAGATCGGATCGTTGTTGTCGTCACCGATGAGGGCCCAGGCATTCGCGGGGATGTATCGCGCATTTTCCAGCGCTTCTACACCGACCGCCCGGATGGCGAGCACTTCGGCGACCATTCGGGGCTCGGCCTCGCGATCTCGAAGCAGATCATCGATGCGCATCGCGGCACGATCGTCGCCGAGAACCGCACCGATCGGTCGGGTGCGCAATTCACGGTGAGCCTGCCGCGCACCTCGATCGAGCGACCGCGCGCACGAAAGTGAGCCGGATCAACATTCACGCCACCGGACTGGTGCTGGGTGAGACCGGATTGATCCTTCGTGGGCCGAGCGGTGCTGGCAAGTCGATCCTCGCGCTCGAACTGCTGGACCAGTGGGAGCACCAGGGGCGCACCGCATTGCTGGTATCCGACGACCGGGTCGAGCTCGAGACGGGCTCGACGGGGCTCCTCATGCATGCGCCCGAAGCGATTGCCGGGCTGATCGAGTTGCGGGGGCGTGGCATTGTGAGCCGTTCGTTTGTCCGCTCGGCGCCGCTCCATCTGGTGGTTGATTTGGTCGATAGCTTGGAGCGCATGGTCGAGGAAGATGCGCTCGAAACGGACCTCGGGGGCATGGCCCTGCCGCGCTGTCCGGTGCCGCGCGCGGGCATTGTCGACAGCCGCCACCAGCTGCTGCTTGTTCGCGAGGCCCTGCGCCCATTTAACCAACCGGATGGGCGCGGCAAAAAAACTGCTTGAAACCACGGGGGCAGGAGGCGAAGTTTCCCCTGTTGTGCCGCGGCCGGTTGCGCCGGGTGCAAGCGTCCGGGGCGGACCAATCAGAGGGTAGTTGATGATCGGTCTGGTTTTGGTGACGCACGGCGCGCTGGCCGTCGAATTCAAATCGGCTCTCGAGCATGTTGTCGGACCGCAGGACCAGGTGGAATGCATTGCCATTGGTCCCGATGACGACATGGAAGCGCGGCGCGAGGACATCATTGCAGCGGTGGGACGCGCCGACGCCGGACAAGGCGTGGTGATCCTGACCGATATGTTCGGTGGCACGCCGTCCAACCTCGCTATTTCGGTGATGAAGACGGTGGGCGCCGAAGTGATCGCGGGGATGAACCTCCCCATGCTCGTAAAGCTCGCCCGCGTCCGCGGCGACCTCGAACTAAAGCAGGCCGTGACCATGGCCGCTGAAGCAGGCCGCAAATACATCAACGTCGCCAGCGAGTCGCTTGGCGGTTAACGCCGTCCGTGTTTACATGATGGGCATGGATTCCGCGGTAAATGCCGGCCGGGCGCTGGCGCAACAGATGACCATCGTCAATCGCAAGGGGCTGCATGCACGCGCCTCGGCGCGGTTTGTCCGCATTTCCGAATGCTATGATGCGGACATCAAGGTCACGCGCGAAGGCACGACCGTCGCCGGCAACTCCATCATGGGCCTGATGATGCTGGGAGCCGGCCCGGGGTCGACGATCCTCGTCCAGGCGAGCGGCAGGCAGGCGCGCGAAGCGCTCGATGCCATCACCACGCTGGTCGAGAATGGCTTCGACGAGGACGTCGAAGGCATCGGCGCCGACTAACCCTTCGCTTCCCGCGTCGAAGGCGCGCGCGGGATATAAAGCTTTCTTTATGTCCCCGTTGCTCCCCCGGTCGTTCGCCATTATAAGGCGCCCGAAACAGCCCTTCCCCGGAGACCGCTCATGGCCGACTACGCCGTCAAAGACATTTCGCTGGCCGAGTTCGGCCGCAAGGAAATCGGCATGGCCGAGATCGAAATGCCGGGGCTGATGGCGATCCGCGAGGAATTTGCCGCAGCGCAGCCGCTCAAGGGCGCCCGCATTGCCGGCTCGCTTCACATGACGATCCAGACCGCGGTGCTCATCGAAACGCTGGCGGCGCTGGGCGCCGAGGTGCGCTGGGTGTCGTGCAATATCTTTTCGACGCAGGACCATGCGGCGGCGGCGATTGCTGCGGCGGGCATTCCGGTGTTCGCCCACAAGGGCGAGACGCTGGAAGAGTATTGGGACTTCACCGACCGGATGATGGACTGGCCGGGCGGCCAGACCCCCAACATGATCCTCGATGACGGCGGCGACGCCACGATGCTGGTCCTCACCGGTGCCAAGGCCGAGACCGATCCCTCCATCCTCGACAAGCCGGGCAACGAGGAAGAAGAGATCTTCTTTGCGACCATCCGCAAGCGGCTTAGGCAGTCGCCCAACTTCTACTCGAAGATCCGTGCCGCCATCCGCGGCGTGTCTGAAGAAACGACGACGGGTGTGATGCGGCTCTATCAGCTGCATGAGAAGGGGGAACTCCCCTTCCCGGCCATCAACGTCAACGACAGCGTCACCAAGTCGAAGTTCGACAACAAGTACGGCACGCGTGAATCGCTGGTCGACGCGATCCGTCGCGGCACCGATGTGATGCTGGCGGGCAAGGTGGCCATCGTTTGCGGCTATGGCGATGTGGGCAAGGGCTCGGCCGCCTCACTGCAGGGCGCCGGTGCCCGCGTGCTGGTGACGGAGGTCGACCCGATCTGTGCGCTGCAGGCGGCGATGGACGGCTTCGAGGTCGTGACGCTGGAGGATGCGGCGGCGCGTGCCGACATCGTCGTCTCCGCGACGGGCAACAAGGACATCATCACCGTCGACGCCATGCGCGCCATGAAGGACATGGCGATCGTTTGCAACATCGGCCACTTCGACAATGAGATCGACGTCGCGGGCCTCCGCAACTTCAAGTGGACCAATGTCAAGCCGCAGGTCGACATTGTAGAACTGAGTTCTGGCAAGCGGATCATCCTCCTCAGCGAGGGTCGGCTGGTGAACCTCGGCAACGCCACGGGGCACCCGAGCTTCGTGATGTCGGCATCGTTCTCGAACCAGACGCTGGCGCAGATCGAGCTGTGGACTAACGGGAAGTCGCTCGAGCACAAGGTGCACGTCTTGCCCAAGAAGCTCGACGAGAAGGTGGCCGAGCTGCACCTCGCCAAGCTCGGCGCCAAGCTGACGCAGCTGACCAAGCCGCAGGCCGACTATATCGGCGTTCCACAAAGCGGCCCGTTCAAGTCTGAACATTATCGCTACTGACGAGCCGGAGCCCCGCCACCGGCGGGGCCTCCTACGCGCCGGCGAGCACGTAGGTGAGGGCGACCGCCCCTGAGCCGAACTCCCGGCGATTGACGAGCCGCAGATCGATCGGCTTCGACAGCCCCGCGAACAGCCATGGGCCGTGGCCCGCGATGCGCGGGTGGACCAGCAGCTCGAATTCGTCGATTAGCCCCCACTCGATCAGTGCGCGCGGCAGCGTGAGGCCCGAAACGTAGAGGCTGCCGCCAGGCTCCGCCTTGAGCGCCCGGACCTTTGCTTCGAGTTCGGCCCCCCGCACGATCTCGGCGTTCCAGTCAGCTTTCTGAAGCGTGTCGGACACGACATATTTGCGCGCCTCGCTCATGACCTTGGCGAAGGGCATCACCCACTCGGCCATTCCCTCGGGGCGGATGCCGGTCTCACCGGGTTGGCGGAACGCGCCCTCCATCATCTCGTACAGTGTCCGCCCGAAAATCAGCGCATCGGCGCGGCGGATGATGTCGGTGGAATAGGCATGGAGTTCGGGGTCGGTCGCGCCTTCGTTGTGATCGGCACAACCGTCGAGCGTGATGTTGGTCGAGTAGCGAAGCGGTCTCACGTAGCGTCTCCAGGGGTAGCGGGCAGAACTAAAAGCGCGCCATTTTTGTCACGTTTCAGAGGGATTAACCATTCGTTCACGGTTCGGACCGCGGTCAATCCCTGCGCTTGGCGATTTGCCCGCAATGCACACGCACAAGGACTCTTTTAGCCCCATCGGCACCTCGCTATGGTTGCATGATTCGAGAGCCCGCACGGCGAGGTGGGCAGCTCGGGGGCGCCAGCGTTTACCGGCGAACGAAGTGCCTGCCTCCACGAGGTGGGAGTGACGAGTTTCCATTTCATCGGGGTGACGCATGCAGCCGGAAGGTTTCCGGAGACGTTTGGGATTCGCACTTTGCGGTGCGGCTAGCCTCACTCTCCTCACCGCCGCTCCGGCCGTGGCGCAAGGTCTCTCCTCATCCAACCTCCTCGGCGCGGTGCCGCTGGCGGTTGCGCTCGGCGCCGGAGCGTTCGCGCTGCTGGCAACGGCGATCATCCGCAGCGTCATCAGCGAAGGCCGCGAGGCGAAGCTCCGGGCCGGCGAGCAGATCGCCACCCTCCGCTCGCTGGTCGACAATTACGAGGGCCTCCTCGCGGGGACCGGCGAGATCACTGTCCTGTGGTCCAGCAAGGCAGGGCCGAAATTCCTCGGGCCGGCTTCCGCAGTGCTGCCGGCCGGTCGCCGGGTGGACGCGGTGCTCGACTTCGCGTCGTGGCTTCACCCGGCTGATGCGCAGGCGCTGAGCGAGCGCGTGGCCAAACTCAAGGCAAGCGGCGAGCCGTTCGACCAGCTGATGATGGCCAGGGACGGGCGGCAGATGCGTGCCGTCGGCTGGTCGCTGGGGGCAGGTTCGGCGATGCGCATCCGGCCGACGCTGACGCAGGCCGACACCAGCCGGCAACCGGCGCGAACCGACGAAATCGAAAGCGCGCTCAACCGCCTGCCCGATCCGGCGGTGCTGTTCGGGCCCAACAACAAGGTCGTTTACGGCAATCCGCGCTACCAGGCGCTGGCGCGCGGCCGCAACGCATCGCCGGCGGAGATCGCCGAGGCGGCGGGCTGCGAACTGGTCGAGCTGGATCTGGCCGTCGGGCGGGCAGCGATGTTCCGCGCACGCGCCGGAGCCAACGAGGCGAAGGCATCGGCGGCGAGCGAGGGGCTGGCGCATCTCAGCGCCATCATCGATGCCCTCGCGACGCCCATCGCCATCTTCAACGCCAAGCGCGAACTGGTGCAGTCCAACCGCGCCTATGCCGCGCTGTGGAATCTCGATCCGCGCTGGCTGCGCCTCGGCATGGACGAGCGGGCCATTCTGGACCGGCTGCGGACCGACGGCATGCTGCCGGCCGAGCCCGACTACCAAGCCTGGCGCGCCAAGCACCTCCAGTCCTACACGCTGAAGGCCCCGCGCGAGAGCGAGCCGTGGCACCTGCCGGACGGCCGGACGGTGCAGGTGATTTCGGCCCCCGCCGGCCCCAATGGCGGGGTGATCTATGTGTTCGAGGACATCACCGACCAGCTGAAGCTCAAGAGCCAGCACCAGACGCAGCTCGACGTGCAGCGCTCGACCCTCAACGCCCTGAGCGAGGGCGTGGCAGTGTTCGGCACCAATGGCCGCCTGACGCTCAGCAACCCGCGCCTTTCGACCCTGTGGAAGCTGCCCACCAACCTCCTGTCGGCCAATCCCCATATCGACCAGATCATCGACGCGGTGGGCAAGGCGCTGCCCGAGGATGGGGCCAGCCTGTGGCGTGACCTCAAGCGCGGCATTGTCGACCTCAACCCGACGCGCACCGACCAGCAGGGCCGCATGACGCGCGAAGACGGGCGAATGCTGGATTACGCCATCACCCGCCTGCCCGACGGGCAGACAATGATGACCTTTGTGGACGTCACCGAAAGCGCGCAGTACCAGCGGGTGCTGACCGAACGCAACGAAGCGCTGGTGACGGCGGACCGGCTCAAGGACGCGTTCGTCCAGAACGTCAGCTATGAGTTGCGCTCGCCGCTCACCAACATCATCGGTTTCGCCGATCTCCTTGCGTCGGAAACGGTCGGACCGCTGACCGAAAAGCAGAAGGCCTACACCGACTATATCCGCGCCTCGAGCGTGACGCTCGGCGTCCTGATCGACAACATCCTCGACCTTGCGACGGTGGATGCCGGCGTGGCGGAGCTGAAGCCCGAACCGCAGGATGTCGAGGCGCTGATCGAAAAGGCGCGCGCCGGGCTGGCGGCGACATTCCCGGATGTGGCGGGCGAGACGCCACTCAACCTCGAGATTGACATCCCCGAGCCGCTGCCGACGCTTTATGCGGACGGCACGCGCATCGTCCAGGTGCTCTACAATCTCCTGTCGACCGCGGCGCGGTTCTCCGAGCCGGGCGAGAAGGTGCGGCTCACGGTGATCGAGCGCGGCGGCCGCATGATCTTTACGGTGGAAGACGAAGGCACGCAGATGAGCGACGAGGTTCGCGCGGCGCTCAACGACCAGGCGGCCGCGGCGCGGACCACGGCCCGGCAGCGCGGCGCGGGGCTCGGGCTGTCGATCGTCCGCAGCTTCGTCCACCTCCATGGCGGCACGATCAGCGTCGAGCGACGCGAACCGCGTGGCAGCCGCGTCGTGGTCAGCCTCCCGCTCAGCGTAGCGCTGGTGAGCGCTGCCGAATAACTCGCTCCCGCGGGCGCGGAATGCTACCAAGCGCCCATGGCGACGGAGCGAATCTTTCTCCCCGATGACGAGGCGACGGCAGCCCTAGGGCAGGACCTGGCCCGGGCACTCCGGCCGGGCGATCTCGTGCTCCTCTCGGGCGGCCTCGGCGCGGGGAAGACCGCGCTGGCGCGGGCGGTGATTCGCATTCTCGTGGGCGACGAGCGGCTCGATGTGCCGTCGCCGAGCTTCGCCCTCGTGCAGCCTTATGAAACCGCAAGCGGGCCCGTGCTCCATGCCGACCTCTACCGCGTCAGCGAACCGCGGGAAATCGATGAGCTCGGGCTGTTCGACGACGCGCGGGCGATCGTCCTCGTCGAGTGGCCGGAGCGGGCCCCGGAACTGGCCGAACGCGCCGCGGTGGCGGTAACGCTCGATGTTCCGGCTGATGGACGTGGCCGCCTCGCGACGGTGACGAGATGAGCCGGCGCGGCCTCTACACCATCGCGCCGCACGGCCTCTTCCTCCCCCTCCTGGCGGATCGCATCCTCGACGGGACGCTGCTCAAGGGATGGGAGCGCAAGGGGCCGTTCGGGCTCAGCGACATCACCATCATCCTGCCGACGCGTCGGTCGCGGCTGACGCTGGCAGAGATCTTCGCGCGGCGGCTGGGCGGCGCGGCGCTTCTGCCCGACATCCGGACATTCGGTGGCGAAAGCGCCGAGGAGGAGCCGTTCCTGCCGCCGGTTGACCAGCCGGTGGCGCCGCCGGTGGCCACGCAGCTGGAACGGCGCCTGACGCTGTCGCGGCTCGTCCACAGCTTTGCCCAGTCGGCGGACGGCTATTCCTCGCCGCCCAATGCGGCTGAGTTGCTCGGACTTGCGGATTCGCTGGGGCGGCTGATCGACGATCTCGAGATCGAAGGTGGCGATCTCCGCCGGCTCGATCCACTGGTCGCGGATGACCTCGCGGGCAATTGGCAGGACGTGCTCCGCTTCCTTGAGCCCGCCTTGGGGGCCTGGCCGGCAATCCTCAAGGCGCAGGGCAAGATCGACGAGGCGGCGGCGCGCAACCTGCGCCTCGCGCGACAGGCGGCGACGGCGTCGCTGTTGTATGGCGACCGGCCGGTGATCGCGGCCGGCTCCACCGGCTCGCTGCCGGCGACAGCGCGATTGCTGAAGGCGATCGCGGCCCTGCCACGCGGTGCCGTGGTGTTGCCGGGACTGGATACGACGCTGTCCGCGCGCCAGCACGAGATGCTCCTTGATGGCGTCAACACCGAGGGCCACCCTCAGTACGTGCTTCTCAGGCTGCTTCGCATGCTGGATGCGGCTGTGGTCGATGTCGAAGAGCTGGCGGGCGACGCGCCACGGACGGCGATCGTTCGCCATGCCCTGGCGCCGGCGGACGAGACGCGCGAATGGAACCAGCGGCGCAATAGGGTGGAAGCCGAGGTCGAAAGGGCATTCCGTGGCGTGGGCATCATTGCCGCACCCAATGCCGACATCGAGGCGCGTGCCATTGCGCTGGCGACGCGGCAGGCGGTGGCGGATGGCGAGACAGTGGGCATCGTCTCCCGCGACCAGACGCTGGCCCGCCGCATCGTGGCGGAGCTCAAGCGGTTCGAGATCGAAGTGGATGACCCGGCTGGAACGCCGCTCTTCCAGTCGGCTGCTGGACGACTGGCGCGGCAGGTGCTGGCCGTTGCGATCGGGCAATGGGCGCCGGTCGATACGGTCGCGCTCCTGCGCAACAAGGCCGTCGTGCTCGACCTCGGACGGGACGAGACAAGGCGACGGGCCAACGCGCTCGACCTCCGGCTGAGGCGAGAGCGCGCCAGCCCTGGCCTCGCCGGCTTGCGCGAGCTGACAGATCGCGAGGACCTCCTTGTTCTGCTGGATCGGCTGGGAGACGCCATCCAGCCGGTGTGCGACCTCCTCGAAACGGCGCTCGTCGATGCCCGTCGGCTGGTGGCGTCCGTGATGGACGCAGTCGACCGCCTGATCGACGGCGCAGAAATGCCGGGACTGCCCGAACTGCGGAATTGGGCCACGGCCCTGACCGCGCTCGATGACGGCGGCGCCCCCTTCGCGCCGGAAAACCTCGAGGCGGTGCTGGCGGCGCTGATGGCCGGCGAGAAGGTGCTCCAGGTCGAGCGGCGGCGCGACGACGTCCATATCTGGGGCGAGCTCGAAGCGCGGCTGATGAACCCGGATCTCATGATCCTTGCCGGGGTGAACGAGGATATCTGGCCCGGGCCGGCCGACCCGGGCCCCTGGCTCAGCCGCGCAATGCGCGTTGCGGTCGGCCTTGCCCCGCCTGAGCGGCAGCAGGGCCAGGCGGCGCATGACTGGGAGATGGCGCTCGGCAACAGCCGCGTGCTGGTGGCCTATGCGCAACGGCTCGGCACCTCACCGGCCCTGCCGTCTCGCCTCGTGCAGCGGCTCGATGCGTTTATCGGGACGGCCGAGGCGAAGGCCCTTCGCCAGCGCGGCAGCCGGTGGCTCCGTGATGCGCAGGCGCTCGACTATGTGCCGCCGCCGCGGCCTGCGGCGCGCCCCCTGCCCCAGCCGCCGGCCGCCGTCCGGCCGCGGCGGATTTCCGTGACCGAGGTCGAGACGCTGATGCGCTCGCCCTACGACCTCTATGCGCGCCACATACTGCGGCTCAATCCGCTGGAGCCGCTCGGCACCGAGCCAAGCGCACGCGAGCGGGGCACCATGATCCATCGGGTGTTCGAACAATTCGTTCTCCAGGGCATGAGCTTCAGCGCGCCGGATGCCGCGGCGACGATGATGGCAATGGCGCGTGAAGCGTTCCATGGACTTGAAGCGGTGGAGGAGCGGCGCGACATCTGGCTCAGCCGCTTTTCACTGGCCGCGGAGCAGTTCCTCGAATGGGAGCGAGCACGGCATTTTACCATCGCCTCCCGTGCCGCCGAGATCAAAGGCGAGTGGGCGATGCCGGGTCTCGAGAACTTCGTTCTGGTGGGCAAGGCAGACCGCGTCGATCTTCGAACCGACGGAGAGCTCGAGATTCTCGATTTCAAGACCGGCGGCGTTCCGGCGCCGGGCGACATGAAGGCGTTCGAGGCGCCGCAGCTGCTGCTGGAAGCCGCAATGGCGCGGGCGGGTGCACTGCCGGGCGTGGCGCCGCGCGAAGCTGCCGCGCTCACCTATATCAAGATCGGCCTCGGCCCGGCGGCATTCCAGACCCGGCAGTTCGCCTTGCGCAAGGGAATGACCCTCAGCGAGGCGGTGACCGAGATCGAACGGCGGACGCAGGGGCATGTCGAGGCGTTCCTGCTGCGCGACGACCTGCCGATGGCGGCACGCATCCGGCCACGCACCGATGGCGGGCGAAAGCCTCGGCCGGGACCGTACGACCATCTGGCGCGCACCGATGAGTGGACGCTGACCGCGGGAGTGGACGACCCATGAGCCGGCGTCTCCTCGACCCGATGCCCGACGGCATCGTCCAGAGCCAGCGGCGGGCCTCCGACCCCGAACGCTCGGTCTGGGTGACCGCCAATGCCGGTTCGGGCAAGACCTATGTCCTGACCGCGCGGGTCCTGCGCCTCCTGCTGACAGGGGTGAGGCCGGAGGAGATCCTCTGCCTCACCTACACCAAGGCCGCCGCGGCGGAGATGCGAAGCCGCGTGGGCGAGCGACTGGGGCATTGGGCCCTGGCCAACGACGCCGAGCTCGAGACCGATATCGCGCTCCTGATCGGCGGCAGGGCGACTGGGGCGATGCTTGAGCGGGCGCGATCGCTGTTCGCCCATGCGCTAGAGACGCCGGGCGGGCTCAAGATCCAGACCATCCATGCCTTCTGCGAAAGCGTTCTCCACCGCTTTCCCAAGGAAGCGCAGGTGCCGTTCAGCTTCAGCGTCATCGAGGACTACCAGCGCGACAGCATGCTGCTGGAAGCGCGGGAGAGCGTCATCGCGGCGGGCCTGCGCGGCACAGGCGAAGTCCATGCGGTTGAAACGCTGTTCGGCCTCCTGAGCGACTTCCAGATCGAGACGGCAATCACCGAAGCCCTGAACCAGCAAAGGACGCTGCGGCGCGTCCTGCTCCGCAAGCCGGCCGCCAAGCGGCAGCTGCGCCGCATCATCCGCAATGTGGGCACCATTGCCGATGTCCACCATGAGATCACCGAAGGTTACCCGCTGACAGCAGCGGAGCACGAGGCGATATTCGCGCTGGTCACACCAGAGCCCGGCGGCACCGACTTCGCCGATCGGCTGGCGCTGGTCGATGCCCGCCATCCGAACCCCGAACTCTTGCTCGACGCGTTTCTGACGCAGGGCGACCGGACGGCGCGGAAGACGTTGCTCAAGAAAGCGACGGCGGCGCTGATCCCGGAGATCATGGCGAAGCTGGTCGACGAAGCGGGGCGGCTCGAGCGGCTCAATCGCAAACTCGCGGCGGCGACCTTGCTCGAGCGATCGGACGCAATGCTGGACGTCGTCAGCGCCATCAGCACGCATTACGAGCGGGCCAAGCGCTCGCGTTCGCTCCTTGATTTCGACGATCTGGTCGAAAGGCTGTCGGCGCTGCTCCATGACACCGACCAGGGCCTCTGGGTGCGCTACAAGCTCGACAGCGGCATCAGCCACATCCTTGTCGATGAAGGGCAGGACACCAACCTCCAGCAATGGGACGTGATCTGGGCGCTGATCGATGAGTTCTTCCATGGCGAGAGCGCCGCACAGCGACCGCGGTCGCTGTTCGTGGTGGGCGACCAGAAGCAATCGATCTTCTCGTTCCAGGGCGCCGATCCGGAAGAGTTTGTCAGCCGTGGCCGGGAGGCGAGCTTCGCGGCGCGGCTTGTCCGCTTCGAGATCACCCCGGTAAAACTCCATTACAGTTTCCGCACCCTCCCCAACATCCTTGAAGCGGTGGACAAGGTGTTCGAGCGGCCGGACCTCCGCAACGGCGTCCTCGAGGAGGATTTCGTCCACCATACGGCGCGGGCGGACAAGGGCGGGCTGGTGACCATCTGGCCGCCGATCCGCGAGACCGAGGACGAGAGCGACCCCGAGAACTGGGCCACCGAGGCGCCGACCGTCCAGACGCAGGGCGCGGCACGGCAGGTGGCCGAGCGCATGGCGCGCGAGATCCGCGGCTGGATCGACACGCAGCGGCCGCTCGGCGCGCGCGGCCGCCCGGTCACGGCCGACGACGTCTTGATCCTGGTCCAGGTCCGCAACGTCCTGTTCCACGAGATCATCCGCGCGCTGGTGCGCGAAGGCATCCCCACGCCCGGCGCGGACCGGTTGGCAGTGACGACGCACATCGCGACGCTCGACATGATGGCGCTGGGCGACGTCCTGTCGAACGCCGCCGACGACCTCCAGCTGGCAGCGCTCCTCCGCTCGCCCCTGTTCGATGTGAGCGAGGACGACCTCTATGCCGTGGCCCAGCCGCGCCCCGAAGGGACGAGCCTGTGGTCGGCGATCAAGAGCAGCAACATCCCTTCGGTGAAGCGCGCGCATGAGGCGTTGAGCCGGTGGCGGAGCCGGCTCGATTTCGAGCGGCCGTTCAACTTCTTTTCCAGCGTCCTCTATGCCGAGGGCGGGCTGGCGCGGTTCCGCGCGCGGCTCGGCGCCGAGGTGGACGACGTGATGGCGCAGTTCCTCAACCTGGCGCTGGCGCACGAGCAATCGGCGCAACCCTCGCTCCTTGGCTTTCTCGCCGAGCTCCGGTCGCGCGAGGTGATCATCAAGCGCGAGCTCGCCGAGGGCGGCGCGGGCGTCCGTGTGATGACCGTCCATGGCGCAAAGGGCCTCGAAGCGCCGATCGTCATTCTTGCCGACGCCGCGACGACCGAAATCGGGCGCGACCGGCGTTCGATCTACATGGGCGCCGAGCCGCCGTTCTTCTTCCACGCCTCGAGCCGCGAGACCCATGCGGACGAAACGCTGGAGCACAAGGACGAGGCCGACCAGGCGCAGAAGGCCGAGTATTGGCGCAAGCTCTATGTGGCGATGACGCGCGCCGAGGACGAACTCTATGTCACCGGCCAGCTCACCAAGCGCGGCAAGCTCGAGGGCAGCTGGTACGAGGCCATCGAGGGTGCGCTCCGCAGCGATGCCGCCGCGATCGTCGACGATGACGGCTTCGAGACGGCGTTGGTTTACCCACGGTTGCGCGAAGTCCCTGCTCCCGTCGACCTGCCTGGAACAACCGAGCGGATCACGGAGCGCCTCCGGCTGCCGCGTCTCCCGGACTACAAGCTGCCTCGCATTATCCGGCCCTCACGCGCCGCCGAAGACATTGCACTCGACAAGGATTCCCCGCCGGACGAGGCGCTCGAAACGCACGCCGAGCGGCTCGCGGGCCCGCGACGCAGCGGCGAGGAGGCGCGGCTCGAGGGCATCGCGCTCCACGCCCTCCTCCAGCATCTCGCCCCCATCGCCCCGGAGCATTGGGACGCGGTAGCCGCCAAGGGCCTCGCCGTGCTCCTGCCCGATGCCCCCCAAGCGCACGCCCGGATCGTGAGCCAGGCCCGCTCCATCCTCCTTCGGCCCGACCTAGCCGAGCTGTTCGGTCCCCACTCGCGCGGCGAGGTGCCGATGCTGGCGATCGGGCGAAAGGGCGGCGTCCCGGTGACCCTTGCCGGCCGCATCGATCGGCTCGTCGTGAAACCCGGCGAGGTGTTGATCGTTGACTACAAATCGGATGCTTTGCCCCCGACCGATCCAGCCGGCGCACCACAGGCCTATCTCACGCAACTGGGCCTCTATGCGCTGGTTGCACGGCAGCTGTTCCCGGGGCATTCCATTGAGGCCGCGATCTTATGGACAAGCCCGGAAACCTTGACGAAACTGCCCATGGACCGGCTGCGCGGCGCGGTGGCGGATTTCACCATAGGGTGATATCCCTTGATGGCTTGCTGGACTCTTCCTAGCTTTTGGATCAAACAACGCGCCGCTTCCATTGAAGGCGAAATCCCAAAGGGAATTCCTCACATGACAACCCACGTTTCCGACGCCAACTTTGGCGAGGAAGTACTTTCGTCCAAAGAGCCCGTGCTGGTCGACTTCTGGGCCGAATGGTGCGGCCCGTGCCGTGCCATCGCGCCGGTGCTCGAAGAGCTGTCCACCGAGCTCCAGGGCAAGGTGAAGATCGTCAAGCTGAACGTCGACGAGAACCCCTCGACCACGGTCAAGTACGGCGTCCGTTCGATCCCGACGATGATCCTCTACAAGGACGGCGAAGCCGTCGACATGAAGATCGGTGCAGGCACGCCCAAAGCCGGTCTCAGCAAGTGGCTGGAAGGCTACGCCGCCTGATCCTGCGGCCCTCAAGCCCCATTCAAAAATGCCGTCGGGTCCGCCCGGCGGCGTTTTTGTTTTGGCCGGTCACATTGGAACGGCGTGCCTTCCGGCCCTTCCCGACTCGGGGTAATTTCATCGCCTGTTACCGATGGAGACGGCTTTGGGACTTGAGGTCAACGACGCGACATTCGCCCACGAAGTGCTCGGCGCAAGCGAGCCGGTGCTGGTCGATTTCTGGGCCGAATGGTGCCCGCCCTGCAAGGCGATGGACCCGATCCTCGATGACCTCGCCGGCGAGCTCCAGGGCAAGGTGAAGATCGTCAAGCTCGACGTCGAGACCAACCCATCGACCGTTGTCGCCTACAATGTCCGCTCGATGCCGACGCTGATCGTCTTCAAGGACGGTCAGCCGGTCGACATGAAGGTCGGTGCCGGCCAATCGCGCGTACAGCTTGTGAAGTGGCTCGAAGCGCACGCCTAGCCGGGGCGGACCGCTCGCGCTAGGGTCGCCCCGAACGAGGCACCACCATGCGCGACGAGCAACTCCGGGCGAAGCCCTTCAACCTCGATGTGACCGCGATCGCCTGGGTGCGGGCGACGCTTGGGCGGCTGACGCCCGACGACAAGATCCGGCAGCTCTTCAACCTCCGCTCGGCCGGCGACGACCCCCTCATGCTCGCCGCGCAGCAGGGGTTCCGGCCGGGCAGCGTGACGCGCATCCCCGGCCCCGACTGGGCGAGGGAGCGCGAGATCATCGCGGCGTTCAATCGCGCGGGGCCGACGCCGCTCCTTGTTTCGGCTGACCTCGAAGGCAGCCGCATGTCGCTGGCGGGCGGCACGGAGCTTCCAAACCCGTTGGCGCTGGCGGCGATCGACGATGTCGAAACGACCGTCGCCGTGACGCGCGTGATGGCGGAGGAAGCTCGCGCGATCGGCATCAATTGGTCGTTCACGCCGGTGCTCGACATCAATGCCCGCTTCCGCAGCGCCATTGTTGCGACACGAGGTTTCGGCAGCGACATCGACACGATCGAGCGCCATGCGATAGCGCAGCTCCGGACGTTCCAGGAGAATGGCGTTGCAGCCGCGGTGAAACACTGGCCCGGCGAAGGCTATGACGACCGCGACCAGCACCTGGTGACCACGGTGAACCCCCTGTCGGTCGAGGACTGGGAAGAGCGGTTCGGCCGCCTCTACCGCGCGGCAATCGACGCCGGCGCGCTCAGTGTCATGTCGGCCCATATCGCGTTCCCCGCTTACGTGCGGACAGAGGATCCCGATGCCGGGCTCGAGATGTTCCGCCCTGCTTCGATCAGCCCCCTCCTCACCAACACCCTGTTGCGCGAGACACTGGGCTTCAACGGCCTTGTCGTTTCCGATGCCACGGGCATGGCGGGCCTCAAGGCCTGGTCGAGCCGGCGGGATTATCTGCCCGAGGTGGTCGCGGCCGGCTGCGACGTTGTTCTATTCGCCGACGATCCCGAGACGGACTACGGCTATCTCGCCGCTGCCCTGGAGGATGGCCGTCTGACCTGGGACCGGGTGGATGAGGCATTGACGCGGCAACTCGCGCTGAAAGCTGCGCTGGGTCTTCATCGCGGCGACGCAACGGTCGGCGAGCTTGATCGGGCTGCGCATCAAACGATCGCCGCGGACGCCATCCGCCGCGCCCCGACGCTGGTCAAGGACACGCAGGCGTTGCTGCCGCTCGACCGGGAGAAGCATCGCCGCGTCCTCGTTTTTTCGACCGGCATCGTGTTTCCGTTCACCCCGCATCCCCTTCCCTTCGCCCTGCCCGACATGCTGCGCGAGGCGGGCTTCGAGGTGACGGTCAACACCCCGGGCGAGCGGCCCGATGTCAGCGACTACGACCTCGTCCTCTACCTGTTCGGCGAGGAGACGCTGCTGACGCGTGGCCACATCTTCCTCGACTGGCTGCGCCTCAACGGCGACTTCGTCGGCGCCATGCAGCGCTACTGGAGCGACGTTCCGACGTTGCTGGTGTCGTTCGGCTACCCCTACTACCTCTACGACGCGCCGCGGGCACCGACCTACGTCAACGCCTATTCGACGACCGAGTCGATGCAGCGGGCCGTCCTCGAGGCTCTGCTTGGCCGCCAAGGCTGGAACACGCGCTCGCCGATCGATCCCTTCGCCGGCGACGAACAGGCGCGCTATTAATCGGGCGGCGTGCCGTTCTGCGCGAGGGCATGGCCGGCGAGGTAGAGCGAGCCGGCGATCACCACCCGGGCCTGCCCGACGGTTGCCGCCTCGCCGATCGCCGACGCCAGTGACCGATGGGCTTGGGCGGCAAACCCGGCGGCCCGTGCCTCGTGGGCGATGAACGCGCCGCTGTGGGCGTTCTTTTCGCCCGGAATGGTGAGGCTCATGATGCGCGGGTGCAGTTCGTGGAAGGCCGCGAGGAAGTCGGCTGGGGCGCGGGTGTTCATCATGCCCATGATCAGCACCAGCGGCATGGGCCGGGCGCGGTGCATTTCCCCAAGGGCGCGCGCCAGCGCCGCGGCGCCGTGGGCATTGTGGCCGCCATCGAGCCAGAGTTCGTCGGCCTCCGGGAGGCGGTCGCGCAGCTTGCCCGTCAATGGCTGGAGGCGAGCCGGCCAGCGCACGTCGCGCAGCCCCTCTGCGATTGCCCCTTCGTCCACCGGGAGCTCGAAGTGGCGGATGGCAGCGACAGCGATGGCGGCGTTATCGAACTGGTGATGACCGGCAAGCGCCGGTGAGGGCAAGTCGAGGAGGCCGGCTTCGTCCTGGTAGACCAGTCGCCCATCCTGCGGGTAACCGTCGTAGTCGCGGCCCTGAACAAAGGGGGTAACGCCAAGGCGTGCAGCGGCGCGCTCGATGACGGCCAGGCCCTCGTCACGCTGCCGCCCGATCACGGCGCGGGCGCCGCGCTTCAGGATGCCGGCCTTGTTGACCGCGATATCGGCGACCGTCTTGCCCAGATAGGCCTGATGGTCGAGGTCGACCGGGGTGATGATGACGCCAAGCGGATGGTCGACGACATTGGTCGAATCATAAGTCCCGCCCATGCCGACTTCGAGAAGGAGGTAATCGGCAGGCGTTTCGGCGAAGAGCTTGAGTGCAGCCGACGTGGTGATCTCGAATTGGGTGATCGGGTTGCCGGCGTTGATGCGCTCGACGTCCTCGAGCACGGCATTGATGCGTCGGGTCGACACCAGCCTGCCGGCGAGGCGGATGCGTTCGTTGAACCGTACAAGGTGCGGCGAGGTAAAAACGTGGACGCGTTTGCCGGCCGCTTCGAGCATGGCGCGCAGATAGGCGATGGTCGAGCCCTTGCCATTGGTGCCCGCCACATGGATCACCGGCGGCAGCCGCTCCTGCGGATTGCCCAGCGCCGCAAGCAACCGCCGCTGCCGATCGAGCTGCAGATCCATGAATTTGGGATAAAGCGCAGCCAACCGCGCGAGGATCGCATCAGTGCGGGACATGAAACTTCACGCTCATGCTTCCGCAGTCCACTCCAGTGAAACTGGACCCCGGCCTTCGCCGGGGTGACGGTGGTCTTCTAGAATCTTGCGCCCAGACGCCGTCATGCCGGCGAAGGCCGGCATCCAGTTCAAAGCGTCAACGTGTCGGACAGATCGTGCCAATGAAATCTGGGAGGGACGGCGATCTTCTCGAATCCTCCGCCAGAACGCCGTCATGCCGGCGAAGGCCGGCATCCGATTCAAAGCGTCAACGTGTCGGACAGATCGTGCCAATAGGGATTAGCCTTCTCGATCAGATTGATCTTCCACTGCCGCTTCCATTCCTTGAGCTGCTTCTCCCGCACAATTGCGGATTCGGCAGTGTTGTGCGGCTCGAAATAGACGAGTTGCGTCACCCCATAACGCTCGGTGAAACCTTTCACCACATGGTTCTTGTGGTGCCAGACGCGCTGCAAGAGGTTGCTTGTTACACCCACGTAAAGCGTCCCGCCGAGGCGGCTCGCCACGATGTAAACGCAGAACTGCTTGGCTTCCCCCACCTACTCCGAGGCGGCTTGGGCGACAGGGGGTTCGGCGAGGTCGTCGTCGTTGGCGATTGCAGGGAGAGGCAGCTTGGCTGGCGCTTCTGCCAGCCCGGCGGGTGACGCGGCGCCGGTGAACATGGCGACAAGCGAGCCGATGGTCGAGCGGAGGTTGTGGCGATGGACGACCATGTCGACCATGCCGTGCTCATACAGATATTCGGAGCGCTGGAAGCCCTTGGGCAACTTCTCGCGGATGGTCTGCTCGATAACCCGCGGGCCGGCAAAGCAGATCAGGGCGCCGGGCTCGGCGATATGGACATCGCCCAGCATGGCGTAGGATGCCGTCACGCCCCCCGTGGTGGGGTTGGTGAACACCACCACAAACGGCAGGCCGGCATCGCGCAGGCGCAGCACCGCAACGGTGGTGCGCGGCATCTGCATGAGCGACAGGATCCCCTCCTGCATGCGGGCGCCGCCCGAGGCCGCAAAGAGGATGAATGGCGTGCGCGTCTCGGCCGCCTTTTCGAGGCCGGTGATCACCGCCGAGCCGGCCGCCATGCCGAGGGAGCCGGCCATGAAGTCGAAATCCTGCACGGCAACCGTCACCGCCTGGTCGTAAAGCCTACCGGTGGCGACAAGCACGGCATCGTCCATGCCGGTCTTGACGCGCATGTCGCGCAAGCGATCGGTGTAACGCTTCTGGTCGCGGAACTTCAGCGGATCCTGCGCCACGGTGGGCAGCGGCACGAGGTCGTAGCGCCCGCCATCGAGGAACGCCGCCATGCGATCGCTGGCCTTGATCTTCATGTGGTGGCCGGAGCCGGGCACCACCCACTGGTTGGCCTCGAGATCGCGGTAAAACACCATCTCGCCGGATTCGGGATCCTTGACCCAGAGGTTCTCGGGCGTCTCTCGCTTGTTCAGAAACGACCGGATTTTCGGGGGCAGAACGTTATCGATCCAGCTCATGACGATCCTTCAGGGCAATTGCGGCCCGTCTACGAGGTGATTGTGGCAATATAGGCGCGTCGCAGGCGGTGCGCAAATCAGGCGCGAGCCCTGCGCACACCCTCGGCGAGGCTCCGGACCAACTCGGTGACGGCGCCGACGGTTGCCCCTGTCGCCTTGCCGTCGCTGAGCGAGCTGCCAACGGCATTGCAGACGGCCGTGCCGACAACGACGCCATCGGCATCGCGGCCCATGCTGGCGGCGTCATCGGCCGTCTTGATGCCGAAGCCGACGGCAACCGGCAGCGCGGTATGCGCCTTGATGCGCTTGACCGCCTCGCCCACTGCGGCATGCGACTTGATGGTGGCGCCGGTGATGCCGGTCATCGAGACGTAGTAAACAAACCCCGACGTATTGGCGAGGACGGCCGGCAGGCGGCGCTCATCGGTGGTGGGCGTGGTCAGCCGGATGAAGTTGAGGCCGGCGGCGAGGGCCGGCACGCAAAGCTCGCTGTCTTCTTCGGGCGGCAGATCGACCACGATCAGGCCATCCACTCCCGCCGCCAGCGCATCGGCGATGAACCGGTCGACGCCATGGATATAGATGGGGTTGTAGTAGCCCATGAGGACGATAGGCGTGAGGGTGTCGGCCTTGCGGAACTCGGCCACCATCGCGAGGGTCTTGCGCAGCGTCTGGCCGCCGGCCAGGGCCCGCTGGCCTGCGAGTTGAATGCCGGGGCCATCGGCCATCGGGTCCGAGAACGGCATTCCAAGTTCGATGAAGTCTGCCCCCGCGGCGGGCAGCGCGGCAAGGATCGCCGTTGCCGTCGCCCCATCGGGATCGCCCGCCATGGTGAAAATGCCGAGCGCCGGACGGTTCTCGTCAGCGCACTGGGCGAAACGGTCGGCGAGGCGCGCGGTCATTGCTTCATTCCGAGGTAGCGGCCGACGGATTCCACATCCTTGTCGCCACGGCCCGAAAGGCAGAGGACGACGGTCTCGTCCGCTCCCATGGTGGGCGCTAGCTTCATCACCTGCGCGAGGCCATGCGCGGATTCGAGTGCCGGGATGATGCCTTCGAGCCGCGTACAGAGCTGGAACGCCTCGAGCGCTTCCTTGTCGGTGATGGGCACGTAGGTGACGCGCTTCGAATCGTGGAGGAAGGAGTGCTCCGGGCCGACGCCCGGATAGTCGAGGCCTGCCGAAATGGAATGTCCTTCCAGGATCTGCCCGTCGGCATCCTGAAGGAGGTATGTGCGGTTGCCGTGAAGGACGCCGGGACGTCCGCCGGTCATCGACGCGGCATGGCCGTTTTCGACATCGATGCCATGCCCACCGGCCTCTGCGCCATAGATCCGGACGGTCGGCTCGTCGAGGAAATCGTAGAAGGTGCCGATGGCGTTGGAGCCGCCGCCGACGCAGGCGACCAGCGCGTCCGGCAGCTTGCCCTCGGCTTCCAGCATCTGGGTGCGGATCTCTTCGCCGATGATCTTCTGAAAATCGCGCACCATCGCCGGATAGGGATGCGGGCCGGCGGCGGTGCCGATCAGGTAATAGGTGGTGTCGACATTGGTCACCCAGTCGCGCAACGCCTCGTTCATTGCGTCCTTGAGCGTCCCGGCGCCGGCGGTGACGGGGCGCACTTCGGCGCCCAGCATGCGCATCCGCAGCACATTGGGCCACTGCCGCTCGACATCGGTCGCGCCCATGAAGACGACGCAGGGCAGGTCGAACTTGGCGCACACCGTGGCGGTCGCGACGCCATGCTGGCCGGCACCGGTTTCGGCGATGATCCGCGTCTTGCCCATCCGCTTGGCGAGGAGGATCTGGCCGAGGGTGTTGTTGATCTTGTGCGAACCGGTGTGGTTGAGCTCTTCGCGCTTCAGGTACACCTTGCCGCCGCCCAGGTGCTCGGTCAGCCGGCGCGCGAAATAGAGCGGCGACGGACGGCCGGCGTAGTGGGTGCGCAGATCCGCCATTTCGCTGATGAAGGCTGGATCGTCCTTGGCGAAATTATAGGCCGTCTCAAGATCGCGGATCAGCGGCATCAGCGTTTCGGCGACATAGCGGCCACCGAAAATGCCAAAGCGGCCATCCTCGTCGGGGCCGTTGCGCAGCGAATTGGCCCGCGGAAGCTCGCTCTGGATGTCGTTCATGGCCTCAACCCGGCGCAGCAGCCCGCGCGTTCTTGATGAAGGCGCGGATCAGCGCCGCGTCCTTGACCCCCGGCGCCGATTCGACACCCGAGGACACGTCGACCCCGATGGGACGGACCGCCGTGATGGCGGCGCCGACCGTTTCGGGCGTGAGGCCTCCCGAAAGCATGAAGCCAAGCTGGGGGTCAAGCGCCTTGAGGAGGCTCCAGTCGAAGGCAACGCCGTGGCCGCCCGGCCGATCGGAGCCCTTGGGCGCCTTGGCATCGAGGAGGATGCGGTCGGCGACTTCGGCGAGCGCCGGCACCGCGGCCACATCCTCGGCCGAGCCGATCGAGACCGCCTTGAGGATCGCAATCCCCGCCTCCTCGCGGATGGCGGCGACGCGGTGCGGCGTTTCGGGCCCGTGCAGCTGGATCCAGTCGGGCGACAGCGCAGCGATTTCCATCACGCAGCTGTTGTCCGGGTTGACCAGGAACACCGCGGTTTCGACGCGGCCGCGCGCCAGCGAGATCAGTTCGGTCAGCGTCTCGAGATCGACGTGGCGCGGCGAGCGGGTGAAGTGCGCAAAGCCCACCATGTCGGCGCCGGCATCGATTGCGGCCTCGAGGATTGCAGGGGTCTTGATGCCGCAAATCTTGATGATCAGGGGGTCGCTCATGCCGTCAGGGCTTTGCCAAATCGTCGACAATGGGAAGCTGGGGCGAGCGCCGGATTGCATCGACCTCGCGGTTGAGCCGCTCCGCCTCGCGCCGGTAGCTCCGCTCGTCGCGGCGATGCGGCGCCTGCGCGAACCAGGTGGCAATGCCGCCAAGGATGACGCCGAACAGCAAGACGGTGAACAGGACGAGGAACAGCGGCACCCCGACCCCCGGAGTGGTCAGCGCTTCAGAGGGCACGAACGGGTTGAAGTTGACCACCACCAGCTGGCGGTTGGCGAGCGCGAAAACGATCAGCACCAGGCAGAGTGGCACCAGCACGACCCAACCAACAATGCGTCTGATCATGGGGCTCCGTTCCGGATGGGCTCAACCGCGGTTGAGCCGCTCCCGGATCTCCTTGCCGGCCTTGAACTGCGGCACGTATTTTTCGCCCACATCAACCTGTTCGCCGGTGCGCGGGTTGCGGCCGACGCGGGCCGGGCGGTTCTTGACGGCGAAGGCGCCAAAGCCGCGCAGTTCGACCCGGTCGCCACGCGCCATGGCGTCGCCGACCTCGTCGAGGATGGCATTGACGATGTTTTCGATGTCGCGCTGGAACAGATGCGGGTTTTCGCTCGCAAGCTTCTCGACCAGTTCAGACTTGATCATCTCGCCCCCGAGGTTCCGTTGAGGAATACTCGATTTTCCCTAGTCAGCGGGCAACCTGCCAAAGCGAAACCAACCCGTCAAGCGCAACCGGACCGCCCGCGGGCAGGCCGAGCGCGGCACGGGCCTGGCCGCCGACCCAATCGCCCCAGTTCATCCAGCCGCCCCGATCGGTGGGATAGCGGGTGACGATCGGCAGATCGGCCTTGATGCCCTTGTTGGCTTCGAGCCAGGCCACGGCTTCGGCCTCGCCGCCCACTTCATCCACCAGTTTGGCCGCGATGCCTTGGTTGCCGGTGACGATCCGGCCATCGGCAAGGGGCAGCACTTCGGCGCGCGACATGCCTCGGCGCTCGGCGACGATATCGACGAACCACGAGAACGAGTCGTCGACCAGCGACTGGAGCGAGGCCCGCACTTCCGGGCTCATCGGCTCGTCGAGGTCAGGTTCGGCCTTGAGTGGGCCCGAGGCGACCTTGTCGAGATCGACCCCGATGGTCTGCATCAGCTTGCTGGCGTCCGTGGTCTGGAACAGGACGCCGATGGAGCCCACGATCGACAGGCGGCGCACGAAAACCCGATCGGCCGCAACCGCCGCCATATAGGCAGCCGAGGCGCCGAGTTCCTTGACGTAGGCGACAACCGGCTTTTTGGCGCGGAGCTTGCCGATGGCATCGTAGAGTTCCTCGCCGCCGGCGGTGGTGCCGCCGGGCGAATTGATGGCGATCACCACGGCCTTGACGTCGGCGCTGTCCCCTAGCGCCTCGAACATCTCAAGCCGCTTGGGATCCGAGGTGATCGTCCCGTCGATCTCGACGCGGGCAATGGTGTCCCCCGACAGGCCGTTCTCGGTGGCAAAGCGCGCCGTCCCCGCCAGCACCGCCACCACGAGGGCCACGAAGGCCAGGATGCGCCAGCGGAGGCGCGAGCGGCGGAGCGCGCTCGCCGCTGGAATGGCGTGGGACGGGTCGATGACGGGATCGGACATGAATGAGCTCGCCGCTTGGAAAGCCTGCGGCTTACCGACGGCCACCGGTTTTGTCCAGCTACAGCCGGCGGACCATGAGCTGGGCGTTGGGCTCGTAGGAGAGGAGCTTGGGGAAGAATTCGGGGATGTCGAGGACTTCGAATTCGTGCCGCTCCCAGAACGGCTGGCTGCCATTGACGGCCACGAGGCTCATGGTGGGAAAGTTCTGGGCTCGGGCGTGTTTGGCGAGGGCGCCGGTGATGTAGCTGGCAGCGCCCACCCGCCGGGCCACCGGCAGCACCGCGAGATCGTGGATGTAATAGGTGTCGGTGAGCGGGGGCAGTTCGCCCAGCAGCGCATTCAGCGTCGGCAGGGTCTGGCTGGTCCAGGGGTGGCTTAGGACATAGCCGGCAGGACGCTCGTTGACCTCGAGGAGGTAGGCGCCGTTGCGGTAGAGGTCGTGCTTTTCCGCCAGGACCTCCGGCGCTTCGTAAAAATCGGGATGGACGGCGGCGGCGATGCGCTCGACGGCGTCGAGGTCATAACCGGTCATGGCGCGCCACGAGACGCCGGGAAGCTTCATCCCATCCCCCAAAAGACAAGGCCCGCACGGCTAGCGCGCGGGCCTCGATTACGCAACTCGCGACGAGTCTTATTTCTTCTCGCGGTCCTTGAGGGCGGCGCCCAGGATGTCGCCGAGCGAAGCGCCCGAATCCGACGACCCGTAGGCGGCCACGGCTTCCTTTTCCTCGGCGATTTCCAGCGCCTTGATGGAAAGGGCGACCTTGCCGGTCTTCCGATCGTACTGGGTGACGCGGGCGTCGACCTTTTCGCCCTTCGAGAAACGCTCGGGGCGCTGGTCATTGCGGTCGCGGCTCAAATCGGCGCGGCGGATAAACGCGGTCATCTCGGAATCCGCGATGCGGACCTCGATGCCACCATCGTTGACCTCGGTGACGGTGCCGGTGACCACGGCGCCCTTCTTGAGGCCATCGCCGGACGAGTCCTTCTCGTCGCCGGTCGCCAGCTGCTTGATGCCGAGCGAGATGCGCTCCTTTTCGACATCGACGTCGAGGACCTTGGCCGAAACCATGTCACCGCGGTTGTAGTCGTCGAGCACCTGCTCGCCCGGGCGCTGCCAGTCGAGATCGGAGAGGTGGACCATGCCGTCCACATCGCCGTCGAGACCAATGAACAGGCCGAACTCGGTCTTGTTCTTGACTTCGCCTTCGATGGTGGAGCCGATCGGGAACTTCTCGGCGAACGATTCCCACGGGTTCTGAAGGGTCTGCTTGAGGCCCAGCGAGATGCGGCGCTTGTCGGGATCGACCTCGAGCACCATGACTTCCACTTCCTGCGAGGTGGAGACGATCTTGCCCGGGTGGACGTTCTTTTTGGTCCACGACATTTCGGAAACGTGGATCAGGCCTTCGATGCCCGGCTCCAGTTCGACGAACGCGCCGTAGTCGGTGATGTTGGTGACGCGGCCCGAGAACTTCGCACCCACCGGGTATTTGGCCTCGATGCCTTCCCACGGATCGGCCTGCAGCTGCTTCATGCCGAGCGAGATGCGGTGCGATTCGTGGTTGATGCGGATGATCTGGACCTTGATGGTCTCGCCGATCGACAGCACTTCCGACGGGTGGTTCACACGGCGCCAGGCGATGTCGGTGACATGGAGGAGGCCGTCGATGCCGCCGAGGTCAACGAACGCACCGTAGTCGGTGATGTTCTTGACCACGCCGTCGACGATCTGGCCTTCCTCGAGCTGTTGGACGATTTCCGAACGCTGCTCGGCACGCGACTCTTCGAGGATGGCCCGGCGGGAAACGACGATGTTGCCCCGGCGCTTGTCCATCTTGAGGATCTGGAACGGCTGCGAGACATTCATCAGCGGGCCGATGTCGCGGATCGGGCGAATATCGACCTGCGAGCGCGGCAGGAAGGCGACGGCGCCTTCGAGGTCGACCGTAAAGCCGCCCTTGACCTGGTTGAAGATGATGCCTTCAACGCGCTCGTTGTTGTTGTACATTTCCTCGAGCTTGACCCAGCTCTCTTCGCGGCGAGCCTTCTCACGGCTGAGGACGGCCTCGCCCATGGCGTTCTCGACGCGGTCGACATAGACCTCGACCTCGGAGCCCACCTTGATGGTGCCATCGCGGCCAGCCTGGCCGAATTCCTTGAGCGCAATACGTCCTTCGGTCTTCAGACCGACGTCGATGATCGCGAGATCCTTTTCGATCGCGACCACGATGCCCTTCACGACGGCACCTTCCATGGGCTCGTTGTCCATGAAGGAATCCATCAGGAGGGATTCGAAATCTTCTTTCACAGCAGCTTGCGTAGCCAAACTTTTCTCCAGATGCGCCCGGTGGTTGGGTGAAGTGGAAACGGGCCTATCGCCTGGCGAAAACCACCAAAGCGATCCGGTGCGCGAAGCGCCGCGTCCACTGATTTGAGCTGAAGCCCCGAGCCGGTCCTTGGTCTCGTGCCGAAGGGGCGGAGCCTGCGAGGGTGGATTAGAGGGCGCCCGTGTTCACGGAAACCCTCGCCTTGCTGGCCAGAACCCCGTCGACAATGGCGACGGCTGCGCGGAGTGCGGCGTCTATATCCAATCGCGTCGTGTCCAGCAAGTGGGCATCCGGCGCCGGGTAGAAGCCGCCATGGGGGTTGGCACGGTCGCGCGCATCCCGCTCCTCTATCTGGTGGTAGAGCCGGTAGCGGTCAACCACCTTGCCTTGCCCTTCCCACTGGCGGGCGCGCCGTTCCATGCGCGCCTTGCTGTCGGCCTCGATGAAGAGCTTCACATCGGCATCGGGGCAGATCACCGTGCCGATGTCGCGGCCGTCGAGAACGGCGCCCCCCGGCTGGTGCGCGAAATCGCGCTGGAAGGTGCGGAGCGCTTCACGCACCCCGCCGATCACCGCAACCTTGCTGGCGAGGCTGCCGGCCTCGGCGCCCGTCAACTCCCCGACGTTCGCGAGGTGGCGGGGGTCGAGCCCGCGAGCGGCTTCGATTGCCGCCTCGCCGAAGCCTTCGGTGTCCGCCAGATCGCGCACGGCGAGACCGACCGCCCGGTAGAGGAGGCCCGTATCGAGATGCGGCAGGTGGTAGTGCCGGCCGAGACCGAGGGCCAGGGTGCCCTTTCCCGAAGCGGCGGGACCGTCGACAGCGATGATCATGGTCGCCGACCCAACCTCAACGTCCCGCCGGGGTCAAGCGCGACGAAGGTCCGGCGCCCGGCGGGCACCAAACCTGCCGCTTTTGCGTTTGACAGCGTCTGGCTTTCACCCTAACCGGACGATCCCTAAGCGGAGGCCCCGCGTTTCAACCCAGAGGGAAGAGCATTGGCCAACCAGGACCGCGGCACCAAGCGGGAAGATCCCGAAACCGGCAAGAAGTTCTACGACCTGAACCGGGATCCGATCGTTTCGCCCTATACCGGCAAATCCTACCCCCGTTCGTTCTTCGAGCAGAACGTCACGCCTCGCAAGCCGAGCCGCGACGAAGAGCAGGATGACGACGAGGAAGTCGAAGAAGTGGAAGTCGCGGCGGCAACGCCGGACGAGCCCGAAGTGATCTCGCTGGAAGACGCCGATGCCGAAGAGGCAGGCGCCGAGGGCGAGGACATCCCCGATGTCGAGGACGTCGAGGATGTGGAAGATATCGGCGACGATGATGCCGACGTTTTCCTCGAGGAAGACGAAGAGGAAGAGGGCGACCTCGACTTCGACGTGGGCGGCGGCGACGAGCGCTGATTTCGCGCTTGCATCCTACGGATCGCTCAACTAGACAAACACCCGCGCTTCGACAGGCTTGCCTGCCGCAGCGCATCCCAAGACGATATGTGGGGCCATAGCTCAGTTGGGAGAGCGCTTGCATGGCATGCAATAGGTCGTCGGTTCGATTCCGATTGGCTCCACCATCGTCCCCAAAAGCCCCGCGAAAGCGGGGCTTTTTGTTTCGTGCTTCCCCGCCGCTCCACCCTGCCTGAGGTGATATCCAGATGATCCTCGGCCCGACCTTGCGAACCGATCGGCTGGTGCTTCGGCCGCCGGAAGAACGGGATTTCGAGGCGCTCTGCCGCTTCGGGCAGTCGGAAGACCGGATGCGGTTCCTGGGCGGGCCCGCGGATCGCCACGCCCAATGGCGGACGCTGCTGGCCGACATGGGGCACTGGACCCTCCGCGGCTTCGGGCTGTTCACGATCGAGCGCGCCACGGATGGCGCCGCAGTCGGCCGCGCCGGCATCCTCCTTCACCATTTCAACGAGGAACCCGAGTTCGCGTGGCACCTGTTCGAGGGCTTCGAGGGCCATGGCTATGCGACGGAAGCCGCGCTGGCGGCCCGCCGGTGGTACTACCGCGAAACCGGCAATGGTCCGTTGATGAGCTGGATCAACCGCCGCAACCTCGCATCGCAAGCCCTCGCCCGCCGCCTTGGCGCAACGGTCGAACGCCTCGACACCACCGCCAGTGGCCACGAAGGCGAAATCTGGCGCCACCCGCTCCGCTAGCGCGACGTCCCGTCGATCGCGTCGAATGTCGCGCGGATATCATCGGCGACGAGGTCCGGCGCTTCGGTGGCGGCGAAATGGCCGCCACGGTCCGCCTCGGTCCAATGGACGAGATTGAGCCAGCGCTCGCCCCACGAACGCGGGGCCGGGAGGATATCTGCCGGCATGATCAGCGCGCCCGAGGGGACTTGGGACTTGCCGAGCGACTGCATCGTCTTGTCGCCATAGGTCTCGGCATACATGTGGATCGAGGTCGCAAGGCTGTCCGTGAACCAGAAGATCGACAGGGTGGTGAGGATGTCGTCCGGCTCGTAGCTGTCGAGCCCGCCGTCGCTCCAGCTGTTCCACTTTTCCAGCGCCCATGCCGCGAGCCCCGCCGGGCTGTCGCTCAAGCCAGCGCCCAGCGTGTGCGGCTTGGTCGCCTGGATCATGGCGTATGCCCCCTCGCTCATGTTCCAGCTCTGGCCCTCCTCGAGCCACGCCTTCTCCTCCTCGCTGGCGTCGTCCGGTCGGGGATAACCCCAATACACATTGACCGTATGCGAGCCGATCAGGCGCTCCGGCACGGTCTTTTCCAGGGCCAGCATCACCGCGGCACCGAGGTCCGAACCGTGCACTGCAAAGCGGCTGTAGCCAAGCTCCGTCATTAACTCGGCCATCGCGCCGGCCATCCGCGTCGGACCCCAGCCGGCTTCGGTCGGCGCCGGCGAAAAACCGAATCCGGGCAGCGACGGGATGACCACGTGGAACGCCCTTCCACCGCTTGTCGGCGACGTCAGACGATCGACCAGCGGCAACAGTTCGGCGAAGGTCGACGGCCAGCCGTTGAGGAGAAGGATCGGCGTCGCATCCTCCCGCGCAGCGCGAACATGGACGAAATGCAGCGTCGTGCCACCCGTCCCGGTGTTGAACTGCGGGAAACGGTTGAGACGCGCCTCGGCAGCTCTCCAGTCGAACCGTTTCCACCGCTCCAGCCACCCCTCGAGAACATCCGGCGGCGTCCCCCGCTGCCAGTCCACCCCACGGACCGCCCGCGGCAGGCGAGCCGTCTCCAGCCGCGCCCGCAGATCCTCGAGTTCGGCATCATCGATCCGGATCACGAAGGGTTGCATGGGCACTCCTGCTGGCTGGCGTCGGTCACGTCGCAACGGCAATGACGAAAGCAATGTCACGGTTCCCCCCCACCCACGTTGCTCGACAGCTGGCCCTCCGGGCGGTACGACCGCAGGTGATTGGTTGAACCTTCAACGGCGCGGCTCCTTGCTCAGAGACGTTCAAGCTTTGCGTGGGCTCGCCGTGTTGTTCGTGGTGTTCACGCACGCCCCGGCCATCTACCCCCAGTTGCTGCAGCTCAACCTCAGTTGGCTCGCGTGGTGGACCGGCGTCGACGTCTTCTTCGTAATCTCGGGCTTCGTGATCGCGAGGAGCTTTTTTCCGCGCATCGAGGGGCATGCCGGGCAGGCGGCGATTGCAACGCGGTTCTTGCAACGCCGGGCGATGCGCCTCCTGCCGGCGAGCCTGTTCTGGGCCAGCGCCGCGCTGCTCCTGGCGCTGGTTTACAACCAGACCGGGATTTTTGGTCCGCCAGCAGGGGTGGCTGTTGAATACCTGTCGGCCATTTTGCAGGCCAAGAACGTCGCGGGGCTGATCCTTCCCACCTACTCGATGGGCCCCTATTGGAGCCTCGCGTTGGAATGGCAGTTTTATCTCGCGCTGCCCCTGCTCCTGATCTTCACCCCCGTTCTCCTGCGCCCCGTCGGAGGGCTCGCGCTGCTTGCCGGCGTGCTCTTGCTGACTTCGCTGTTCGAACCCACCATGCAGTTCTTCCGCGTGGGGCCAATCATCGCGGGCATTCTCCTTTACCGGCTGAGCGCGTCACCCTGGCACAAGCGTCTGGAGCCGACCTGGCTCGGCAGCCACCTCGTGCGCCTGCCGGCGATCGCCGGCCTCCTGTTCGCATTGTTGCTTGCGGGAACGCAGCCGGGTCCCGTCCACTGGGTCGGCATCACTGTCGTCGCGACACTCCTCGTCTGGATCGGCAGCTATGACCGGGGGTTCATCGCCCTACCCGGGATGCGCTGGGTCGGCGACCGATCGTACTCGCTCTACCTCGCACATATGCCCGTGATGCTGTTTCTGTTTGAAACGGGGCATCGGGTCGGCGTCACGAATGACGGCCTCCTGTTTGCACTGTCCTTCGCCGCCCTCCTTGCCGTGTCCGCGCTCAGCTATCGCGTCCTCGAGCAGCCGATGCAGCGCGCGGGCCGGGCGATCGAAGTGCGCGGCTCGCAGGCTTCAAGCCCCCCCGACTACACCGCGTAGGTGCTGATCGCGGCCCCGATCGTCGCCGGGTTGGCCGGTTGGAGCCGGGTGGGCGGGCGCCCTTCGAGCATCGCCGCAATGTCGTCGACGATCATCCGGCCGATCAGCTGGCGGCCGCCGTCGACGGCGGCGGCGCGGTGCGGGGACAGGATGACGTTGGAAATCCCCCGCACCGGATCGTCAGCCGGCACGGGCTCGGCGGGAAACACATCGACCGCCAGCCGGATGCGCCGCTCGCGCGCCGCCGCCACCAGCGCCGGAAAGTCCGCCAGGTGGGCGCGGCTGATCAGGACCACCAGCGTGCCGCGCGGCAGGAGGCGGATGACCGGTTCGCTCACCAGGCCCGCGTTCTCGCGGGTCGGCGTGGCGGCCACCACCAGCACACGGCTCCAGCGGGCGAGATCGTCGAGTGCCATCAGCTCGACGCCCGTCCCGTCGAGGGCGCCGGGCGGCAGCCACGGATCATAGGCCGCGACCAGCGGGCGGAAGGGCGCGAGGAGCCGCGTCACTTCGCGGGCGATGGAGCCATAGCCGACAAAGCCCACCCTCGCCCCGAACAAGGAAAAGTCCGTCGCCCCATTGTCGGCGAGCCAGTGCTCATGCCCGAGGCGGAAGGCTTCATGCTCGGCGACGATGCCGCGCGCGCCCGCCAGCATCAGCCCGAGGCACATTTCGGCGACGGATTCGCGAAACCCGGGCGCCGAGGAGAGCACCCGGATGCCGCGGCGGAAGGCGGCGTCGTAATCCACCGTTTCGGGAAAGCGGCCCGAAACCTCGATGATCGCTTCCAGCGCCGGGGCCGCGGCAAGCTGCTCGCGATCCAGCGTCGGACGCGCAGCGACGAGGAAGCGCATGTCGCCGCGATGCTGTTCCAACGTGGCTGGGGACATCGGCCAGTTCTGTCCGCCAACGACCTCGCACAGCGCCGTGAGCCGGGCCCAGTCCTCCGGCGTGAACAGCTCCTCCACCTTGCGGAAGAACTGGTCGAGGACAAGTTTCGGTTTGGGCGCGGAAAGGGTCATCGGAAAAAAGTTCTAGTTTGGCGTATCGACAGGGTCATGAGGCTAAAGCCTGTTTGTCACTCTGGTTCCCCGGGCGGCTTCGCGTCCTCCGGCTTGGGCGTCTCCGGTTGCGGCGCCTCCGCTTTCGCCCTTCGCTTCCCTTTCCGGCGCGGCAGGAACACGGCGAGGAGGAAGTTCACCCCCAGCGCGGCAGGCGGAACGAGGTAGTATCCGACCAAGCGGCTGACGGCGGGCCAGAGCGCGCTCTGACCGGGGTTGCGAAGCACATTCTCGGTAAGTTCCCGGTCCGAGAGCGCGTCGTACTCCGGATAAAGCCGGCGAAAATCGCCGATTCGGAACCGGCACTGGTCGCCGTCGCGCTGGTAATCGACCCCGCCGATCCCGCGCACGGGGGTGTTGTCGCGATGAAGGCACGGCACGGTGAGCACCGGTTCGCCGTAAATGCCGGCGGTTGCCAGCACGAGAAAGAGGCTCGACCAGTTCAGCACCGTGGCCAGGGCAAACCAGGCGAGCGTGGCGCCGAGCCACCAGCGGAGGGCCACCCGCCCGTCCAGCGGCTGGCCGCGCTGCATCGGCGTCACCTGCCGCGGGGTCAAGCGCCGGTCACGCGCCAGATGACATCACCGACGTCATCGCACAGCAGCACGCTCCCGTCCCCGGCAATGGCGACACCCACCGGTCGGCCATAGGCGGCCTTCTCGTCCGGCGACAGGAAGCCGGAGAGGAGGTCGACCGACCCGCCGGAGGGCTTGCCGCCACTGAACGGCACGAAGATCATGCGGTAACCCGAAAGCTTCGAGCGGTTCCACGAGCCATGCTGGCCGATCGCCATCCCTTCGCCGAGGCCCGGCAAGGTGCCGGCCGGAAGCCAGCAGAGGCCGAGCGACGCCGTGTGCCCGCCAAGGGCAAAGTCGGGCTGCAGTGCCTGGGCCACCATGGCTCGGTCCTGCGGGACGCGGTCGTCGACCGTCTGGCCCCAATACGAATAGGGCCAGCCATAGAAGCCGCCGTCCCGGACCGAGGTGAGGTAGTCCGGCGGCGTCTCATCGCCGATCCCGTCGCGCTCGTTGACCACCGTCCAGAGCGACCCCGTCGATGGCTCCCAGGCCATGCCCACCGGGTTGCGGAGGCCGGAAGCGAAGATTCGCTGCTGTTCCGTCTCGAGATCGAGCTCGTAGATGCAGGCGCGGCCTTCCTCGGCCGCCATGCCGCTGTCTCCGATGTTGCTGAGCGAGCCGACAGCGACATAAAGCTTGCGGCGATCCGGGCTGAGGATGAGGTTGCGCGTCCAGTGGCCGTCGGGCTTGTAGGTGGAAAGACGCCGGCCCGGCCCGGCGATCCGCGTGTCGCCGTCGCGATAGGGATAGACCCAGACGCCATCGGTGTTGGCGACATAGAAGCGGTCGTCCACCAGCGCCATGCCGAACGGCTGGTTCAGCCCGTCGAGAAACGCTTCGCGCGTCTCGGCGACGCCGTCGCCATCCGCATCCCGGAGGAGGACGATGCGATTGGGGCTCGGCCCGAGGGCGCCGGCGCGCTTCATGGTGGCGTTGATGGCGTGGTCGAACGCCGTCTTGGCTGTTCCGGGCTGGGTCAACGCTTCGGCGGCAAGAACATCGCCATTGGGCAGCACCAGCATCTGGCGCGGGTGCCGCAGGCCGGTGGCAAAAGCGTTCACGGTGAGACCCGGCGCCGCCACCGGCTTTCGGCCGCCGCTCCACCCGGTGGCGGTCGGCATCTTCAGGGTCGGAATGCCCTGCGGGACCGCCGGGGGGATGGCGGGCGTCAAGCCGAACGCCTGCTTGGTCTCTCCGGGGTTGCGGTGCCGCAGGAGGATCACCGCGCTGCCGATCGACTGGACGAGATTCGCGAAGGCGCGTGACAAATCCATGGCCGTCTCCTGTTGTCTCTTCATAGGCCGCGCCCCGAACCGGTCAAGCCGGCATCGGCCCAGTCATGGCCATCTTGTCGGAACGGCTGGGCTGTGATCGATTGCCCCCCGTGGAGGGCGGCACCGATGCGGTTCCTGCTTGCGCTTGTTGCACTGACCTTGCTGGCGAGCCCCGTGGCGGCCAGGCAGCAGAATTTTGCGGCGAATAGCGAAGGGCAGATCGAGTTCGTGATGCCCTCGATGAACATCGGCTGCATCTATACCCCCAAGGGCGGCACGAGCGTCTACATGCCGGCGGGCGGCGGACCGGAGCTCAGTTGCGACCGGGTCGAGCCGAGCTATGTCAACATCACGCTGGGGCCCACGGGGCCCGCTGTGCTGACGGAAGATCCCGGCGAGCAACCCTGCTGCGGCGCCGACAATGTGTTCGCCTACGGCAACACGGCCCAGCTCGGCGAATTCAGCTGCTCCTCTTCCTCAGCGGGCCTCATCTGCGAAACCCCCGACAAGAAGCACGGCCTCTGCCTCTCCCGCACCCGCACGCTGCACTACTAGGGGAATGGACACCAGGGGAGTGGATCTGGGGCAGTGTCTCAGTTTTAAATCCGCCACGCTGGCGGCCGTGGAAACTGAACCCCAAGGCCCATTCGCTTAGCGCAAAGCATGGAGGCTTCTATGGGCATGCAGATCAAGGTCGAGGGGACCGTTTACTTCAGCGAGAACAGCCGCCGCATCCATTTAGACATCGCTGGCGTCCGAACAGACGTAACAGGAGAAGAAGGGCGCGCCGGGTATCATCCCGCGCTGTTCAACAAACTTGCCGAGCTGTTGCGCGCCGCCGGTAAACCAGCACCAAAAAGGTTGCCGATTCCGGCTTGACCTAGAGTGAAAAGCGCAAAGCCGACGTGATCGGCAACCCGACGACACGCCCAACGATGGAAGGACAAGGCTGCGCAAGCTTCGGGGAGGAGATGTCGCGCTGGGGACAGTAGCAAGCAGGTGTGTGGACAAAAACAGAACATGCTTGCAGGAAATGGGTAGCAAGCATAGAGGATTACCGTGCAGCAAGCATATGGAGATCCTACCTATGACAAACGACGAAACCCCGCAGAGCAAAGGCGGCAAGGCGCGCAAGGCTCAACTGAGCCCAGAAGAGCGTTCTAGAATTGCGCGCGAAGCAGCCAAACGCCGATGGGGTGAAGGCCCTGCTCCCAAAGCAATCGCCGGCGCCGCCGACAAGCCAATTCGCATCGCGGACATGGAAGTGGGGTGTTACGTGCTCGATGACGGCAGGCGAGTAATTCCGACTAATTACATGCTCGACACGCTCCATATGGCGCGCGGCGGAAGTATGGTTAGGGGCATGAATCGGTTGGAGCTTTTTGTGTCCCGTGAGCGCATAAAGCCGTTTGTTTCCAGTAATTTATTGGATCGAATCAAGAACCCTGTCCGGTTCAAAACTGGCGGAAATATTGCTTACGGCTATGATTCCGATACTTTGATAGACATTGCAGAGGCAGTAATTCGCGCCGACAACGAGGTTGGGTTACAGAAACAACAGGCAGGCATTGCCCACCAATGCCAAGTTATTACTTCCAGCCTTACCCGTGTCGGCTTGGTGGCACTAATCGACGAGGCGACCGGCTACCAGACGATCCGTGACAAAGACGAGCTGCAGCAGATTCTGACCCTCTACCTGCTGCCGGAGCATCGGCCTTGGATGCAGACGATCCCGGAAGAGTTCACCAAAGAGGTCTACCGCGTCTACGGTTGGACGAGGACCAAGGACAACCGGGGGCCGCGATACGCCGGCAAGCTCATTCGCCAACTGATCTACGAGCGGATGCCGAAGCCCGTTCTGCCTGCGCTCGATGAGGTAAACCCGACAAACTCAAAGTACCAGCGCAAGCATCGGCACCATCAGTTTCTGACCGATAAGCAGGGGCTGGATCATTTCCGGTCGCTTGTCATTACAGTGATGACAATCTTGCGGCTGTCCAAGAACAAGGCCGAGTTCAAACGCCACCTTGAGACATTCTTCGGCAACGAGCCCGAACTCGATCTAGACGGACATGCTTGACGCCAAGCTTCATGCAAGGCGATCAGGGTGTCTGTCTGATTATTCAAACTGAGACGCTACCGGAGCTAGCCGGTCATTGACATGCCCGACCGGAGCAACAAGAAACTTGGGCACGTGTCGCCGCGGGGCGAAGGCACCAAACGCAAGGTCGAACCATGCCGTCACCACTGATCGAAATCTGCGTCGAAGGGATCGATGGGCTCGAGGCGGCGCAGGCCGCGGGCGCGGACCGGGTGGAGCTGTGCGCCAGCCTTGTTGAAGGCGGCCTGACGCCGAGCATGGGCGTGATCCGGCAATCGCTGCGGATCGCGCGTATCCCGTTCCATGTGATCATCCGGCCGCGCGGCGGAGACTTCCTTTATTCGGATCTCGAATTCGAGACGATGATGGACGATGTGCGCGCCTGCCGCGAGCTCGGGGTGATGGGCGTGGTGTTCGGCTGCCTGACCGCCGATGGGCAGATCGACGAAGGGCGGATGAAGGCGCTGACCGACGTGGCGCGGCCGATGAAGGTGACCTGCCACCGGGCCTTCGACATGACGCGCGACCCCGAGGAGGCGGTGGAGGCCCTGGTGCGCTGCGGCGTCGACCGGGTGCTGACCAGCGGGCAGCGTGACACCGCGCTCGAAGGCATCGACATCCTGAAGCGCACGCATGATGCGGCGCGTGGCCGGCTGGTGATCATGGCCTGCGGCGCTCTCGATGAAACCAACATCGCCGAAGTCCGCCACGGTTCGGACGCCGACGAATTCCATTTCGCCGCGCTGACCACCGTTTCGAGTGGAATGCGGTTCCGCAATCCGCATGTCGGCATGGGCGGACCCGATATCGAACGCGAGTTTCAGGTGACGCTGACCGATCGCGATGCCGTCCGCCGCACCATCGCGGCGGCACGCGGCTAGAGGTAATAGCCGCCCAGCGTCCGGGCAATCTCGGCCATCCTCTCGCGCAGGCTCGCCGGCTCGAGCACTTCCACTTCCGCGCCGACGCGGGTCATCTCCCGGCAGGCCCATTGCTCTTCCTCGATGGGGACGATGGCAACTGCATAGCCGTTGGAATCGTATTCGAGTTCCTGCCCCTCCAATTCATCCTTGACCCGCTGGCTGATCTCCTTGAGCCGGCTGATGCCGCGACGGGTGGCGCGGACACGCGCCGTACCAACATAGATCTCCCGTTCGAAACTTGCGGTCGAGTTGCGCCAATGCGTGGGCAGGTCGAAGTCGGGCGGACGGCTGAAGGTTTCGTCGAGAACGGTGAGGGCCTGGATCTGGCTCAGCCGGAACGTGCGAAAGCCGCTCTCGCGCTGCCCGACGAGGTACCAGATGCCGCCCTTGAGGACGAGGCCGAGAGGTTCGACTACCCTCTCGCTGACCTGCGTCCAGCTGTCGTAGCGCATGCGGATGCGGCGCTCGCTCCACACCGCTTCGGCGACGGCCTTCAGAAACTCGGGCCGCGGGCCGGCGGAAAACCAGCCTTTGGGGTCGAGGTGAAAGCGCGACGACATCCGCGTCGCCTCCGTCTGCCAGTCGGCCGGGAGAGCGGCGAGGAGTTTGAGTTCAGCCGCGGCGACCTCATCGCCGAGGCCCAGTTCGCCGGCCGGACCGGGAAGGCCGGAAAGAAACAACGCCCGCGCCTCGGGGGCGGTCAGGCCGGTTAGCCGGGTGCGCCAACCGTCGAGCAGCGCGAAGCCGCCATTGCGGCCGAGATCGGCATAAACGGGGACACCGGCGGCGCTCAACTGGTCGATGTCGCGATAGACCGTCCTGACCGAAACCTCGAGCTCGTCGGCCAGTGTTTCGGCACTCATCCGCCCCTTGGCCTGAAGGAGCATCATGATGGACAGGAGCCGGCTGGCGCGCATTTTCGAGTGCTCCTCCAAACACTGACACGAGGTGTCAGGCATCGAGTCGTAGTGTGTTTTCCCCAAGGCGGGAAGAGGATGGAGAAGCGTCGATGAACAAGCATTGGAGCGAAGGGGCAAAGACCTGCCCGCTGGTGGAATTCCATGATCTCAGGGTGGAGGCGGGACAGGCCGGCCGATACCTGGCGCTCCTCGACGAGCGCCTCGGGCCGTCCCTGGCACTCGAAGGCGTCCGCGACCTCGGGCACTTCCACGTCCGCGGGCAGCCCGACCGGCTGGTCCTCCTCCGCGGCTACCGCAGTTCACTGGAACGCCGCAAAGCGCTGGGCGGCTTTTTCGCCGGCGCGGCGTGGCAGCGGCATCGCGCGGAGGCGACCGGCCTTGTTCGCGAGCATTCCGTCATCCTCAGTCGCGCAGTGCGTCCGGAGGGTGGAATCCGCAGCCTCCGGCCGGGTGACCGGTACCGGCTCGTCACTTCGGAGCTGCGCTTCGCCGAGCAGATCGGCAGCTATCACCTGTGGCTGCGCCTCCTCCTGCGCAAGGCCGGGCTCGATCCTGTTGCCGCCTTCGCAACGCTCGAATCGCGCAACGATGTCGTAGCCGTCCCGGTGGTCCGCGACCGAACGCACCACCTGGCGCTGGTTCGGACCGATGCGCCGATCCCGGACCTGCCGGCGGATCTGCGCGATGCGCTCCGTTTCGCGCCTGAGGTCGTCGAGCTTCAGCCGGCGCTTTCGCTGGTCTGGTGACAAAGGGCGGCCCGATGGGCCATTATAGCGGTCCCGGAATCGGTGGCGGGGTCAGCCGGTGAGTGAAGAAGCAGATCTCGACGCGTATCTGAGGCGGATCAACTATGCCGGCTCGATCGCGCCGACGCTCGAGACGCTGACGATGCTCCATCGCCTGCATCCCGGGGCGATTCCCTTCGAGACGCTCGATCCCTTGATGGACCTGCCGGTTCGGCTCGGGCTGCGCGACATTGAGCAGAAGCTGGTTCACGACCGGCGCGGCGGCAACCAGGTCGAGCACAACCTCCTGTTCAAGGCGGTTCTCGAAGCGATGGATTTCCCGGTCACCGCTGTCGCCGCGGCGACCCTGTGGGCGCGTGCGGACACCGGGGAGCCGCCCGTCGACCACTTGGCGCTGGTGGTCGATGTGAACGGCTCGCCCTATCTTGCCGATGTCGGCTTCGCCGGCCCGGTCGCGACGGCCCCCCTGCGCCTTCGCGCTGACCTGGAACAGCAGACGCCCATCGAACGCTTCCGTCTCACCGGCGGCTACCCCAAATGGCGGCTCGACATCGAACAGCCTGCCGACTGGCAGCCCGTCTACGAGTTCACCGCCTCGCCCCTCCCCGACGACGCAGTGACGGCGATCAACGACCAGTTCGTCGCCGCCCATCGCGACACCCTCCTCGTCCGTCGCGCCGACGGGCAACGGCGGATGAGTCTGCACAATCGATCTTTGACCGTGACAGACGGGGAAAACAGGGAAGAATCTACAGCACAAAGCGCGGGAGAAATCCTGCACATTCTCACGCAAGTGTTTGGTATCGCCCTCCCCGAAAACGAGCGCGTCGACGCCGCCCTGGCGAAAATCCTCCGCCCTACGCTGGCGACCGACTGATGGCAACGTTCGTCGTCAACCCGGATGCGGTGCGTGAGTTCACCACCCTCGACGCCCTGCAAAAGTGGTACAAGATCAACCACTTAACGGCCACCGAGATGTGGATAAAAATCCACAAAAAAGGCTCCGGTCGCCCGTCCGTCACCGCCCTGGAGGGCATCGACGCCGCCCTCTGCTGGGGCTGGATCGACGGCATCCGCAAAGCTTTCGACGAGCACAGCTTCCTCCAGCGCTACACCCCCCGCGGCAAAAAATCCATCTGGAGCCAAGTCAACCTCACCAATATCGAGCGGCTCAGGCGGGAGGGCCTCATGCAACCGGCGGGTGAGGCGCAGGTCGCGTTGGCGCAGGAGGACGGGCGTTGGGCGAGGGCCTATGGCGGCTTCAACGCCGATCAGTTTCCCACCGACCTGATGGCAGCCATCGAGCAGGAGCCTGAAGCGTTAGCCACTTTCGAGACGCTGAACGCCCAGAACCGTTATGCGCTTGGCTTTCGGACTCACAACCTGAAAACCCCAGCAGCACGCGAGCGCAAGATCGCTCAGTTTGTCGAGATGCTGAAGCGCGGCGAGACACTTCACCCGAACGGGAAAGCCAAATGACGCGCTATGCAGCGTTTCTCCGCGGTGTGAATCTGGGCAAGCGGACCGTCAAGAGCGCAGAGCTCAAGGCGGCGTTTGAGCAGATGGGCTTCACCAATGTGAAGACCCTGCTCGCAAGCGGCAACGTGCTGTTCGATGGACCATCGCAAATGGGATTGCAGGCGAGGATCGAGGCCGGCCTCGAAGAGCGCTTCGGCTTCTCGGTGGGCACAGTGCTTCGTACCATGGATGAGCTTCGCGAGATGGTCCGGTCCGATCCATTTGGCGGTCTCACCGAAAGCCATGAGCACAAACTCCATGTAACGCTATTTGACGCGCCCATCCCGCCGGGGCTGGAGCAGACGAGCGTGGCGGGCGATTTCGAGGTGCCGCGGATTGCCGAGCGCGAGATTTTCCTTGTCATGTATCGCAAGCCCGACGGGACGTATCTGGGTCGCAGCAGCATCGACACCGAGAAGCGGCTGCCCAAGGGAACGCTGGTCACCTCGCGCAACTGGAACACAATTTTGAAAGCTATTGCATGATCATTGTTTTCGGCTCGATCAATCTCGACTTGATCGGTAAGGTGAGTCGGATTCCCCGGCCGGGTGAGACGGTACCAGGAACCGATTTCTCGACAGCCGCAGGCGGCAAGGGCGCCAATCAGGCACTGGCGGCACGTCGGGCCGGCGCCCCGGTGCGCATGATCGGCGCAGCGAGCCGCGACAATATGGGCGAAGAAGCGCTGGCGCTGCTTGCGGCCGGCGGCGTGGACCTCCGCGGCGTCAAGCGCCTCGACATGGCGCAAGGCGTGGCAATGATCTTTGTCGACGCCGAGGGCGAAAACGTCATCGGCATCATTCCCGGCACCAACGGCGATGTCAGCATCGACGATGCAGAGCGGACACTGGTTGACCTCTCCGCGCAAGATGTCGTCGTGGTGCAGCAGGAGATCGCGCCGGGATCTACCATTCGCGCATTGTCGATGGCTCGCGAGCGCGGTGCCCGGAGCATTCTCAACACGGCGCCCTTCGTGGGCACGACACGGGAAGCAGCCAATCGCGCCGATATCGTGGTCGCCAACGAGACGGAGTTCGCACTTCTCACCGGGCGCGAGGGACCTTTGGAGAAGCAGATGGCGGATTATGTCGCAGCGACCGGGCGCACGATTATCGTAACGCTCGGGCCCGACGGAGCACGCGCCCGGACGCCGACCGACACCATCACCGTTCCTGCTCTCCCGGTGACGCCGGTGGATACGGTAGGCGCCGGCGACACGTTCGTCGGCTACCTTGCAGCTGGGCTGGACAGCGGCCTCGCCCTTGAGCCTGCCATGCGGCGAGCTGCGGTCGCGGCGAGCCTGGCGTGCCTCAAGCCCGGAGCGCAGCCTGCCGTTCCCTATGCCGCCGACGTGGAAGCCGCCCTTAGCAACGGCTCGAGGTGATCCTCGAACAGGAGGCCGGGCTTGACGGCGACGGCCTCTCCATAGGTTCGTTCGGCTTCAAGGGAAATACGCATGAATCGGGCCATGCCCTCTGGTCCGGATGCGTCTGCCATCGGGTAGAACCCAGTTTCAAGCCGCCGGAGTATTTCGCTCTTTGAGCGGATCATTTTTTCGGTGACGCCAGGGCCATTGCTCATCGATACGCCGAGTTTGAGATAATCGTGCAGCGGCGTACCGAGATGCCAGCTGGCGGGCACCTTCCGGTAGAGCTGCAGCAAGAGCTCGAGGTCGGTCATGTTGGTTAGCACTGGATCGTAGCGGGCATCGGTGACCCGCCGATCCCACAGGATCATCGAATCCATCGACAGGCAGGTCCATTTGTAGGTGGCAGGCATCAGCTCCCTGTCGGCCCCCTCCCCTACCAAGCGAAGTCGGTTGCCCGCTTCATCCCATTCGTCGAGTGCCACCGAGACGATGGGATGGTGGGCAAGCGCATCGACAGCGAGGCGAAGCTTGTCCGGCTTGAAGCGATCATCCGCGTCGAGAATCGCCACATAGGGATTGTCGAGGAGGTCCAGTGCAGCGTTACGGGCTTGCGATGCGCCGCCGCCAATCTTACCGGAAGAAATATAGCGCTGGCGCGGATCGCGCAGCCCCGCTTCAGCAATAAGACGCTCATAATCGAGCCCGTCATCGGCGACGATCCAATGCTCCCAGTCGGCATGAGTTTGCTCGAGAACAGAGCGCACCAAGGGCTCTATCCAGCGCTCCGCCTTGAAGCAGGGGGTGATGACCGCAACGGTTTGAGTCATGGGAGGGCAAATCTTGAAGGGAGGGGGTAAGGGCCCCATATCTGACGCATCCGGCGGTGCCGCTCAACGGTTGAAAACCTGGGCCGCTGGATGACGGTGCTCTTGAAGGACGTGGAAGATGTCTCGCGTTTCGATGTTCTCGGCGCCGTTTCTACTTGGCTTTGAGGCCTATGAGGAACGCATCGATCGGCTCAGTCGTGCCGCGGACGGCTACCCGCCTTACAATATCGAGCGAGAAGTCGACGCCGATGGTGCCGAGAGCTTTCTCATCTCCATCGCAGTCGCCGGATTTGCCCTCGACGAACTCGAGATATCGCAGGAAGACAACCAGCTTTCGGTACGTGGCAAGCAGAAAGACGACCCAAATCGTCAGTACCTCCATAGAGGGATCGCTGCTCGGCAATTTCAGCGGACCTTTCTTCTCGCTGACGGCGTTGAGGTGAAAGGCGCAATGCTTCACCACGGCATGCTGATCATCTCAGTGATCAGACCAAAGGCGGAAAAGACGAGCCGCCGAATTGAAATCCGTTCTGCCTAGAGAGGGGAACACCATGCAAGACAGACCAGAACAGACAGCAATCGATAACCCGCTCCGGCACCTGACCGCCGCACAGTTCATGGCGCTTGGGGGAAATGCGGTGATCTATGTCCGCCCGATAAAGGGCAGCCAGCTCTCGGAAATGATGACGGAAGAAGAGGCAGAGTTCCCCGACGAGGATGATTTCCAGCTGGTCGTTTCGGCCGACGGTCAGCCCCTTCTCGTCGCGGACAGCGAAGAAGCTGTCGCAGAATGGCTCAGCGACAAGAACTTCGGGATCGTCGCCTTACACTAGCGGGCCGCTACGCGGCCTTGTTGGTCTCAAGTGGCTGCGTAAGGATGGTATAAAGCCGCGCCGGATCGTCGGTGCGACGCAAGCCGTCTGCCACGGCATCCGTTCGAAGAACTCGAGCAACACGTGCCAGGGCCTTGAGATGATCGGCGCCAGCGCCAACAGGCGCCAGGAGCATCATCACCAGGTCCACCGGTTGGTCATCCACTGCATCAAAATCGACTGCCGTCGTTAGTTTGATGAAAACGGCGACCACGCGCTTCAACCCCGCAAATTTGCCGTGCGGGATGGCGATGCCATTGCCTAGCCCAGTCGAACCCAACGACTCGCGGTCGTTTAGGGCGTCGAAAAGGCCTTCGGCGCTATGGCCGGTGATCTTCGAAACTTGCTCGGCCAACTGCACAAGAACTTCGCGTTTATTTGTCGTATCCGTGCAAACAAGCACAGAATCCTCAGCGAGGATGTCGGCCAATTCCATCAAGAGAACCCTAGTAATGCCTCGGCTGTGAAATGAGCTAATTGGCCCGAAGAGCTGGGTCGATCCAACCTATGTTGCCGTCGGCGCGGCGGTAGACCACATTCAACCCACCATGTCCAGCATGGCGGAACATCACGACCTCACCCTGTGTAAGATCGAGTTCCATGACGGCCTCTTCGACGCTCATTTGCCGAAGGTTGCGAGTGGTTTCGGCAATTACAGGAGGCGAGTAATCCTCAGCGAGTTCATCATCGTGCCCGGGTGAAGCCAACACGTAGCTCTGGGCGACGTCTTCGCCCCCCCCATTCGGCCCCGCACGACGATGTGACTTCAGCTTGCGGTTATAACGCCGCAGACGTTTTTCAATGGTCTCGGTGAGGATCTCGTAGGCGGAGATGGCATCGCCACCGTAAGCACTGGCCTGCAGAAGCGCGCCCGAATCGAGGTGAACGCTGCACAGGGCGTTGAACCCCGACCCCTCGGGCTCAAGGGTAAGATGGCCGGTATAGCCACCATCAAAGTACTTTTTCACGACGTTGTCGAAATGTCCCTCCGCCTTGCTCCTGAGAGCATCGCCCACATCCATGTTCTTGCCTGAAACGCGTAGGGTCATGGAACTCCTCTTCGGTGGATTGAACTCCTCCGGCCATGCCCCTTAGGGCGCAAGAGCCGGGGTCGCATCACGGAGTCTAGACCCGCGATACATGCGGACGCAATGCTCGAGCCGCCATTGGGTTTCAGCCCAAATCGCCAAGTGGTCTCGATAAATCGCTTGCAAATCCGCTGGCTTAGCGGGCGCTCACCAAAGCTCGCTTCTCCCGCCGACGAATGACGGATGACGGAATGTTCATCGCCTCGCGGTACTTCGCCACCGTTCGGCGCGCCACTTCGATCCCGCCCTCTTTTTGAAGCGTCTCGGCGATCGTGTCGTCGGACAGGATATCGCTATGCAACTCGCCCTCGATAAGTTGCCGAATTCGATGACGAACGGCCTCAGCGGAGTGGTCCGCAGCACCGGTCGATGAAGCGAGCGCGGTCGTGAAGAAATACTTCATTTCGAACAGCCCACGGGGCGTCGCGATGTATTTGTTCGAGGTCACCCGGCTCACCGTAGATTCGTGCATTTCGATCGCGTCGGCGACAAGCTTGAGCGTCATCGGTCGAAGAAATGCGATCCCTCGCTGGAGAAAGTCGTCCTGTTGGCGAACGATCTCGGTGGCGACCTTCAGGATGGTCTGAGCCCGCTGATCGAGGCTTTTGGTCAACCAATTCGCTGTCTGGAGGCAATCGACGAGGAACTTTTTGTCGGCATGGCGGGCTTGGCCGGCTACGGTCGCATAGTAGGTGCGGTTGACGAGCACGCGGGGGAGAACGTCGCTATTGAGTTCGACAATCCAGCCATCGGGGCCATGGCGGACAAAGACGTCGGGGACGACTAATTCAACCGGGCTTCGTTCGAAGGTCCGGCCGGGCTTCGGATCTAGCGCGCGTAGTTCGCCCAGCATATCGAGCAAATCCTCGCGATCGCATCCCACGGCCTTGCAAAGCGCCTGATGGTCGTGGTTGGCGATCAAATGGAGGTTGTCGAGCAGGCGCGTCATCATCGGATCAAGCCGATCGCGCTCACGCAACTGGATAGCGAGGCACTCGCGTACAGAGCGCGCAAATAGTCCAGGCGGATCGAGCGTCTGGAGCCTGCTTAAGACCCGCTCGATCGCCTCGACGGAAGCGCTGAGTTGATCGGCCAGTGTTGGCAAATCGCCGACCAGGTAGCCGGCTTCATCTAACCCGTCGGCAAGGAACCGGGCAATCAGGCGCTCTGCCGGATCGTCGAGAAGAAGGCCAATCTCCTTGTCGAGATGATCGGCAAGCGTCGGGCGGGAGGCGACGTATTGGTCGATGTCGGGTGCGTCCCCGCCCTCTCCTCCAGCGCCACTCCAGTCGCTGCCGAGGCGATCTTCATTGCGCTGCTCGGGAAAGACGTTTTCGACTTCGGTGTCGTATGAGCCGGCAATGGCGTCGGCAGTCTGCGGCAACTGAGGCGCGTCGCCCGGCGCTTCAAAAGGGCTGACTTCGATGGGCGCTTCGGCGGGCTCGGCAGCGTCACTACCATCCTCCCGCTCCAACAGCGGATTGCGCAGCAGTTCGGCTTCCACGAAGGTGTTGAGTTCGAGATGGCTGAGCTGCAGCAGCCGGATTGACTGCATCAGCTGCGGCGTCAGGGTAAGATTTTGACTTTGCCGGACCTCCATTCGCGCCGAGAGCGCCATATTCAACCTTCTACACGTCAGCGACACCGCAAACTTGGCGCGGCGGCGGGGACCATGACCGATTGATGAGGGGAGGGCAAGAACAGCCATCGTCCGACGGGCAAGAAACGTGCCAGTGTGTCCGAGCTACACCGCGAAGCTTTCGCCCAGATAGACGCGACGTGCTTCGGGATCGGCAGCGATGGTTTCCGGACGACCCTGAATCATCACACGGCCGTCGTGGATGAGGTAGGCACGGTCAACGAGGGACAGGGTTTCGCGCACTGAATGGTCAGTGATCAGAACTCCGATGCCACGCTGGGTCAACTGGCGGACCAGTCCTTTAACTTCAGCGACGGCAATGGGATCAACGCCGGCGAACGGTTCGTCGAGCAGCATGAAAACCGGATCACCGGCAACAGCACGGGCAATCTCGGCGCGCCGACGCTCACCGCCCGACAGGGCCTGGGCGTTGACGTTAGCGAGGTGAGCGATGCCGAATTCGTCCAGCAGGCGATCCAGCCGCGCGCGCCGCTCCTTGCGCGAACGCACGTGGGCCTCGAGCACGGCAAGGATGTTCCCTTTGACCGACAGGCCGCGAAAGATCGAGGGCTCCTGCGGAAGGTAGCCGATGCCGAGGCGGCCGCGCTGAAACAGTGGCAGGCGGGTAATGGCGTTGCCATCAAGGCGCACGTCACCCCTGTCGGGCCGAACAAGGCCCATGATGATGGTGAAGACGGTCGTCTTGCCGGCCCCGTTGGGGCCAAGCAGGCCGACGGCCTCGCCGCGGCGGACGGCGATCGAGACATCGTGGACGACCACCTTGCTGCCATAACGCTTGGCGAGACCATGGGCGACTAGCCAGCCGGTCTGGTCGACGCGATTGGCGGCGCCATCGGTCATTGCGGTGTGAAGACGCCCGTCACGCGGCCACCGCTCTTGCCGCCCGAAAACACCGTCGTGTTGGTATTGAGATCGATGACGAGGTCTGCGCCGGCGACGGTGCTGGCGGAATTGACCACTTTCACGTTGCCGGTGAGTTTCAGGGTTGACGCTGCTGGGTCAAAAACGGCGCGATCGCCCGTCGCGTCCTGGTCCGGGGTCTTGATGCGGACGCCACCGCTCGCAACGAAGCTCTTGATGTTGGAAGGGCCGCCAGCGCCGTAGTCGACGACAACCTTCGGAGCCCAGACGGTCAACGACGTCCGCGTGACAACGACGCTGCCGGTAAATGTCGCCACCTGCTGGGCATCATCGACCACGAATTGGTCAGCAGTGATCTTCACCTGGTTAGCGGCGAATGCAGCGGCCGTGGTGCCGAGGAGCATTGCCAGAATGAGGAGAATGTAGCGCATCATTGGACCTCCACTTCAGGCAGATCCTGCATGACCACGGTGGCACTACGGAAAGTCCAACGGCTCGCTGCACCGTCATATTCCATTGCGCTGGCGTTGATGGCGGTGCCATCCGAAAGGCGAATATCGACCTGACCGTCGGCGCGGGTGGTGCCCGCAGCCATATCGGCGGTGACGTTTACCAACGTGGCCTGAAGGCCATCGTCGCCAGTGATATCGGCAACGCCCGGGATGCGGACGATCTGAGTGGTCGTGTTCATTGTGGCCGAGCCCACAGAAGCAAACAGCTTCATGCCACCGCCTGCGACGTAATCCAGCGTAGCATCGGTCATGGTGATTTCCTCGGGATGGTCGATCGGAGTGCGGGCCTCGCGCGCGCTGACGACGTAGCGAGCACCGTCGCTGCCGGTGCCGGAATATCTGGGCGTTTCGACAACGAAGCTGCCCCGGTCGATGCGAATGCCGGAGACGCCGTAATCGCGGAGGAGGTTAGCGAGATAGATCTGCCCCACCAGCGCGGCGAACGCTGCGACGCCAGCGATCGGCACCATTATGCGGAGGGCGGCGACAACGCGATTGCGCGTAACGAGGCTGCGGAGGATAGCCGTCCGGCCGTCGAAACTATCGGTGCGCGTGGCTCTCATCAGGAATGCGCGAAGATATCCTCTTCATCCCAACCCAGAAGATCGAGTTCGATGCGGGTGGGGAGGAAGCGGAAGCAGGTCTCGGCCAATTCAAGCCGGCCCTCGCGGCGCAGCATGCGATCGAGGTGGCGTTTGATATCATGGAGATACAGGACGTCAGATGCCGCATACTCCATCTGAGCTTCCGAGATCTTGTCGGCCCCCCAGTCAGAACTCTGCTGCTGCTTGTTCATGTCAACATTGACGAGTTCGCGCGCCAAGTCCTTGAGGCCGTGGCGATCGGTGTAGGTGCGAACGAGCTTGCTTGCGATTTTGGTGCACCAAATGGGCCCTGTCACGACGCCAAAGCGATGCTTCAAGACAGCGATATCGAACCGCGCGTAATGGAAGATCTTGGTGCGGTTGGGGTCGGTCAGGAGCGACACGAGGTTGGGCGCTTCGCGCAAATCTGCCGGAATTTGCACCACATCGGCACTGCCATCGCCGGGAGACAGCTGCACGACGCAGAGACGATCGCGACGCGGGTCGAGGCCCATAGTCTCGGTATCGATGGCCACTTCGCGGCCGTAGCGGGACAGGTCAGGCAGGTCGCCCCGGTGCAGACGGGTGGTCATTGAGCCCTCAGGAAAGCGGAGTCTTGCAGTTGATGCGAACGGATGTGCCACAGCATCTGGGCATTGGAAAGGCGCTGGATGCAGCTTGGGTTGACTCCGGGTGGCGCTTTCGGCGAAGCCAGCAGGCGATGAGAGGGGCTGGAGCCAGCGTGGACGACCAGGCCGACAAGCAGCGACAAACGCGACGGCGGGCGCACGATCTCGCCTATGTGCTTGGCGAAGGCGCCTCGGTCGGCCGCAGCCGCGTCGTGCAGAGCGCCTTGTCCGTCGCATCGCTGGTGCTGATCAACGCCGCACTGATCTTCCTGATCTACACCGTCGTCATAGCCCGCGGCGAGCCCCCGCGATGGGACAACTTTGCGATCGTTGCGCCGGTCCTGTCACTTCTGCCCGTTGCCATTGCATTTGTCCTCGTGTCTCTGCGCGATCACGAGCAGCCGATCACGGTCGCGACCTTTGTCACCGGCGTTGCAGTCGCCGTGTCTATCGCTGTGCTGTCCGCGTCTCGTCTGTTCATGAGCTATTCGGGCGTTCTTCTGGCAGCGTTGCCAACCGTGCTCATCATGATTTTCGTGATGCTACGGCTTCGACAAGCTCAATCCGAGCGCGTCGCCCTTCTAGATTTCCCTGCTGCGGCGGCGGCTTTGGCAAGGCTTGGCAGCGGAATCGCACTTATCCGCGGTGCCGATGACGATCTAGGGCGGTTCGATCGCTTCCTCATCGATGTTCCGACGCATTATTCGGACCAGTGGGCACGCTTCCTGCTTCGTTCGACCATGCGCGGCGTCCTCGTCACGCCGTGGGTGCAGTTTCTCGAGCTGCGGCGGGGCCGGGTGGACATCGGGTCGTTCGACCTCTCGGACATTGTTCTGCGCCCCAGCCAGATCCTCTACTCACGGGTGAAGCGGCTGCTCGATATCGTCGGCGTGGTTGTCGCCCTGCCCTTCGCATTGATCCTGGGCGGCGCAATCTACCTCTACATCCTTATCCGGGCGGGTCAGCCTGTGCTGTTCCATCAACGGCGGAGAGGCTATGGCGGGGAAAATTTCACCATCGTCAAGTTTCGCACGATGAACACCGATGCGGGGACCCATTCGGCGCTTGATAACGATCGGCGCATCGTGCCGGGATTGAAGCTCGTACGCCGCTTTCGGCTCGACGAGATCCCCCAATTGTTCAACATCTGGCGGGGCGACATGAGCTGGATCGGGCCGCGTCCCGCGACGGTCGAAGTTGCCGAAGCGACAGAGGCGGTGGAGCCCAAATATGCGAGCCGCCTACTCGTCAGACCCGGGCTCAGCGGCTGGGCGCAGGTCAACGCCGGCTATGCAAGCACCGTGGAGGAGGAAGTCGAAAAGCTCGGGTACGACCTCTACTACGTCAAAAACATGTCGTTCGACCTGGACCTGCAGATCATGGCGCGGACGGCGCGAATCCTGCTGTTCCGGGTGGGGGCGAAGTAGTCGGCTCGCTGAGCGGCAAGGACCCGATCGGCCTCAGCAGGTTGGCTGAGCATTGGTGCCCTGGAGAAGACTCGAACTTCCACGTCTTGCGACACACGGACCTGAACCGTGCGCGTCTACCAATTCCGCCACCAGGGCAACCGATGGGCGCCGTTCACCTAGGGGAGCGCCCCCCGGCTGTCAATCCAGTTTGCGATGAACCTTGGGCGAAGGGGTGCTGGCTCGACACGGTCAGCACGCATCAGGTAGAAGCGGCGGTGTTTCCTTCCGCTCTCGGAGCCTTCCATGGACCAGCCTAAACTCGCCACAGTGTTTGGAGGTTCGGGCTTTGTCGGCACGCAGGTGGTCCAGCTTCTAGCGCGCGCCGGTTACCGGGTCCGCGTCGCAGTGCGTCGCCCGTACCTTGCCGGTCACCTGCCGCCACTAGGCGCCGTGGGACAGATCCTTCCGATCCAGGCCAATCTCCGCAACGTTCCGTCCGTGCAGGCGGCGGTGCGCGGCGCGTCAGTGGTGATCAACCTCTCGGCGATCGGCGTCGAAAAGGGAAAACAGCGCTTTCGAGCCATCAACGTAGTCGGCGCGCGCAATGTCGCCGAAGCTGCTCGAGCGGCTGGCGCCGAGGCTCTGGTCCACATGTCGATCCTGGGCGCCGACGCGCAATCGCCGAGCCTGTTCGCCCGTTCGCGGGCGCAAGGCGAAGTTGAAGTGCGAGCAGCTTTTCCATCTGCGACGATCATTCGTCCCTCACTGATTTTCGGGCCGGGGGATGGCTTCTTTAACAAGTTGGGGTGGCTGGCCCGCGTAATGCCAGTGATGCCGCTGTTCGGCGGCAAAACGCGATTCCAGCCGGTCTATGTCGGCGATGTGGCCGAGGCGATCCTCGCGGCCGTCACGGGCGACGCCAAACCGGGCAAGATTTATGAGCTGGGTGGACCTGAAGTGCTGACGCATCGGGAGATCGTCCGGCGCGTCCTTCGCGATACCAACCGGCACAACCCGATCCTGCCACTCCCCAGCTTCCTCGGAGCTATCCTCGCGGTTCCGATGGGCATTCTCCCTGAGCCGTTGATTACAGGCGATCAAATCAAGCTCCTGGCGGTCGACAATGTGGTGTCGGCCAATGCCAGCAAGGACAAGCGGACGTTGTCGGGCATGGGGATCGCGCCAAGACCGCTCGACGCGGTGCTGCCAAGCTACATTTGGCGGTTCTCGCCCAACGGGCAATTCGACCGCCAGACCGCCTGAAAGCTCGGCACGTCAGCGGAACAGCAGCACGCCCCACAGGCCGATGGCACCGACAAAGATGCGCCAGTAGGCGAATGGCGCAAAGCCGTGCTTGTTGATGAAGTCCAGCGCCGACCGAACGACAAAGAACGCTGAAACAAACGCCGCCGCAAAGCCGACGGCTACGGCGATGCCGAGTTCCGACGAGATCATGTCGCGGCTTTTGTAAAGATCGTAGCCAAAGGCCCCGGCCATCAGCGGGATAGCAACAAAGAAGCTGAATTCGGCGGCCGAACGCTTGTCGGTACCGAGGAGAAGCGAACCGACAACCGTCGCACCGGAACGCGACACGCCCGGGACGAGCGCCAGCATCTGGAACAACCCGATATAGAGGCAAAGGAGCGGCGGATACTCGTAGATAGAAGTGTATTTGGGCTGCAGTTTCAGCCCGTCGACATAAAGCAGCACAATGCCGCCGAGGATCAGCATGACGCAGATGACGAGTGGCGATTCATAGATTACCGTCTTGATGAAATCGTGCAGCAGCACGCCGGCGATAGCCGCCGGGAAGGCCGCAAGAACGACGCCCACAATGAAGCGCAGCGCGCCCGGCTTCCGTGCCAAGGCATCCCGCGCGATGCCCAGCAAGCGCCCGAAATAGACCACAATGATGGCAAGGATCGCGCCGAGCTGGATCAGCACTTCGAAGACGCGGCCTGGGCTGTTGAAGCCAAGAAAGTGACCGGCAAGCAGAAGGTGGGCGGTGGAGGAAACAGGCAGAAACTCGGTGAAGCCCTCGATGATCCCAAGGAGCGCCGGCACAAAAATACCTTGATCGCCGTTCATCTGATCTCCTACTCATCCCTCGGGGCCGTGCCGCCTCGCCGTCTAAGCTGATTTGCGTTTCCGCGCCAGAATTGGACCTATCCCCAGCGTCATGCCTCGCATCCTGCAACACCGGCTCGATCCCGCTTCACGCCTCGCGCGACTGATGTTCGCCGAATACGGCATCGCGACCGACCTTGAAGATATCAAACCGTGGACGCGCGATCCGCAGATACTCGAGCTCAATCCTGCGGCGACGGTCCCTATCCTCATCGATGAGGGACAGCCGCCAGCCGTCGGTGTCCTCGCGGTGATCCACGCGATCGAAGAACGTTATTCGCCTGCCGTGGTTAACGGATTGTTTCCGCCGCAAGCGCGCGATCGTGCCGAAATGTGGCGGCTTGCAGAATGGGTGCTGATCAAGCTCAACGATGAAGTCACGCGCTATGTAATCGAAGAGAAGATCGTAAAGCGCGACCGTCCAGGCGCAACGCCGGACCCCGGCGTCCTCAGGGTGGCCAAAGCCAATCTCATCGAACACATGCTTTATTTCAACTGGCTGCTGGCGACGCGGCACTGGCTGGCAGGCGAGCAGATGAGCCTCGCAGACTTTGCCCTCGCCGCCCATCTCAGCGCGCTCGACTATCTCGGCGATGTCGACTGGGAGACTTCGGTGGAAACCCGGAACTGGTACGCCCGCATCAAGTCACGTCCGGCGTTCCGTACTCTGTTGAACGACCGGGTCGGAGGAATGCCACCGCATGCCGGGTATTCCGATCTCGATTTCTAGCTCCATGGCCGCCGCCTCTACGCTCTCAGACAAAAAATCTGCGATCGGTGGATCCGCTGCCAGGGCGGTGGTCGAAGAGCTTCGCGCGCGCGCCAGGTCGATCGGACTCGATGCCGTTGGTGTCGTTTCCGCTAACGCCCGGCCCGACCTCCGCGACAAGCTGCGTTACGCACTGGCAGAAGGCTGGCACGGCGATATGAAGTGGATGGCCGAAACGGAGGAGCGGCGCGGCAGTCCAGCAGGGCTTTGGCCTCGGGTTCGCTCCGTGATCATGATCGGGGTCAATTATGGCCCGGACCGTGACCCGCTCGAGGTTCTCAAGCAGCGCGACCGTGGATCGATCTCGGTTTATGCGCAAAATCGCGACTACCACGACCTTATCAAAGGCAAGCTCAAGGAACTGGCGGGGTTGCTGCATCGCCGCACCGGCGCGGATGTAAAGGTATTCGTCGATACGGCACCGGTCATGGAGAAGCCGCTGGCTGAGGCTGCGGGGCTCGGGTGGCAGGGCAAGCACAGTGTGCTCGTGAGCCGTGAGTTCGGCTCCTGGTTGTTCCTCGGTGCGATCTATACCAGCGCCGAACTCCCCCCGGATTCGGCAAAGACACAAAGCTGCGGGTCATGCACGCGCTGCCTCGATGTATGCCCCACATCGGCTTTTCCAGCGCCCTTCCAGCTCGATGCGCGGCGCTGCCTCGCTTATCTCAACATCGAGCACAAGGGACCGATCCCCCTCGAGTTCCGGGAGGCAATGGGCAACCGAATCTACGGTTGCGACGATTGCCTCGCGGTCTGTCCCTGGAACAAGTTTGCCCAGGTCTCCAATGAAGCGAAGCTCCGTGCGCGTGACGAGCTTCAGGCGCCAACGCTGGCAGAACTCGCCACCCTCGACGATCGCAGTTTCCGCATCTTGTTCGCCGGTTCGCCGATCAAACGGATCGGCGTTGGCCGCTTTCTTCGCAACGTCCTCGTCGCGATCGGCAACAGCGACGACACAGAACTCGCGCCTCTCGCCAAAGCACGGCTCATCGCCAACGACCCCCTGGTGCGTGGCGCAGCGGTATGGGCTACGCGGCGGCTTGTCGCGCCGGACGAGGCGGGGCGTTTGCGGCTGGACTTTCTTCCTCGTGAGTCCGACACCACGGTCAGAAACGAATGGACCGTGGACCTCTCCTGATGCGCTTGTTCTTTTTTGGCATGGGCTACTCCTCCCAAGCAGCGGCGCGTGCCATCCATCAGGCGATCGACCCCCTTATCCCGGTGGCAGGCACGACGCGGACAGAGGAAGGCGCCGAGGCCTTTGTCGACAGCGCCTACCGTCTCCATGTGTTCGATGGCGTGACGGCTGGAACGACACTCGTCTCGGATCTTTCGACCGCGACCCACCTGGTCCAGTCAATTCCGCCAACCGAAGCTGGAGACCCGGTGCTTCGCCTTCACCGTGGTGATCTCGACCGCGCCGAGCGACTCGAGTGGCTGTGCTACTACTCCACTGTTGGCGTCTACGGCGACTTCGGCGGCGAGTGGATCGACGAGACGGCGCCGACCCGGCCGATTAACAAACGAAGTGCGCATCGCGTCGAAGTCGAGCAGCAGTGGCGAGATTATGCGACCGAACGCGGACTGCCATTGCTGATCCTTCGGCTCGCGGGGATTTATGGGCCGGGGCGTTCAAGCTTCGACAAATTGCGCGAAGGAACGGCGCGTCGTATCATCAAGGCGAACCAGGTCTTCAATAGAATCCATGTTGAAGATATTGGCCGGGTGACGATGCTTGCCGCGCAGCGCAAGCTCGCGGGAACGTTTAATCTCAGCGATGACGAGCCGGCGCCACCGCAGGATCTGGTCGAATATGCGGCCAATGTCATGGGCGTGCCGGTTCCAGCTGGAATTCCGTTCGAGCAAGCTGAGATGACGCCGATGGCGCGCAGCTTTTATTCAGACAACAAGCGCGTCTCCAACAAGGCGATCAAGTCGGCGCTCAACATAGAGTTGCTTCATCCAACTTACCGCGCCGGGCTCGATGCAATTGGACGCGCACGCTGATGACGGCGCCCGCCCGCCCTGCCCGCGGACTACCGGAGCGAATTGTCCTCGAAGGCCAATACACCAGGCTTGAACCGATCGGACTGCCGCACGTGGCGGACCTTTATCGTGCCGCGGTTGATGGCGGTGAAGAGCGCTTCACCTGGCTGTTCGACCAGCCACCAGCATCGGTTGACGACATCGCAGACTACGTAGTGACGGCCCAATCGAAAACCGACCCGATGATGTGGGCTGTTGTGGACAAGGTGACCGGAGCGGCGGAGGGACGGCAGACGCTGATGCGGATGGCCCCCGAGCACGGCACTATCGAGATCGGCAACATCTACTGGGGTCCGCGGCTGGCACGCACCCGGCTGGCGACCGAGGCGCTGTTTCTTCATGCGCGCTATATATTCGACGTGCTGGGTTATCGCCGCTTTGAGTGGAAGTGCAACAATCTCAATGAGCCGAGCAAGCGGGCCGCGCTGCGCTTCGGCTTTACCTTCGAGGGCGTCTTTCGTCAGCACATGATCGTCAAGGGCCGTAGCCGGGATACCGCGTGGTTTGCGATGCTCGGCGGCGACTGGCCGCGCATCAAAGGGGAGTTCGAGCGTTGGCTCAGCGCCGAAAACTTTACTGCCGAGGGCACGCAGCGGACAAGGCTCTGCCTTCAGTCTCCCAAGAGCTAGTCCCCGAGCAGGCCTTTTACCGCGTTTCGGAGGAGCGCGAGGTCCTCTGGACGGCTTAGGCGGTGGTCACCATCGGGCACGATGGTCGTCGTCACCGGGTCATCGACGAGATGCTGCACTAGCTTAAGCGTGTGCTCCTTTGGCACGTCGCGATCCTTGGCGCCCTGGAGGATTGTGATCGGGCAGCCGGTTTCGATCTGCCGTCCGAACAGCAGATGCCGGCGTCCATCCTCGATGAGCGCCTTGCCGATCCGGTAAGGCTCGCCGTAAGCCGACGGTTCTTCGACATAGCCCTGCCTATCCAGCGCCGTCCGCTGCCGTTTTGTCATCTGCTCCAGGATAAGATCGGTCATATCAGTCGCCGGCGCGATCAGCACCATGCCGAGGATCCGCGCCTGGCCGATGCGCCGCAATTCCCGCGCAAGCAGGAGGGCCAGCCACCCGCCCATCGAGGAGCCCACCACGATCTGCGCCCCGACGGTAGTGCAGAACACCGCCAGGGCCTCCTCCAGCCACCGGCTAATGGTGCCGCTGTCGAAACTGCCGCCGGATTGACCGTGTCCGGAATAGTCGAAGCGCGTCACGGCGAGGCTATGCTCACGCCCGAAGTTGTCGAGTTCGGTGGCCTTGGCACCTGTCATGTCCGAGCGGAAGCCGCCCAGCCAGAAAAGCCCGGGCTGCCGACCGGCGCGCCGTTCCACTGCAATGGGGCGATCCCCGACCTCGATGATCTCGGGCAAAGTTGATTCCCTTTCGCAACCGCGTCACAGGCATAGACATTTCGTTTGGGCAAGTGTCCAGCGCATTGACTTTAGTGCGCCGAGTCACGATTTTAGCCGCGCTTCCCGGCATTCCCGTCAACCGCAGAAGGACATCTGCCATTCGCCGACCCATGAGACCCGTAGCGCCCCAGAAAGATGGGCCGCTCTCCAACGAGGACATCCAGTCTCCCGAAGTTCAGCTGATCGACGCAGAAGGCGTCAACCAAGGCGCCATCCGAACGCGCGACGCCCTATCGCAGGCGCAGGAGCTCGGGCTCGACTTGGTAATCATCGCCGCGAACTCCTCACCGCCTGTCGCCAAGATGCTCGATCTGGGCCGCTTCAAATACGCGGCGCAGAAGAAGGCCAACGAGGCCCGCAAGAAGCAGAAGGTGATCGAGGTCAAGGAAATCCAGATGCGTCCGAATATCGACACGCATGATTATGAGACCAAGATGAAGGCGGTGCACCGCTTCCTTGAAGACGGCGACCGGGTCAAGGTCACCATGCGTTTCCGCGGACGCGAAATGGCGCACCAGGATATCGGTATGCAGCTCCTGGTGAAGGTGCAGGCCGAACTAGCCGAGAAGGCGAAAGTCGAAAGCTCTCCAAGGTCGGAAGGCCGCCAAATGGTGATGGTCCTCGCACCCAAGTGACGGTCGGCAATCTTCAGAAATGAAAGGGCGGCACCTAGCCGCCCTTTTTTGTTGTCCGCTAGGCTACCTTCTGTGTATCTCGCCCAGGCGAAGCAATGGCCGGGATCAGCGCTAGCTCGGCCGCTTGCCCGGTCCATTCGAGATGGATGCCTACGATCTTGAGCGCTCGCCTGATATGATCGAACTGTGATCGATCAGTTTCGTTGTGGGGAATGTGGAGCGTACGGCACCGGTCACGGCCGTGTACAAGGCCGATGGCAATCGAGACCAACGTCTCGTCGGCGAAGAGCCGAGCGTTGGTCTGGTACTCCCCGAAGGCGAACCCAGTTGAACGCCGGGTCTCCGGATCGACGAAGTCTCCCGACCAAGTGGTGGCAATGAGGGGCACGTCGCCTGCCAGCGGCGGTAGGCTCGTGGTCCAGCTCTTCTCCGTGGCCGGTCCCGCGAACACGTCGACATCACTGGTGGCGATGGTCCGATTCAAGCCGTCGACATTGCTGATGGCGACGCGCCTGCCCATCACCGCTTCGATGGCTTCAGCATAGTCATTTCCGATGCGAAGACCGGTGAATTCGAACTGGTCGCCAATGTAATCGACAGCCAGGACCGCCGTTGCTAGCGCCAGGCTCTGGGAGGTCAGGTCGACCTCCTGCTTTCGGATCTGCCAGTAGCGCAAGAGCGGTAGCGCATCGGTGTAGCAATTACTGGTCCATTCGATCTGGGTCTGGCCGAGATCGGCGTCGTAAGTCGGTGTGAAGCGCATCAGTGGGATCTGGGGGATTGGGTTAGGTCGTTTTCTACGCCGTTGGCGGCGAGGTGGCGGAAGGGTTTACCGGTAGAATGTGCAAGTTCGAAGCGCAGTTGTGCCAGCTCGTCGTAGCCGCGGATTGGCCGAGTCAGGAGGTAGTAGCACTCGCCCTCCGCGTCGCTGTCGGCGAGAATGGAGAGCGACTTTCCCAGCAATGTGCGGTTGTCGATCCGGCCGAATGCGACGAGGAGGTCGGTGAGGCTGCCGAAGCGCTCCGACTGAAGCACGCGTTCACCTGGTTTTATGTCGATCGCCTTCCAGTTGAACGGGACGTCGCGATCGAGGCGAGCCTGCGTGACCGAATTGAGCTGCACGGGCGAGCGGACCACCGCCTCCGCGGCGGTGCGGATGCGACGGGCCTTGCCAAGGCCGGTGATCGGCGCCGAGCGGAAGTAAAGAGGCTGGTTAAGGCCTGTTTGGCGGGTGCAGATTTCGCCATCCACCAAGCCAAGCAGTTTTTCGAGCACCGAGCTGTCCATGTCGATGCCGCCCAGGGCCGGCGCGAGGTTTGCGGTCGACGGTTCTGTTGGCGCGGCAAGAAGTGCGAGGCGGTCGCTTTCGATGGCATGCCGAGCGCTGTCGCGGGACAGGGCCGACAGCGGGACGAACAATTGCCACGTCCCGGTGTAGCCCGGGATCAATTCGGCCAGGCTGTCGATCGACATCTGGTTGCGGCAATAAACGTCGCCGTCCAGCTTTTTGGCGGCGTCCTCGATGCCCTTCTGCCGGCTCCAGCTGAAGCTCATGTTGGCACGGGCGCGGGCAGCGAGGCCATTGGACACCTGGTTGGATTGCCCGGTGATGGTGACGTTGGCGGAATGGTAGCGGCGCAGCGTGAGGAACGAATTGGTATGACGGATGTCGAAGCCGAGGCTTCCCATGCGGAGGGCGAGGTCAAAGTCCGAGCCCAAGGCAAAGGCTTCGTCATAGGGAACGGCCCGCATGACATCCGTGCGATAAAAGCTGGCCGGATGCGCAGTGATCTTGCCCGTGCCCCTGAGAAGCGTCGCAATGGTGCGTTGTTTGCCGGTGTTGCGCTCGATGACGCCGGTCGACTCGTCGAAGTCGATCCAGCCGCCATGCGAGCCATGCGCCATCCCGTCTTTTTCGAAGGAGCGGAGGTGATCACCGAGCCGGTTGGGAAGCGCGATGTCGTCGTCGTCCACGACGCAGAGGTAGCGTCCGCGCGCCATCCGGGCGATGGCATTTCGCGAGCCGGGGATAGAGCCATGCTCGAGTGACTCGATCCGCAAGGTCCTAGCCCACTTGATCGCCGCAAGCTTGCGCTTCAGCGTTGCAGTTTCTTCGGGGGGTGAACCGTTGTCGAGTACGAAGATTTCGACATCGTTGTCGGCCTGACCCTTGAAGCTGCGGATGGCCTCCAGAATCATCCGGTCGCGATGAGGCCGTGCGGTGGTCGCCACTGCCAGCGTCACCAGCGGAGACACGCTCTGCAGACTTTCCAGCACATTGGGATCCTAAGCTTAGAATTCCACGTGGACAAGTTGTCGC